>Ga0315290_10002402_pt1 | contig 13178 bp, 11 predicted proteins | sample YL17G12_0_MG_FD_203627 | JGI IMG/M metagenome (GOLD analysis project Ga0315290, IMG submission 203627) | Sediment microbial communities from Yellowstone Lake, YNP, Wyoming, USA - YL17G12_0 | ecosystem: Environmental > Aquatic > Freshwater > Lake > Sediment | place: USA: Wyoming | collected... | reverse complement strand
TGCGCAGCGACGGCCAGGGCGCCGCAGCGCGGATGACGTGGCGCGCGGAAAAATTTCGCCTGTTCAACCGCCCGGATCGTCGGCTCATCGTCGACGGGTCGGGAACCCTCGCGCTGAAGGACCGCCGGATTTCGCTCGAAGGGTCGCTCGTGGCCGACGAAGGACACTTCGAGTACCTGGCAGATGCCAGAGCCAGGCTCGGCGACGACGTCATCGTGAAAGGCTGGCCGGCGCGCGACCGGGACAGAACGCGCGCCGAAAACCTGCCGCTCGCGATCGATCTCGAACTCGATTTCGGCAACAAGCTGACATTCGCCGGCGAAGGGCTGGAAACCGGGTTACGCGGCAAGGTGCGGGTGACGACGGGAGGCGACGGCGGCATTCGCGGCCGCGGCTCGATCCAGGCGGTGAATGGAACCTACTTCGCGTTCGGCCAGCGGCTCGCGATCGAGCGCGGCCGGTTGATCTTCGACGGGCCGCTCGACAATCCCGGACTCGACATTGTCGCGCTGCGCAAGAATCTGGCCGTCGAGGCCGGCGTCGCCGTCAGCGGCACCGTCCGGGTCCCGATCATCCGGCTCACCTCGATCCCGCCGGTGCCCGACAACGAGAGACTCTCCTGGCTCGTGCTCGGACAAGGCCTCGATCGCACGTCGGGTTCCGACATCGCCGCGCTGCAGGCGGCTTCCGCGGCACTGCTCGGCCGCGGCGGCAGATCCGCCACGGCCACGGTCGCCGAAAGCGTGGGGCTGGACGACATCTCGATCCAGCGCGGCGGGGGCGCGGCACGTGGGGCGGCACGCGGGACATCGGAGGCCTCGGGCCAGGTCGTCGCGTTCGGCAAGAGGATCTCGGACAATCTCTCGCTCGTATACGAACAGGGACTTACGGTCGCGACGAACGCACTTCGCCTCGAGTACAGCCTCTCGCGCACGCTGACGCTTCGTGCCGAGGCAGGTGTAATCAGCGGCTTCGGCATCTACTATCGACGCACGCTCGAATAGAGCGCCATGTAAGCCCCCCGGCACACCGGAAATGCGCCGCAGCGCATAATCGCGTCGGTGCGCCTCGTGCGAGAATGCGCATGGGGGCGCCGGGGGAACGCCGCCATGCCGCGGCCAATCGATCGATGGAGGATTGAAACGTGAATTTCGACAAGGAGTTGGACGCCAGCGGGCTCTCGTGCCCCTTGCCCATCCTCAAGACGAAGAAGGCGCTGAACGAGCTGACGTCGGGACAGGTGCTGAAGGTCGTCTCCACGGACCCCGGGTCGGTCAAGGACATGCAGGCGTTCTCCAGCCAGACCGGGCACGCGCTGCTTTCGTCGACGGAAGAGAACAAGGCCTTCGTGTTCCACCTGAAAAAGAAATAGTTTCCTTCGCTGTGGCATGACGCGATGACCGTGCCCCCGCGGAAACCCGCGACCGCCGCCAAACGGCGCGCCCGCCGCGGCGAGGTCTACCTCGTCGGCGCCGGACCGGGCGAAGCGGACCTTCTTACGGTGCGCGCATTGAAGCTGATGCAGCGCGCCGACGTCGCGCTGTACGACAACCTGGTCTCCCCGGAGATCCTCGCGCTGCTCCCTGCGGCGACCGAGCGCGTCTACGTCGGCAAGCGGCGCGCGGTCCACGCGATGCGGCAGGAGTCGATCAACGCGCTCCTGGTCGAGCACGCGCTCGCCGGCAAGCGCGTCCTGCGCCTCAAAGGGGGCGATCCGTTCATCTTCGGACGCGGCGGCGAGGAAATCGCCTCGCTTTCGGCGCATGGAATTCCATTCGAGGTCGTGCCCGGCATCACCGCAGCGCTGGGTGCCGCGGCCTACGCCGGCATCCCGCTCACGCACCGCGACTACGCGCAGTCGTGCGTATTCGTGACCGGAAACCTGAAGGACGGAAGCATGGACCTCGACTGGCCGGCGCTCGCGCGGCCGCGGCAGACGATCGTCGTCTACATGGGGTTGCCCGGTCTGCCGCTCATCTGCCGCAAGCTCGTCGAAAACGGGCTCGCGGCCGGCACGCTCGCGGCGGTCGTGCAACAGGGCACGATGGCATCGCAGCGGGTCGTGACCGGAACGCTCACGAGCCTGCCGGGGCTTGTCGCGAAGGCGAAGCTGCATGCGCCAACGCTTATCATCATCGGCGACGTCGTGCGTCTGCGCGAGAAGCTCGACTGGTTCGCGCAGAACAAAGAGTAGAGTCCGAAGCTGCCATTTCTTGACGAAAGACCGCGAGGTCACCATGCTGCGGGCGCGACCCGGAACGCGTTCGCCCGTTTACCTGAATTGAGTCATCCGGCGTGCCACGAATCCTCGGACACCATGCCCTCGACGCCCCTCCACGACCCGCTTGCTCCACCGTTGCCCGGTGCGACGACCGAAACGCGCAACACGACCTGCTACATGTGCGCATGCCGCTGCGGGATTCGCGTGCATGTGCGGAACGGCGAAGTCCGCTACATCGAGGGCAACCCGGATCACCCGATCAACAAGGGGGTGATCTGCGCCAAAGGCAGCTCGGGGATCATGAAGCAGTATTCGCCGGCGCGGCTCACAAAGCCGCTCCTCCGCAAGCCGGGTGCTGCGCGCGGCGCCGGCGAATTCGTCGAGGTGAGCTGGGACGAGGCGTTCCGGATACTGGAGGAGCGCCTCGCGCGCATCCGCGCGACCGACCCGAAAAAGTTCGCGATGTTTACCGGGCGCGACCAGATGCAGGCGTTGACGAGCCTATTCGCGCGGCAGTTCGGCACGCCCAACTACGCGGCACACGGCGGATTCTGCTCCGTCAACATGGCCGCCGGGATGATCTACACGATCGGCGGATCGTTCTGGGAGTTCGGCGGGCCCGACCTCGAGCGTGCGAAGCTCTTTGTGATGATCGGCACCGCCGAGGATCACCACTCGAATCCGTTGAAGATCGCGATCTCGAGGTTCAAGCGCGATGGCGGGCGTTTCATCTCGATCAATCCGATCCGCACCGGCTACTCGGCGATCGCCGACGAGTGGGTGCCGATCCGCCCTGGTACCGATGGCGCGCTGCTGCTCGCGTTGATCCACGAACTCATCGCGCTTGGCCTCTACGACCGCGAGTTCCTCGCGCGCTTCACCAACGCCGGACAACTCGTCAACCTCGACGCCGACGCCGACGATTTCGGGCTCCTTGTGCGCGGCGAACCGCTTCCGGAAAATCCCGACCGCGCTCCGGAACATGATCGCAATGCGATGTGGTGGGATTGCATTTCAAACAGGCCCGTGCCGTCGCACACCGACGGCGCCGATCCCCATCTTTACGGCGAGTTCACGTTGCCCGACGGGCGCAGGGTCAAGCCCGCGCATCAGTTGCTGAAGGAGCGCGTCGCCGAGAACACCCCCGAATGGGCGGCAGCGATCACCGGCGTACCGGCCGCGACCATCCGCCGGCTTGCGCAGGAGATCGGCATCACGGCGCGCGACGCGAAAATCGAGCTGCCGATCCCGTGGACCGACTCGTGGGGTCGCGAGCACGCGACCGTGACCGGCAATCCCGTCGCGTTCCATGCGATGCGGGGCCTCGCCGCGCATTCGAACGGCTTCCAGACGATTCGCGCGCTCGCGATCCTGATGAGCCTGCTCGGCACGATCGACCGGCCGGGCGGCTTTCGCCACAAGTCGCCGTTCCCGCGGATGATCCCGCCGTCGGCAAAGCCGCCCAACGGCCCCGGCGCGATACGGCCCGGCATGCCGCTTGCCGGACTCGCGCTCGGCTGGCCCGGCGCGCCCGACGATCTCTTTGTCAACGACGACGGCACGCCAGTGCGCATCGACAAGGCGTTTTCGTGGGAGTACCCGCTTGCCGTGCACGGGTTGATGCACAACGTCATCACCAACGCCTGGCGCGGCGATCCGTACCCGATCGACACGCTGCTGATCTTCATGGCGAACATGGCGTGGAACTCGACGATGAACACGTCGGAAATCCGCCGGATGCTGAACGACAAGAGCACGGATGGGCCGGATCGCGGCGAATACAAGATACCGTTCCTCGTCGTCTGCGACGCGTTCCAGTCGGAGACGACCGCGTTCGCGGACCTCGTGCTGCCCGACACCACGTATCTCGAGCGCCACGACGTGATGTCGATGCTCGACCGGCCGATTTCGGACTTCGACGGACCGATCGACTCGGTGCGGATCCCCGTCGTGCCGCCCAAGGGCCAGTGCAAACCATTCCAGGACGTGTTGATCGAGCTCGCCTCGCGGCTCAGGTTTCCCGCCTTCGTGCGCGAAGACGGCACGCGCAAGTTCCGCGACTACCCGGACTTCATCACGAACTACGAGACCGATCCGGGCTCGGGAATCGGGTTTCTTTCCGGCTGGCGCGGCAAGGATGGCGACAAGTTCATGCACGGCGAACCGAATCCGCGCCAGTGGGAAATGTACGCGCGGAACAACTGCGTCCATCACCACAAGCTGCCCCCTTCCTACCAGTACATGCGCAACTGGAACCGCGGCTACATGGAGTGGGCGCAGCGCGCGCGCATTCGCCGCTACTCCGACCCCGTCGTCATCCAGATCTACTCGGAAGTGCTGCAGAAGTTTCGCCTCGCCGCGCAGGGCAAGGGCGCGTCGCGCAAGCCGCCCGCGAACCTGAAAGCGCGCATCGCCGAATTCTTCGACCCACTGCCGTTTTTCTATGAACCGCTGGAGGCGCAGCAGACGGATCTCGCCCATTTCCCGCTCCACGCGATCACGCAGCGGCCGATGGCGATGTACCACGCGTGGGATTCGCAGAACGCGTGGCTGCGCCAGATTCACGCGCACAACCACCTGTTCGTCAACCCGAAGGTCGCGCGCGCCGCCGGCATCGACGACGGCGGCTGGATGTGGGTCGAATCGCCGTGGGGCAAGGTGCGCTGCCTCGCCAGCTATTCCGAGGCGGTGGAGCCGGGCACCGTCTGGACCTGGAATGCGATCGGCAAGGCGGCGGGCGCGTGGCATCTCGCGCCGGACGCCAACGAGTCGCAGCGCGGATTCCTGCTGAACCACCTGATCGCCGACGAATTGCCCGGGCCGGGCGGCGCGCGAATTTCCAACTCGGACCCGATCACCGGACAGGCGGCGTGGTACGACGTCCGCGTGCGCATCTACAAAGCGGAAGCCGCCGAGCCGAAAGCGACGTGGCCGCAGTTCGCGGCAGTGCCTGCGGCACCGGGCACGGCAACGGCGAGGCCGCGCTGGCAGGCGTTCTTCGCCGGCAAAGGGGAGTACGAGTGAGCAAGCAGGCCGAAGGCAAGGCCCGAAGGGCGCGTCTGCGAGCGATCGAGGCGGCCGACGGCGAGTTCGTCGATCAAAGAGACCGGGGCGGAGGCCGCGAGTGACGCAGATGGACGGCCGGGAGCGCTCGCGGTGACCCAGCTCGCGCTCGTCATCGACCTCAATGTGTGCGTCGGCTGTCACGCCTGCGTGACGAGCTGCAAAGAGTGGAATACTTCGGGTTCCGCGGGGCCCCTCGCCGATTTCAATCCGTACGACAAGGACCCGACCGGCACGTTCCTGAACCGCGTGCAGACCTTCGAGGTTGGTGAATATCCGAACACGCAGACGGTCCATTTTCCGAAGTCGTGCCTGCACTGCGAGGATCCGCCCTGCGTGCCGGTGTGCCCGACCGGCGCCAGCTACAAGCGCGCCGAGGACGGCATCGTGCTCGTCGACTACGACAAATGCATCGGCTGCAAGTACTGCGCGTGGGCCTGCCCGTACGGCGTGCGCGAGCTGGACGAGGAGCGCAAGGTGATGACCAAATGCACGCTGTGCGTGGACCGCATCACCGACGCGGCGCTACCCGAGGCGGAGCGCAAGCCTGCCTGTGTTCTCGCCTGCCCGACCAATGCGCGCCTGTTCGGCGACATCCACGATCCCGATTCGATCGTGTCGGTGGCGATCCGCGAGAGCGCCGGCTACATGCTGATGCCGGAATGGGGAACGCATCCCGCGAACCACTACCTCCCGCGGCGCAAGACGGAGTGGCACATACACGCCGACGAACTCACCCCTGCGGACAACCCGCTGAGGGTCGACGGGTTGCTGCCGAAACCGCCGACGTCGGACCCCTCGCTCGACGATGTCATGTCCTGGTAGCCGGAAGACGCGCCTCAAATGAGCCCGAAGTTCTCGGTCGTCTTGCTCACGACGCTGATCGGCACAGGGCAAGGCCTCCTTGTCGCGCTGTTCGCCGTGGAGGTTGGCGCGCTCTTCAATCTGCTTCCGGCACCGCAACGGCCCTGGTTCTATTTCTACGGCAGCCTGCTCGCGTTGTTGTTCACCGGCGCGGGGCTCATCGCTTCGTTTTTCCATCTCGGCCGGCCGGAGCGCGCCTGGCGCTCCGCCGCGATGTGGCGCACGTCGTGGCTCTCGCGCGAAGTGATCGTGCTGCCCGCGTTCATGGGCGTCACCCTGCTGTACGCCGTCGCTCACTTCCTTTGGCTGGGAGAGGCCATCGCAACACTGCCGTCGGGCGTGACGATCGGCGCGACCATCATCGTCGGCCTCGTCGGAACCCTTCTTGCGTTTGCGCTCTTTGTCTGCACCGGCATGATCTATGCCTGCCTGCCTTTCCTGCGCGAATGGGCCACACCGCTCACCGTCATCAACTACACACTGCTGGGGTGCGCGTCGGGATTCGCCTTCGCGGCCGCGTATGCGACCGCCCGCGCCCCGCCGCTCGTGCCGTTCCTGGCGACGATGGCGTTGATCCTGACTCTTCTCGGATTCGCCGGCCGCGCCGCGTCGCTCGTCCGCAATAGCCGACTGCGCCCCAAGTCAACGCTGCAGACGGCGATCGGCATCAGTCATCCGCGGATTGTCCAGAAGTCGCAGGGATTCATGGGCGATTCGTTCAACACGCGCGAGTTTTTTCACGGTCGCTCCGCGGCGTTCCTGCGCTCGATGAAATGGCTGTTCCTCGTCGGCGCGTTTGTGTTGCCGATACTGCTGCTCGCGGCAGGATTGGCGGGCGCGCCCGGTGTCGCGATCGTCGCCGCCTTCGTCGTGCAGTATCTCGGGCTCCTCGCGGAACGCTGGTTCTTTTTCGCGCAGGCCAGCCACCCGCAGAATCTCTACTATCAGGCGATCGCCTGACCCGACTCGACCGGACGCCGATCGGCAACGTCTCGTCTGCGAACGCGTCGCCGGCGCCCGTGACCTACCGGACAACGCGTGGTGACGCCGGCGTTTGGCCATGGCACTATTGTCCCCGGCCCCCGGATTCTGGAGGTACTGTCCATGACACGCCTTGCCGCCTTGCTGCTGCTGCTGCTCTGCACCCCCTCCGCGTTCGCACAATCCAACGCCGATCCGAGCCGTAGCGAGGCGCTCAAGGGCCTGACCTCGCAGGACGTGACGCAGCGCGCCGAAGCCGTGGTCTGGATCGCCAACCACGGAAAGCCGGCGGACGACGAAATTCTGCTTCAGCGCCTTACCGACGAGAGCCCGCTCGTGCGCAACTTTGCCGAGCAGGGGCTGTGGCTGCTGTGGAGCCGCTCCGGTGACGAAACGATCGACGCGCTGATGGCGAAAGGCGTGGAGGAGATGCAGGCCCGTCAGCTCAAGGCGTCGATTGCCACCTTCTCCGAAGTGATTCGGCTCAGACCGGCGTTTGCCGAGGGCTGGAACAAGCGCGCCACGGTGTTCTATCTTGCGGGCGATTTCAAGCGATCGCTCGCCGACTGCGACGAGGCGATGAAGCGCAACCCGTACCATTTCGGCGCGCTCGCCGGTTACGGCCAGATCTACTTCCAGCTCGAGCAGTACAGCAAGGCGATCGAGTACTGGAAGCGCGCCCTTCGCGTGAACCCGAACATGGTTGGCGTCGAAACCAGCATCAAGGCTACCGAACAGCTGCTTGCCGAAAGGCACAAGCGCTCGGCCTAGCCCCTTGGATGAAAGGGAGGGGCAGGGAGTGAACGGGACGGTCGGTCGATCGGTCAGCCGGCCGTCGCGCCCGCCTCTTCCATCGCCCTGCGGACCACCGGCTCGAGTGCGGATGGCAGCGCGATCATCGTCAGCGCCGCCTCGCGTCCGCGGGCGGACATCTTCTTCGCGGTCTTCGTCAGGATATCGGTGAACTTCGCTTCGTCGTAGTCGCCGTGTCTGGCGACGAAGTCGTCGAGATAGCTTTCGAGAAAGACGAGGGCGACGACGTCTTCCAGCGCCTGCGCCTCGGGATCCGCCTTGAGCGCCGCTTTCCGGATCAGCGAGCGCACGCGGCCGATCATCGTGTCGCCGTAGCCGGCGTCGCCCAGGATCGTCGCCGCCAGATCGGCATGGAAGTCGCGCAACCGCGTGCGCCATTGATGATAGCCGGCGCGCGTCATCGGATAGTCGGCGCGCGGGATTTTCCAGCGCTGGATGTGTTGGCAGCGTGCCGCGAGACGGAGAACCTCCGCGGCGTCAGGGGCAAACCGCGCAAGCATCGCGGTGAGGCGTTCGGCGTAGAGCAACTCCCCGGGGCGCTCATGACCCGCGACCGACTCGCGGTTCGGATCGTCGGCATTCGCGGCATCGAAGCGCGCGATGGCACGATCGAAGCGCTCGGTGTCGATCATGCGCCCGCGTTCCATGCTCTGATGTCACCTGTTGCAGCAAGCTGCGGGGACTTCGCGAGTCCGTGGCGCGCCCGACAGGAATCGAACCTGTGACCTTTGGCTTCGGAAACCAACACTCTATCCAACTGAGCTACGGGCGCTTCGACGGCGATTTTACCGTGCGGGTCGAACGAGCGTCCAGCCGAGATTTCGGCGCCCCTCCGGCCACGCTATAATGTGGCGCTTTTCTGATGCGCATCGAGCGACGCGCCCGCGCGCGCCGGCGGCCGAACGCGAGCGCCCGCCGCGCCGAACCTGTTGCCGACGCCAACGGACCGGGAACACCATGCACGAGCACGACAAGCACGTTTCCTCGATCAAGAACTGGACGCAGCCCGTCATCACCGTCGGGCTCCTGCTCGTTGCGACGATCGCCGTCCTTGTGCTGCTGACGCAAATGGTCACCGACACCCCGAACGCCGCAAAGGACGACGAGACTGCGGTGCTCTCGCGGATCAAGCCGGTCGGCGAGGTCCAGCTCGCGGTCGCCAGCGGGCCGAAAGGTCAACTGTCCGGCGAGCAGGTCTACACCCAGGTTTGCAAGACCTGCCACGAGGGCGGGCTTGCGGGCGCGCCGAAAGTCGGTGACAAGGCCGCGTGGGTCAAGATCATCGCACAGGGCCTGACGCCGGCTGTCGACCATGCGATCAAGGGCATTCGTGCGATGCCGGCGAAAGGCGGGAATCCAGATTTCGAGAATGTCGAGATCGAACGCGCGGTCGTGTTCATGGCCGGCAAAGCGGGCGCGAACTGGAAGGAGCCTCCGCCATCCGCGACGGCCAAGGGCGCCGAGCGCACCGGCGAAGAGGTCGTGCAGGCCGCCTGCGGCAAGTGCCATCGGACCGGCGAGGGCGGCGCACCGAAGGTCGGCGATCGCGCCGCGTGGACGCCGCGCGTCGCGAAGGGCCTCGCGACCGTCACGCAGGCGGCGCTCAAGGGCCACGGCGGCATGCCGGCGCGCGGCGGCATGGCAGAACTTTCCGATGCCGAAATCAAGCGGGCGATAGAAACCATGTTCAACTCGGGCATCGGGAAGCCGGCATTGGCAGCCGCCTCGTCCACGCCGGCGCCGGCCATGGCCATGGCCGCCCCGCCCGCGAGCGGCAAGCCCGACGGCAAGAAGGTCTACGACATGACGTGCCTGGTCTGCCACGCGGCCGGCGTGGCCGGCGCACCGAAGGTCGGCGACAAGGCCGCATGGACGCCGCGCCTCAAGACCGGAATCGACACGCTCTACGCGAGCGCAATCAAGGGCAAGGCGGCGATGCCGGCCAAGGGCGGCAACACGTCGCTCTCCGACGCCGACGTCAAGGCAGCCGTCGACTACATGGCGGCGGCAGTGAAATAGCTTTCGTCAGCCGGCCTTGGTTCCGACGAAACGCGGCCCGAGGGCCGCGTTGTCCTTTCGCGACGGCGCCGCCTCAGTCGTTCACGGCAACGAATTCCTTCGCTTCCGCGTCGGCGTCGGCGTCGGCCTCGCCGCGCTCGACATTGCGCTCCAGGGCGAGATGCGACAGATAGTCGGCGGTCACGTCACCCGTGATGTACTTGCCGTCGAAGCATGAGGCCTCGAATTCGGCGAGCCGGGGATTGGCGGCGCGAACCGCCGCCTTCAGCGCGTCGAGATCCTGGTAGATCAGGAGATCGGCGCTGATCTCGCGGGCGATTTCGACCTCCGTGCGCCCGGTGGCGACGAGCTCGCGCTGGTTCGGCATGTCGATCCCGTAGACGTTCGGATAGCGGACCGGCGGGCTCGCCGACGCGAAATACACCTTCTTCGCGCCCGCCTCGCGCGCCATCTGCACGATCTCGCGCGACGTGGTGCCGCGAACGATCGAATCGTCGACGAGCAGCACGACCTTGTCCTTGAACTCCATCCCGATCGGATTCAGCTTCTGGCGAACGCTCTTCTTGCGCAATGCCTGCCCCGGCATGATGAACGTGCGCCCGATGTAGCGGTTCTTGACGAACCCCTCGCGATACGTGAGGCCCAGGGTGTTCGCGAGCTGCAGGGCGGACGGGCGGCTCGAGTCGGGGATCGGAATGACGACGTCGATGTCCTGTGCCTCGGGGATTCCGCGGATCTTGTGCGCGAGCTGCTCGCCCATGTTGAGCCGCGCCTCGTAGACCGACGTGCCATCGATCACCGAGTCGGGCCGCGCCAGATAGACGAACTCGAAGATGCACGGCGCGAGGAGGGCGTTCTCGGCGCATTGCCGCGAGTGGAATTTTCCCGTCTGGTCGATGAAGATCGCCTCGCCGGGCGCGACGTCGCGCAGCACCGAGAAGCCCAGCGCCTCGAGCGCGACCGATTCGCTGGCGACAATGTACTCGCTGCCCCCCATCGCTTCCTGCGCGCCGATGATGAGCGGGCGGATGCCGCAGGGATCGCGGAACGCGACGAGCCCGTAGCCCGCGATCATGGCGACGATCGCGTAGGCGCCGCGGCAGCGCTTGTGCACGCCGGCGACCGCGGTGAAGATCGCGTTCGCGTCGAGCCGCGCATGATGCGCCGCGCGTTCGAGCTCGAGTGCCAGCACGTTCAGAAGGACTTCGGAATCGGAATTGGTGTTGACGTGGCGGAAATCGAGCTGGAAGAGCTCGCGTTTGAGTGCCTCGCTGTTGGTCAGATTGCCGTTATGCGCAAGCGTGATGCCGAACGGCGAGTTGACGTAGAACGGCTGCGACTCGAGCTCCGACGATGCGCTGCCCGCGGTGGGATAGCGGCAGTGGCCGATGCCGACATTGCCGATCAGGTCGCGCATGTTGCGCGTTCGGAAAACGTCGCGGACGTAGCCGCCGCTCTTGTGCATGTGGAACGTCGCGCCGTCGTTCGTGACGATGCCGGCGGCGTCCTGCCCGCGATGCTGGAGCAGCAGAAGCGCGTCGTAGAGCACCTGACTGACCGGCGTGTGCGCGACGACGCCTACGATTCCACACATGGCAGACACTCTCCTGGAGGCGCTCCGGCGGCCCGGCCGCCCAAGCCGGCGGAGGCCCTTCCGGCCGCCGAAAAATCGAGCCGCTCGGCCCACGCCCGCGGCAGATAGGGCTTCAACGACAACGCGACCTCCGACAAAGTCGGCCCGAGCGCCGCATTCTGCCACCAATCGTGCTTGGGCAGCGTGGTAACCCCGGCGATCAGCGCAATTGCGACGACGACCAGGAGCCCGCGGGCCACACCGAAAACGGCACCCAGCAGCCGGTCGACGAACCCCAATCCGATCGCCCGCACGGCGCTCGACAGCATCCACGCGATGAGGCCGCCCGCGATCATCACCACGACGAGGATCAACGCAAACGCAAGCACGTGCCTCGCGGCGGGCGTCACATCGAGCCGGGAAAACAGGTTGGCGAGAGGCCCTGCGTACTTGATGGCCACCACGAAACCGACGATCCACGCCGCGATCGCGATCAGTTCGCGCACGACGCCACGGATGAACGCCAACAGCGCCGACAATGCGATGACGGAGACCAAGGCGATATCGAAGCCGTTCATCGAAAGCGGTGCGGCGTCAAAGGGTTTCGCGCGCGACGGCGCGCGGCCTCACGTCGCGGGCGCGACAATCCCGCTGAAACCTTCGCCCTTGAGCTTCGCGCGCGCGGCATCCGCCTCGGGCCGCGAACCGTAGCCACCGACCCGCACCCGCCACAGCGTGCCGCGCGAGGTCGAGACGGGTTCGACATAGGCCAGGTATCCCACTTTCTTGAGCTTGTTCGCGAGCGCATTGGCACCCTTGTCGTCGGCAAACGCGGCAAGCTGGACGACGAAGCCCTCGGACTTTGCCGGGGTTGCGGCGGCCGCAGCAGGCGGCGCCGCTGGCGCGATGCCGGTGGCCGGTTTCGATTCCGCGGCGGCCGGTTTCGATTCCGCCGTGGCCGGTTTCGATTCCGCCGTGGCCGGTTTCGATTCCGCGGTGGCCGGTTTCGATTCCGCGGTGGCCGTTTTCGATTCCGCCGTGGCCGGTCTGGGCTCGGCGACGGCGGATCGAGGCTCGCCTTTCGCTTCGGGTGCCGGTGTTGGACTGCCTCCGGTCGTCGCGGCCGGCTTTGGCGTGGATGAGAGCGCCTGTCGCTCGGCCACCGCTACGGACTTCTTCGGCGCGCTCGAATCACCGGGCACCGCGATCGGCAGCGTGGGCGCCGCCGGAAACGCAATGGGCGCGGGCGATGCTGCTCCAGCGGCGGCTTCGGGCCTCGGCTCGGACTTGGCGGCAGCGTTCTTCGAGTCCGCCTTGTCGTCCACTTTCGGCGCCGGCTTCGGTTCGCCGGCCTTGCCCGTCAGCCGGTTGATGAACCTGCCGTCGTCCACGGGTGGAATTTGCACCGAGACGTCGTCGCCGAGCGAACGCGGTTCCTTTTCCAGCAGCATCGGCAGGATGATCGCAGCGGCGAGCGCCAGCACGATCGCGCCGACCAGACGGCGGCGCGCCTTGCGCTTCATCTCGTCGACGATGAGATCGGCGTTGTCAGCGATTCGGTCAGCCATTGCGTGGTGCGCGCTCGGTTTCCGGTTTCGCCGCGGCCAGCGTGGCCGCCACGGTCAGGAACGATCCAAAAGCGAC
>Ga0315290_10002401_pt1 | contig 13179 bp, 14 predicted proteins | sample YL17G12_0_MG_FD_203627 | JGI IMG/M metagenome (GOLD analysis project Ga0315290, IMG submission 203627) | Sediment microbial communities from Yellowstone Lake, YNP, Wyoming, USA - YL17G12_0 | ecosystem: Environmental > Aquatic > Freshwater > Lake > Sediment | place: USA: Wyoming | collected... | reverse complement strand
TAGGAATCAAATTTGACATCATAAAAAGTACTTCAGATGATATGGAGTTATTTTATAAAAAAGGAATTGAATTGATAGATTCTGGAAAAGCTTACGTTTGTACTTGTAAGAGAGATGACATAAGCAACAATAGAAAAGAACGAAAAGCATGCAAATGCAGTAGAGGAGACATTAAACAGAATATTCAAAGATGGGAGAAAATGTTTGATAAATTTAAGCCAGGAGATGCAATCGTAAGATTTCGTGGAGATATGAAAGCGGATAATGCAGTAATGCGAGATCCAGTATTATTTAGAATAATTGATGAGAAACATTACACATTGGGAAACAAATACCGAGTTTGGCCAAGTTATGATTTTGCCGTAGCAATTGAAGATAGTAATGATGGAGTTACTCATGCATTTCGTTCAAAGGAATTTGAATTAAGAAAAGAGTTGATTGATGCCATTTTAGACGCATTGAATATGCGAAAGCCATACCAAGATTTCTTTTCTAGGCTTGAATTCAAGGGAATGCCCATTTCTAAGAGAATCATCAAGCCATTGATAGAAGAAGGAAAAGTGTCATGGTATGATGATCCAAGATTACCTACGTTAGAATCACTCAGAAGACGAGGGATTAAACCAGAAGCAATAAAAAAATTCATTTTATCTTTAGGATTAACTAAAGCAAATACTCTAGCACCATTTGATGCACTTGAATCATTTAATAGAAAATTTGTTGATGCAGATAGCATTAGATTATTCATGGTGAGCAAACCAAAAAAACTTACAATTAAAAAATTACCATTTACAGTTGTAGAAATTTTAAATCATCCAATAAAAGATATGGGGAAAAGAAAAATCAATTTAGACGAAAATCTCTACATTTCAGGAGAAGATGCAGAAAACATCAAAGATGGTACTCAGATCAGACTATTAGGATTAGGCAATATTACAATATCAAGGATCAATGGAGAATTAGTGGGAGAGTTTATAGAAGATGAAAATATTATAGACATACAAAAAATTCAATGGGTCTCACAAAAAAATGCTCACGTAATCAAAATTCTCATTCCAAAACAATTGTTTATTGATGACAAATTTAATGAAGATAGTTTAGAAGAATTGGAGGCATACACAGAACCACATTACATGCAATTAAAAGATGGAGAAGAGATTCAATTTGTCAGATTTGGATATTGTAGAAAAGATTCACAGAATCAAGCAATTTTTACACACAAATGAGTGAGAAAATTATGAAGATAGCGCGATTATTCTATGAAAATAATGAGACATATGGGTTTGTAAAAGGGGATAAAGTTGCGACAAAGGATGAAATAACTTATCAAACGGGAGTTCCAATTCCACAAAGCATCAAAGATTTTCTTTTTGATGGATGGTATGATGAAATTAAAGATCAGTTAGATATTTTACCATATGAAGAAAATATTTTAAAATTTAAATTGTTAAGTCCAATTCCAAACCCGAATAAGATTATTTGTTTAGCTTTTAATTATATAGATCATGCTAAAGAGCAAAATCTGTTACCACCTGAGGAACCAGCTATAGTTCTAAAGCCAAGAACTACCCTAAACGGTACAGAGTCAGACATAGTTTGTCCTGATTTTGTTACTCAGTTGGATTACGAGGTGGAATTAGCCTTGATAATAGGTAAAAATTGCAAAAATATCAGTGAAGAACAAGCAAAAGAAGCGATATTTGGCTACATGATTCTAAATGATGTTTCAGCAAGAGACATTCAATTCAAAGATAAACAGTTCACCAGAGGAAAAAGTTTTGATACATTTGCACCATCTGGACCATGGATAACAACAGCAGATGAAATCAAAGATCCACAGAATTTAAAACTGACAACTAAGATCAATGGAGAGATAAGACAAAAATCATCTACAAATAACATGTTCATAAAAATACCAGAAATAGTATCCAAATTAAGCAGAGTAATGACTCTTGAAAAAGGGGACATCATTTCAACTGGAACTCCTGCAGGAGTCATGCTAAACAAGCCAAATGCAGTATTTCTTAAAAATGGCGATAAAATAGAAATGGAAATTGAGAAATTAGGAATTTTAAAAAATACAATTAGATTTGTGCATGAGAGTTAGTACAAAAAATTTTGCATGAGGTTAAATGTAATTTTATGCTCTAGAGTATTTAATAAAGGTAATTTCTCTTTAGTCAAGATTTGTATTTTTTTATAATTTTTTTCTGCTCCATAATTTTGTATGTATGAAACAAGATCCAAAGTATTATTTTGAGAGCCTGAAAACAAAGTTACAATTAGGGTTTTATCAAAATGTTCCGAATCAGTTAGAATTGCAGTTGAAATATCACCAGACATGTCTGAAAAAATTATTTTGTTTTGGTTGGATAGTGAAAGTGAAGTTTCTTCATCTAAAACTAGCCATCTCCACGATTTTACATAATGAGAAGTTTTTGTATAGTTTAAGACATTACTAAACTGTATTTTATGATTATTGTTAACATGAGGCAAAAGAGAATAAAAATTCCAAGTTTGAAATATATGATAATTAAGACTTTTTGCCATTGAAAGAGATAATGAATTTTCATTATCAATAAGCATGAATGAAAATGATATCTGTTTTTCTTTAGCAAGTAATTCTATATGTTTAACTAGTTCTGAAGCTAAACCTTGTCTACGAAAATTTGAGTTAATTCTGATTCCTTCAATCCATACTTGATTTTTAGAGAAAAATGCGTGACACATACCAACAGGGTATTGTTTTTCAATAAGGAATAAATTGTCTTCAGATAACCAGTAGTCCCAAACATCTTGAATATAATCGCCCCATGAAAAAGTATCTTTACAAAAATTCAATACAGAAAATTTATCGGAATTGATTGCATCTCTAATCACTATTGTCCCCATATACGAAAAAATATTAAGAATGACAGACTAAAAACTATAATGGGTAAAATAATAGCTGGAAAAATTACTGATGTTTCTCCTGGAAAAATGATCAAGGTTTCGGTGGATGGTAAAGAAATAATGGTTGCAAATATTGATGGTAATTATTGTGCCATGGATGATTCTTGTACTCATTCAGGTTCAAGTCTTTCAGAAGGAAAATTAGATGGGTGTAAAGTGATATGTGGATGGCATGGAGCCGAATTTGATTGTAAAACAGGTAAATTAGTTAAATTTCCCGCTAAAATTAGAGATTTAGCATCATACAATGTTTCTATAGAATCAGACAACGTATTTGTAGAGATGTGACTATATACTTCAAATTTTCAATAAATGGTGTGAAAAATGGCTGATGATAAACAAAACAGAGAAGTAATGAAAGAAGCGATAGAAACACTAAATCAAATTGCTACAAACCATTCAACACCAAAGACAATTAAAAAATCCATTATTGATCTGATAGCAGATTTGAATACTGAGGAGTACTCACTATCAGTCAGAGCTAACAATACAATTAGTTTGTTAGATGATGTAACACAAGATCCCAATATGCCTTCGTATGTAAGAACACAATTATGGCAAGCAGTCTCAAAGCTTGAAAGCATAAGAGAATAAATTCCATATTGTTTTAATTCTAATATTGAAAATAGAAGAATATCTAAAATCACTACCAGAAAATATAGTTAGTGGTGAAGATGTCCAATTATCAGATAAGTCGTTTAGAGAAATTTTTAATTTTTTAAATTTAGGAAAAAATGATATTTTTTATCATCTTGGATGTGGAGATGGAAAAGGAATTGTGTTAGCTTTGAGAGAGTATAATGTAAAAAAGGCTGTAGGTATTGATAATAATCCAGATAAAATCAAACAAGCAAAATACATTCTAAATCAAAACAGTCTTTCAACAGAGTTAATTTGTGAAGATATACAAAATATAGATATTTCTGATGCCACTGTGATTTTGTTTTGGTTTACTAATGAAGAGATTATCAAGCATATGATGAATAAATTCAAAGATCTAAAACGAGGTACAAAAATAATCACGGTTTGGGGACCTTTACCAGATTGCCTTCCTGAAAAAGTAGAATTTCCATACATAATCAACCAAATTCCTTTCAGGAAAGCAAAAAGTTTGCAAGAGCAATTGTTAGCAATTTTTGGAGTAAAATGCGTGGATTTTATAACTGCATGGGAATTTGCAGAGAGATACACAAAAGCAATCAGCACTCCTGAAATTAGAAATGATAGATTCTTAACAATTATTCAAACTCTAGTAATTTGGATTAGTGCAAGGAATTTAGGAGTCTCTTGTGGAGAGAAAATCCCCCAATCTATTCAGACATATATAGATATCATGAAAATACATTTCGATATTGATTTTGAACATCTTTTAAAATAATTTTGTGTAAACCTTTTATTTTGTGTTATTCATATACAATCATGGTTGATAAAATAAACATCAACGTATCTGCCGTAGATTATGATAAAACAAGCAAGGCAATAACACAACAACTTTCTCTTTTAGAGGAGATGGTTCATAGTGAAGAGGATTTTGTAATGACAGATTCGGAATTTGCTTTTGGATGGCATTTTTTCGTTGTAAGTGTTAATAAAATATTGGTAGAAAAACTCGTTGATCAAATGGGATCAGATTTTGACAGGTTGAAAGGAAAGGGTATGGAAAAAAAATTTCTCACATGGCTTACAAATAATTTAGAGGGCAAAACTCCACGATTCAAACTGGCGATTAAAGAAGAGATGGAATCAAGCAAGTACGGTATTTTTTAAAAAATTATGTGGGCCCTCGAGGGTAATCGAAACCCTGTCCGGGGATCCACAATCCCCTATACTAGCCACTGTACTACGAAGGCCACAAAAATAGAAAATTGTTTATCCTGTAATAATCTTTGATTTTAACACGATGAAAATTAGCCTGTAGATTTATTATTAACCAACGTAAATTACAGTCATGAGATTTTGGTGGGTAGCTATGGGAATAACAATTGGACTCACATGGGTTGGTGTTAATTACTTACTTCCATGGAAATAACCTAAAGTTCAAGATGTCAGATTATTGATTCAAATGAATCACCAAAGTTTTTTATCGATTTAACGATCGCTTTAAATTTGTTGGATCAGGGTATCATTCAACTTGAAGAAAGGATTCATCACTAACCGACTGCATGGTGGAAAAAAACCCACAGGAGTAATGGTGGAAAGAAAGAAAGAAACAGTTCAAGGTAAGAAATTTTTATGGATTGATTTACAAAGTCCAGATAGAAGCGATGTAGAAAAATTAGCTGAAAAATATCATTTTAACACATTAAACATTGAAGACTGTATGACTAAATTTGAGCTTCCAAAATTAGATAGTTATGATGATCATTTTTTTGTAATATTACATTTCCCCCCACTTTTACAACAACATGGAATTTCAAGAAATAGTCAGCTTTCCATATTCATAGGAAAGGATTTTCTAGTAACTGTTCATCAAGGAGATTTAAAACCATTAGTTGATTTAGTGAATATTTGTAAAAATGATTTGGATCAATATCGAAAAGAAAGGCTACTTGGAAAATCATCAGGATATTTACTTCATGAAATAATAGATATTCTAATAGATGATCTCTTGCACATATCAAGAAAAGTAATTGCTAATTTAGATGACCTTGAGGACGAAGTATTTGATGAAACGAAATCAGTTGCAAGAAGTATTGCATTACTTAGAAGAGAAATCAACATAATGAGAAGAATAGCAAACCCATTAAAAAAATTCGTATTAGAAATTGCTAAAAATATTAAAAGATTTTCAGATGAAGAAGATCTTTCATTGTATTTTGACGATGTAATTGATCACATTGATAAAGTAATTGAAACTCTAGAAGAATCCAGAGAAACGATGGAGATTTACAAAGATACAGATTTCATGCTCAGTACTGAAAAAACAAACAAAATACTTGCGGCATTAACAATAATTTTCACATTTTCAATTCCTGGAACAGCTATTGCAACATTTTATGGAATGAACGTAAATTTACCTGGAGGATTAAGTGATCATTCAACGCTTTTAGGACCATATACATCATTTATAGTAATAATTTTAGCGGCATTAATACCAGTAGCATTAATGTTTATTTATTTTAAAAAACTAGGTTGGATTAATAATTAAAAAAAATAATTCAATCCAATAATTTTTCATGCAAACTAATTTTCACTTTAGTTAAAGACTGTTTTAGATTATCAGGTATTACAACTAGCAACCCTGAATTTTTTCCCACGTTATTACAAATACCACTAAAACTATTGTGATTGGTTACAAAACATCCTCCTTTAGTATAAAAGGTAAATAAATGATCTTCCAGATAATCTCTTAATTCAATTTCAGATGGTATAAAATAGACATCAAAAGCAGTATTTTTGTCAGTTATTGAAACTGCAAATTCATAAGAAGTCAAATCTTTTGAAGTACAAATGGGTATGAATTGAGCGTATCCTTGCTTTACAATTTCTTTTTGTTTTTCTGAATTATATTTTTCATTTGGAATATTTGGATAAATCGATACATACGGATCATTATTTAATTGAGTTCCTTGGATTAATTCAATACTATTACGAACACTATCAATTGCATATCGATAAAGATGTGGTTTCCAATTATATTCACAATCACTAAATCCATGTTTTAATTCAACAAATGATTTTTGCTTTTGATATCGTAATTGATTAGAGTTATAATCAGCAAACATTGTAGTATCTGAAGAATCATAATCGAATCCTTTAGCATTAGATTTTGGATTTGACCACACGTTTGTTATATCATAGATGATATTTCCAGGGTAACTATTCCATTCAGGTTGAAGATGAACATAGATAGAATACTTGTTAATATCCTGACCATAAGGTGAATCAAATATCAAATGGCCAAAAAAAGCATTGGATAAAATTAGAATAATAACAATTAAAGGAATTAGAAAATATAATTTATTTTTCATAAAACATATCCAAGCATGATTTTTAAAATTATTGTGAAATTATTGCCAATACGTGATTGTATAAATATGGTAATGAATTAAGACATATTCAAGATTATCTGAAATAGAATTTCTTAGCATAATGAGATTAAATAAATACAAGATAAGATAACCTCCAATTAATGGGGAAAATTAGAATTAGAACAGGTAGAGGAACAGGAACAAAAGAAATTGATGATGGTGCAAAAGATTGGGCTGGAGATGCATACAAAAAAGTGCAAGAAGGAAAGAAAAAACTAGCAGCAAATAGAATGATTCACACAGGTAGAGGAACGGGTTCAAAAAGATTAGGGGACTTACCAAATGTAAAACCAAGACCATCAACTGAGGGAATGACTAGAATTACAGGTAGAGGAACGGGTTCAAGAAAGAGCACAAATACAGGTTCATCATAAAAAACCTCAATTTTCATTTTTAAGCGTGTTATTCTAATCTATGCTGTTTAAAAAAAGAAGAAAGTATTGGCAAAATAATTACCAAATTTTCAAGAACTAAGAAATTTGATCTCAGCATAATGGGTTTAACAGAACCGATCCAGGTTCTGAAATATTTCTTGGAAGTGTTGCAAATTATTTACTTCATAAATCAAAGATACCAATTGCCATAATAAAATAATTCATAATAAAATAATTATAAAAACAAGATTTATTGGAATTTTAAATTTTTATATCTGGGTTTCCTGCTTTTAGTTTTTTCCAATCAGATAAAAAATTTTCTAGCCCAATATCAGTCAAAGGGTGTTGTAGCATTTTATCTAAAACTACAGGAGGTAAAGTTACAACATCGGCTCCAATTTTTGCTGCATCAACAACATGCATTGGATGACGAATACTTGCAACAAGAATCTGTGTTCCAAAATCATAATTAGAAAATATTTGCTTAATTTCTTTAATCAAGTGCATTCCGTCTTGACCAATATCATCCAATCTGCCAATAAATGGACTAACATATTTTGCACCTGATTTTGCTGCAAGTAGTGCTTGATTTGGAGAAAAAACCAATGTGACATTTACAGGTATTCCTTCTGATGAGAGATATTTGCATGCTTTCAAACCATCAGGAGTCATAGGAACTTTCACAACGACATTTTTACCATATTGACGTAGGCGTTTACCTTCTTCAATCATTCCAGAATATTCAGTACTTACAACTTCCAAGCTGACATCGCCTTTGATGATTTTTGTGATTTCTTCCATGACGTCTTTTGGATTACCACCTTCTTTGGACATGAGAGAGGGGTTTGTTGTAATACCATCTAACAGGCCCATATCGTTGAATTTTCTGATTGATTCTAGATTTGCAGTATCAAGAAAAATTTTCATAATTTTCTACTTATTTCTTTGACTTGTTTTGCCATATTAAAAGATGTTATTCCATGTTTTTCTAAAAGCATTGGAATTTCATTGTCTCTAGCAGATTCACCAAACATGTCTTGAGCACCTATTCGTTTTATTGGAACAGGGTATCTCTCCGAAACAGATTCTGCAACTGCAGAACCCATACCTCCTAAGACATTATGTTCTTCACAAGCAACTATACACCCAGTTTCTCTTGCTGCTTTTTCCAAGAGTTCAGCATCAATTGGCTTTACAGAAAACATGTCTAATACTCGACAAGAAATTCCTTCTTGCTGTAATGATTCAGCCGCTTCAAGTGCCATTCTTACTGTTATGCCACATGCAGCTATAGTGCAATCAGATCCATCACGAACTGTAATTCCTTTACCAATTTGAAAATCTTGAGATTCAGAATGAACTATCGGAGTATTTGATCTGGTCATTCTCATGTAAAATGGACCATATTCATTTGCCATTAATCTAGTTAATTTTGAAACTGCAAAAGTATCAGCAGGTATGAATACACGAAAATTTGGAATTGCTCGCATAATTGCAATATCTTCAATTTGTTGATGAGAACCGCCATCAGGTCCAACAGACAATCCACCGTGAGATACAACTAATTTTACATTGAGGCCTTTTTTGTTTCCAGGAGAAGGGTATGCAATTCCATTTCTTATTTGATCAACTGCGCGTCCAGGTAGGAATATTGCATAAGTACTAGCAAAAGATATTTTTCCAGAAGATGCAAGACCGGCAGATATAGAAACTAAATTTGCCTCTGCGATTCCCACATTAAAGAATCTATTTGGAAATACCTTACCAAATCCAGAAGTTTTAAGAGAATCAGTCGTATCAGCACCCAAGACCACTATGTTTGGATTTTCTCTTCCAAGTTCAATTAGCGTTTTTGAATACTCTGAACGCATATCAGTCATAATTGGAGGGTTCAAAGATAACCTACCTCTTCGGCTATTTTCTTAATCTGTTCTTGTTTTTCACCAACGACATGCAGCCCAATCCATTTTTTTACAAGATCAGACCCTCCCAATTCATTTGCTTTATCAAGTAAGATTTTTCGTCTTGTTTTAATAACTTGATTCCTAAAATCCCTCATAGCACCACGTACATCTTGTTTTCCAATAATTGAGCTACCACCTACAAAAGATCTAGCACCATCTGCAAAACAGGAACCAACATTATCAAGAGTTACACCACCATCAGCTTCAATACAGCCTGAAAACTTGTGCTCATTTAGAATAGTATTCAATCTAATCATTTTTCCATGTGTTTCTTCAATGTATTTTTGACCTGATTTCCCAGGTACGACAGACATTACAATGAGTTGATCAAGTGTAGGTATGAATTTGTAAGACCATTTAGGAAGATCAGTGTCTGGATTGATTGCAAGACCTACACCAACTTGATTATGTTTTAACAAATCATGGATTTCACCAAAGCTTGATTCATCACAAACTTCAACATGAACTGTAATGATATCACTCCCTGCTTCAACATAGTCTCGAACATGTTTTACAGGTTCGTTAATCATCAAATGGGAATCAAATGGAATTACAGTTAAAGATCGTAATTCCTTGATTTTTCTATGATCAAAAGTTTTGGTTAGAACAAATTGTCCATCCATTACATCAAGGTGAATATAATCTGCTCTTCCAGTTACACATCGTTTTACTTCATTTTCTAAATTTGTCATATCACCTGCAATGATTGAAGGTGCAATCATAAACTGAGAATCAAGTTCTAAATTAATTATTGGAGATACGTCAGAATCTGGAGATTTCCCATGCCATTGTGGATTATCTTCCATGTGTTCAACTCCTTTCCCTTTAATTGTTCTAGCAATAATTATTGACGGAATACCTTTTGTTGAATTTGCTTTAGTAATTGCCGCATCAATTTGTTCAATTTTGTGTCCATCTATTTCAATCACATTCCAACCAAATGATCTCCATTTATCACCAGTTTTCCATCTTGATGCATCTTTCCACATTTCAGAAATATCATCGCCTTCTAATTTTTCATCTAAGGGCATGATTTTTTCAGTGTAAGAATCCTGTTGAATGAAATTTCTATCCAAAAAGGCCGTAAGATTATCTACTTTGTATTTTGCCGCAGTCATTGCAGCTTCCCATACTTGTCCTTCATCAGACTCACCATCACCCATTATAGTATAGATATGATGATTCTTGCCATCAATTTTTGCAGCAAGTGCAACACCTATAGAATAAGACAGTCCAGTTCCCAATGAACCGCCACAAAATTCAACTCCAGGACATTTTAGATCAGGATGTCCCTGTAATTTACTACCAAATTTTCTTAAAGTTTCAAGTTCAGATTCTGGAAAATAGCCTGCAATAGCCATATTTGAAAACAGACCAGGTGCAGCATGTCCCTTAGATAAGATTAATCGATCTCGATCATCCCATTGTGGATTTTTAGGATCATATTGTAGGTGTTTGTAGAATAGGCACCCTAGAATTTCAGCCATCGAAAAAGAACCTCCAGGATGACCAGAACCAGCACTGCTTATTGCTTTAATCACTAATTTACGGGCGTCTAAAACATTTTTCTTAATTTGATAATAATTAAGTCCCATTTCTTGATCATGTTCATTCACAAATTTAATAAAAGTCTACTGTAAAATTTTAATCTGATGATCACTAAGCAGTATTGTGAATATCAAAGAAAAAGGGCATAGTAGTTATGATAATCAATGTTATTTATGTGTGAAATTTGCAAAAATGATCGAATTTCTTACAAGAGATAATTTGATAATGATTGGACATTATTCAGAGTTTGGCATAAAACTAAGAAAACCAATTTGGAAGAATCACATTAGAAATATTTTGGTTAATAAATGAAAAAACGGCACATGGTAGAAGAGCCACACTTTTACCATTGTTAAGAGCAATAATTACAACAAAGGGATGAAACTCAAATAAAATTAAAGTAAATGAGAGATGTTAGCAGGAATGTAAAACTGTAAAAGCTGTTTTTATAAGATCTGCAAGATTATTATCAAATAGTAAAAATAGATCTCTAGTAAATCTAAATAGCACACCAAAACTCAGATTTTTATAATGATGAAGATAAGAGTAGAAAATCCAAATAATTCTAAAAAGAAAACAACAATGCTTTGTGGATTTGTCTTAGAAGATTCAGATAAAGTATTAGGATTAGAAAACATGGATTTTAAAATCACCCCATCAACAAAACAGTCAATAAATGACATGGGTGGAATATTTGGCAAAATATTGGTTATTCCAACAACAGGTAGAACAACAGTACAAAGAATACTCTTGGCAGGATTAGGTAAAAAAGAAAACTTCACTAATGACACCATACGATTTGTTTCAGGTAAAATTGCTCAAAAGGCTAGAGAGTTAAAACTGAAAGAATTTTCCATAATAGTGCCACCAAGTTCTCTAATCAAGCCTATTTTATCAGTATCTCAGATAGTAGAGGGATGTAAAATGTCTCTTTATAAATTTGAAAAATATAAATCAAAAAAAGAAAATAGTATTCCAGATCTTACTATTTTAGTTTCTAAATCAAAAAACATTTCAAAAGCAATAAAAATTGCAGAGATTATTTCTGAGGGATCTATATACACAAAAAGTATTGCCAATCTACCTCCAAACGAATGTATACCTGCAACATTAGCAAATTTTGCAAGGATCATATCAAAAAAGAACAATATGAAATGCAGCATCATTTCAAAAAATGATCTCAAAAAGAAGGGATTTGGCGGAATTACTGCAGTAGGACAAGGAAGTAAAAATGAACCTAAACTGATAATTTTAGAATATAATCATGGTTCTCGAAATGAAAAACCAATTGTATTAGTTGGCAAAGCAGTAACGTTTGACACAGGGGGCATTTCATTAAAACCTGGTGAAAAAATGGATGAAATGAAATTCGATAAATGCGGTGGATGTACTGTTATTGGAATAATGAAAGCAGCATCAGAATTAAAATTGCCAATCAATTTAGTGGGAATTATTCCATCAGTTGAAAATATGCCCGGTGGAGAGTCATATAGGCCTGGAGACATCATAAAACTATACAGCGGAAAAACTGCAGAGATTTTAAATACAGATGCAGAAGGCAGAATAATTTTAGCAGATGCGTTATCTTATGGGGAAAAACGATATTCACCAAAGGCAATTATTGATTTTGCAACATTGACTGGAGCGTGCATAATTGCACTAGGTACAAACATAGCAGGCATGGTTTCAAATAATGATAAGCTAACACAGAGGCTCATAGAATCATCAAAAAGAACAACAGAAGAGATTTGGGAGCTACCACTAAATGGAGATTATATGGACATGGTAAAATCAGATGTTGCAGATATGAAAAATGTTGGAATTGGAAGAGCTGCTGGTACCATTACCGCTGCAGCATTTTTAAGAAATGCAATTGAAAATACGCCCTGGGTTCATATTGATATTGCAGGTGTTGCATGGACACAAGTAGCAACAAAAGATAAGCCTTACAATCCAAAAGGTGCTACAGGTTTTGGGGTAAGATTAATTCTAGACTACTTACAAAATATATAAATTTAAAAATACAAATTATAACAATATCATTATTGAAAATTAGTTTCTAGGTTATTATACAAAAATATCATCAATAGGACATGGTAAAAAAGAGTTCTTGTAATTGTAACGATGAACATCATACAGGTCATGATTACATACATTACAAACACGAAGGAAATCAATGCATACATCCAGATGGCCATATACATAAAATTGGAGAAAAGTAATGAGTGTCAAAAATGCAATAATGTAGTTGTGATCTTATAATGGAACGTGAACAGCTCACAGAACTAATTCAAAAAGAATTGAATACAA
>Ga0315290_10002399_pt1 | contig 13185 bp, 8 predicted proteins | sample YL17G12_0_MG_FD_203627 | JGI IMG/M metagenome (GOLD analysis project Ga0315290, IMG submission 203627) | Sediment microbial communities from Yellowstone Lake, YNP, Wyoming, USA - YL17G12_0 | ecosystem: Environmental > Aquatic > Freshwater > Lake > Sediment | place: USA: Wyoming | collected... | reverse complement strand
ACGTCGGTGTTATTCACTGCGGAACCGTCCTAGAGGCTGCTGAAGACCCGCACGCGATGCTTGTGGTACGGCAGGACCTCGAGGAGGTCGCCTTCCTTGAGGCGGCTCTGGGTGGCGCGCCACCACCCGGCCGTGAGGATCTCCGCGTGCGCCTCGAGGAACACGCTCTTGAGGTGCGGATCGAAACCGAGGAAGTTGATGAACGTCTCGGGGAAAACGTCGCTCTCGCCCACGTAGAACCACGACTCGTCGCGCATGTCGTCCTCGTCGTGCTCCGACTGCGGAATCTCGCGGAACCTGCAGTCCGTGACCAGGCACAACTCGTCGTAGTCGTAGAAAATCACGCGCCCGTGGCGCGTCACGCCGAAGTTCTTCAGCAGCAGGTCGCCCGGGAAGATGTTCGTCGCCGCCAGGTCGCGAATCGCCTGCCCATAGTCGAGCACGGCTTTTTCCGCCTGCTCGAGCGACGCCGTGCGGGTGTACAGGTTGAGCGGTGTCATGCGCCGCTCGATGTACATGTGGTCGACGACGAGATCGTCGCCCTCGACGTGGGCGGTACTGGCAGTCTCGGACAGCAGTTCCTCGAGCAGGTCCGGCGCGAACCGCGACTTCGGGAACTTGAGCCGCTTGAACTCCTGGGCGTCAACGAGGCGTCCGGCGCGGTCGTGCTTGAAGACGAGCTCGTACTTGGAGAGTACGTCCTCGCGCAGGATGTTCTTCTGGGGCGGGAACTTGTCGCGGATCAGCTTGAAGACCACGTCGAAGGAGGGCAGCGTGAAGCACACCATGACCAGGCCCTTTTCGCCCGGCGCCAGCATGAACTGGTCGTCCGAGTGCTGCAGGTGGCCGAAGAGCTCGCGGTAGCGCTCGGTCTTGCCCTGCTTGGCGCGGCCAAGCACCGTGAAGAGCTCGCTCACGCGCTTGAGCGGCAGGATCGACTTCAGGAACTTCACGACCTCGCCGACGTGCGCCAGATCGACGTGGAAATACGAGCGCGTGAAGCTGAACAGCACGCTCACCGTGCTCTCGTCGAGCATGATGGCGTCCACCACGATGCCGCTGTCGCCGTGGCGCAGTGCCACGACGAACGGCTGCACCCAGCCGCGCCCGCTGATGCGCCCAACCAGGTAGGCGCGCGTCATCTGGTAGAAGACTTCCTTGATGACCTCGAGCTGCTCCGCCGTGCGGCGCTCTCCCGAGGTCTCGAGTGACGCCTTGATCTCATCGGCGACCATGCGCACGCTGCGCTCGAAGTCTCTGTACGGCGTGCGGAAACGGAAGTCCGCGAGCAGCTCCTCGACCAGCAGGTCCACCGAGCCGCGATTGACGTAGACTTTGGTCTCCACTTGCGTCTCGACGTTGCCGATCGGGTCGAGGTCGAGCGCGACGAATTCGACCGCGGCGTCGACGCCCACCGTGCCGAACGTGGTGCGTGTGACCGAGCTGAAAAACGTCTTGGCGAACTCGTTGTCGGGCAGCGGGTCGATGATCTCGTCGAAGCGCCGCTTGATGCTCGACCAGACGGCGCGCTCCTCGGCCTCTTCGCCGAGCCTGCTGCGCATCAGCTCGACGCTGCTGTCGACGTACCTGGTGTAGAGCTCGATACGCTCGACCGCGTCGCGCTGGCTGCCGCGCCAGTCCTTGTCCTCGAAACGCTGCCGCGCCCGCTGCGTGACCGCGCGGAAATCCGCGTTGTAGTCCGCGAACGCGTCGACCAGGGTCTGCGCACAGACCTGGACGAGCGCGTCGCGGCTTGGCGGCGGCGTGACGGAGAGGTTCACCGCCCTAGAGGTTGCGGATCAGCGCATCGGCGAACTCGCTGCACTTGACCTCGGTGGCGCCTTCCATCAGGCGCGCGAAGTCGTACGTCACCGTCTTCTGCGCGATCGACCGGTCCATCGCCGTGATGATGGCGTCCGCCGCCTCGGTCCAGCCCAGGTAGCGGAGCATCATCTCGCCGGAGAGGATGACCGAGCCCGGGTTGACCTTGTCGAGGTTGGCGTACTTCGGCGCCGTGCCGTGCGTGGCTTCGAACACCGCGTGGCCCGTCATGTAGTTGACGTTGCCGCCCGGCGCGATGCCGATGCCGCCCACCTGTGCGGCGAGCGCGTCCGAGAGATAGTCGCCGTTCAGGTTCATCGTCGCGATGACGTCGAACTCCTCGGGGCGCGTGAGCACCTGCTGCAGCGTGATGTCGGCAATCGCATCCTTGATGATGACCTTGCCGGCCTTCTTCGCCGCGTCCTGCTCCGCGTTGGCCGCTTTCTCGCCCTTCTCGGCCTTGGTGCGCTCCCACTGGTCCCAGGTGTAGGTGCTGCCGGCGTACTCGCGCTCGGCGAGCGCATAGCTCCAGTTCCGGAAGGCGCCTTCCGTGAACTTCATGATGTTGCCCTTGTGCACGATCGTCACGCTCTTGCGCTTGTTGTCGATCGCGTACTGGATGGCGGAACGCATCAGGCGCTCGGTGCCTTCCTGCGAGACGGCCTTGATGCCGATGCCGGAAGTCTCCGGGAAGCGGATCTTGCCGTACAACTTCGGGAACGCCTGCTTGAAGAGTTCCTTGAACTTCAGGTTGTCGGCGCTGCCCGCCTCGAACTCGATGCCGGCGTAAATGTCCTCGGTGTTCTCGCGGAAGATCACCATGTCGACCTTCTCCGGAGCCTTGACCGGGGAGGGCACGCCCTTGAACCAGCGCACCGGGCGCAGGCAGACGTAGAGGTCGAGCATCTGGCGCAGCGCGACGTTCAGCGAGCGGATGCCGCCGCCGATCGGCGTCGTGAGCGGGCCCTTGATCGACACGAGATAGTCGCGGCAGGCCTGGACCGTTTCATCCGGCAGCCAGGTGTTGAACAGGTCGTTCGACTTCTGGCCGGCGTAGACCTCCATCCAGTGGATCTGGCGCTTGCCGCCGTAGGCTTTGGCGACGGCCGCATCGAGCACGCGCACGGAGGCGCGCCAGATATCGGCGCCCGTCCCGTCGCCTTCGATGAACGGAATGATCGGTTGGTCGGGAACGGACAGCCTGCCGTTGGAGATCGTGATCTTCTGGCCCAGCGGGGGCACATTCAGCTTGAGCGCGGTCGACATCTACCTGGCTCCGATGATTCTGGGAATGGAAAAATTGGGCGCAAATGCTAGCACAGGGGGCGGCCCCGATCTTCCCGGGAGGGGTTACTCGAGGCGCGCGCGGGCCGTCCGGACCCGGGGCGGATCGGCGGCCTCTGTCCACGCGAACAGCAAGTACGAGCCGGCCAGGGCCATTTGCGGGAATCCTGAGGAGCGCGCAATCCCGGTGCGGGCGATTCCAACCACGTCGCCAGCGGCGCCGGCGCTCGTGAACGGCTGGGCCCGGATCTCGGCCCCGGATGGGCCTTCGGCCAGCCAGCTGACGACCGCGCGGCCGTCCGCGAGCAGCACCACGTCCACGCGGCCGGCGATTTTCCCGCTCGCCACCTCGAGCGGTGCGGCAAACGTGCGCCCCCCGTCCGTCGAGAAAGTGACGCGCACGCGCGGCACGTCCGGTGCCGTGAACCAGGCCACTGCGACCAGATTGCCGCGGGCAGCGAGCGCCGGCCCGTTGACGGGGCAGGCATCGATGCGCCAGCCGTCGTCATGCACCCGGACCGGTGCGGACCAGCCGCCGCCTTGGGCGCGCACGGCGTAGATATTGCGAACTTCGTCCTGGCTGCGGTCGCGATACACGATGAGCGCACGGCCGTCGGCCCAGGCCGCGTCGGTCTGGCAGCAGTCGCAGACGCGGGCATCGATCTCGGCATCTGCGCCGATCCGGTGCCCGGATACGTCGATGGCGGCCGTGCGTAAAGTCATCGCGCCAGCGTCGGCCGCGGCTTCGTGAGTTGCGTGCTCGTGTTCGCCCGCGGTGTGGCGGCCGTCGAGCCAGACTGCCCGGACGCTGTCGCCGTCACCGGGAAGGATCGAGACGAAGCCGTGTTCCGTGGGCGTGCCATCCTCGTGCGGTGACATCGGCGCCGACCAGGTCGTGCCGGCGTCCGGGCTGACCGCCATACGGACGTCATAAGCGTAGACATCGCCAGGCCGCTGCTGCAGCCAGTGGGCCGCCCACGTGCGGCTGTTCACGGGGACGACCGATGGGAAGTCCGCCCAGTTGATGAACCAATCGGTGCCTGTCGCGACCGTTCGAGCCTTGCTCCAGTCTTTGCCCGACCAGGACGCGAATTGCAGCGTGAATCCGCTGCCAGCCTCGGGTGCGAGCCAGCTCATGACCGTTGGCATGCCGGCGCCTGCGGCGAGGTTTGGATAGCGGCTGCCCGGCGCCGCCGGCGCCTCGACCAGGATCACCGGTCCCAGCCAGACACGGTCATCCGGGGCGCGCTGACACGCGGCCAGAGCCAATGCGGTTGCGAGGAGGGCGGCGGGAGGCTTCATCGCCGGGATTGTGCCCCGGATTGTTAAGTGTTTCCCGAAAAATCTGCCCGTACCGGCCTTTCTTCCTTGCCTGCCGCACGCGATCGCGTTACGGTCGCGCTCACTTGAGAACGCAATGAGAACCATGCTCGGCCTGCACTGGGTGAGACGGCGGCAACGCGACCTGACGAAGGCCGTGTTGGCGCTCTTTTGCCTGGCGTGGCTGCAGGCGGCCGCCGTGCCCTGCGTCATGGCCGACGGCCTGCAGGCGCTGACGTCGGTCTCGACGTCCCTGTCGGCTGCCCACCACGATTGCCAGTACTGCCCGCCGGAGCCCGCGACACCGTCGGGTGCCGGTCATCAGAGCAACTGCGCTTATCCGCATGAGCCGCAGGTCGATGCGCGCGCGTCCTCGGGACTCTTCTTCGTCGTGCCCGTCACGACCGCCATCGCAACGCTCGATTTCCGGCCGGTCGAGAAACTCGCCCCGGTCGGTCCGGTCGAGGCCATCGTTCCGCGCACGCCGCTCGCCGTCAGTTACTGTCGCTTCCTCGAGTAGACCGGTCCCCCGTTCGAGTCCTCGCCGTCGGCTCGCCGACGTGTGTCGTCATTCGGGAGATGGGTCATGCTTCACGTTCGTCCGGCGCCTGCAAGAGGCCGGTGCATTGCATACGCGCTGATCGCGCTGCTGTCGTTCGTCGCGCCGCGCGTCGTCGTCGCGGACAATCTCACCCTGGCTGAGGCCGAGCGCATCGCCGTCGAGCGCGACGCTGTGCTGCGTCAGCTCGGCGCGGAATCGCAAGCCATGCGCGAGCGTGCCGTCGCCGAGAGCCAGCTCATGGACCCGAAGTTGCGGGTCGGAGCGGTCAACGTCCCCGTCGATTCCTTCAGCCTGACGGCCGAAGACATGACGATGGTGGAAGTCGGCGTCAGCCAGGAATTTCCGGCTGGCGGGACCCGCCGGCTGACCCGGCAGAAAATGGAGCAATCGGCGGCTGCCGCAGAGGCGCTGGCGGGCGATCGACGGCGCACGGTGATGCGTGAAGTGCGCCGCGCCTGGACGGAACTCGCCTACGTCGTCGGTGCGCGCGATCTGATCGCCACACAGGGGTCGTGGGTGGAGCAGATGCGTGCATCGGCTCGCGCACGCTATGCCTCGGGTGAAGGCAAGCAACTGGACGTGCTGCAGGCCGGTCTCGACGCCGCGATGCTGCGCGAGCAGCAACTCGATCTCGACCGTGACGAAGCGATGCGGCGTGCGCAACTCGGCCGCTGGATCGGTGACGACGAGGCCGCGGCCGCCGGGCCGTTCTCGCTGCCGGCACGCGCCGAGCTTCCGACGCTCGCCGTGCTGGACGATCGCCTGATGCAGCACCCGGCACAGGCGGACTACGAGTTGCGCATCGACGCCGCCAGGACCGCGGTGGATCTCGCCAGGCAGAGCAAGCGGCCCGGCTGGATGCTCGACGTGAGCTACGGCCTGCGCAGCGGCGAGGACCCGTTCGGCATGAACCGTTCCGACATGCTGAGTGCCATGGTGACCGTGGACCTGCCGCTCTTTCGCTCGAACCGACAGGACCGCGCGGTGAACGCGGCGCTCGCCGAGGAGCGTGGGCTGCGGGAGATGCACGACGACCACCGTCGCGAAATGCACGCGATGCTCGAGGAAGCGTGGGCGATCGCGCACAAGACCGCGGACCTGGAAAACTTCTACGAAGCGGAGTTGCTGCCGCTCGCGGACCAGTCCGTGCAGGCGGCTCTGCTGGCTTGGGGTTCCAACCGCGCCATGATCGACGAAGTCGTGACCGCTCGCCGGGTCGCGCTCGAGACGCGCATGAAGCACCTGCGCCTGGCGGCGGATCGAGCCCAGGCGCAATTCGACATCGACTACCTGGCGGGAGAAATGCCATGAGGCTCGTACTGTTGGTATTGATCGCGCTGCTGGCCGGTTGCGGGCGCGAGAGGCCGCCGGCGGCTGCGCCGGCAGCTGCACCGGCACCTGCACCGGCAGCGGGGAAGCCCCTGTACTACCGCAACCCCATGGACCCGAACCGCACCTCGCCCGTGCCGATGCAGGACGAGATGGGCATGGACTACGTGCCTGTGTTTGCGGATACCGCCGGCGGCGAAGTGCGCATCTCCGCGGCCGTGGTGAACAACCTCGGCGTGCGTACGGAAGCCGCCGTCAAGGCACGACTCGACCGGCGGGTCGAGGCCGTCGGTTATGTCGGTTACGACGAGCGCAAGGTGCAGCAGGTTCGTGCACGGGCCGAAGGCTGGGTGCAGGGACTGGCGGTGCGCGCCATGGGTGAACCCGTGCGAGCCGGCCAACTTCTGTTCACGCTCTATTCGCCGATGCTCGAGAGCGCTCAGCAGGAATACCTGGATGCGCAGAAGATCGGCAATCGCGAGTTGATCGACGCATCGCGCGATCGCCTGGGCGCGCTGGGTCTCGATTCCGGGGCGGCTGCGCGCCTCGGCAAGTCCGGGCGCACAGCCGGTCGCGTGCCGTTCTACGCGCCGATTTCCGGTGTCGTGACCGCGCTCGAGGTCCAGGAAGGCGCGATGGTGACGCCCGAGATGCCGGTCATGACGATTACGGAACTCGGCAGTCTCTGGGTCATCGCCGAAGTGCCGGAGTCGCAGGCAGCCGGATTGCGGGTCGGTACGAGCGCCGGGATCCGGTTCCCTTCGCTGCCGGGTGAGCCCGTGACCGGGCGTGTCGAGTACCTCTATCCGGAACTCAACATGGAGACGCGGACGGTGCGCGCGCGGATCACGCTCGATCGCCCGCCGGTGTCGATCAGGCCCAACATGCTCGCATCCGTCAGCCTCGCGGGCGAGGCGGGCGACGAGATGGTCAACATTCCGCGCAGCGCGCTCATCCGCAGCGGCAAGGAGGAGCGGGTGGTCGTCGCGCTGGGCGAGGGGCGTTTTGTTGCTCGCAAGGTCACCGCGGGTGCCGAGAGCGGCGATCGGGTTGCGATTCGCGACGGTTTGGCCGAGGGCGAGCAGGTCGTCGTCTCGGGCCAGTTCCTGCTCGACTCCGAAGCGAACCTGCGCAGCGGTTTCGACCGCCTGCAGGACTAGGCGGGGATCACGGCCATGATCAATGCGATCATTCGCGCCTCGCTGCACAATCGCGCGCTGGTCCTGCTGCTGGTGGCGATGCTGACAGCCGTCGGCGTGTATTCCTTCCTGCGCACGCCGGTCGATGCGCTGCCGGACCTCTCCGACGTGCAGGTCATCGTGCGCACGCCCTACCCGGGGCAGGCGCCGCGGGTCGTCGAGGACCAGGTGACCTACCCGCTGACCACGGCCCTGCTGTCGGTGCCCGGCGCCACGACCGTGCGTGGCTACTCGTTCTACGGCGATTCGTTCGTCAACGTGCTCTTCGCCGACGGCACCGATCCGTACTGGGCGCGCTCCCGCGTGCTCGAGTACCTGAGCCAGGCTGCAGCGCGGCTGCCGGAGGGCGTGCGCCCCGCACTCGGTCCCGATGCGACCGGCGTCGGCTGGATCTACCAGTACGCCCTTGTCGATCGGACGGGCAAGCACGACCTCGCCCAGCTGCGCTCGGTGCAGGACTGGTTCCTGAAGTTCGAACTGCAGGCGCTCGACGGCGTGGCCGAAGTGGCCACCATCGGCGGCATGGTCAAGCAGTACCAGGTCGTCGTCGATCCGGTGCGGCTGCGTGGTTACGGCATCCAGCTCATGATGGTCGAGCAGGCCATTCGCGCAGGGAACCAGGAGGTGGGCGGATCGGTCATCGAGATGGCCGAGGCCGAATACATGGTGCGGGCGACCGGCTATGTGAAGAGCGTGGCGGATCTAGAGCGCATCCCCGTCATGGCCACCAAAGGCGGCACGCCCGTTCTGCTGCGCGACGTCGCCGAAGTGCGCATCGGGCCGGAAATGCGCCGCGGTATCGGCGAGCTGGACGGGGAGGGCGAGGCCGTCGGCGGTGTCATCGTGATGCGTAACGGCGACAATGCCCGCGACACCATCCTGCGCGTCAAGGACAAGCTCGAGGAGCTGCGTGGCGGCCTGCCCGAAGGCGTCGAGATCGTCGAGACCTACGACCGCTCTGCGCTGATCCAGCGTTCGGTGGACAACCTGAAGCGCAAGCTGCTGGACGAGTTCATCGTCGTCTCGCTGGTGTGCTTCATCTTCCTGCACCACGTGCGTTCCGGGCTGATCGTCGTCATCGTCACGCCGATCGCCGTGTTGTCTGCCTTCATCGTGATGCACCTGCAGGGCATCAACGCCAACATCATGTCGCTCGGCGGCATTGCGATCGCGATCGGCACGCTGGTCGATGCGGCCATCGTGATGATCGAGAACGTGCACAAGAAGCTCGAGCACGTCACCGACGAGTCGCAGCGCATGGACGCGATTTTCGAAGGTTGCCGTGAAGTCGGGCCCTCGCTGTTCTTCTCGCTCATGATCGTGGCACTCTCGTTCCTGCCGGTGTTCACGCTGGAGGCCCAGGAGGGACGGATGTTCGCGCCGCTCGCGTACACGAAGACGTACGCGATGGTGTGGGCCTCGGTGCTGTCCATCACGCTGGTGCCAGTGCTCATCTACCTGCTGGTGCGCGGGGAGATCAAGCCCGAGGCTGCCAACCCGGTGAACCGCGCGACGATGGCGCTTTATCGCCCGTTTCTCGAGCTGGCGCTGCGCGCGCCGTGGGCGGTGACGGCAGCGGCGGCGCTGCTCGTGCTGGCGACTCTCTGGCCGGCCTCGCGTCTCGGCACGGAGTTCATGCCGGAACTGGACGAAGGCGATTTCCTGTACATGCCGACGACGCTGCCCGGGCTCTCGGCGGATGCGGCGCGCGCGTTGCTGCAGCAGACCGACAAGCTCATCAAGACGGTGCCGGAGGTCGAGCGTGTCTTCGGCAAGGCCGGGCGCGCGGAGAGCGCGACGGACCCGGCGCCGATCGAGATGTTCGAGACGATCGTCAAGCTGAAGCCGCGCGACCAGTGGCGCCCCGGCATGAATCCGGAAAAGCTCAAGGCCGAGCTCGATGCGCGGGTGAAATTCCCGGGCGTGTCGAATGCATGGGTGTACCCGATCAAGACCCGCATCGACATGCTCGCGACGGGCATCCGCACGCCGGTGGGCATCAAGATCATGGGCCCGGATCTCGCCACCATCCAGGATCTCGGCCGGCGCATCGAGCAGATCGTGCGCGAGGTGCCCGGCGCCACGTCCGTCTATGCCGAGCGCACGGCCACGGGCCGGTATGTCGACGTGGACATCGACCGCGTGGCGGCGGCCCGGTACGGCCTCAACATCAGGGACGTGCAGGACATCGTCGGCAGCGCCGTGGGCGGCATGACGGTCAGTTACACGGTCGAGGGGCTCGAACGCTATCCGATCAACCTGCGCTATCCGCAGGACTTCCGTAACTCGTTGCAGACTTTGCGCGAGTTGCCGCTGGTCGCGCCGACGGGAGCCAACGTCACTCTGCAGGACGTCGCACGGGTCGAGATCGCAGACGGCCCGGCGATGATTCGCAGCGAGAATGCACGACCATCCGGCTGGGTGTTCATCGACCTGCAGGGCCGCGATCTCGGCAGCTTCGTGGGCGACGCGAAGCAGCGCATCGGGGCCCAGCTCAAGCTGCCGGCGGGCTACAGCCTCGGCTGGTCCGGCCAGTACGAGTACCTCGAGCGCGCGGTGGCGCGCCTCAAGGTCGTTCTGCCGCTGACGCTTGGCATCATCGTCCTGCTGCTCTATCTCAATTTCCGCAATGCGCGCGACGTGCTGCTGATCCTGGGGGCGTTGCCGTTCGCTCTGGTGGGCGGCGTTTGGCTGCTGTACCTGCTCGGCTACGATCTCTCGATCGCCGCCGCGGTCGGTTTCATTGCGCTGGCGGGCGTGGCTGCCGAAACCGGCGTCGTCATGGTGATGTACCTCGAGCAGGCCTGGGCGGAGCGCCGGCGCGGCGCACAGTTGGCAGGCCGCGAGCCCACGCGCGAGGAACTGCGCGCAGCCATCGTCGAGGGCGCTTTGCTGCGCCTCCGGCCCAAGCTCATGACCGTGATCACGATCATCGTCGGCCTGCTGCCGATCATGTGGGGCTCAGGGACGGGCTCGGAGGTCATGCGCCGCATCGCCGCACCGATGGTGGGTGGCATGATCTCGGCGACGGTGCTGACGCTCGTGATCATCCCCTCCCTGTATCTCATCGTGAACGGCTGGAAGCTGCCGAGGGCGGTAAACTAGCGACATGTCGGACCACAAGCCCGCCAGCGGGGAATGCTGCCACGTGCCGCAGGCACCGGAGCCTGTGGTTGCTGCCGCTCACGATTGTTGTCATGCGTCGGCACCGGTCGCCCCGGCCGCAACCCACGACTGCTGTCACGCGGCGGTAACGTCGCCGCCACGCATCGCGGTGCCGCCGGGCACGGCGCTCTACCTGTGCCCGATGCATCCGGAGGTGCAGAGCCCGGTGCCAGGCGCGTGCCCCAAGTGCGGCATGGCGCTCGAACTCGCGATGCCGAGCCTGGAGCGGGGCGAAGATCCCGAGCTGGCGGACATGCGCCGCCGCTTCTGGATTGCAGCCGCACTCACGCTGCCGCTCGTGGCGACAGCCATGTCGGGCATGTTCGGCGGGTTGCCGCGCTGGTTGGCGGGCGGGCGCTCAGCCTGGCTGCAGTTCTGCCTCGCGACCCCGGTCGTCTTCTGGTGCGGCTGGCCGCTGCTCGAACGTGGCTGGCAATCTCTGCGCACGCGGCACCTCAACATGTTCACGCTGATCGGCCTGGGTGTCGCCGTGGCGTACGGCTTCAGCGTAGTGGCCACCCTGATGCCCGCAGTCGTGCCGCACGCGTTCCGCCATGGCGGCGGAGCGAGCCTGTATTACGAGTCGGCGGCGATGATCGTCACCCTGGTGCTCCTCGGGCAGGTGCTCGAGTTGCGGGCTCGCGGCCGCACGGGCGCCGCGCTGCGCGCGCTGCTGGATCTCGCACCGAAAATGGCGTTGCGGATCGCGCCCGATGGCCAGGAGGCCGAGCTGCCGCTCGAGCAGGTGCAGGTTGGGGATAGCCTGCGGGTTCGCCCCGGCGAAAAGATCCCGGTGGATGGCGCGCTCGTCGAAGGCCATGGCACGATCGACGAATCGATGGTGACCGGGGAATCCCTGCCTGTCGAAAAGACCGTCGGTGACGCCGTGGTCGGCGGCACGCTGAATGGCGCGACGGGCTGGGTGATGCGAGCCGAGCGGGTGGGCGCGGAGACGCTGCTTGCGCGCATCGTGCAGACCGTCGCCGAGGCCCAGCGCAGTCGGGCACCGGTGCAGGCTCTCGCCGATCGCATCTCGGCCTGGTTCGTCCCGGCCGTCGTGCTGGCAGCGCTCGTTGCGGCGCTGCTGTGGGGCCTGTTCGGACCGGAGCCGCGGCTCGCGTACGCGCTCGTCGTTGCCGTCAGCACGCTCATCATCGCGTGCCCGTGCGCGCTGGGCCTGGCCACTCCGATGTCGATGACGGTGGCGATGGGGCGGGGCGCACAGGCCGGTGTGCTGTTTCGCAACGCCGCAGCGATCGAGGCGCTGCAGAACGTGGATACGGTCGTGCTCGACAAGACAGGCACGCTGACCGAAGGACGGCCCGAGGTCTCGAGCGTGCTGCCCGTCGACGACGTCGCCGAATCCGAATTGCTGCGGTATGCGGCCAGCCTGGAGCAAGGCAGCGAGCACCCGCTGGCAGCCGCCATCGTCCGGGCGGCGCAGTCACGTGGCCTCAGGCTCGGGCGCAGCTACGGTTTCGAGGCGCGGCCGGGGGCTGGCGCGCTCGGCGTCGTGCAGTTGCGCAACATTGCCGTCGGCAACGCGCGCCTGATGGCAGAGGTGGGCGTCGATACCAAGGCGCTGGAGATCGATGCCGAACGGTTGCGCACGCTCGGCCAGACAGTGGTGTACGTCGCGGTCGACCGGGTGCCGATCGGCCTGCTCGGCATGGCGGATCCCCTCAAGCCCGAGGCGTGGGACGTCATCCAGGCATTGAAAGACGACGGCCTGCGCGTCGTGCTGCTGTCGGGCGACCACGAGGCGTCCGTGCGCACGGTCGCGTGGCAACTCGGCATCGACGAAGTCTTCGCCGGCGTCCAGCCGGAGCAGAAGGCGGCCGTGGTGCGCGACCTCAGGTCGCAGGATCGCCGGGTGGCCATGGCCGGGGACGGCATCAACGATGCACCTGCGCTGGCCGAGGCCGATGTCGGCATCGCGATGGGGGCGGGCGCCGACATCGCCAAGCAGACGGCCGGTGTCACGCTCGTCAGTGGCGACCTGCATGGCATCGCCCGCGCGATCCGACTGAGCGAGGCGACGATGTCGAACGTGCGCCAGAACCTGTGGTTCGCGTTTGGCTACAACGCGCTCGGCGTGCCATTGGCGGCGGGTGTGCTCTATCCGCTGGCCGGCTGGTTGCTGACCCCGGTCGTCGCCGCGGCAGCCATGTCCCTGAGTTCGGTCAGCGTCATCAGCAACGCGCTGCGCCTGCGCAAGATCCGCCTTTGAGTTCCGTCCCGTGCTTGTCACCCGCCGGAGGGGCGCAGCCGTGTCGCTGGCATGACGCTGGTCCGTGCGGGTTCTCGTGACGACCCATTGTCTTTGTACGAACCGAGATATATCTCGTAACACTTTGAAATAGATAAAAAAACGTCGTCACAAACGATAGACCAGAAGCTGCCGGCCTGATCTTTCCCGCCATCATGCTCGGCGACGGTGCGCGCGCTCTGGCCTGCCTGACACCGGGGCCGGTACCATCGCGGCCACCCTCCGGTTGGCAAGGC
>Ga0315290_10002397_pt1 | contig 13201 bp, 10 predicted proteins | sample YL17G12_0_MG_FD_203627 | JGI IMG/M metagenome (GOLD analysis project Ga0315290, IMG submission 203627) | Sediment microbial communities from Yellowstone Lake, YNP, Wyoming, USA - YL17G12_0 | ecosystem: Environmental > Aquatic > Freshwater > Lake > Sediment | place: USA: Wyoming | collected... | reverse complement strand
AGGTCGAGGTCATCCGCCTTGACCTTGCCGTTGCCGCCCGATCCGCCGCCGCGCAGCGTGCCGACCCCGACGCCCGCCGCGCCGACCACGACCAGGAGCAGCACGATCCAGGGCCAGCGCCTGCGGCGCCTCAGGGGGATGGTGGGAACCATGCCTCAGTCCTCCTTCGACGCCTGCCGCCTCGATGTCTCTTACGAGTTGTGGGACAGAGAAGTTCCTGGCGCAACTCGGGTCTTTCGTCGGATCGAGCGCCTCGGATCGGCGGCTAGCGATATCTCGGCCGGCGGCCGATCAGTCGTCGTGCCCGTCCCCATGATCGCCGTGGCAGTCGAAATCCGGGTGGAACTCCCACTCGCCGTTCAACCAGTGGAACCCGCCGCCACGGAAGTGGATGGTCACGGTGGTCGTCTGGCCATCAGCAACGGTGAATGTGTCCGCCACCGGGAGCACCGCGGTCCAACCGCCTCCCGGCGGATCGATGGTCACCACGGTGCCGTTCGCCAACGTCAACTCGACCTTGGTCATCACGATGACGATTTGATCGTAGGTCCCCGACGGTAGGAATCCGGCCGGAAGCGTGAAGGTCCCGTCGCTAACCAGTCCGATTAGATCCACGATTACGGGCAGGTCGATCGTGACGTTGAGGAGCTCGCCGTCGAGGTTACGCGCGAGGATGCTCGCGAAGGTGACGTTGGCCGACTGGAGCTGGGATTCGTCCGACGAACCGCCACCGCTCGTGGCGGCGCGTGCGGCCGGCGTCGCCGCGGAAGCCGACATCACGAACTGAACGGCCCCCTTGCCGCTTTGCGTCATGTCGTTCGATCCGTTCGAGCATGCCGAAACCAGGCCGAAAGCCAACGCCAGTCCGGCGAGAGCGAGCTCTGTTCTTGTAGGCTTCATCGGGTCCTCCTGTCTCCGGTGCGGATGGATTTCTCCGAACCGATGCTACGCCGATTCCGGCCTCCTCGCCCGCGCATCGACCGTTCGAGGAGTACGCGCGCCGGTGGCTTGGTCTTCTTCGTATCGACCTCCTGGGCTCAGGGTCCGGGGATCTGCGTCACCGCGAAGGTGCCCGAGGCCTTCACGCTTCCCGATGGGACCGTGCACGCCGCCGGTCGACTCGTACTGTGCTCCTTCAAGACCTTGAACCCCGTCGTCGGCTTGCACCGAGTCTGGACGGATGGCGAGGGCGCCAGCCTCGTGAGGATCCGACGCGCCCGGGCCGCGGAAAACGCCGAAAGCCGGCCGGTCCTTCTCTTCCAGCGCGCTTCCGGAACGCTGCTCGATTTGGTGGGATACGTCTTGCCGGACGGCGGCAAGTCCTGGAGTTACGCACTGGAGCGCTCGGAACGGATCGCGGTCGCCGGCCCTGAGGTTTTTGGCGCGACGCAACCCGCGACAGAACAATGACGCCACCGCCCCGGGAGGGGCGCCTGAGGTCGCGCAGATCCGCCGATGAAACCCAGGATTGTCGCTGTTTTTTCAGCGGGGCGGTGGTTTTGGACGCCCCGGGAGGCCTTCCCCGAGGAAAACGGCCTCGCAGGATCGTCCAGGATCGACGATCGAGGCCCCCGCCGGGCTCTCGGACCTCTGGAATCGACGAAAGTCCGGCGAATTAAGTGGGGAGGGATGGCCGCCTTATCGCAGCCTGCCGAATTGTCTCGGGATGTTGCGAGTCGGTCTTCATGATCCGCTGAAGGGGGCCAGCGCTTCTCTCGGTCTCCTTCACCGCGCCCGCGCCCGTGCCCGCGCCCTTCATTACAGGAGTTCGACGCTCTCCGCGACGGGTCGTCATCGCAAGCCCTTGCGGAGTTTCTTCATGGTCTTCGCTTTACGGAGCGGGGTCGTGGGCTCGTGCTGGTCATCGAGCGTCGAACGCGATCACGTCAAGGCCTTGGAATCCGTTGTTTGTGGCACCGTGGTTTCACTGACGCAGTACAGAATCCGTCACACCGTTTCCCCGCCCTACGGCGCGCAATCGCTCGACGAGGGCACACGCGGCTTCCCTGACGTCGAAAGCCCGTAGTCGGAATCCGTCGTGCCGTCGAACGAGCGGACCAGGTAGAAGAACGCGGTGCCGGGGGCGGGATCGGCGGCGTCCTCGAATCCCAGCGTGTCGAGGTCGGGCGAATCGTCCTCGATGCACTGCACCGGGCCGACGTCGACCGTTGAGGCCAGCTCCGTGATCAGCGCGGTGGTGCCGCGGATGACGTCGTAGCTCCAGGCTCCGGCCCGCGCCAACCACGAGACGCGCGTGGCGGAACTCCCGTTGACGGAGAGTTGCCACGGCGCGTTCAAATCGATGAGCCACAGCTCGGGCAGGAAATCCGGATTCTGCCAGTTGTAATTCCCGATGGCGGCGAGCGCGACCCGCGAGCCGTCCTGCGAGGTCGCAAAGCCGCCGGGGGGGCCGAAGGGAAAGCCGGCAAGTCCGAGGGCGCCGACACTCGCATGCGAGGCCGTCAGCCGCGTGAGCCCCCCACCGTTGAAGCCGAGCTGATAGACATCCGCGAGTCCGTCCGGGTTCGCCTGGAAAAGAGGAGCGGTCGAGGAAAAGGTGATCCGCAATCCATCCCCCGAGAAAACCGGGCTCGTGTTCGCGCCCCCGCTCGTGTGGGTGAGCTGCCTGAGGCCGCTTCCGCCCGTTCCGATGACGAACAGCTCGCGGTTCAAGTCGGTGTTTCCTCCCGCCACGAGATCGGCCGTCGAAGAGAACACGACCCAGAGGCCGTCGGTCGAGATGTCGGGCGCGGCGCTTCCTCCGGTCGCCGTCGAGGTGAGTTGGGCGAGGCCGACGCCGTTTGCGCCGATGACGAAGATCTCCGAGTTCCCCTCCGGGTTGGTCCCCAGCAGGTTCGCGGTGGACCCGAAAGCAACGAGCGTTCCGGCCGCGTCGATTCTCGGTCCGGTGCTCGCGCCCGCGATGGCGGAGGTGAGCTGCTGCAAACCTGTCCCCTCCGGGTTGATCGCGAAGATTTCGGTCGTCGCGTCGGCGTTGCCGGCCGTGAGGTTGGCGTTCGACTGGAAGACGATCCGCGAGCCGTTGCCGCTGATGCGCGGATTCTGGCTCGACACGGGAGCGGTGAGGCTCCCCGACGTGCTCGTCAATTGCGCCAAGCCCGTGCCTTCGGCGTTCACGACGAAGATCTCGTCGTTATTATCGGAGTTGCCGCCATAGTTCCCGGCCGATTGGAACGCGATCCGGCTCCCATTCGCCGTGATGGAGGTTCCGCCAACGTCCCCGTTGGTCGAGGAGGTCAGCTTCGCGAGCCCCGTTCCGTTCGCCTGTTCGACGTACAGCTCCGCGTTGGTCCCGGCGTCCGTCCCCAGCAGGTTCGCGCTGGAAGCGAACGCGATCCGGGACCCGTCGGGCGTGATCGACGGGGCCCCGGTGAAGGCCCACGACGAGGTCGTGTTCTGGCCGAGCCCCGTCTTGTCGAGCTTGACGGTGAAGATCTCCGGGCTGAGGTCGGCGTTGCCGCCGGTCGGGTTGGCGAGGCTGAGGAAGGCGACCCGGCTACTATCCCCCGCAATCGACGGGAAAAACGACCCCAGCGTGTCCGCCAGGAGCGAAGACGTGAGGGCGGTGAGGCCCGTTCCGGTCGGAGAGATCTTCCAGATCTCGACGTTGGCATCGAGGTTCTGGACTGGAAAGAGAGTGGCCTGAAGGGAGTGAAAGACGACGACCGTCGCCGCGTCGTCGATCGCTGGAGCCTGCGCGAAGCCGTCGAGGGTCAGGATCTTCGAGTTCGTGAGCTGCCGCAGCCCCGTGCCGTCGTAGCCGATGATGAAGATCTCGTCCCCGAGATCGGCGTTCCCGGGGGCAGCAGGCGTGAGATCGGCGTTGGACTGAAAGGCGATCTTGAGGCCGTTTCCGCTCAGCGCGGGCGCGGTGCAGGTCGCGCCGATGGTTGCGGTGAGCTGCCTCAGGCCGGTCCCGTCGGAGCCGATGGCGTAGATCTCCGTCGAGAGATCGGCGTTTCCTGGAGCGGCAGGCGTCAGGTCGGCCGAGGATGTGAAGACGACCCTCGTGCCGTCGTTGCTGATCCGCGGCGACCCCGAGCCCCGGGTCGAAGCAGACAGTTGCCGAAGGCCCGCGCCATTCGCGTCGATCACGAACACCTCCTGGCTGTGGTCGGCGTTCGCACACGATGCGCAAGGGAGGTCGGCGGTGGACGTAAAAACGACCTTCGTTCCGGTTCCGGAAATGGCTGGGCCGCCGGACGATCCGAACGCGCTCGAGGTGAGTTGCAAGAATCCCGTGCCGTCCGCGTGCATGACGAAGATCTCAGGGCTCTGGTCGTGGTTCCCTCCCGTGAGATCGGCCTGCGACATGAAGGCGATCATCGAGGCGGCGTCGTCGATCGTCGCGAGCAGCGCCCCGCCGGTCCGGTCGCTCGTGAGCTGCGTCGACGCGTTCGTTGCGACGTTCAGCTTATAGAGCTCGAAGGAGTGATCTGCGTTCGTGCCGAGCGGATCGGACGCCGAGGTAAACACCCCCGTCAACCCGTTGGCTGCGAGCGAGGCGGGCGCGCTCACGCCCGTTCTCGCGTCGGTCAGTTGCGTGATCGTTTGCGCGTGCGCCGTGCCGCCGGCCCATAGGATCACCGTGACCAGAGCGAGTGCGTGGCGCCCGTGAAGCGTCAGGAGGCCCGCCGGCGCGGACGTCGATTCGGCCATTTCGGAATCCCCCCCTTGTAAAAGCCTCCAATATACGGCGAAACGCGAGAAGGAGTCTCGGCTCTCGAGACCGAGCGCCGCATTGACAATCGGGAGGGCACAAAGGTAGCGTCAGGCATGCTCATCTACGCAGCGATCGGGGCCTTCGGGTTGATCTTCCTGCTCGGCATGCTGTTCGTCGGCGATTTGTTCGGCGGCGACCATGAGATCCACGTCGGCGACGTCGGCGGCGACCACGGGGACATAGGCCATGAAGGCGGGCCGGGCTTCTTGAGCGCCCGCATCATGTCGTCCTTCCTGACGGCCTTCGGCGTCGGCGGCATGGTCGCGCGCTACTACGGCCTCTCGCATCCCGCGGCCGCGGGGTGCGGCGTCGTGGCGGGCGCCGCGATGTCCGGGCTCGTCTACCAATTCGCGAAGATCCTCTACTCTCAGCAGGCCTCGAGCGAGGTGCGGATGTCGCGTCTGATCGGGAAGACGGCCGAGGTGACGATCGGCATCCCGCAGGGCGGGATGGGACAAGTCACGCTCGAATACGGCGGCGAGCGCACGACGCAGATCGCTCGGTCGAGCGACGGCAGCGTGATTCCGCCGGGGACGGCGGTCGTCATCAAGGCTCTGCGGGGAGATTCCATCATCGTGGAGCGCGCGAGCGCGCAAGCTCCGGGGGGTTCGCTGTGAGCAGTCTTGTAGGTGGCTTCTCGGCCGTCACGATCGCCTTCGCCGTTTTGCTCGGGCTCCTGGGAATGTTCGCGGCGATGGCTTTGTTCGCCCGCAACTACATCAAGGTCCCGCCCTCGCAAGTCGCCATCTTCTACGGGCGGAAACAGACGCTGATCGACGAGAAGGGCGAGCGCACGAAGGTCGGATTCCGCGTGGTGCGGGGCGGCGCCGCGCTCCGCGTCCCGGTGCTCGAACAGGTCGCCTACCTTTCTCTGAACATCATCTCAATCCCGCTGAAGATCCAGCGCGCCTACACCAAAGAGGGCGTGCCCGTCACGGTCGAAGCCGTCGCCAACGTCAAGATCGCCGGCGACGACATGTCCCTGCGCGCGGCCGCCGAGCGGTTCCTCGGCATGAGCGTCGACCAGATCAAGGGCGTCATCTTCCAGACGCTGGAAGGTCACTTGAGGGCGATTCTCGGAACGCTGACGGTCGAGGAGATCAACGCCGACCGTCAGGCCTTCGCCCAGAAGATGACCCTCGAGGCGGCGCTCGACCTCAAGAAGATGGGCGTCAACATCGACATCCTGACCATCCAACAGATCAGCGACGAGGAGGGGTACCTCGACGCCCTAGGGAAAAAGAGGACGGCCGAGGTGAAGCGCGATGCGGTCATCGGCGAGGCGTTGGCCCAGCGCGACGCGATGATCCAATCGGCGAACGCCGATCAGGAAGGAAGAACGAAGCGCTACGAGGCCGACGTCACCATTGCGCAATCGCTGCGCGACAAGGAGACGAAGCAGGCCGAGTTCAATGCCGCGGTGCAGGGGAAGCAAGCCGAGGCCCAGCAGGCCGGACCGCTCGCCACCGCCATCGCCAAGCAAAAGGTCACCGAGCAGGAGACGCGGATCGACCAGGTCCGCAAGGCCCAGGAGGTCCTGGTCCAGGAGCAGGAAGCGCTCCGCAAGGAAAAGGAGCTGCAGGCCACGGTCGTGAAGCCCGCCGAGGCCGAGCGCCAGGCGGCGATCCTGCGCGCCGAGGGTCAAAAGCAGGCGACGATCATCAGGGCCGAGGCGACCCAGAAGGAGCTCGAGTACGAAGGCGCGGGCCAGGCCGCCAAGATCGAGAAGGTCGGCCGCGCCGAGGCGGCGAAGGTGCTCGCGATCGGCGAGGCCGAGGCGGAGGTCATCAAGAAGAAGCTCCTCGCGGAGGCCGAAGGGCTCCAGAAGAAGTCCGAGGCCTGGAAGAACTTCAACGAGGCCGCGGTTTTGAACATGCTCGTCGAGAAGATGCCCGAGCTGGCCCAGGCCTTCGCCACCCAACTCGCGGGAATCGACAAGATCAACATCATCGAGATGGGAGACGGAGCGGGCGGAGGGGGCGGCATCGGGAAGATCATGGGCACCGTGGGCGGGGGGATGACCGCCATGCTCGCGATGCTGAAGGACCAGTTCGGGATCGACGTCGCGCGCCTAGCGCAGGCGAAGACCGAGGCCGCAACCGTCGAGGCCGAAGCGCGCGGCACGGCGGGCGGCCCCAAGGCGTCGTCCTAGGTTCCCATGGCCGCCGCGACGATCTACGAGAGCGCGACCCCCTGGAATCCGGCGCGACCGGACACGGTTATCATCTCGTGCGTCGACGGCCGGTGGCGATCGCAGATCCAGGACTTCACGGTCAACTATCTTAAAGCCGACCTCCACGCCGATTTCCTCGCCGTCCCGGGAGGGATCGAGCCGTTGACGCTGTTCGACCTCGTGCCGAAGGATTTCAATTTCCTGAGGCGGCGACTGGAGTCGCTGGTTGCGGCGCACGGCACGAAGCGCATCGTCGCGATCGCCCACCAGGACTGCTCCTGGTACAAAGAGCACAAGCTCTTCCCGTTCAAGCTCGACCTGCGCGAGCGGCAGCTCACGGACTTGAAGCGCGTCGCCATGCGCCTGCGCGAGACGTTTCCGGACCTGACGGTCGAAACCTACTTCGCGCGGCTGACGGGAAAAGACCCCGAGCGCGTCGTGTTCGAGCCGGTCTGATCTCCCGCGTGTCGCTCGTAGAACCACCAGGACGAAGCGCACCTTGGCCTTTGCTCGGCGGGCTCGCCGTCTGCTTGATTCTCCTTCTGGCGCATGCAGCTCACTACAACTTCCTGACCGACGACGCCTTCATCTCGTTCCGCTACGCCCGGAACCTCGCCGAGGGTTACGGCCTCGTGTTCAATCCGGGTTTCGAGCGGGTCGAGGGGTATACGAACCTCTCGTGGGTTCTCTGGCTTGCCGCGGGCTACGCCATCGGCATCGCCCCGGAGCTTTCGGCATCGATTCTCTCGGTCACCGCCACGGTGGCGCTGTGGGCCGTACTGGCGCGCTTCGTGTGGCGACAACGCCCGGACGGGAACAGGGCCTACCTGATCTTGATCCCGTTGCTGTTGTTCGGCCTCACGCGAAGTGTCGCCGTCTGGTCGACGAGCGGATTGGAGACGCGGCTCTTCGAGCTCCTCGTCGTCGCGGGGGCCCTGCGTCTGATTCACGAGGACGGGGAGCTGCAGCGCGGCATCGCGCGGGTCCATCCGCTCGCGGCGGTGCTGTTCGCTCTGGCCTCACTGACGCGACCGGATGGCGTGCTGATCGCCGCGTGCGCCTTAGGCGCGGTTGGCGTCCTTCGCTGGCGCGAAACGACCGCGAGACTGGGATGGGCGGTGCGCTCGCTCGCGATCTGTGGGGGCATCGTCGCCGCGCACTATCTCTTCCGTCGGGCCTATTACGGCGAGTGGCTCCCCAATACCTACTACGCCAAGGTCGACGGGCGGACCTGGTGGTCGATGGGTGGTCGCTATCTCGCCTCGTTCGGCCTCGAGTACGCGGTCTACCTCTGGTTGCCGTTCGTCGTCGCCGCGCTCTGGTTCCACAAGAAGCGGACGACCCTCGTCACACCGCTCGTCTTCGGGGCCGTCATCATTCCGCACGCGGTGTACGTGGCATCGATTGGAGGGGATCATTTTGAGTATCGCCCGCTCGACCTCTACTTTCCGTTGGCGTACCTGCTGTTGTTCGATGGCGTCAGGCACCTGGCGCGATCGCCGCGCTCGACGGGCTGGACGATCGCCGGTGTCGCCGTCGTTGCGATCGGGATCGTCGAGCTCCCCTACCGCTCGAACGCCCAGTTCGTCGAGACGTACGTTCACGGTTATCCCGGCATGCGGATCGGCAAGACCGCCAGCGCCGAAGAGTTCCTCGACCCGGGCCGCAGCGCGTTCTATCGATGGCCGCTGTTGCGTAAGCTCGCCGAAGAGCATCGCGAGCTTATTCGCGAGACCACGAAACACTTCGTCGGAATCCGCCAGGAAGAGCACGCGCTGTTTCTCGGGACGGTGATCCCCGAGGCGAGACGGCTCCAGAACCTAATCGCTCGAGGGGTGATCCCGCCAGACACCTACGTTGCGATGGACAGCGTCGGCGCGATTCCCTACTACACCAATCTGCGGGTTCTCGATCGCCTCGGTTTGACGGACGCCACCGTCGCGCACTCCCCGTTCGTTCGCGAGCTGGCGGCCCACGGCAAGAGAGCGACCTGGGACGACGCGCGCGAGCGGGGGGTGGATCTCTGGGCGGACAACCCCGTCCATCTCTTGTTGGAATCCGGCGATCCGGGCTTCCGAAGGCGGATTGAAGGATTGTACTCCAAGGAACGAGAGCGGCATTTCGCTTCGGTCGACGACACGCACGTCCTTGTCGCGTGGTTGCCTCAGGGAATCGACAACGCTCGGCGCAGGTTTCCCAGGCTCGATTTTCGGAGTACCCACGATCTGGCCGCGATTCGGGGTGCCGCCGGGACGGCGCTCCCGGGAACGGAACCGCCCGGCGAATGAACCGCTAAGGGCCCCGTTCGTAGGCGAAGAGGAAATAGCTCCGTCCCGGATAGGCGTGGCGGAAAACGCGGGCGACCCCGTAGTGCGCGGCGAGCTGTTCGAGAAGTCCCGCTCCGGGATCGGCGGCACGCACGTGGACGTACAGCCCGCTGAAGGTCGGATCCGCCACGAGGCGACGCTCGATCTCGGTCCAGGGAACCAGCGACACGGGCCGGTCGGCGGGAATGTCCTCGGGTCCCGTGTACACGACAATGATGAATTCCGGTCGGCGGTTGAGAACGTACGACAGCGGATAGCGCTTCTTGAGGAATCCCCCAGGGGAGGTGGCGATCGTCCGATCGGTCAACCCCGTCAGGTCGAGGATGTTGAGGTCGATGCAACGGAACCCCACGATGCCGATGTCCATGAGCGCTGCGGTCTCCCCGGCTCGCGCTCGGTCGTGCAACCACGAAGCGAGGCCGAAGTGGCCCTCGCGATAGCCGCGCGCCCTGGTGACGAGGTCGTTTCGGTAGCTCGCGCGCGCGGGATGCTGCCACGCGAACAACCCCACGATCATCGCTAGAAGGAGCGTCGCGCCCAGACCCAGCGGGCGCGCGCCCACGCGCGTGGCGAGGAGAACAAGGCCCAGCGTCGAGAGCGCCCCCCACAACGGGAGGTACGGTACGAGCAACCGGAAGCCGGGCATCCAGTCCGGTCCCGTGAGAAAGATCGCAAGCACACCGAAGGCCGCGACGCACGACGCCGGCACGATGGCCCGGCGCAGGTCGCGCGACGCGAACACCAACGCCAGCGGCACGGGCACCCAACCCACCCAGGCCAGGTGCCGGCCCACGAGACCCATCACGTAGTGGAACGCCGTCGACCAACTCGTCATGCCGCCGAGCTTCGCGTAGTAGGTGTTCGGCAGCAGGCGGCCGTCGTACGCCGCGAAGCGCCAGGACAGGAGCGCTATCACCGCAAGGACGCCGATGCCGGCGTCCAACAGCCAAAAGCGGCGCGCTGCGGGGCTGCGACCAGCGCCTCCGAGGAGTCGACCGACCAGAATTAGACCGAAAACGGCCGCCCCTTCCGGTCGCGTGAACACGACGAGCGCGAACACCGCGCCCGCGCCGTGCCACCGGTTCGTGTCGTCGGCGAACTGGCCGAGCGCCAAGCTCAGCATGATCCCGGCGGAAAACAGAGTGGTTTCCAATCCCGTCGTGCTGTTGAGCGCAAACGCGGCCTGCGTCGCAACGAGCGCCGGGCCGAACCAGGCAAGTGTCGATGCCGCGGGTGCTACGGCGGAAACGGTTCGAAGCCAGGAGCGGCACAAGAACCAGGTGAAAATCAGGCTGGCGCCTCCCGCGACGACCCCGATCACCTTGGCCATTGCGAGCACACGCGCGTCGCCGAAGGCGGCGAGCAGCGCGCTCATCGCGAACATCAACAGCGGGTTCGTGTAGCCCTCGACGTGCTCCCCCACGTTGAAGTATGGACCGCGCCCGAGCGCCAGGAACTTGCTGTAGCGAAACGTGATGAACGCGTCGTCGTTGATCTGCCGCCAAAAGAGCATGACGTGCGCCAGGTACACGCCGAGGACCACGACCCCGATGACGAGCGCGAGCCGCGATGAGGCGGGCGTTCCTGAATCGGCGTCTCGCTTCACGTGGAGAGCCTCGCTGGCGCCGCAGCGACCCTCAGGCGCTTCAGGATTGGTCGAACAGGTTTATATTACCGACGTTATCGAGCGATGGCGACAAAACTAGGGTCAACTTGAATTCACGCACGTCCAGGCTGGTCTTGGTCGCGGTGGTCGTCGCGGCGATCGCCGTTGGTTGGGCCGGCTGGCACTTGTCTCATCGCGCCACCCACATCGGCGGCATCCGCAACGTCGTGCTCATCAGCATCGACACCTGCCGTGCCGATCACCTGAGCTGTTACGGCTACAAGCGAAAGACGACGCCCAACATCGATGCGGTCGCCCGGGGCGGCGTTCTGTTTCAACAGGCGCTGACGCCGGTCCCCCTCACGACGCCGGCGCACAGCTCCATGTTCACGGGCACGTACCCGCCGACTCACGGGGTCCGCCTGAACAACGGCATCGGCCTGGCCGATTCCAACGTGACGCTGGCCGAGGTTTTACGCGAGACCGGCTTTCAGACGGCGGCGTTCGTCGGCGGATTCCCGTTGGATCCCCAGTTCGGTCTCAACCAGGGCTTCGACACCTACGACTCTCAGTTCACCAAGATCAGCGAAACCTCGTCGACCCACTCGGAGCGCTCGGCCGAGGAGGTCAGCCGCCCGGCGCTCGCGTGGCTGGACCAACACAAGGGCAACCCCTTCTTTCTTTTCCTTCACTATTTCGACGCCCATCTCCCCTACGAGCCGCCGGAACCGTACCGCTCGGCCTACGCGGACGATCCCTACGCCGGCGAGATCGCCTACCTCGACGGTTGGATCGGCCAGGTCGTGGACCGCCTTCGCGCGCTCGACGTGTACGACAACACGTTGCTCATCATTGCGGGGGACCACGGTGAGAGCCTGGGCGACCATGGCGAAAAATCGCATGGGTTTTTCGTCTATCAAGTGACCCAACACGTGCCGCTCGTGATCCGGGCGCCCCATGGCGTGACGGGCGGCCGGTTCGAAGGGCGGGTGAGCTTGGTCGATCTCATGCCGACCGTCCTGGATCTTGCCGGATTGAAAACTCCGGGGCGGGTTCAAGGAACGAGCTTGCGCCGCGGCCTCGAGGGAAAACCGGCGCAAGACCCGGCGCGTCCCCTCTACTGCGAGTCGCTCGAAGCCACGCAGTTCGACTGCAGCGCGCTCCACGGCATCGTCTCCGGCTCGTGGAAGTACGTCCGGGCTCCTCGGCAGGAGCTCTACGACCTGTCGCGCGATCCCGCGGAGACGAGCAACTTGATCGACAAGGAGCAACCCACCGCCCAGCGCTTGCGGGACCGCTTGGAGGAGATGCTGCCGGAGTTCGAAGCGGACGCTCCCGCGCGGGATGCGACGAGTGCCGACCCTGACGCGGTGAGGCGGCTTCAATCCTTGGGCTACGTGGGCGGGGGCGCGGAGGCTACGACGTCGGCGTTTACGCCGGGGCGCGAGGACCCGAAAGACTTCCTGCCGATCTTCGAGCGCCTCGAGGCCGCCAACGCCTTGTTTCACTCGAACCGCGGCCACGACGCCGAGGCGGAACTTCAAGACATCGTGGCGACGCGGCCTGGACTCATCGCGGCCCACGAGCAGTTGGCTCAGATCGCGCGCCACGAGCGCCGCTTCGCCGACGTGGCGGAGCGGTACGCGACGATCGTGGCCCTTCTCACGGCGTCGGCGAAGGACGAGAAACAGCTCGCCGAGGCCCACTTCAACCTCGCCTTCGCGTTGCGCGACATGGGGCACGACGCCGAGGCGATCAGGCACTACGAAGACGCCCTGCGCATCAGGCCGGATTACGTGGATGCGCTCAACAACCTGGGGTTGGCTCTGGCGCGGGCCGGCAGGTTCAAAGAGGCGATCGCTCGGTACGAGGAGGCGCTACGCGTCCAAACGGATAACGCGCAGGTGCACAACAATCTCGGCAACGCGCTACGGCAGACGGGCCGACTCACGGAGGCGCTCGGGCATTACCAGGAGGCCCTGCGCGTCAAACCGGATTCGGTCAGCGCCCTCACGAACCTCGCGTTGATCCGCGCCACCCAAGGCGACCCGCAATTTCGCAACGGCGAGGAAGCCGTGCGCCTGGCCGAACGCGTCTGTGCTCTCACCGGCCGCGAGAACGTGGGCTGCCTCGACACGCTGGCCGCGGCCTACGCCGAAGCGCGGCGCTTCGACGACGCGGTGGCGACGGCCGAGCAGGCGGTGGCCTTGGCTCGCTCCGCCAAGCAAGAGGCGCTCGCCGACGAGATCGTCTCGCGCGTCGCTCTCTATCGGGACCGCCGTCCCTATCGGGCCGTCGCAAGCCCGGCCGCGCCTTCGGCCTCGGCTCGGTGATCGTCGGCGGCCGCGGCC
>Ga0315290_10002393_pt1 | contig 13206 bp, 12 predicted proteins | sample YL17G12_0_MG_FD_203627 | JGI IMG/M metagenome (GOLD analysis project Ga0315290, IMG submission 203627) | Sediment microbial communities from Yellowstone Lake, YNP, Wyoming, USA - YL17G12_0 | ecosystem: Environmental > Aquatic > Freshwater > Lake > Sediment | place: USA: Wyoming | collected... | reverse complement strand
CCGGCGACCTCTTCGCCGCCGGCTTCTTCGCCGCGATGATCGAACAGGTCGGCCTCGCAAGCGCCGGCCGCCTCGCGGCATGGGCCGCCAGCCGCGGCATCGCCGGCGTCGGGCGCAGCACATACCCTGACGCCGAGGCGTGGCAGGCGCGCCTGGCCGAGGAGCGCGGCGAAGACGCCAGCGCGGCGCGCAGGGGTGGGGCGTGAGGATCGGCTGGCTATCGACGGGCCGCGATCAGGCGGCCTGCAACCTCCTCGCCGACGTCGTGGCCCGCGCCCAGCAGGACGACGTGCCCCTCGACATCGCTGCCGTGTTCTGCGACCGAGAGCCGGGCGAGGCGCCCGAGAGCGACCGCTTCGTCGAGCTCGTGGAGCGCCTCGACCTTCCGCTGGTCACGCTATCGAGCGCCGCGAGCTGGGAGGCGGCGCAGGCGCTCAGCGTCGACCGGACCACGTGGCGCGACGAGTATCACCGCGGCGTGATGGAACTGTTGGTGCCCTATCGGCTTGGCGTGCTCGTCATGGCCGGCTACATGCTCATCGTCAGCCCGGCCATGTGCCGCCGGTACGCGCTTCTCAACCTGCATCCGGCCCTCCCCGGCGGCCCCACCGGCACGTGGCAGCAGGTCATCTGGCAGCTGCTCGAGGAGGAAGCCACCGAGACGGGCGCCATGGTCCACCTGGCCACCGCCCAGCTCGACCGCGGCCCCGTGGTGAGCTCCTTTCGCTTCCCCTTGACCGGTGACGACTGGGCGCCCCTCTGGGCGCGGTTTCGCGTGAAGCTCAAGACGATGAGCGTCGCCGAGATCGCCGCCGCCGAAGGTGAGAACGAGCCGCTGTTCGCCGCGATCCGCCGGCACGGGGAGGTCCGCGAGATCCCCCTCCTCTACCAGACGCTCTGCCAGTTCGAACAGGGCAAGCTCAACACGGCGGCGGGGGCCGTGTTCGCGGAGTCCATGCGCTTGCCGCTGGATCTCAGCGAGCCTGTCGAGGCGGAGGTCGCGAAGCGATGAGCGCGTCGGGGCCCGGCGGTGCGGGCGGCGCCGCCCCGGCGCCGCGCCGCATCTACGTCACCGACTGCGAGGGCCCGCTCACCAAGAACGACAACGCCCAGGAGATCGCGGCACGCTTCATCCCCGACGGCGCGGAGTTCTTCGCCCGGCTCAGCAAGTACGACGACTTCCTCGCCGACGTGGTCCACAAGCCCGGCTACAACGCGGGAGACACTCTGCGGCTGCTCCCTCCGTTTCTCAAAGCTTTCGCGGTCACCGACGAGGACGTCGAGGCCTTCAGCGCCGAGGGTGTGCTGCTGGTGCCCGGGGCGCTTCAGATGCTGGACGAGACCGCCGCGCTTCTGCCGACCTTCATCATCTCGACCTCGTACACGCCCTACCTGAAGGCACTGTGCGCGCTCACGGGGTTTCCACTGGACCACGTGAGCTGCACGGAGTTGAGCCTGGACGCGTGGCAGATGCCGGATGACGAGATAGCTTGGTTGCGCGACGAAGCCGTGCGCGTGATGGAGCGCGGCCTCATCGAGATCCCCTGCGAGGCGAGCTCCGCCGCCGACCTCTCGCCCGTCGACACAGTCACGGTGGCGCGACTCGACGACCTGTTCTGGGCACAGATGGCCGGCCGCGTGAGTGGCGCGCTGGTGGCCGCCGTGCGCCCCGTGGGCGGCGGCATGAAGCTTGCCGCGCTCGAGGAGATCGTCGCCGCGGAAGGCGTCGAGGGCGTCGGCGTGATGTACGTCGGCGACTCGATCACCGACGCGCCGCCGCTCGCGGCCGTCAAGGCCTGGGGCGGCGTCTCGCTGAGCTTCAACGGCAACGGCTACGCCCTGGCGGCGGCCGAGTTCGCGGCCGCGAGCCCCGACGCCGGGGTGGCCGCCGAGCTGGCGAAGGCCTTCGCCGGCGGCGGCCGCGACGGCGTGGAGGCAGCCGTGCACGCGTGGCCGAAGCCGGAGGAGGGTGAGACGCCGGCGGGCCGTGCACTCGCCCGCGTCGGCCTTGTGGCCGAGGAGCCGGAGGCGCTCGCCGAGGCCTCCGCCGCTGCGCGGCGGAGCGTCCGCGGCGCCCGCATCGCGCGCCTCGGCTGAGCGTCTGCTCTTCTGTCCGCCGCGCCGGCTGACCCTGCGTTCCAGGCTCGTCGTCCGTAGCCTGGTCAGGAAAGCCGTGACCCCCCGACGGCCGGGCGGCATAGTGCGAATCGGTAAGATAAGAAGGGGGCCTCTCACTATCTTACCGATGCGCACTACCCCGCCGAGCGCAGCCCCGCGCCGGGATGCGCCACTGGTTGACGCCAGCCTTCGCTCTCTGCTACCGTACTTTGTACGCCTTACTTTGTATTGGATTGTGAGGAGGGACGATGGCCACCACGCGAGAGCCGCTGACGCGACTACGCATCGTCGAGCTGGCGCTCGACATCATCGACACCGAGGGGCTCGCCGCCCTCAACATGCGCCGCCTCGCGGCGTGCGCCGGCGTCAAGCCCATGAGCCTCTACCACCACTTCCCCAGCAAGGAGTCCATGCTCGCCGAGGTCGCCGAGAGCATCGCCGCGGCGGCGCTCGGCGACCAGCGCGCCGCAGGCCCATGGCCGGAGCGCACGCGCCTGCTGTTCACCGGGCTCCACGAGCTCGTGCAGGCGCACCCCCGCGCCCTGCCGCTCATCACCACCGGGGTCTTGCGCACGCCCAGCGGGCGGCGGTGGATGGAAGAGCTGATGGGCGTGCTGCTCGAAGCGGGTTTCACGCCCGACGCCGCGGCGCGCGTCTACCACCTGCTCGGCGCGTTCACGCTCGGCCTTGGGTACGCCCAGCTCCTCAGCCTCGAGGTCCCGGCCGAAAGCATCATCGGCGAGCTCACCGGCCACTGGGCCGACTACCCCAACCTCCTTCGCGTGGGGCTGCAGCTGGCGATCTGGGACCAGCCGGCCGACTTCGCCACCGGCCTCGACGTCCTGCTGGAGCGCTTCGCGGCGGAGCTGGAGGGCGCGGGCTGATGGGCGGCCGGAGCGCGCGTGGGCGGCCGCTCAAGGTGAAGATGATCTCGCCGGCCAAGACGGCCGCCGACAGCGTCTACTGGCGCTCCATCAAGTACTCGCTGTTTCCGCCGCTCGGCCTCGCCACCCTGGCCGGCTACCTCGACCGGGACGACGAGATCACGCTCCAGGACGAGCATGTCGAGAAGCTCGACCTTTCGGACGAGCCGGACCTCGTCGTCATCGAGGCCTACGTCACCTCGGCCCACCGCGCCTATCGCTACGCCGACCACTACCGTGCCAAGGGCGCCTACGTGTGCCTCGGGGGGCTGCACCCGACAAGCCTGCCCGAGGAGGCCGCCCTGCACGCCGACAGCGTGTTCTGCGGGCCCGGCGAGGACACGTGGCCGGCCTTCCTGAAGGACCTCAGGGCCGGCCGGCCCAAGCCGCTCTACCGCTCGACGGTGCGCACCCTCGCGGGCATGCCGCAGCCGCGCCGCGACCTGATCAAGCGCGAGCGTTACCTGGTGCCCAACTCCCTCGTCGTGAGCCGCGGCTGCCCTCACGCCTGCGACTTCTGCTACAAGGAGACCTTCTTCCGCGGCGGCCGGTCGTTCTACGTGCAGGCGGTCGACGAAGCCCTTGCCGAGATCGACCGCCTCCCCGGGCGCCACCTGTACTTCCTCGACGACAACCTCTTCGGCAGCCCGCCGTTCGCGGAGGCGCTCTTCGACGGGATGCGCGGCATGGGCCGCGTGTGGCAGTCGGCCGGGACGGTGCAGGGCGTCATGCGGCCCGGCCTGCTGGAGAAGGCCGTGGAGAGCGGCTTGCGCAGCCTCTTCATCGGTTTCGAGACGCTCGACCCCACGAATCTGCAGGCGCAGCACAAGCTGCCGAATCTCGGCGGCGGCTACGAAGCCGCCATCCGCCGCCTGCACGAGCACGGCGTGATGGTCAACGCAAGCTTCGTGTTCGGCATGGACGACGACGGCCCGGACGTCTTCGCGCGCACGGTCGAATGGGCTGTGGCGCAGGGCATCGAGACCTCCACGTTTCACATCCTCACACCGTACCCGGGGACGCCGCTGGAGCGTCGCCTGACGGCCCAGGGACGGGTGACGACCCACGACTGGGACCGCTACGACACGCGCCACGCGGTGTTTCGCCCGGCGCGCATGACGGCCGCGCAGCTGGAGATAGGCTACTGGGGCGCCTACCGTGACTTCTACCGCTGGAGCTCGATCAGGAGGGCGGCGTTCGCGCACGGCGACCTGCGCGAGCACGTGCGACACCTGGCCTACACGGCCGGCTGGAAGAAGCTCGAGCCGATGTGGGATCTGGCGATCCGCAGCGGCAAGGTGCACGCCTTCTTGCCGCTGCTCGAGACGATCCTCGACCGCTTCGGCAGCGGCGGCGGGGCGATGCCGGCCCGCCTGCAGCCGACGGCCTGGCCCCGCCCCGGTCTGCGCGGCACCCCGCGCCGTTTCGGCGGACGACTGATTCACGGCCTCCAGCGGTAGACTGCTGATGACAGCGTCCGTGAGCCGTAGTACGACCCGGGAGGTCACCGTGGGATACATGGACAAAGCGAAGAAGATGGCCGATGACGCGGCCGCGAAGGCCAAGGGCACGGCCGCCGACCTGCAGGAGAAGGCCGGACCGACCTACGAGAAAGCCAAAGTGAAGGCCGGCGAGCTCGGCGGGAAGGCGAAGGTCAAGGCGGGCGAGCTCGGCGAGAAGGCCAGACCGACGGGAGACAAGGCCAAGAAGGAAGCCGCCGAGATCATCGAGAAGGCCAGGCAGGAGGCCGCGGAACTCCTCGAGAAGGCCAGGCAGGAGGCGGCCGAGCTGCTCGCGAAGGCACGCAAAGAAGCGAACGAGCTGCTCGAGAAGGCTAAGGAGAAGCTGAACCCGAAGGGCGATGCTGAGTGACGCTCTGACGGTCGGCGCCGACGGTCGGCCAAGGTGCTTCTGGGCCGTCGGTGGCGCCCCAGAGTACGTGGCTTACCACGATGATGAATGGGGCAGGCCCGTCCTGGATGATGACAGGCTCTTCGAGCGCCTCACGCTCGAGGCGTTCCAGTCGGGCCTGTCGTGGCTCACGATCCTGCGCAAGCGGGCGGCTTTCCAGGCGGCGTTCGCGGGTTTCGACATCGCCGCCGTGGCCGCCTTCGGCGAGGCCGACAAGGCGCGTTTGCTCGCCGACGCCGGCATCGTCCGTAACCGGCTCAAGATCGAGGCGGCGATCGTCAACGCCCGCGCCGCCTTGCCTGTGATCGAAGCGCACGGGTCGCTGGCGGCGCTCTTCTGGCGCTTTCGCCCCGCCGTACACCGGCCGCCGCGCTCGCGGGCCGACTTCGTCGCCGCGAGCCCCGAATCGGCCGCGCTGGCGAAGGAGCTCAAGCGCCGCGGCTTTCGCTTCGTCGGCCCGACGACCGTCTACGCGCTCATGCAGGCCGCCGGGATCGTGAACGACCACGTCGACGGCTGTGCCGTCTCGGCCGCGGTCGCCGGCGAACAGGCGGCCGCGGCGACCCGCTTCGCCTAGCCTAGCCGCCCCGCCGGCAGGCGGACGCTCCGCCACGTCTCGTGACTGGCGGGTCCCGCGTTGTACGATACGCCCGGGGAGCTGGACGACGCCGAGCTGGAGGACAGGCATGGGCGCGACAGAGTGGACCGTGGTGGTGCTGGTGGTCGGCGCCCGGCTGTTCCTGCCGTTCACCATCCCGAAGTTCCCCCTGGTGGGCGCGGTGGCGTGCATGATCCTCGACGCCATCGACCAGAGCATCTTCCAGCAGTTCCCCGCCATCCCTCTGGAGGGCTACCAGTCCTACGACAAGTCGCTCGACATCTACTACCTGGCCATCATCTACATGTCGACGATGCGCAATTGGACCAACGCCTACGCGTTCAAGATGAGCTGGTTCCTGTACTACTACCGTCTCGTCGGGGTGGTCATCTTCGAGCTGACGCAGGTCCGAGCCATCCTCTTCATCTTCCCCAACACCTTCGAGTACTTCTTCGACTTCGTCGAGGCGGTGCGCCTGCGCTGGGACTGGGCCCGCATGGGCAAGCGCACGGTGATCGTCTCCGCCGTCCTCATCTGGGTGTTCATCAAGCTGCCGCAGGAGTGGTGGATCCACATCGCCCAGCTGGACATGACCGATTTCATCAAGGAGACGCTGTTCGGCGTGAGCACCGACGCGAGCTGGGCAGAGGCGATCGCCAACCGGCCCTGGGTGCTCGTGCTCGCGATCGCCATCTGCGTCGCGCTCGTCGCGATCGGCTACTGGATCGTGACCCGCAAGGCGCCGCCCGGCGATCGCCGCCCCAGCCTCAAGGCCGATCCGCTGCCGCCTGAATGCCGGGGCACCGAGCTGTACCGCACCGTCAAGGCGACTGAGAAGATCCTCGACTGGGCGCTGCTGGAGAAGATGGTCCTCACCGGCCTGATCAGCGTGATCTTCGCGCAATACCTGCTCGGCGACGACGTGAGGGGCATCGTGGTGCTGGGCTTCGTGGCCTGTTTTGTCGTCGTCAACGCGTTCGTCAGCCAGTGGCTGGCGCGCCGCAGTCGCAGAGGACACGCGATCGTCGTCGTGATGGCCGGGATGTTCGCCGTCAACTTCGGCATCGTGCTCGCCATGGACTTCATGGAGCGCGTGCTCGGGATCATCCAGGTGCGGCCGTCCCTCGGCACGATGCTCTTCTTCGTCTACCTGTTCACCGTGATCATCGTTCTCTACGACCGCTACCGCACGGTGCTCACGGCCCGCCGCGTGCTCGCGCGGGCGACGGCGGTGGGCGAGTCTGAGATGCCCACCGCATCTCAGGAGTAGCGCCGCGGACGCGCTCGTCGAGTACGTCCTGCACCTGAATGTCTACCTCGCCCAGCTGGTCGAGCAGATCGGCGCGTGGGCGTACGCGGCCGTCTTCGCGACGATCTTCGCCGAGACGGGGCTTGTTGTCGCACCCTTCCTGCCCGGCGAGTCGCTGCTCCTGACGAGCGGCACGCTGGCCGGCGCCGGGATCCTCGAGATCGCCCTTCTCGCGCCGCTGCTGTTCGCGGCGGCCTTTCTCGGCGACATCTGCAACTACCTGATCGGCCGCTTCGTCGGTCGCCACTGGCTGAGCAAGCCGCGCCGCTACCCGCGCCCCGAGCACGTCGAAAGAGCGCATGAGTTCTACGAGCGGCACGGCGGCATGGCGATCGTCCTGGCGAGATTCCTGCCCGTCGTGCGCACGCTGGCGCCCTTCGTGGCCGGCGCGGCCCGCATGGAGATCCATCGCTTCGTGTTCTTTGCCGCGCTGGCCTCGGCCCTCTGGGTGACCATCTTCCTCGGCGCGGGGTACTGGTTCGGCACCGCCCAGTGGGTCCAGGACTACCTTGCCCTGGCCCTGGTCGTCATCGTCGTCGCCTCGGCGCTCCCCGGGCTCGTCGTCTGGGCGGTGCATCGTCTGCGCCGCCGCGATGCTGCGCCAAAGTGAAGCCCGCGAGCCGGTCGCTCGCGCCGTTCGGGCCACTTCACCGCGTATCGCCTTTCTTATAGGCTAGGTCCGAGGGGAGCCCGCGCGTGGCGCCGGCCGTCACCCCGGGGGTCGTCCATCTGAAGGAGCGTGCCAGTGAAGGTCCAGAGAGCCCTTATCTCGGTGTTCGACAAGAGCGGCCTCGAGTCGTTCGCCAAAGGCCTCACCGACCTGGGCGTTCAGCTCATCTCGACCGGCGGCACGGCCAAGCTGCTCAAGGACTCCGGCATCCCGGTCACGCTCGTCGAAGAGGTCACCGGCTTCCCGGAGATGCTCGACGGTCGCGTCAAGACCATGCATCCCAAGCTGATGGCAGGCATCCTCGCGCGACGCGACGTGCCCGAGCACATGAGCACCATCGCCGCGCATGACATCGAGCCCATCGACATGGTCGTCTGCAGCCTCTACCCGTTCGAAGAGGTCGCCGGCAGGCGCGGCGTCGAGGACGAGGTCGTGATCGAGAACATCGACATCGGCGGCCCCTCCATGATCCGCGCCGCCGCCAAGAACCATGCCGGCGTGGCCGTCGTCACCAGCCACGACGACTACGATGCGCTTCTCACGGAGATGCGCGCCTCCGGCGCCGAGCTGAGCCTCGATACGCTGCGCGACCTGGCCACCAAGGCCTTTCACCGCACGGCCCACTACGACTTCGTGATCGCCAACTGGTTCAGCGAGGCCGACGGCGACTTCCCCGCCTACGTGATGCGCGACTACGAAAAGATCCTCGAGCTCAAGTACGGCGAGAATCCGCACCAGCGCGCCGCCTACTACGCCGAGGTCGGGCTGCGCCAGCACCTGCTCTCGCAGGTCACGCAGCTGCACGGCAAGCAGCTCGGCTTCAACAACCTCTACGACCTCAACGCGGCGCGCGGCATCTGCGACGAGTTCACGCTGCCCTGCGTCACCATGATCAAGCACAATAACCCGTGCGGCTGCGCCCTCGCGGAGAACCTGGCGGCGGCCTACGACAAGGCCTACGAGTGCGATCCCGTGAGCGCCTTCGGCTCCGTGATCGCCGTCAACCGCCCCGTCGATGTCCCGCTGGCCGAGCGTCTCAAGGAGCTCTTCGTCGAGGTGCTCTTCGCGCCCGGCTACGACGACGAGGCGCTCGAGATCCTCACGAGAAAGGCCGACATCCGTATTCTGCGCAACGAGGAACGGCGGCAGGTCAACCCCGGCGAGCTCGACTACAAACGCGTCATCGGCGGCATCCTTGTGCAGGACAGGGACGGCGACATCGAAGAGCGCGACGAGATGACGGTGGCCACGAAGCGCCACCCCACCGAGCAGGAGTGGGGCGACCTCATCTTCGCCTTCCGCATCGCCAAGCACGTGAAGAGCAACGCCATCGTCATCGCCAGAAACCTGGCGACGCTGGGCGTGGGCGCCGGGCAGATGAGCCGCGTGGACGCCACGCGCCTCGCCATCGAGAAGGCCCGGGGTGACATCAAGGGCGCCGTGGTCGGTTCGGACGCCTTCTTCCCGTTCCCCGACGCCGTGGAACTGGCCCTCGAGAACGGCGTCACGGCGTTCATGCAGCCGGGCGGGTCCAGGGGTGACCAGACGGCCATCGAGACGTGCGACGCCAGCAACGCCGCCATGGTGCTCACCGGCAGGCGCCATTTCCTGCACTGAGACACTGGTGTGAAGAGGGGCGGGGCGGCCGGCAGAGCCTCCCCGCCTCTCTTCACTTAGGCTCTCGCGAAACGAGCACAGAAGTGGCCGAGATGATGGATCTGAGAGGGATCGACGTGCCGACGCTGAGTGACGGCAGCCTGGTCCTGCGACCCTGGCGACAGGACGACGCCGCCGGCGTGGCGGCGATGTGCGACGAGCCGAGCGTAGCGCGCTACATCCCGGTGCCAAGCCCGTACACGCTCACCGACGGCGAGGAATGGGTCGGCGACGCCGCGCGCAAATGGAGCGAGGACCACTGGGCGCAGTTCGCCGTGACCCGGTCCGAGACGGGCGAGCTGGTCGCCAGCTGCGGCGTGAAGCTCGACGTGGAGCGCCAGAGCGGCGAGATCGGCTACCTGGTCAAGAAGGAAGCACGGCGCGAGGGCGTCGCCTCCGGCGCCGTGCGCCTCCTCATCGCCTGGTGCTTCGACGAGCTCGGCTTGGGCAGGCTGCAGATCCGCGCAGATCCCGCCAATACGGCGTCCCGGCGCACCGTCGAAGTGTGTGGCTTCCAGTACGAGGGCCTGCTGCGCGCCAACGACGTCATCCGCGGCGAGCGCACCGACGACGTCGTGTACAGCCTGTTACCCGGCGACCCGCGACCGGGTAGGTAGAGCGTATCGCCGAGCGCGCTGCGAAGGACCGCCTGTGAAAGACCTCGGAGACATCGCCCATCCACCGATCCTGGCCGACGGCCTCGTGCGGCTGCGCGAGCTGCGCGCCGCCGACAAGGCGGCCGTCGTCAAGGCCTGTAACGACGGCCTCGTCGAGCGCTTCTGCTACCGCGTGCCCTACCCGTAACACGAGAACGACTTCGTCGAGTTCCTGGCCTACAACGAGCACTTCTGGGCCACCGACCTGATGGCCAACTGGACGGTCGTCGACCGGCAGAGCGATGAGCTCCTGGCGATGATCTCTCTCGAGGTGCTGCCCCTGCGTCAGGCCGGAGAGATCGGCTACTGGTGCGCGCCCTGGGCGCGTGGCCGCGGCGTCATGAGCGCGGCCGTCAGGCTAGTGCGCGACTGGGCCTTCGACGAGCTTGAGCTCGAACGCCTCGAGCTGACCACCGACGTCGACAACATCGGCTCGCAGCGCGTGGCGCAGGCGGCCGGTTTTCGCCGCGAAGGAGTGCTGCGCGGCTACCTCACGGCCCGCGAGCGGCGCGCCGACGACGTGCTCTTCGCGATGCTGCCGGGCGATCCGCGCGAGCCGCTCGTGGGGCTCCCCGACCCACGACTCGAGGACGGCCGTGTGATCGTCCGCCCATTCGAGCCGGCAGACATCCCGGCCGTCCGACACGCTTGCGACGACCCCGACGTGGCCTACTGGATCCACCTGGTGCCCCACCCCTATACCCTCGCCGACGCGGAGCAGTTCGTGATCGAGAGCCGGCGGCGCCTGGCCGCCGGCGAGCGCGCTCGCCTGGCGATCGCCGATGCGCAGACCGGCGAACTGCTGGGGAGCATCAGCTTGGACCGCTTCGCCGATCGGCAGGCCGCCGAGATCGGCTACTGGGTGAAGCGGGAGGCGCGCCGCCGCGGCGTAGCCGTGGCGGCGGCGCGCCTCCTCGTGCGCTGGGCCTTTGAGGAGGTCGGCGTCGAGCGCCTCGAGATCCTCACCTACCCGGGGAACGCCGCGTCCCAGGCCCTCGCGGAGAAGCTGGGCTTCCGCCGCGAGGGCCTCCTGCGCGGCTTCCTCGCCGTGGAGCCGGGCAAGGAGCGCGCCGGCCGCGCGGAGCTGCTGCCTGACGGCAGCCTGCCGCCGCGCGACGACCAAGTGCAGTTCGCGTTGCTCAAGGCTGACTGGACGGGCTGAACGGAGGCCGGCGCGGGACGCGGAATCCTTATCGCCCGCCAACATAAAGGAGCCGCCAGACCTTGCGGCCGGACGGCTCCTTCGGGCCTCTCACCCGAACGCCCCGCTGTCGATCCGGCGAACCATCGCGACGTGAGGTAGGGGCATGATACTCCTCCAGAGCCGGCGCGCAAGGGGTTTGGGCCGCGGATTTCTTCAGCCTTTACTTGAGGGTCAGAAATCCGCGCTCGGGACCCTCCGGCGCGGGGCCTCGGCAAGCCCTCGCCCTAAGGTTGCCGCCCAGCTTGAGGCTTGCCCCGCGCTGCCCGGAGTGGCGGTCTTGACGATGGTACAATCCCACTTCCGGGCCGCTAGCTCAGTTGGTAGAGCAGGGGACTTTTAATCCCAAGGTCGTTGGTTCGATCCCAACGCGGCCCACCACAAGACCAGTCAACGCCGCCAATGAACCCGTGCCTATTGCCTGCTCAGGCTTGTGCGCACGTACGCGAGAGAGGGTGCGTTGTGTCTCGTCCGCGCCGCTCCACAGTAGGACTGCTCGCTGTGGCGATCCTGCTTGCGCTGCTGCTGCCCGGCTGCGGCCCCGAGTCAAAGGACACCGGCTCTCCTGCGGGCACCACCGAGCAGGTCACTCCGCCAGATTCCGCAGGCAAAGACGTGAAGACGATCTACGTAGCCGGTGGATGCTTCTGGGGACTGGAGAAGTATATCGGCCTGGTGACTGGCGTCGTCGACACTGACGTCGGGTATGCGAACGGCGCGAACGCCTCAGCTACCTATGGAGATGGCAGCGGATACGCCGAGGCCGTGAAGGTCGTCTACGACCCGACCGTGGCCCCGTTGCCGTTCCTGCTCGACCTGTTCTACAACGCCATCGAGCCTACGTCCGTCAACAGGCAAGGCAACGACGTCGGCACCGAGTACCGCACCGGCATCTACTACACGGACCCCGCCGACGAAGCCGTGATCGAGCAGTCGCTGGCGCGATTGCAGAAGAAGTACACGCAGCCCATTGCGGTCGAGAGTGGTCCGCTCACTAACTACACACGCGCCGAGGACTACCACCAGGACTACCTGAAGAAGAATCCCGGCGGCTACTGCCACATCCCGCAGAAGCTCTTCGATGCGGCTTCAGCCGCACGGCCGGAGTAGGTCAAGGCTCGGCGACAGTCATTACCTGGCCGTCGCGATGCGAAGACCAGAGCGGCCCTTGTGCCGGCCGTCCCTACCGGTCGCGGTACTTCTCCGCGAACGTCAGAAAGCGGTACACGTCGCCGAAGTCCGAAGCCAGCCCGAGCGACACGCGTATCGTGTTGGGCACCTTGCCCGTGGTGTCCTCGATGCGCCGCTGGCACTGCATGAGCGTCACGGCCGCGGTGGGATCGGCGAAGCACGCCTCCATCTCCGCGCGCGTGATGTCGTGGGCTACTTCGCCGTCGCCGGGATTGCAGAAGCAGCCCGTGCGCACCGAGATGAGCTCGTCGGCGGCGGCCTTCTCGACGTCGTAGACGTTGTAGGCATGACCCTGCGGGTCGACGATGTAGAGGGCGATGGTGGCCCCCCGGCGGTCCATGTCCTGGGGGCCGAACACCTTGATAAGCGGCGCGCCATTGCTATGGCGCAGGCGCCGCGCCTCCTCGAGGAACCACCCGGCCAGCGCCGTGACGCGGCGGTGGATCGTGGCCACGCCGACGGCCGCGAGATGCTCGAGGCCGATGGTGACGGCCGGCAGACTGAGGTAATCGAGCGTGCCGTCCTCGAACCCGGTGGCCCCCGGCGCCAGCCGGTACCATTCCTCCGCCTGCACCGAGGCGAGCGTGATGGTGCCCCCCGCGAACCACGGCCGCCGCAGTTTGGCGAGCTTCTCGCGGCGGGCGATCAGGCAACCGACTCCGGTCGGGTAGCCGAAAAGCTTGTAGAACGAGATGGGCACGAAATCCGGCCTGAGGACCTCGAGATCCATGGGATTACTGGGCGCGTAGGCGGCGCAGTCGAGCAGGACGTCCCAGCCGAGCTCGTGCGCCTCGTCCACCCAAGCCAGCGGATGATGAACGCCGCTGAAGTTGGACTGCGCCGGGTAGGCGAACAACCGGTCCTCGGCCGGCCGTGTGCCACGCAGCACGGTCTGGAGCTGCTCCTCCTCCACGCGCAGGTCAGACTCGCGCACGGGCACGTAGGTGATGGTCGCGCCCTTGACGTGCGCGAA
>Ga0315290_10002392_pt1 | contig 13207 bp, 8 predicted proteins | sample YL17G12_0_MG_FD_203627 | JGI IMG/M metagenome (GOLD analysis project Ga0315290, IMG submission 203627) | Sediment microbial communities from Yellowstone Lake, YNP, Wyoming, USA - YL17G12_0 | ecosystem: Environmental > Aquatic > Freshwater > Lake > Sediment | place: USA: Wyoming | collected... | reverse complement strand
CTGGGCACGCGCTGGGTCTGCGCCACATGCTACAGGTGCTACGAGCACTGCCCGGCGGACATCAACCCGGCCGAGGTCATGATAGCGCTCAGGCACATCGCGGTCAGGGAGGGCAACATCCCGCCGTTCGTGAAGATAGCCGCGACCAACCTGGTCAAGTACGGCCAGAGCGTCAAGCCCGACCCCGAGATAGACAAGATCCGGAAGGAGCTCGGGCTCGACGAGGTGCACTCGAAGCACCCGGAGTACAAGACCGTGCTCAGGGAGATCGCAGTGCTGATCCACGCGACCAAGTACGACAAGCTCATCGGCATCGAGGAGGAGGTGAAGGTGTGACCCCCTACGCCTACTTCTTCGGGTGCGTCATACCGAACAGGTACCCAGGCGTCGAGTACTCCGTCCGCTGGGTGTGCGGCAAGGAGGGGTTCGACCTCGATGTCAAGGACATCAACGAGTTCTCCTGCTGCCCGGTCCCCGGGATATTCTACTCGACCGACAAGGACACCTGGCTCCTGCTCGCCTCGAGGAACCTCACGCTCGCCCAGAACGAGCGGAGGGAGATCCTGACCGTGTGCAACGGCTGCCTCACGTCGCTCCTGAAGGCGACCGAGTACCTCCAGGACCCCAAGAACATGGGCAAGGTCAACAGGACGCTGGCCCAGGTGGGGCGGAAGTACACCGGCATCGCCAAGAAGGGCGAGGGGAAGCGCAGGGTGTTCGAACCCGTGAAGGTCCGCCACTACGTCGAGGTCATGACCAAGGAGGTCGGGCTGGAGGCGATCGCCGCGAGGGCGAAGCGGCCTCTGAAGAACATCCGGGTGGCCGTGCACTACGGCTGCCACTACCTCAGGCCGACGGAGCACCAGACCATAGACGACCCGAACGACCCAGTCATGATCGACAGGATCGTGGAGGCGTGCGGGGCGACGAGCGTCGACTACGAGGACAAGCTCGACTGCTGCGGCGCCGGCGGGGGCGTCAGGTCCCACGTCGTGGAGCTGGCCAACTCCCTCACGCAGGACAAGTGCACGAACATAGCGGCGGCGGGCGCTGACTGCATCGTGACGGGGTGCCCGTTCTGCCTGCTGCAGTTCGACAACGCGCAGAAGACCTTCTCGAAGGACGGCATACCGGTGATGCACATATCGCAGCTGCAGGCGCTCGCGATGGGCATCGACCCGATCTCGCTGGGCTTCGACACGCACCATGTGTCCGCCCACTCGCTCCTGAGGAAACTGAGGGGGGCCTGAACATGGACGCGCATGAGGAAACCACCCCGAAGGAGGAGCAGGACCCGGCCTACGACCCGAAGATAGTCGCCTTCTGCTGCAACTGGTGCTCCTACGCTGGAGCGGACCTCGCGGGGACGAGCAGGATCCAGTACCCGACCAACGTGAGGATCATCAGGGTCATGTGCTCAGGCAGGGTGGACCCCGCATTCATCCTGAAGGCGTTCTCGCTCGGTGCGGACGGAGTGATAGTCGCCGGGTGCCATCCCGCGGACTGCCACTACATCAACGGCAACGAGAAGACCGCCATGAGGGGCGACTTCCTGAACCAGTTCCTGGAGGACGCCGGGATAGAGCCCCAGCGCTTCAGGCTGGAGTGGATCGCCGGTTCCGAGGGCCAGAAGTTCGCCCAGGTGGTCAAGCAGATGGTCTCCGAGCTCGAGAGGCTCGGGCCCATCATGAAGGAGGTGGACCAGGATGTCCAGTGAGAGGACCGTCGGAGCGGCCCTGGTGGTAGGCGGGGGGCCTGCGGGCATGCAGGCCGCGCTGGACCTCGCGGATTCCGGGTTCAAGGTGTACCTCCTCGAGAGCGGGCCGAGCATAGGCGGGACGATGGCCCAGCTGGACAAGACCTTCCCGACGAACGACTGCGCGATGTGCATCATATCGCCCAAGCTCGTCGCCACGGGAAGGCACGAGAACATCACCATGCTGACCCTCGCCGACCTCAAGAAGGTCGAGGGGAAGGCCGGCGACTTCAAGGTCACGATAACGAGGCATTCCAGGTACATAGTCGAGGAGAAGTGCACCGGGTGCGGCGTGTGCGCGGAGCACTGTCCGGTCGAGGGCACGAACGCCTTCGACAGGGACCTGGCCCCGAACAGGGCGATCTACGTGCCCTTCCCGCAGGCCGTCCCGCTCGTGTACACCATCGACCGCGGGCTGTGCATCGGCTGCGGGGTCTGCGAGAAGTTCTGCGAGGCGAAGGCCATACAGTACACGATGGAGCCTGACAAGGAGGAGGTCCTCGAGGTCGGGTCCATCATCCTGGCACCGGGGTACGAGGTCTTCGACGCGTCGAAGAAGATCCAGTACGGCCACGGCGTGTTCCCGAACGTGCTCACCAACATCGAGTTCGAGAGGATGCTTAGCGCGTCCGGGCCGACCGAGGGGCATGTGATCCGGCCTTCGGACGGGGACGTGCCCAGGAACATCGCGTTCATACAGTGCGTCGGGTCGAGGGACGCGCAGACGCCGAACACCTACTGCTCGTCGTACTGCTGCATGGCCGCGCTCAAGCAGGCGGTCATCGGGCAGGAGCACGTGCACGGCCTGAAGACAACCATATTCTTCATGGACACCAGGGCGTTCGGGAAGGAGTTCGAGGAGTACCTGGGCAGGGCGGAGAACGAGTACGGCGTCCGCGTGTGCAGGAACAACAGGATACCCAAGGTCGAGGAGGACGAGGCGACCAGGGACCTCATCCTGAGCTACATAGACGGCGCCGACCTCAGGGAGGAGCGGTTCGGCATGGTCGTGCTCTCCGCCGGGGCGAGGCCGCCGGAGTCCGCCGCCCAGATCGCGCGTACGCTCGGCATCAAGCTCAACAAGTTCGGGTTCTGCGAGACCGACGACCTCACGCCCATCGAGACGTCGGTCCCGGGGATATTCGTCTGCGGGGCGTTCTGCGGGCCCAAGGACATACCCGACTCCGTCGCGCAGGCGAGCGGCGCTGCCGGCAAGGTCGACGCCATGCTGGCCAAGGAGCGGGGGACGCTCGTCAGCAAGAAGGAGTACCCGAAGGAGAAGGACGTCGCGGGCAAGGAGCCCAGGATAGGCGTGTTCGTCTGCCACTGCGGCATCAACATCGGGTCCGTCGTGAACGTCCCCGAGGTGGTCGAATACGCCTCGGGGCTCCCGAATGTCGTGTATGTCGAGCGGAACCTGTACACCTGCTCCCAGGACACCCAGAAGAAGATCCGGGAGATGATCGAGAAGCACGACCTGAACAGGGTCGTCGTCGCGTCGTGCACGCCCAGGACCCACGAGCCGCTCTTCCAGAACACCGTCAAGGAGGCCGGGCTGAACAAGTACCTGTTCGAGATGGCCAACATCAGGGACCAGTGCTCCTGGGTCCACAGGCTGGAGCCGGAGAGGGCCACCGAGAAGGCCAAGGACCTCGTCCGGATGGCCGTGGCCAAGGCGGCGACGCTCGAAGCGCTCCCGCAGCCCAAGATACCCGTGACGCCCGCCGCGCTCGTGATCGGAGGAGGGCTCGCCGGCATGACCGCGGCCCTGGAGATCGCCAACGCCGGGTTCGAGGTGCACCTGGTCGAGAAGGACCCGGAGCTCGGAGGATACCTGAGACGGATACACCACACCCTGTCGGGCGTGGACCCGCAGGAGGCCTTCGAGGACCTGAAGAAGCGCATCTCGGAGAACCCTGGCATCAAGCTGCACCTGAACGACACCGTCACCGAGGTCAGGGGATACATCGGCAACTTCGAGAGCACGCTCAGGAGCGGTCAGAAGTTCAAGCACGGCGCGGTCGTCGTGGCGACGGGCGCCGTCGAGTACACCCCGACCGAGTACATGTTCGGGAAGGACCCCAGGGTCATCCGCCAGACGGACCTCGGGGAGCTCATAGCGGAGAAGGATTTCAAGGCCAAGGACGTGGTCATCATCCAGTGCGTCGGGTCCAGGAACGAGGAGCACCCGAACTGCTCCAGGATCTGCTGCTCGACCGCGATGGCCAACGCGCTCAGGATCAAGAAGGAGCACCCCGAGACCAGCGTCTACGTGCTCTACAGGGACATCAGGACTTTCGGGTTCGCTGAGGAGAACTACAACGATGCCGCGAGGCTCGGCGTCACGTTCCTCAGGTACGACCCCTCCGACCCGCCGAGGGTGAGCATCGAGGACGGGCGGATCGTGGTCGAGATAGACGAGCAGTTCATCGAGCAGGGGGTGCGCATCAAGCCCGACTACCTGGTCCTGAACGCGGCCGTGCGCCCGAACCCCGACAACAAGGAACTCGCCCAGCTACTGAAGGTGCCTCTCAACAAGGAGGGGTTCTTCCTCGAGGCGCACATGAAGCTGAGACCGGTGGACTTCGCGACCGACGGCATATTCATGTGTGGCCTGGCGCACTCGCCCAGGCTGATAGACGAGAGCATCTCCCAGGCGCTCGCCGCGGCCGCCAGGGTCAGCACGGTCCTGTCGAAGCCGTTCATCGAGGCCGAGGGGGTCGTCAGCGTGGTGGACCCCGAGAAGTGCATCGCCTGCGGCAGGTGCGAGGAGATATGCCAGTACGGCGCACCCAGGCTCGAGGAGGTCTCGCCGGGCGTCATGAAGTCAAGGATCAACGAGGCGCTCTGCAAGGGCTGCGGCTCGTGCGCGGTCGGCTGCTGCTCGAGGGCCATATCGCCGAAGCACTTCAGGACGGACCAGATACTCATCATGATAGAGTCGGCGCTCAGGAGAGGGCCAGCGGTCCCCGAGAAGGCGGAGGCGAAGGCATGACCGGAGAGAGGTTCGAGCCGAGGATAGTCGCCCTGTGCTGCAACTGGTGCTCCTACGCGGGCGCGGACCTGGCAGGGGTCAGCAGGATGCAGTACCCGCCGAACGCCAGGATCATCAGGGTCATGTGCTCAGGCAGGGTGGAGCCGTACTTCATACTCCGGGCACTCGAGCTCGGGGCGGACGGGGTCCTCATCGCCGGGTGCCACATAGGCGACTGCCACTACATATCCGGGAACGTCGAGGCCGAGAAGAGGATGGCCGCGACCAGGGAGATCCTGGACAAGCTGGGCATCGGCAAGGACCGGATGCGGCTCGAGTGGATCTCCGCGTCCGAGGGCCAGAAGTTCGCCGCGACGATGAAGGAGTTCACGGAGCAGATACGCGCCCTGGGCCCCAACCCGCTCACGAAGCCGAAGGAGGTCAGGAAGAGCGCCGAGGGCCTCAAGAAGAGGATAGACCAGCTCGTGGAGGACACCGGCGCCTTCGACTGCGTGGAGTGCGGGAAGTGCACGACCGTGTGCCCCGTCGCGAAGTACAACACCAACTTCGCCCCCAGGACGATCGTCCTGAGGTCGATCGAGGGACAGACGGACAACCTGTCGAAGGACAAGGACATCTGGACATGCATCACGTGCGAGCTGTGCAACTCGATGTGCCCGTACAAGGTCGACTACACCGGGTTCATCCGCGGCCTGAGGAACGAGGCGAGCGCGCTGGACAACACGCCGGTCTGCTCCCAGGGAGGCATCATCCAAGGGGTCATGCGCGTCCAGGCGAACGGGGATTTCAAGCAGGACAGGCTCGGGTGGGTCACGCCCGACCTGAAGGTCGCGGACAAGGGGGACGTGTTCTTCTTCACCGGGTGCGTCCCGTACTTCGACTCCGTCTTCAAGGACCGGCCCGATCTGAGGCTGGCCAGCATCCCCCAGGCAGCAGTAAAGATAATGAATAAGGGTGGCATTACTCCGGCCGTCAGCAACGACGAGGTCTGCTGCGGGCACGACCTGAACTGGACCGGCGACGAGGCATCCCTTCAGAAGCTGATGAAGAAGAACATCGACGTGATCAAGGCGTCGGGGGCGAAGAAGGTCGTGTTCACATGCCCCGAGTGCATGAGGACGTTCAACCTCGACTACCAGGACCTGCTGGGCGACTTCGACTTCGAGATGGTGCACATCTCGGAGCTGGCCGAGGAGCTGCTCAAGGAGGGCAAGATCAAGCTCAGGCCCGGCACCGGGAAGGTCACCATCCAGGACTCGTGCCGGCTGGGCAGGCATCTCGGGATATACGACCCGCCCAGGAACGCCGTGAAGGCGTCCGCCGGGACGCAGGTCGTCGAGATGGACAACAGCCGGGACAAGGCCCTGTGCTGCGGCGTCAGCGCGTGGGCCACATGCGACGAGACCTCGAGGAAGCTGCAGGTCGACAGGCTGAAGGAGGCGAAGCGCACTGGCGCGGATTGCCTCCTGACCGGGTGCTACAAGTGCCTGATACACCTGAACTGCGCCCAGACGAACAAGACCCAGACGCCCAAGGAGCAGATCGACATACCGATCAAGGACCTGAGCGTGTACCTCGCGGACATGCTCGAGTGACATACCAGACAAGGGACGGAAGGATAGGATGACGACAACGAAGGCCCAACTGCAGCAACAGCCGCCGAAGACCGACGAGAGGTTCCTGCTGATAGAACTCTCCTGCAAGGACAAGAAGTGCGCGCCATGCACCTACCCGAACTGCCAGAGGTTCGCGGCGGAGCTGCCGAAGAAGAAGCCCTATGAGACCCGGTTCAGCCGGATGTTCGAGGTCAAGAAGCCCGTCACGAGGCCCGAGGACACCAAGGAGCGCCTGGTGCTCGTGGAGCTCTCCTGCAAGGACAAGAAGTGCTCGCCGTGCACGTACCCGAACTGCCAGAGGTTCGCCAAGGCCAGCCAGACGATGAAGAAGGCCCCCTTCAAGGTGAAGGTGACGGAGATAGAGAAGGGCACCGATGTATCGAAATTGCTCGGGAAGTGACGCCGAGGCATGGCCAGGAAGCCAACGGATACGAAACGAACGGAGGGGAGGAAGTAACCGGAATCGTCGCGCATTCAACGAAACAGATAAGATGATGAATGAGCTACGGCAAACGACTTCCCGGGCCCAGCGGCGCCCGGACGGATTCGAGATAGAACACATAATGATACGCGATGTCAAGGAGCCAGGAAGGAATCGTGGAGGTCTCTGAATGGAAAAGTCGGTTTTGGTTATCGGAGGCGGCGTGGCAGGCATACAGGCCTCGCTCGACCTCGCGGACAAGGGGATGATCGTCCACCTGGTGGAGAAGTCCCCGAGCATCGGGGGCAGGATGGCACAGCTGGACAAGACGTTCCCGACGAACGACTGTTCGATATGCATCCTCGCGCCCAAGATGGCAGACTGCTTCAGCCACCCGAACACGAACGTCATCACCTACGCAGAGGTCGTGGGGGTCGAGGGGAAGGCTGGCGGGTTCAAGGTTAAGATCCTGAGGAAGGCCAGGTTCGTGGACGAAGCGAAGTGCACTGGCTGCGGCGAGTGCCTCGAGAAGTGCCCGAGCAAGGTCCCGAGCGAGTTCGAGATGGGCCTGGCCAACCGCAAGGCCATCTACGTGCCATTCATGCAGGCTGTCCCCAGGGTCATGACGATCGACAAGGACAACTGCCTCATGCTCACGAAGGGCAAGTGCGGGAACTGCAAGAAGGCCTGCAAGAGGGAGGCCATCAACTACGAGATGAAGGATCAGATCCTGGAGATCGAGGTCGGCGCCATAATCGTGGCCACTGGCTTCGATGTCTGGAACCCGACCACATCCACGGAGTACGGCTACGGCAGGTACCCGAACGTCTTCACGGCCATGGAGTACGAGAGGATGATCAACGCCGCGGGCCCGACCCACGGCCACATAAAGCGCCGGTCCGACGGGAAGCGCCCGATGAAGATGGCGTTCATACAGTGCGTGGGGTCCAGGAACCCGACCGTGGGCCACCCGTACTGCTGCGGCGTGTGCTGCATGCACTCCACCAAGGAGGCGATGCTGGCCCGCGAGCACTACGACGACATCGAGTCCACGATATTCTACAAGGACATGAGGGCCTGCTCCAAGGGCTTCTTCGAGTATGTCGAGCGGGCCAAGAGGGACTACGGCGTCAGGTTCGTCAACTCCGACGCGACGGTCCAGGAGAACCCCGACACGAAGAACCCGGTCGTCGTGTTCGACGTCGGCGGGAGACAGCAGTCAGAGGAGTTCGACCTGGTCGTCCTGGCGACGACGCTGGTGCCGAGGAAGGAGACCGCCGACCTGGCCAAGCTGCTCGGCCTCAAGATCGACGAGTTCGGATTCCTGGAGTCGGCTGACAGGATACTCAGGCCCGGAAGCACGGTCGTGCCCGGGATATATCTGGCAGGGTACGCCGCCGGCCCGGCGGACATACCCGAGAGCGTCGCCCAGGGCTCGAGCGCCGCCGCGAGGGCCGTCGAGGCCATCGTGCAGGCGGGGGGATGATCACACATGACCGAGCATGCGAAGCATGACAAGGGGGAGAAGCCCAGGATAGGCGTGTTCGTCTGCCACTGCGGCTCGAACATCGGCGGGTTCGTCGATGTGCCCTCGGCAGCCGAGTACGCGAAGACCCTTCCGGACGTCGCCTACGCCACGGACAACCTGTACACCTGCGCCGAGGACGGCCTGAACGCCATCCGCGAAGGCATCAGGAAGCACAACCTGAACAGGGTCATCGTGGCGTCGTGCACGCCGAGGACGCACGCGCCCCTGTTCCAGGCGACTTGCGAGTCCGCGGGTCTGAACAAGTACCTGTTCACGTTCGTCAACATCAGGGAGCACTGCTCGTGGGTGCACATGAAGGAGAAGGACGGGGCCACGAAGAAGGCCAAGGACCTGATCCGCATGGGCGTCGCCAGGGCGAGGCTCCTGCAGCCCCAGGAGGAGGCCAAGGTCGAGGTCGCCCCGGTCGGGCTCGTGATCGGAGGCGGTGTGTCTGGCATGACCGCCGCGCTCTCCCTGGCCGACATGGGCTTCCCCGTGCACCTCGTCGAGAGGGACGGGGACCTGGGAGGGTTCGTGAAGATACTGAACAACCTCTATGTCACGGACAAGAGCGCCGCGGATACCATCAGGCCGCTCATAGAGAAGGTCACGAAGCACAAGAACATCACCGTGTACCTCAACTCCACGATGAAGAGCGTCGAGGGGTTCATCGGCAACTATGACATAGTCATAGGCAGGAAGGGCGGCGAGGACGTCAAGGCCAAGGTCGGGACCATAGTGGTCGCGACCGGCGCGCTCGAGCTCGTGCCCGAGGGGCTGTACGGCTACAACCAGTACCCGAACGTGGTCACGCTGACGGAGTTCGAGATACTCTGCAAGAAGAAGACGCTGCCGAAGCTGAAGAACGTGGCGTTCATCCAGTGCGTCGGGTCCAGAGGCCAGAAGATGTCCTACTGCTCCAGGATCTGCTGCAACGTGTCCATCAAGAACGCGATCAACATCGTGGACAACTACGAGAACATGCTCGGGCTCATGGAGAAGCAGGGCACGCTCATAGACAAGGTCCCGGTCGAGCAGAAGGCGACGGACGAGATACTGGAGCGCAGGCGCAGGAGGCGCGGGCGCGACGCCGGTGCGGCCGAGGAGGGCGGGGCCGAGGAGGTCAAGCTCGGGCCGTCCGAGAAGATAGAGGTCACGGTGTTCAACAGGGATGTCATGGCGTACGGTGTGGAGCACGAGCTGACCTACAACAAGGCCAGGGAGAAGCGGGTCAAGTTCGTGCGGTACACGACCGACCACCTCCCGAAGGCGTTCATGGAGGGGAACCAGCTGATGCTGACCTACTTCCACGAGACCCTGAAGCTCGAGAGGACCATGCCGGTCGACATGGTGGTCCTGGCGACCCCGCTGATCAACCAGCCGGACGCAGGCGATCTGTCGAAGATGCTCAAGGTCCCGCTGGGCCAGGAGGGGTTCTTCCTCGAGGCGCATGTCAAGCTGAGGCCAGTGGACTTCGCGACCGACGGCATATACGTCGCAGGCACCTGCCGCGGGCCCGCCGACATAACGGAGTGCGCCTTCCAGGGCGCAGCGGCGGCGTCGAGGGCGGCGATCCCGATGGCCAAGGGGTATGTCCAGGCCGAGGCGCTGTCATCCGTGGTCGACGAGAACAAGTGCACCGGGTGCGGCACATGCATGCAGGTGTGCCCGTACGGCGCGCTCAGAAAGAACGACAAGGGCTTCGCCGAGGTCATAATCGCCGCGTGCAAGGGCTGCGGCTGCTGCGGGGCGACCTGCCCCGAGGGCGCGATCACGATGACCAACTACACGGACGCGCAGCTGCTGGCTGAGGCCAAGGCCGCGCTCGAGGAGGGATGAAGATGGCCGAGGCGCAAGAGAAGAACTGGGAGCCGAAGATCATCGGCTTCCTGTGCAACTGGTGCTCCTACGCCGGCGCCGACCTGTGCGGCGTCAGCAGGTACCAGTACCCGACCAACATCCGCTCGGTCAGGGTCATGTGCTCGACCAGGATATCACCCCACCTCGTGCTGGACATATTCAAGTCCGGCGCGGACGGGATCATGCTCGGCGGATGCCACATAGGCGACTGCCACTACATATCCGGGAACTACTACACCGAGAAGCGCGTCAGGCTCATGAAGAGGCTGATGGAGGAGGCGGGCATGGAGCCGGAGAGGCTGAGGCTCGAGTGGGTCTCCGCGTCCGAGGGCGAGAAGTTCTCCAAGGTGGTGAGCGAGTTCACCGAGCAGGTCAGGAAGCTCGGGCCGACCAAGGTCAAGTCCGACGCCAACCAGAGATCCAAGGTCGCGGCCGCGGACGACGCGTCCGAGACCTTCAGGCTCAAGGCGCTCGTCGGCAAGGAGATCAACCTGGTCCAGAAGGGGAACGTGTACGAGAACAAGCTGGACCCGAAGGAGCTCGAGAAGATAATCGACTCCGCGACCGAGGAGGAGTTCGAGAGGAGCCTCATACTCGAGCTCTCCAGGACCAAGCCGAGGTCGGTCAAGGAGCTGGGTCAGCTCATGGAGGTGCCCACGGACAAGGTGCTGAGGCACATAGTCGTGCTCAGGCAGAAGAACCTGATCTCGATGGAGCACCCGGAGGGGTTCACCCCGACATACAAGACCATAGAGATAGGAGGTGAGCAGTGATGGCAACCACGGACAAGATCGGCGCGGTCATGGTGGTCGGAGGCGGCATATCCGGCATGCAGTCCGCGCTCGACCTGGCCGACCAGGGCTTCAAGGTGTACCTGGTCGAGAAGCAGCCGAGCATAGGCGGCGTCATGGCCCAGCTCGACAAGACCTTCCCGACGAACGACTGCGCCATGTGCATCATGGCCCCGAAGCTGGTCGCGACGGGCAGGCACCACAACATACAGCTGATCACGAACGCCGACATCGCGATAGTCGACGGACAGGCTGGCAACTTCACAGTCACGGTGAAGCAGCGCGCGTTCCGGGTGGACACCTCGAAGTGCACCGGCTGCGGCAGCTGCGCCCAGAAGTGCCCCATCGAGGCGGCGGACGAGTACAACGAGGGGACCAAGGTGCGCAAGGCGATATTCGTGCGCTACCCCCAGGCCGTCCCGCTGGTCTACTCCATCGACCCGGAGAAGTGCATAGGCTGCGGCATCTGCGCCGAGGAGTGCAAGGCCAAGGCCGTCCAGTACGACCAGAAGGAGAAGGTCCTCGAGATCAAGGTCGGGTCCATCATCCTGTCGCCCGGGTTCGACGAGTTCAACGCGCGCCTGAAGACCGAGTACGGCTACGGCGCGTACCAGAACGTCGTCACGAGCATCGAGTTCGAGAGGATGCTGAGCGCGACCGGCCCGTACTTCGGGTCGGTCCTGAGGCCTTCGGACGGGGACATCCCCGAGAAGGTCGCGTTCATCCAGTGCGTCGGCTCGAGGGACGAGCACTGCGGGAACGAGTACTGCTCCAGCGTGTGCTGCATGTACTCGATCAAGGAGGCCGTGATAGCCAAGGAGCACGGCGGGAACATGAAGCCCTCGATATTCTTCATGGACATGCGGGCGTTCGGCAAGGAGTTCGACGAGTACTACAACCGGGCGCAGAAGGAGTACGGCATCAGGTTCGTCAGGTCCAGGATCGCGTCGGTGGCCGAGGACACGAAGACCAGGAACCTCGTGCTCAAGTACACCGAGGGCGGCGAGCCCAAGGAGGAGGTCTTCAACCTCGTCGTGCTCGCGGTCGGGCTGAGGCCGCCGGCGGACGCCGAGGCGCTGAGCAGGATCATGAAGTTCAGGCTCAACGACGACGGCTTCTGCCAGACGAGCGTGTTCTCACCGGTCGAGACTTCCAGGCCCGGGATATTCGTCGGGGGCGCGTTCTCCGCGCCCAAGGACATACCCATGACCGTGGCCGAGGCGAGCGGGGCGGCGGCGAAGGCCGCGACCGAGATCTCACCCGCCAGGGGCACCCTCGTGACGAAGAAGGAGTACCCGAAGGAGACGGATGTCATCGGTCAGGAGGCCAGGATAGGCGTCTTCGTGTGCCACTGCGGCATCAACATCGGCGGGGTGGTCAAGGTGCCCGAGGTCATGGAGTACGCCAAGACCCTCCCGAACGTCGTGTACGCCGAGCAGAACCTGTACACCTGTTCGCAGGACGCGCAGGAGCGCATCAAGGAGAAGGTCAAGGAGCACGGGCTCAACCGCATCGTGGTCGCGTCGTGCACCCCCAGGACCCACGAGCCGCTCTTCCAGAACACCATCCGCGAGGCGGGGCTGAACCCCTACCTGTTCGAGATGGCCAACATCAGGGACCAGTGCTCGTGGATACACATGCACGAGCCCAAGGCGGCGACCAGGAAGTCCAAGGACCTGGTGCGCATGGCCGTCGCGAAGTCCCGGCTGCTCGAGCCGCTCGAGAACCTGACGCTGAAGGTCAACCAGCAGGCGCTCGTCATAGGCGGGGGCGTGTCCGGCATGACGGCGGCCATGGAGCTAGCCAGACAGGGCGTGAAGGTCCACCTGGTGGAGAAGGAGAAGGTGCTCGGGGGCAACCTCGCGAAGCTGCACTACCTGCCGTCCGGGGACGACCCGAAGGCCTTCCTGGAGAAGCTGACCAGGGAGGTCACATCCAACCCGAACATCAAGGTGCACCTCGGGGCCAAGATCATGAACATAGATGGCTACGTGGGCAACTTCAAGACCAGGCTCGAGGACGGCTCGGAGATGGAGCACGGCGTGGTCATACTCGCGATAGGCGGGCAGGAGTACAGACCCGAGGGCGAGTACCTGTACGGCAAGAACAAGGGCGTCGTGACCCTGCTCGAGTTCAGGGACAGGCTCTCGAAGGGCGAGGCGAAGGGGAACACCTACGTGTTCATCCAATGCGTCGGCTCGAGGGAGGACAAGCACCCGAACTGCTCCCGCGTCTGCTGC
>Ga0315290_10002391_pt1 | contig 13215 bp, 7 predicted proteins | sample YL17G12_0_MG_FD_203627 | JGI IMG/M metagenome (GOLD analysis project Ga0315290, IMG submission 203627) | Sediment microbial communities from Yellowstone Lake, YNP, Wyoming, USA - YL17G12_0 | ecosystem: Environmental > Aquatic > Freshwater > Lake > Sediment | place: USA: Wyoming | collected... | reverse complement strand
GCGCCCGCGCATGCGGGCGCGCCACTCTGGCTCGCGAGTTGGAGCCTACTTAGAGCACTTGTTGGCGACCGTGGCCGGCCCACAATACACCTTCCCGCCACCTGGATATTCCACGAAGCAGATGAGGGTCACAATCTTGGAGTCGGTCCCGGTGGTTGTCACCATGTTCTTGACAGCCGTGCACGGGGGCGTGTTGCACCCCCACGTAGTCCCCGCTTTCGATCCCGTGCACACACCACCCGCACCCCAGAGATCGGACGACTCCGCCAGGCTCAAGCGACTGACGTCGCCCGCGCTGAAGGCGCTGCCCAGGAACAACACCACGATCGCCACGACTCCACACGCACCGAACACTCGCATCCAACCCAACATAGAGCTACCCTCCTTCCAACGAGGAAACTACAACAAGCCGGCACGAAGCGTGCCGGCGTTACGCCTCCAAGAAACCCGTTCTCGCCTTCCGCCAACCCCAAACGCACACCCCCACCAACACCAGGGCCATGGCTCCCGAAGAGAACATCAGGAGCCAGTCGAGCCGCTTGTCGTTCCAACGATCCGAGCGGACCAGGATGACGCCGGTCCACTGGTCGTAGAAATCGCCTTGCGCGAGCCGCTCCATCTTCCCGGTGATCGGTCCGAGGGCCGTGAACGTGTCGTCCTCATTGACCGAGAGCAGCACGAGGTAGTGACCGCCGTCCCGATCCGGGTTGTGGCAGTGGACGACGGCCGGCATGGGGAACTTCCCCAGCGCACTCGCCTTGGCCCGGAGCGGCACCAGCGGAACGCCGTACTCTCCCGCGACGCGGGCCATGTCGGCCACGCTCGCCCCTTGCTCCGTCAACGTGAACCTGGAGAGCAGCCCCTGGTACTCGGGCTGCTTCCCACACATGAACAAGAGGACGTAGAGGGCATTCGGCCCGCAGTTGCGGTCTTCACGCCATCCCTTGTCCGGGGAACGGACCTTGGCCGCCGCTGGCAGAGGCTCCCCGGCGGCAATCGACGTCAGGAAGACGAAAAGGGCGATCTTCATCGATGGCCTTTGAGCTAGCGTACCAGAGAATCACCCCGCTTGCGCCCCGCAGCGTAAGAGCACTCCTCCCGCATGACTGTAGGGACAGTGTTCCTCAAAGACGGTGTTGTCGTCGGACGCCGCAAACGCCTGGGCGAGGTATTTCAGGGCTCGGGCGGCGCAGCGCGGCGAGATCCGCAATTCCTCGGGCAAGTACATCTGGGCCTCCAGGATGTGCCCCGCCATGTGGACCTCCAGCGAGCGGTACTCCCTGGCAAGCCCGCCCTTGGACCAGTCGGAGCGCCAGGCCCCGTTGGGCTCCTGGGTCGCTTCGATCGTCCGCGAATACTCCCGGCAGACGCCCCGCAGATGATCGGCGAGTTCCGCACTCAGGATCGGGTGCGCCGCGCCGGCCTGCAGCAAGACCGCCAGGGAGTGCAGCAGGTGCGTGCCCGCGCAACTGTATCGGGTGACGTCGCGTTCGGCGAGAAACTCCGCCCACCGCTCGATGGTCATGTCTTCACCCCAACGGTTCCGCCACGAGCAGGCCGGGGGCAGATAGTGGGCAAGGACCTGGGTGGCCCATTCGGGCTCCTGCCTTGCCGCCTCTCGGATTTGCAGATTGGACAGGCAATCCCTAACGGCGTCCTTCAGTGTGAAGTCGCCGCCTGACGCGACGATCGGCGTCGACGCAGGCAGCCCCACCTCACCGAAAACGCCCAGCGCCTGAAAGGGGTGCGCCGGCCGCGAGGAGTCCACCAATGCGTCACCCGTCTGTCCGACCAGGAAGCGAACGCCGTCTTCGGTCGGCACAATGACGTTCGCCTGACCGCTGCGCTCCTCAAGCCGGCCGGCGTCCGTCAGCAGCGAGAGCACCTCGCGTGTCGCCTCCGCCTGGTATTCCGGTGACTCCCGAACACCGAAGATCTGCAGCCAGTGCAAGTACTGGGAAAAGTTCATGGCCGGGCGGAGACAAAGCCGCTTACGCACCGTCTCCAGCACGCTGCCGCTCACGGCTCCTTCCAAGTCCTGGAAGGGGTAGACGGCGAACCTCAGCGGCTCCCGGCGTAGCTCAACCCGGGAGCCTCCACGCGGCCACCGGCGCCAGAGGGCCAGCCCGACCACAACCCCCAACCCGGCGCCGATCACTTCGCGGCGCCCGGCGATGGCCCGCCTTCCGGTTCTCATGATCCTGCCTCCCTGCCCACGCGCCTCGCTTCCCCGATCGAGATACCGACCGAGAAGCCCCTTGGGCCCCACCCTCAGCGCTCAGTGCGTCGAGTCCGTCCAAGAGCATCCCGCAAACCACGGTGACAGGAGTGCAGTTTATCATTCTTAACGGGCCTGTCAAGCATTCGACACAGAGGAATCCCAAGATCCTGGGGAATTCCACAAAAAGCCAGAACACCCATGGCTGTACTGGCCAATACGGCCGAAGCCTGAAAGCGGCTTTCGGTCCGGCGTCCGGCCAAGCAGGCCGCGGAAACTGGCCTTCCGAAGTCAACAAGAGGGAGAAGATGACGGAAAACGACCACCGTTCGGGACAAAAGAGTGGCCCGCTCCCATGCGCGGGCGCGCCACTCCGGCTCGCGAGTTGGAGCCTACTTGGAGCACTTCACGGGGACCGTGAGTACTGAGCAACTGACTGTCCTGCCATTTGGGTACACGTAGAAGCAGACCCGCGTCTCAATCTTGGCCCCCGTCCCCAAATCAGCCTGAACGTTTCTGAGAGCCCCGCACGTCGGCACTACGCACCCGATAGACACGCCCTGGCCTTGCGCCAGCCCCAAACGCACACCCCCGCAAACCACGGTGACAAGAGTGCAGTCTATCGTCCTTGGCGGGCTTGTCAAGGATTCGACAAAGAGGGACTCCAAGATCCCAGAGGACTTCCCAATAGGCAAAAAACTCTATGGCCGTAATAACCGATAAAGCCGATAGGTGAAACCGGCTTTCGGCCGATGTCCGGCCACTCAAGCTGCTGGGCGGGCCTATTTCTGCTGCCCGCCGCCGGCGGGCGGGTCGGCCTTGGAGGGCGAGGCGGCGTCGCGCCGATCGGCGGTCCGCGCCTCGGCAGGCGCTGTGGAGGAAGTCGGAGGAGTCTTCTCCGGTGAGGGCGACGCAGACGCCGGTGCGGAGGCGGCCACCGTGCCGTAAAAGCGGGTCGTGCCCTCGCGGACCAGCCGGGTCCCCGCCGGCTCCGAGCGGACCTCCACCCGGAACACGTGGTTCCCCGCCGACTCCGCCTTGGCCTTCACCTTCAACGCCACGCTTTGTCCGGGGGCCAGCGAGGCGATCGGCTCGAACACCACTTGGCCGGAGCCGAGCTTGTTGCGGCCCCCTTCGGCCGAAGCGGGATCGAAGCCGGCCGAGAAGTAGACGACCACGTCCACGTTCGCCGCGCTGGCGCTGCCGCGATTCTGGAGCCGGATCACGTACGTCGCCTCGCCTCCCAGGACGATCGGGCCCGACGGGTCTTCCACGGTCAGCGCGAGATTGGCCATGGCTTCGACCTGGGTGGTGGCCGCGGCCGAGGCAGTCAGGTCGCCGTCGCCCTGGCAGCGGACCTCCAGCTTGCTGGTGCCGGGCACCGCGAGGTCGCAGCTCATCGCCAGAGTCGTTTCCGCACCCGGGCCTACGCTCTCCAGCGTCCAAGTGACCTTGCCCTGTTCCGGCCCCTGCCTGGCCGTCTGCGGGCTGGCGAGGAACTTGGTCCCCGAGGGGAGGGTCGCCGTCACCGTGACGTTCCTGGCCGGCGCCGAGCCCGGATTGGACACGCGGATGCGGTAGGCCGCCTCATTGCCGACGAAGTGGACCGCCGGCCCCTCGACCTCGACCTTGAGACTGGGCCGGCGAACGAGGATCTTCTCGGCCAGCTCGGCGCGGACCCCGCCGTCGGCACCGGCCTCGACCTGGATCATCAGGTCGCCGGTTTGCCGGGCCGTCAGCTCCACGTCGATGCTCTTGCGCTGGCCGGCGGCCAGCGGGCCGAAGCGGTGCGTGGCCGGGGCTTGCTTCTCACCCGGGCCCGCGGGCGTCAGCGAAATTACCACGTTCTCCGCGTCCCCGTTCCCCGTGTTGGTCACCTCGAGGCGATAGACCTCCCCTTTGCCGAACTGCACCTCGCGCGGGCCCTGCAGGGCAATGGCCAGCTTCGGCTCCTGGACTTCGATCTTCGCCTGGGAAGCGACCGCGGCCGAGTGCCATTGCATGGCCAGGTCGATCGGCCGGTTCTGGCGCGGCACGAGCCGGAGCACCAGGCGCTGGCGGCCCATGGCCTCCATCCGACCGAGCTTCCACACGATTTGCCCGGGCTCGTCCTTCTTCTTGGCCGATTCGGCCGTGCCCGCCGCTGCCTCGGCCGCCAGAAGGTCGACGTGCTCGGGCAGCGCCAGGGTCAGGACGACCTGCTCCGCCGCCACCTGGCCCGAGTTCTGCAACACCACCTCGTACGTCGCCTCCTTGCCCACGGGGATCCGAGCCGGGCCGATGGTCTCGACGCTCAGGCTTGGGCCTTGCCGGAAGACCAGCACGCCGCCGGTCTCCGCGCCACCCGCCGGCCGGCCCGGGCGCCCGATCCCTTCGACCTTAGGGCTGGCCGGCTCGCTGGAGCGGACCGGCGGGGCGGCCAGCGGCCCCACGCTCGGGCCCGTCAAGGGGTTGGTCACAACGCTCGGGATGGACCGTGGGACGGAACCACCCGGTCCGGCCACGGCCGGAGCCGGCACGCCCACGCTTCTCGGCGGCTGCGGCCCGGCGTCCGATGGCGCCGGCGAAGGGGCAACGGCCGCTGGCGGGACAAAGAGACTGTTCCGGTCGGCCACCCGCACTTCTCCCTCGGAGCCAAACAGCGGATGCCTCAGCCCGCTCATCCGCTCATGAAGTTGGCCGGTCACGGGGACATCGGGTCGGGCCGGCGCAGGCTCTTGTCTCGGGGCTCTTGCGACGGGCTCCTCCGGAGGGTCCGTCCTGACGATCGGGCGAGGCTGGAAGCCGGTAGTCGCCGGGGCGGCCAGCGCCGGCGGCGCCGTGGGCGCTTGCCCGGCGCCCCAAACCGGCTGCTCCGCGCCCAGGACACTTCCCGCCCGAGCCTGGCGCGACGGCGTGGTCCGCGAGGGTGCCGGCTTCGCGCCCTCTTCCTTGTCGTCCTTCTCGGTGGTTCGCCTGCCAAACAGCGTCTGTCCGAACTCGTCGAGCCGATCGAGCAACGTCCCCCCGCTCTTCGGGTGCGCCGCTGCCGATTGCGCAACGGCCGGAGACGGGCACCACCCAACCGCCCAAGCCAACATTGCCGGCATCAAGAGTCTGCACCGCATCGCGCCGTCCTAGCGTCAGAAAAGAGGAAGTGAGAAAGGGACGTAGTCTCATCGTGAGGTATCGGCTGGAGCGGTTTTGCGGGTTGAGGCGCCTTTGGAGAATCTGACAATCGGGCGGACTCAAACAAGGATTCCGAAGGGGAAGACTGGGCAAACCGAGAGGACAGGGCAATATTTCCGGCCAGGATTTCGCACCGCCGTGTGCCACTGTTTGCCGCAAGGCAAGCAGTGCAAGGGGCTTGGGACCGGCACTGCTTCTGCGAAGCAGTGGCACACTGCCATCTGTTAGTCGGCTCGGTGAGAAATGCGGGCTGGCCGATGAGTAGTTGGTTTGGGCAAGCCGGCAAAGACGGGAAGTCTCTGCGCTACAGCCTTTGGCCAAGATAGCTGCTCAGCGCCCGGACCCTGGCCACCAGATAGGAGACGATCGCAGCCATGGCCACGATGGCCACCAGCATGACCACGTGCCGGTCGAACCCGGGGTAGCATTTCTCTTGGAGCGATGGGCGCCAGTGATAGAAATCGACAATCAGGACCCCGTAGGAAGCCAGAGATAGTCCCGCGATGAACGAGACGTACCGCACGCGGTACCACAGGCCGGAGGCTGCGACCAACAGCAAATAGCCCACCAGCAAGGAGCTGGCAGCCCCATCGGTCACCAGGAGCACGCCCAACAGCAGAAGGGAATCGAGCACCCCCCATACGAATCGGGCTGGGATCGACCACCGCGGGCTCTTGAGAAACTGCTGGAACACGATGGCGGTGAACACCCAGAGGCCGGTCAGGACCGTCATGCGCCAGTGGAACCCGCTGTCCTCCACCACTCCGGTGACGTAGTAGTTGACCACCTCCACCAGGTAGAACGCGCCGAGGGTGGCCAGGCGCGAGGCCAGCGCCGGTTTTCGGCGGGCCCATCTCCAAAGCCGGTGGCCGAGGCCGGGTGCCCGGGCCTGAAGGACTTCCCCCTTGAGGAAACGGTCCAACTCGTCGGCCAGGGCCGCGGCCGAGGCGTAGCGATCGGCCGGGGAGCGAGACAGGCACTTCAGGCAGACCCACTCCAGCTCCCTGGGGATGCGTCGCTGGAGTTGCCGCGGGGGGACGGGCTCGCTCCCCAGGACCATCAGCAACGTGTCCAGGGGATTCTCCCGGAGAAAGGGCGGCTGGCCGGTGAGCAGCTCGTAGAGGATGACTCCCAGGCTGTAGACGTCGGCGGCCGGTCCCACCTGGGCGCCGTGCCCTGCCGCCTGCTCCGGGGCCATGTAGCAGGGCGTGCCGGCGATGACCCCGGTGGCCGTGGCCTTGGAGTCGGCCGCGAAGACCTTGGCCAGGCCGAAATCGCTCACGTAGGGCTCCCCCGCGGAGTCCAGGAGGATGTTCGAGGGTTTCAGGTCGCGGTGGACGATGCCGTGCTCGTGGAGATGGTGGACGGCCAGGGCAACGGTGCGGACCAGCCGGGCGGCGTCCTTCGGGTCGGCCGGCCCGCGGGCGATCCGCTCGGCCAGGCTCGTCCCGTCGATGTACTCCATGGTGAAGTAGTGCTGGCCGTGGCACTGGCCGACCTCGTGGATGTGGACGATGTGGGAGTGGCGGAGCCGGGCCGCGGCGCGGGCCTCGTCCTGAAAGCGGCGGACGTGCTCCGCCGAGGCGAGGTGGCTGGCGAGGATCATCTTGATGGCCACCGTGCGATCGAGCCCGCGCTGCCGGGCCCGGTAGACCACCCCCATCCCGCCGCGACCGATCTCGTGCAGCAGCTCGTAATCGCCGAAATCGCGGGGCATTGGCTCCTCGGAGGGCCAGGCATCGCCGGCCGCCGGCCCTTTGCCCCCGGAATCGTCCGGCGGCGGAGCGAAGCTCTCCAGGGCGTCGAGGCAGTCGAGGATCGGGGCCAGCTCGGCGTGCTCGCCGAGGATCGCCTCACGGTCGGGCCGGACGCCGGCCTGGAGCTGCTGGAGGTAGGCGTCCAGGACGGCGAGCGTTTCGGGGCTCTCGGGCGCGTCGGACATGGTGGAAAGCGGGCAGAAAAGGGGCTAAGCCGCAAGCGGCTCGGGCTACGGTTCTTCTGGGGAATTCTCGTCGGCCAGCGCCTCGCGGAGCTTGCGCATCGCCCGCATCCAAAGCATCTGGGCGGCGGGGCGCGATCGGTCCATGCGATGGGCCACCTCGTCGAACGGGAGCCGCTCGAGGTTCCTCAGCAGGATGACCTCCTGGTAGTCGGGCGGCAACTGGCCCAGCGCGGCCGCAACGCGAATCTCGGTGTCCAGGCGCATGAACTCCTGGCTGGGGGTCGCGTCGGGGGCGGCCGGCTCCGGGGCCCCGCCCGCGCCGCTGGCCGCGGGATCGCGGAAGGGGACCTCCCGGGCCGCGCCCCGCTTGGCCGACTTCCGGTAGTGACGCACGAAATCGGCCACGTTGTGGGCGAGGATGCGGCGGAGCCAGGCCAGCCACTCCTTCTCTGAGGCCCCCCGGAAACGATCGAAATCGCGATGGGCCTCGAGCATGGTCTGCTGGACCAGGTCGGAGGCGTCGACCTTGACCCTTAGCCAGCTTTCCACCTGGGCCCGGGCCATCAGGCCCAGGTAGCTGCGGCAGAGCTCGAACAGGCGATCGCGGCAGGCCCGGTCCCCCTGCCGGGCGCTGGCGATCAACTGGCTGATCTGAACCGACGACGGAGCGGTCATGGCGTCAGGGACCCGGTGGTGGAAGCGGGGCTGCGACGGCGTCGAGCACGGGCACAAACCCGAGGGCCTCGATCATGCGATAATCCTCGTCCGGGGGCTGGCCGGGCGTCGTCAGGTAGTCGCCCACGAAGATCGAATTGGCCGGATAGAGCCCGAGCGGCTGGAGCGGCCCGAGGTGGAGCTCGCGCCCGGCCGCGATCCGCAGCTCGCACGCCGGGTTGGCCAGCCGGAACAGGGCCAGCACCTTCAGGCAATAGCGTGGGTTGAGTCGGCCGCCAGCCCCGAGGGGCGTGCCCGGGATCGGAATCAGGAAGTTGACCGGGATGGCCTCGGCCCCCAGCTCGGCCAGGCGCAAGGCCAGTTCGACGACGTCGACGTCCTCCTCGCCCAGCCCGACGATCCCGCCGGAGCAGATCTCCAGCCCGGCTTGGCGCACGGCGCAAAGCGTGTCGAGGCGGTCCTGGTAGGCGTGGGTGGTGCAGATCCTCGGGTAGAACCGGCGGCTGGTGTTGAGGTTGTGGTTGACCCGATCAACCCCGCAGGCCTTCAGCCGCTCGGCCTGGCGGGGGGTTACCAATCCGGGGGAGACGCAGATCGCCAGGTCGAAGGCCGACTTGATCCGCGGCACGACCTGGGCCAGCAGCTCCAGCTCCGAATCGCCCGGGCGGCGGCCGGAGGTGACGATGCAGTAGGTCTTGGCCTGGCGCTGGACGGCGAGGCGGGCCCCGTCGAAGACCTGCTCCGGGTCCAATAGGGGGTAACGGGGAATGGTCGCCAGGGAGTGGCTCGATTGGGAGCAGTAGGCGCAATCCTCGCCGCACAGCCCGCTCTTGGCATTGACCAGAAAGTTCAGATGGACTCGGTTGCCGAACCAACGGTGCCGGACGCGGTAGGCGGCGGCCAGGAGGTCCAGGAGGTCCTCGTCGGCAGTGCGCAGCACGTCCAGGCCCTCCTGGTCGGACAGGCGATGGCCATCGAGGACCCGCTGTGCCAGCGAGTGCCACCGTGCGGGGGAGCCGGCGATCGACGGGCTCGGGGTGTCGCAGGGGTCCTTCATGGAGACACTTCCGGGACTCGGCCACCTGACCCCTCCCATGGTAGCATCGTCAAGGGAAGTTTCCAACAGGTGGCGCCCCAGGAGGGCATCCCCAACCGCCGGCATTGGAAATGGTTCTCAGATGTCGGTCCAGGGCCCCTGGGCGTCGAGGATGAAGTCCAGCGGCAGGATGACCTTCTTCTTGTCGCCGACGTTGGACGACACGGCGGTGACCTTGTCGAACTTCGAGACCGTGGCGGCGAAGCCGAGGTCGACGTTCGACAGCTTGGCGGTGTCGGAGCCGAGGGCGCCGCCCGCTTCCAAGAGATCGTTCAGGGCCGAGTCGAAGAGCTTGGCCTCGTCGTAGCCGAGGCTGGCGTGGGCCCGGATCTGGTCGAAGTCGTTGACGCGGTTCGAGAACGTCGCTCCGGCGAAGGTGCCGTTGAACTGGCCCGAGGAGCCTGCCGAGAACGTGAACGTGTCGTTGCCGGCCGAGTCGTACAGGTCGGCAACGTCGTTTCCACCGGAGGAGTAGGCGTTGGTGTAGCGGAAGGAGTTGGCCCGCAGGGAGAAACCGGCCCCGACCAAGGCGGCGTAATCGGGCGTGGCGACGAGGGTGTCGTTTCCGGCCGAGTCGTAGAGCCTGGCCAGGTCGTTGCCGCCGTTCTGGGAGATCGCCTCCACCGCGTCGAAGTAGTTGGCACGGTTGTAGTAGTTCGCGCCGTACATCGCGCCGTAGGTGGGCTTGGCCTCGAAGGTGTCGAAGCCCGTCGAGTCGTAGAAGTAGGCCACGTCGACGCCGCCGGTCGTGGAGTAGGCCTGGGCGAAGCGGAAGCCGTTGGCCTTGTTCGAGTAGCTGTTGTCGGCGGCGTACAAGTGGGCGTAGGCGGGCAGGGCGACGAAGACGTCGTTCTTGGCCGAGTCGTAGAACTTGGCGACGTCGGCGCCGCCGCTGAGCGAGTAGGCGTCCACGGCGTCGAAGCCGCCGGCCCGGACCATGTAAGCGCTGCCGGACATCGTGGCATAGGTCGGGGTGCCGACGAAGGTGTCGACGTCCGCCGAGTCGTAGAGCTTGGCGGTGTCCTGGCCCGTCGAGGCGTACGCGAGGGCGTAGCGGAAGTTGTTGGCTTGGCTGGAGAACCGGCCAAGTCCGGCCATGGTGGCGCGGGTCGGGGTGGCCGTGAAGGTCTCGTCCATGGCCGAGTCGTACAGTTTGGCGATGTCGATGCCGGCGGTGGAGTAGCCCTCCTGGACCTCGAACTGATTGGCCTTCACGTAGAACCCGGTGCCCAGCATCGTGGCGCTGGCGGCCGTGGCGGTGAAGGTGTCGTTTCCGGCCGAGTCGTAGAGCCTGGCGGTGTCCATGCCGCCGGAGCGGGTCGGATCCCAGTTCGTGTTGGCGTGCACGAAGCGGAAGTTGTCGGCCTTAAGCGAGAAGGTGCTGCCGGACAGGGTGGCCGAGAGCGGCGTGGCGGTGAAGGTGTCGTCGCCCGAGCCGTCGTAAAGCCGGGCGGTGTCGGTGCCGCCGGTGCCGGACTTGCCGACGATGGTCTTGAATCCGCTGACCTGGAGGGTGAAGCCGGGGCCGCTCATGCCGGCCGAGGTGGGCTCGGCGGTGAAGGTGTCGGTTCCGGCGGAGTCGCGGAGCGTGGCGGCGTCGTCGCCGCCGCCGCCGGCCGCGGTGGTCGACTCGACGTCGACCACGTCGACCCGGTACTTCGTCCCGACGAAGGCGCCCCCGTCGGGTACCAGATCGGCGGTCTCATTGCCCGGGGCCCCGTAGAGGAACGCCAGGTCGCGAGTGATCTCGCCGCCGGCGTCGAAGTAGAAGCTGTCGACGTTGGCGGCGGCGAACTTGTGAACCATGCCGTTGAGCTCGATGACGTAGATCGAGCCGGCCCAGAACTTGTAGATATCGTCCAGGTCGGAGCCGTAGGCCACGACGCGCCGGTTGTCGAGCTGGACGTTGTTGGCGATCGAGACGGCGTAGTCCTCGACCTCGCCGTTGGCGGCGAAGCCCGTGGGGGCCAGGCCGCCGGCGGTGCTGAAGCGGAACCTCGCCAGGGTGGTCCCCACGGCCGCGGTGCGCGGCACGGCGAAGGTCAGGAGGTTGTCGCCCACTTCGAGCGGCTCGCTTAGGAAGACTTGCTCCTGCGAATCGCTCCAGTCGCCATCGGCGTTGAAGTCGATCCAGGCGTCGAGCATGCCGTCGGCCGAGGCGTTGACCGTGATCAGGGCAAAGTGATCGCGCATCAGCGGGATGTCGAAGGTCACGCCGTCCTCGTCGTCCTGACCCGCCGCGTCGTCCCCCGTGGCGAAGGGACTCGAGGCCCCGTTCGCCTCCGTGTCGATCAGCGCGCCCAGGCGCACGCCGGAGACGACCAGGTGCCGGGCACCGTCGCTGGCCAGCAGCGTGGGGTACGTTGGATCGGGGGCGTCGCCGAAGTCCATCGAGCCGTCGTCGTTGAGGATCCGGACCGTCGCAACGCTCCGGTCGATCCTGGCCAGCCTCGAGTCGGTGAGGCGGAGGAAGAAGTCCTCGTCGGACTCGACCTTGACGTCGCCGTTGACGACCAGGGTGATGGTCTCGACCACTTCCGGCGCCTTCTGCACCGCCCGGACGACCTGGTACGTGCCGTCGACGAAGCTTCGCCAGACGACCAGCGAGTCGGAGACCAGGGGGCCGCCGTCGAAGACGCCGTTGTTGCTGACGTTCTGCGGCGCCTGCTGGCTGCCGATGTCGCGGTAGTGCACCTCCCAGTCGTTTCCGTCGTAGGCGTGCCACACCACGCGGGTGCCGGCAATCTGCGGCGTCTCGTGCAAGAAGGCGCCGCCGGAGATGGCCGTGGCGGGGCTGCCCGTCGAAACGTCGTAGTACATGATCTCCGAATTGCCCCCGCTGATCGCCTGCCAGACGAGGTTGTCGCCCGAGATTTGGGCGTTCAGGTCGTCTTCGGTGTTGTCGGTGATGCGGGTCGTGGTGCCGGTGGAGGTCTGGTAGAGATAGATCTCGTTGTCGGCGCCGTCGAACGACTGCCAGACCACGTTGGCTCCGCCGGCCGGCGACAGCCCGACCTGCGGATTGCGGTCCTCCGCCTGGTTGGTGGTCAACCGCCTGGTCTGCGTGCCGTCGTAGAGGAAGGTCTCGTAGTCCGAGCCGTCGGTGCCGTTGAAGACGACGTAGGGGCCGGCAACCCGCGGATCGCTCGAGTCGAAGGCGGGGTCGGAGACTCTCACGGGCGCGCCGCCGACCACCAGATCGTAGACGAACACCTGCTTGCGGCTGCCGACCTGGGCCCACCAGGTGACGTAGCGGTCGGAGACCTGGGGGGCTTCGTCGGCATCGTTGTTGGTGGTCAGCCGGGTGGTGGCGCCGGTGTCGACGTTGTAGAGGAAGATCTCGTCGTCGTCACCGTCGTTGGCCTTCCCGGACCAGGCCACGTACGAGTCGTAGATCGTCGCGAAGCGGTTCTTGGTGCTCGACCGGGAGAGCTGCCTGGTCAGGCCGGTCGACTCGTCGTAGAGGTAGATGTCCCAGTCGGCTCCGGAGTTGCCCTGCCAGACGACCCGCGAACCCCACACGGAGTAGTTGTAGTCGTTGGTCAGGTTGCGGGTGAGGCCCTTGAGGTCCCAGGTGGCCTGCGGGGCGGAGCGCGGCACGTACTGGAACGTGCCGGAGGCGGGGCGGTAATCGTTGTCGGCCACCGTGGCCCCGTTGGCCCCGGCCGGCCCGTCGGCCGTCACGTAGTCCAGCGTCACCCGACCGCCGAAGGAATCGGCGAAGTGGACCTCGACCTGGACCTGGGTGGTCCCCTGGTTGCGCTCGACCACCTTCACGTCGGAGATGGTGACGTGCGCCAAGGCGTAGTTGCCGAAGTTGACGTTCTGCACGTCCTGCTTCGACTGGAGCACGACCGAGTAGGCGGAGGGGAGGTTGGCCAGCTTCAGCGCCGTGCCTCGGTCGAAGGTCACGCCCACGCCGCCGACCACCGCGGTGTCGCCCACGACCGCCGCGGCAAGCGGCATGGCCGGGGAGCTGGCGGCGTTGATGGCATCGGCGATCGACTTGGCGACGTCCTTGGCCAGGTCGGTGCTGCGGAACGGGACCGCCTGGTGCGACGGATCCACGAGGCCGTTGTTCAGCGCGAGATCGTCGAACTCGAACACCACGGTCGT
>Ga0315290_10002390_pt1 | contig 13216 bp, 9 predicted proteins | sample YL17G12_0_MG_FD_203627 | JGI IMG/M metagenome (GOLD analysis project Ga0315290, IMG submission 203627) | Sediment microbial communities from Yellowstone Lake, YNP, Wyoming, USA - YL17G12_0 | ecosystem: Environmental > Aquatic > Freshwater > Lake > Sediment | place: USA: Wyoming | collected... | reverse complement strand
TTCGTTCATCAGCGCCCTCGTCCCCGGGGCTCTCAAGCTGTTCAACGATCTCGCCGGCGTAGTCTGGGCCCAGGACGCCATCGATTCCCTGGCGACCATGGGGATAGCCGGCGGTGTCGGGGGGAACCTGTTCGACCCGGGCGGTCCGGTCACGCGGGCTCAGCTGGCCGCCTTCCTGCAACGCGCGTTCTCTCTATCCGAGCCGAGTCCCCCGTTGCCCTTCACCGATGTTCCCCGTGACAACTGGGCCTACGCTCCGGTCCAGGCTGCCGGCGAGTATGTCGGGTACTACGGTCAGGCCGGAAGCAGCGCCGTCACGTTTCGCCCCAACGCCAAGAGCACGCGGGAAGACGTGGCCATGGCCATCGTGAAGGCCTTGGCCGCGGAGCAGGCGATAGACATCCTCGATACCGAGGCGGCCGCCTCCGAGGTCTTGTCCCAGTTCAAGGACGCCGCGACGATCAGCCCCGGGCGCAGGGTCTACATGGCCACGGCCGTGCGGAACGGGATTCTGCGGGGTCTGCCCGGCGACGTCCTGAACCCAACCGCCGGCATCACCCGGGCGGAGGTCGCGGGGCTCCTGGACAGGGCTCTAGTCTCCTTTCTCCTCCCGGCGAGGTGCTCGGCGCAGGCGGAGCGCGGCTGCACGGTGAGGGTCTTCGTTGACGCCATGCTTCCCTACGCCTCGCGGGTCTCGGAGAAGACCGGTGTATCGGAGGAGTTTGTCCTGGCCCATTGGGGTCACGAGTCCGGGTGGGGGCTCTCCCCTCTGGCCCGCCACAACCTCAACTTCGCGGGCATCAATAAGAGACCGGATCACCCCGTCGGCGAGCTACACCCCAGCTACGCGGCCTACGAGTCCTTGGGGGACTTCATGCAGGACTACATCGACACCATCAGCCAAGACCGCTATGCGGGAGTTCTCAAGGCAGCGAGGGAAGGCGCGTCGGCGGAAGTCCTGGCGGGCATGTTGCTCGCAGCCGGCTACTGTGAGGATGAGGACTACGGTCGGAAGGTGGCGGGTGCGGAAGCCTCGCTTATGCGGTACTTGCCCTAGACGGCGTCGGCGTTGGCAGGGCGTGGACGGGACGCTCCGGGGCGGGCATGAGGGGGAGGGTCGGCGGTTGATGCCGCCGTAGAGGGGAGGACCACATGTCGCATGAGGTGTACGGAGAGATAGTTCGCGCAGTCAGAGCGGGGAGGCTCGGCGAGCCCTTCACGGTGCACGACTTTCGAGGCGCTTGCACCGGGTTCGGCCACGGCACCTACAACGCGTTCCTTCACAAGCACGCACTGGGGAACCCCGGCGGGAACTCCGAGCTGTTCGAGCGGGTGTCGGCAGGTCGCTTCACCTGCCTTCGGCCGTTTCGGTACGGTCTGTGATCGAGCCGGTCGACCGCTGGCCCAATGAGAGCGTCCAGCGGACGGGCGGGAACGCTAGCGTGAAGTGAGGGCTTCGGCCGCCGCTAAAGCGGTCGAAGTTGGACTTGGAACGAGGGGGTGACGATGATGGCCCCGTCGTGCGTCAACAGAAAGCCGCGGAACCGGGGGTGCTGCTAGCGGCGCTTCGAGAGGTCGCCGCAGCCTTAGACTGATATTCGTCAGCCCAACAGCGGCTTCCAGCGGATGGGCGCGTTCGGCGTCCACAGCCGCTCTTTCAGCCGCTGCCTCTCCTCCTTGTGCGGAGGTAAGGGTCAGGGACTAGAGGGCAGCAGGGTGCTTACGCACCCCCCTGAGGACGATCAGACGTGGGCTACCCGGCGGCGTGCGTTCGGAAGGTGGTATGTGAGAAATGCCCCTTGCCAGGCCCCTAGGTCTAGCTCAGATTGAGGCGGCTACCCGCATATATCAGGGGATGCGGCAATGGACGACGATGGACCAGGCCCTTACGGAACTCGCCGTCAGGTTCCCAGGCTGGGGGCCGCTAGACTCCCTGCTCAAGGTGGTGGCCATAAACACCCTGTACGGGACCAATGTCTGGGCTTTCTAGATGGCCGAGCACGTCCAGGGGGTCATGGCGGATACCGACCTTCGGACCGCCGGCCCCGAACTGGTCGAGCGTATCGCGGCGATGCCCCAGGACGACGGGGGCGAAGCCCGGAGGAGGCACATCAGTTTCGCCTCCAAGCTGGCCCACTTCAATCTTGACCCCGACCGCTTCCCCATCTACGACTCCTACGCGAGAGAGATGCTGCGGTACCACCTCGGCCGGGAGAACTGGACCTGGGATTGGGGGCAGCCGTACCAGTCCTTCTGCAACCTCTACAGGCGGCTGGGCGAGCTGGCCGGGCTTCGCGTATCCAACCGCGCCCTCGACAGGTATCTCTGGTTGGCGGGGCAGCGCAGGCACTGGCTGGGGGTTTAGGTCGCCTCGTTGACCGCGTGCCCTTCATCACTGTGGCTTCCATTGTTGCCGGCAAGCGCCTAACGGGTAACCCTTTTCTCCGCAATTGTCTTGCGGCACTCGTAGCAGTGCTGCTGATGGCCGCCCTTGGCCTCGGGGTTGGTCCGCTAGCGGGGCCGAGCGTGGACGGCCGAATCCAGTCCTTTGGTCAATGCCTTGTCCGAGCGCTGGCGGGGCTAGTGTTGGCGGCGTCGTTCACAGCCGGCTGTATTTAGCCGCCGCCCCCGGGCACCGGGACGGGCGACCAGACCCTCGCTCCTTCGCCAAGGAGTCCCCAGGCCTTGGTCTCGGGGTCGAGGACAACGATGTACTGCCCAGAGGGTCACCCCAGGATGGGGTCGCAGCAGTGCACGATGGCCGCCGTTCCGTCTGGAGATCTTTCCGCCCAGGCCTAGTGGTTGCCTCGCTCCTGAAGACTTCGGCCGTGAGCGGCAAGAAGGCCGAGTCTGAGTACGATGCGAGGTAACGGGGGAGTACGTCGGCCCAGGAATCCTGGGAAGCTGTGAAGTGACGGGCCAACGCGTCCTTTCGTCGGAGCTGCTTCGGTGTGCTACATCAGGCACGGAGGCCCTGAGGCTCTGACCAAGCCAGGCTATGGAGTGTAGTCTCGGCCAAGGCGGCCGTCGGCCAGGAGGTGATAGGCAATCGCCACACCGCGCGCGCGACGGCCGAGCGAGGCCTGCCCGCCCACCAGGAACGGCTGACTGCGGAACTGCTCGGGAATTGGGCCGTGGGGAGGACCGGGCGGTAAAGCGCCGGGGCGGCTGCTACGCCGGCGCCACCCCAATCCCGTGCTGCCCACCTCTGACTCCTCTGTCGGGCTCAATGGACTCTGCCAACGGTGGCTTGACAGCTACCGGAACGAGACCGCCCACGACAGGTCGGCCTGGGGTATGATGGAAGCAGGAGCCGTGACCTGAATCCGGGAGGGGATGCCGCGTGCCCAGGGTGGTCGTGAGTCAGCGAACCCTCCAATGGGCCCTCGCCCGGTCCGGCCATAGTGTGGAGAACCTCGGCGGCAGGTTCCCCAAGGTCCAGGACTGGCTGTCCGGAGCGACCCAGCCGACCCTTCGTGAACTGGAGCGGTTGGCTACGGCCACCCGGACTCCGCTCGGGTTTCTCTTCCTGAGTGAGCCTCCGAACGACTCTCTACCCATCCGGCACTTTCGCACGCGGGCGGACGAAGCCGCTGCGGCCAGGCCGAGCCCCGACCTCCTCGAGACGGTCCAGGTGATGCAGAGGCGTCAGGCCTGGATGCGGGAACATCTTGTCGACCAGGGCCAGACGCCCCTCCCGTTCGTCGGCGCGGCCGCCACCGGTGAACCCCCGACCGCCGTGGCCGACCTCATGCGCCAGGTGGTCGGCTTGAGCCGGGAGTGGGCCACCGCCTCTCCAAACTGGTCCCAGGCCATACGAACTCTCCTAGCGGCCATGGAGCAGGCCGGCATCCTCACCGTGGTCAACGGCGTGGTGGGCAACAACACTCATCGTCGGCTCGAGGTCAGCGAGTTCCGGGGTTTCGTGCTCGCGGACGAGTACGCTCCCTTGGTCTTCGTCAACGGCCGGGACGCCAAGGCCGCCCAGATGTTCACCCTTGCCCACGAACTGGCCCATATCTGCTTCGGTGCCAGCGCGGCCTTCGACCTGGCTGGACTGCAGCCGGCCCCCGACGTGACCGAGGAGGCCTGTAACCGCGTGGCCGCGGAGTTCCTGGTCCCGGAGAAGGGCCTCCGCGAAGTGTGGCCGTCCCTACCCGGGGGAGACGAGGCGTTCGAGGCTATCGCCAAGCGCTTTCGGGTAAGCGAACTGGTCGCGGCGCGGAGAGCTCTCGACCTTCACCTCATCAGTGGGGACCGCTTCTTCGGCTTCTACAATGCCTGGTGCGAGGCGGAACGCACCTTGACCCCGGGGAAAGGTGGGAACTTCTACGCCAACCAGGACTATCGGGTGGGTCGGCGGTTTGGCGCCGAGGTGGTCCGGGCCGCCCGTGAAGGCGAGATGTCCTACGCCGAGGCCTACGAGCTGACGGGGCTGTACGGAGCGACCTTTGAGCGGTACGCGGAGCACCTGGGGCTTGGGGGGCAGCCCCGGGCTTTTGGACAAGTCTGGTTGCCCATGCAGGGAGTGGCCACGTCCGCAGCATTGACAGGGTGAAGCGCGAACTGGAGCGGGGCAATGACGACGTGGCCATGTGGTCCGACACGGAGTTCGCCGGCGCCTTTGACCCCACGGACGACGCCAGGGTGTTTACGGTCTATACCGATATTATGGAGTGGATTGGCCGTCAGGAACGCTTTCTGTCGGAGGCCAGGGCGGAAGCCGCCGAGAGCGCCGACTCGTGGCTGGTGGCCTATGCTAAGGTGTACGGATACGCGGTGGTCACGCACGAACTGCCGAGCCCTACTTCGAAGAAGCGGGTCAAGCTGCCTGACCTGTGCCTCGCCTTCCGGGTCCCGTACGTCAACCCTTTCGAGATGCTCCAGAGGCTAGGCGTACGCTTGGTTGAAACACCTCGGATTGGATAGCCCTCCCCTTGTCCCCGTCGGGCCCTCATCATTCGGAAGCCATGCGTTGGTCCGGGGATTCCTTGTCGGAGCAGCCCTCAGGCTGGCCGCGTTCTCGGTGACCGCTTCGGCTGCGGCTCGGGTTAGCCGCCGCCCCCGGGCACGGGGACGGGCGACCAGACCCCCGCTCCTTCGCCAAGGACGCCCCAAGCCTTGGTCTCGGGGTCGAGGACAACGATGTACTGCCACGAGGATGGCCCCAGAACGGGGTCGCAGCAGTGCACGATGGCCGCCGTTCCGTCTGGAGATCTTTCCGGCCAGGGGGAGCCAAACGGCTGCAGTTGCTCCGGGATGATGTCGGTCTCCCCGAGCGAACAGCCGGTGTCGCCGCCCAGGCATCTGGGCTCCCCGCCGGGTGGATCGATGACCCATTCGTAGTACATGGACTGGCGCCCGGGGGGGCTCTCTTCTTGAATGTAGTGAAGCTCCTGGGCCTTGGGCCAGGCCTGCGCCCAATAGAGGTTCACCGGGTCGCCCACGACCAGGACCGTCTCGTTACCGTCACTGAGGTCGTGCAGGCACAGGCTCGAGCTTAGGCTGAGTTGGGACACACCGGCCAGATGACCCACGTCGACGGTCCGGCCATAGGCCAGGATCCGGCTGTCCGGCGACCAGGCGTAGCTCCCGCAGGCATTGAGAAGAAGCGGTTCGCTCATGCCGCCGCCAACGACGGCCAGACGGAAGTAGGGCGGCTTGGCCTCCGGAAGCTCCACGGTGTAGAAGGATCCGTCAGGGGAACTCCGCGGCAGCCGGGCAGCTTCGAGCGTGGGGAAGCCCGCGATCTCGGTGGGGTCGCCGCCGACGACAGGCACCTTGCAGAACCGGTCGGCCCGCCCGGGTTCCGGGCCAGCCAGGTATGTCAGGTACGTGGCGTTTGGCCCCCAGGCGAACTCGCGCGTACCGCAGTCACTGGCCAGCGCCCTCGGCTGGGACCACCAAGGGGTCGCGACCATCAGGACTCCATCCGGCGTGACCCAAGCTATGGCGTAGCCGGCAGCGAGACCGTGGTCAAGTTCCGACGCACCTGGCGCCTGGGCCCAGAACTCGGGCAACGCGGGCTCGGCGCTGGATCCGCCGCTCCCTCCGCTGCCACCGGCCGTCGGCGACCCTTCGCCGCCTTGGGCGGAGCCGGGGGCTGCCGGCCGCGGGCACCCGGAAAGGAAAGTTAGAGCGATCAGTACCAGAGTAGTCGCTACCGCAGCCCTTGCTTGCACACCGGTCAACTCCCTCAGTCGATCAGACCGAACCGTGAACGGCTTCGCGCCGGCGTCTTTCCATACCTTCCTGCTCTTGCCTTGCGGGCAGGTGAACCTGCGGGAAGCAACCAACGATATACACATGGCTGCAATGTCGCCCATCCTCTTCCGGTCCGCCCCAAAGCCAACGGCCAGTGACTTCATGTCATGCGGCCACGCAGGCAGGGGTTGGGGGATAGGAAGGGGTGAGGGGTCACCGGTCGGCAGGGTGCCCGAGGGTGTAAGGCGAAATCCCCGCAGGCAAGGATTTCCATAGGCGCTCGGTCGGCATGGAAGCTTCAGCGGCCCGCGGGGATAGGTGGGGGATGCCGTGTATTTGTTTCTCGACTGCGAAACCACTGGGCTTCCGAAGCGTTGGGGAGCGCCAATCAGCGACCTTGGGAACTGGCCGCCCATTGTGCAGATTGCGTGGTTGCTCTATGACGAGACCGGCCGGCACGTGGAGTCCATGTCCTGCCTCGTTCAACCAGACGGCTTCACGATTCCGCGGGACGCACAGCGCATTCACGGCATAACCACGGAACGCGCGCTGACCGAAGGGAGACCCCTCCTGACTGTGCTGGCGGAGCTCGACGCCGCAGCCGACAGAGCCAGCATTGTCGTGTCCCATAACCTCGAGTTCGACCGCAGCGTCATCTCAGCAGAGTATCTTCGGCTTGGTCTCGATCCGCTCTTTCGTGACAAGACGCTCATCTGTACCATGGTGTCTAGCACAGGGTTCTGCCGCCTTCCAGGTCCCTATGGCTACAAGTGGCCTACACTCCAGGAGTTACACCGCGCTCTGTTCGGCAGCAGGTACGTGGAGACCCACGATGCCGGCACCGATGTGGCGGTGTGCGCTAGGTGCTTCTTTGAGCTCAAGAGACGGCGTCTGGTGGCTAGCTAGTGGCCGGACTTGGCTCCTTGGACCAGACAGGCGACATCGACGAATGTGGGTAGGACCTTGAGCCTTGGCTCGGGATAGAGGGACGATTTCACCGGGAATACTCACTCATTGGAGTCTTCGAGGCGCGGCTATCTGTGGCACTGCGTGCAGCGCGGACTCCCGCTGCTCCTGCAACTTGACTGCTCGCTCTCCATCTGCCGCTGTCTTCCAGATGTCTGCGCGAAAGGCGTGCTGCGCCGTGGAGCGAGCAGGGTTCCGAAGCGGCGTAACAACGTACCGGCCTTGTCCCTCATCGGTGACTACGTACAGCCAATAATCCCATCCAGACGCCTCCGCATCGTGCCGCAGCGCGTCGTTGAACTGCCGCTGGCTTAGGGAAACCATCTCGTCGGCCGCCCAGGCAGCTGACCTTCCCTTGACTTCGATCCGTCTCGCGACCCGGCTATCAGGGTTATCTGGCGCGCTTTCATAGCTCTCGATGTCGAAGCCGGCTTGGGTCTCGGCACCAGGAACCGGGTATCTCCCCTCTGTCCTCTCGAACTCCATGGCTGCCTCACGGTATTCCTCGTCCGTCCTTCGGACAGCAGTACGTGACGGCCCCTCTAGATTCGCATCTCTGAGCGCTTCGCCAACGAGAAGGCGTCGCAGCTGTTCCTCGTGATACTGCTTCATGCCCGCCGCTCTATCCATACTGTAGCTACCTGACCCGCGATCGTTCGGGACGTCATTGGACTCGCACTCACTGTTCGTACGGGACGACCCGGCGGGCAGGACAGGCGGCCCCTGCTCGCGGCTCTGGCCCGAATGCTGACTGCCCGCTTCGCCTACGTCTTCGAGGCCCTGGAGTGGAGCCCCCTTGGGCCCTTGGCCCCCCCCTGAGCCCGTGCTGGCTGGAGTCAACTCGGTATCCCCAGGCTCGGTGCCCTTCTCCGGCAAGGCCGCGCTCCGCGTTCCTTCCTGGCCAAGATCCGCGCCGGTTGAACCGAACCTGGCATCGCTGGCCGTCTCCAACCCGACCCTCAGCCTCATCCTTCGTAGTGCGCCCTCGAATGCTTGCCTGTCGTCAGCGAGCACGAGAGCAGCAGCCATCTGCGCCACCAATTCCGCACGCTGAGACAGATGCCAGAGCTCCACCAGGGAGGCTGCCAAGTCGCCGGCGAATTCAACCGGCGTTCCGGAGAGAAGCAGGCGCGCCCCATCCCATGCTCCGAATAGGGCTTGGCGAATGACGGGCTCTTGGTCCAGGACGATGTCCCTGGAGAGTCCATCAACCAACAAGGCCTCGGGCAGTGGGAGAGAATTCGCAGAGAGGTCGCGTGCCTCGTCGTCGTCTTCGGAATCTTCCATGCTACTAGTGTCAGAGCGAACAGCTTCGATAATCGCCCTCACGTCGCGGAGCGACGCGACCACAGCTTTGGAGACCGGACGAGCGTTCGTGTAGTGGTGTTCAACGGTTACTCGCTGCGAGAGAAGGGGCAGACTCAACAAGGCTGCTACCGTTTCCTGGGCCGCCGATGTGCTACCCAGGTGCCCCGAAGCAGCTACAGGAGGAAGCCTTCTGCTAAGCTCTGCGGCGTTTGGAGGGAGCACGGATGCCAGGTCGTTGAAGACGACTTCATGAGCGCGATGCCATGCCCTGCTGGTCGCGACGCGTGCGTACACCCTGGCCTCTGCTAGAGCCTCACTCCAACTCCCCGCGAAGCCAGCGTCAGTTTCCACCTGCTCAAGCACGTATCCATACGCAAGGGGGAGGTTCCTCCTAACGTCTTCCGACGACGGCTGCCTTCGCCAGACGTCACGGAGGTACTCGAGGGCCTGAACAGCTGTCGTGGTCGTTGGAAGCCCCACCAGAGCGTCCATTAGGTCCAGAATCTGCCTTTCTATGGTCCCCGTCTCAAAGTTCTCGATGGAGACAACCCACCCGCCCAAAGAGGAGTGCGCACTGCCAGTTCCGGCTCTTCGGACTAGCCGCGACGAGGAGACTCGTGGTGACCCATCCCCAGGTGAACTGGGTGCGAGGGGCGTCTCGGCGAACACTCGAAGTAGCTGGGTTCGCTCGCCAGGGTTGTCCTTCGTCTGAGCAGCGGCATCCTGAATCGCCTTCAGGAGCCTCGGGAGAGGCAGAGAACGTCCTTCCGCCTTGAGTCTTCCAACAACCGGAAGATCCGGGACATTAGCCCCGAACCTTACGCCTGCGTCCTCTAAGACGCTGACGAGTTCCCGCGAGAGGTCAGCCACAAGGGCCTCCGGCCGAGCCGGGTCGTCCGAACCCAGTACGTCCGCAGGTCTGTATCCTGTGGTCGCCCCCTTTACCGGAACCCAACTCTGGTCCGATAGTTGATGGACCCATTGGGGTCCGGTCTCCTCGTGGTCGACCGGTTCGTTGTTCACGCCGCTACTCCCTTGGCGCACATAGAGGATTCGGAGTTTGGCATAGTAGCGAAGGGCCGCAAGACCTTCTGCCAGCCACCGACTGCGGGCAACGCCGAAGCCGGGCAGCGGGGTTGTCGAGGGAGACCAGTTTGAGGGGAGTTGGGTGTCTACGAGGTAGTACCACCCGACAGCGACGTCCACGGTCGCCGCCGGCTGCGTCAACCTGAGAGGACACGCCACAGACTGCTGCCAGCGGGAGCGGATTCCCGGAGGTCTGAGACCTGGGAAGCGACCCGCCAACCCAGTGCAGTCCTCGGCTACTACCAGAGCGGTCAGTCGGAATGCACCTTGTGGGCAGTCCTCCAGACCCTCAAGGAACTTACGCCATTCCTCGAAGTCCTGGCCCCGGCGAACGTAGTCCGCCGCGACGCGTGGCATCCCTTCGAATAGCTGTTGTCTATGCGGAGGACCATAGGGATCTGCGAGCAAGCACTCCCCCGGAGGGAGTAGTTGGAGGGTTTCTCCACTGCGGCACAGAAGGCGTTTGACCAGACTCGTGCGCGTAGGCTGCTTCTCGAACACCCACCGCGTGAGAGCGATAACCTGATCCACCTCGACCTCGGTCGGTCCCCCGGGAATCGAGTCCCACCAGTCAAGCACTACCTTTTCCAGGAGTACCTGCGGGCAACGCTCCAAGAACGGTACAGCTGCACGCCGCGGGTCGTCCCAGGAGTACTGGTTGACATGGCTGCTTGCTGACTGCCACAGGGCGGTTTCTGCAAATGCCTCAGACGGCCCAGCCAAGGGCTGAAGGAATGCACGGGCCTCCTCGGGCAGCGACAACCATTCCCCCGGGAGTCTCCGCAGCCCTTCATGGGTTCCCCAGGTCCCAGCCTGAGTCGGGATGCACTTGAGGGCCGCGAGACTCCAGTGTTCACTGTCCTCATCCGCTGCTCTGTGCAGCGCCGCGTGGAGCGCAACAAGAGCTTCGGTGCGGCCTCTCCCGACGTCCAAGACCGCTTGGAGCCAACGCGACACGCCCGAATCTGCCCAGTGGCTAGCCAGGTGCTCAGATGTCATCGCCTTGTCAAGACCCAGGATATTGAGGGTCTCAATAAACCTGGGTGGGATGCTTGCTGTGTCAGCAACTCTGGCGCCCCAGAGGAGGTCTGGGCGCCAGCTCCCGTCCAGCAAGTCCCCGAACGCTGCGGGGGGAAACAAGGCTTCGTTGGGGGAGATGAACCCTCCGCAGAGGTTGGGCAGAAACTGAAGCCCGGCGATGCGTTCTCGAAGCTGATCCAGGAAGACTTGATCCCGCAGCCATTCGGGAGCTTCCTCGGAGAGGTCAGGCAAGCCACATAGAGCGTCTCCCTGCCACCTATGCCTCGGACGATCTGCAAGGATGGCCAGGTAGGCTGCAAAGATGCCGGCAAGCTGGGCTCTTATCTCGCTGTGCCAGAGAGACGATTCCAGATCCCTAGGGTGGCCCCTGGTGATGTCGAGCAACCAGTCAGCCTGGAGATGAAGCTTCATCGGTAGGGTCATCTCCGTCGGCAGCGTCGCAAAGACCCTCCCGCGCTCGGGAAGGATGGGCACTCCGAGCGAATCCACTTCAAAAAAGGCCTGAACTAGCCGTGCTTGACCGGCTTCCTGGTAGAACCTTGCTTCCAGCGACGGGTCATTTGGAGGGGAAACCCCCCGGCGCTGAAGGAACTCCCTGACCGCCTCTTCGCTAGGCGTGTACTGACTGCCTACCACCCTCCATTCACGAGGCTCGCTCACACTCTCTTCCACTGCCTGGACCTTGATGACCGCAAGGCTCGTACACTGACTGCTTTCGGGTGCTGCCGTCAGAGTCCAGGACCGATCATCACACTCGAATCGTGCTATCCCCCTTGTGGCCAGCATTGGGAGCAGGCACATGTCGCTCTGGACGATGTGGCGAAGGTCGTCCCGAATTGGCGCAAGCCCGTCAAGCCGCTGAGACAGCTCGAAGCGGCACGTCATCCCCTCCGAAGGCTCGACCGCTGACTCGTCCCACGCTGGCCGGACGCACCCGATCCAGTCCCGAATCCTCTCGCCAATCCTTCCCGTGTGCCAGCCTACCTGCAACGCGAACCGCCATGGCCCGGACGACACCAAGACTTTGCTGAAGCTGTGGAAGACCGACTTGAAACCTACGCCCATGAACCCAATCGTGGAGGGTCCCTTGCTCGCCGCGCCAGCAAGACAAATGTACCTTACGTCTTGCTCGGAGAACCCACCTCCATTGTGCTCGAATACGAGGGAACCGGTGGCAACCTGGATTCTCACTCTGGTCGCGCCCTCGTCCATTGCGTTCTGAAGTAGCTCGGCAACATAGACCCATGAATGGTGCGCGGTGTGTTCGAGCGCCCTGAGAGTGCCCCGCGTTGAGTCCTTGCGGAAGTCCGCCTCGTTCTCCGCGCGGACCCGGGCCACGAACTCACGAGGTCTCAGCGGAGTGACCACGGCAAACCTCTGCCCCCAATCCCCGTCTCCTAGCGATAGGTCTGGCGGGGTAGCCAGTGCTGAAATCTCCGGCGGACCCTTCCACCGCAAAGCGACACCGATATTCCGGATGTTCGGCGGCATGAGGGCCCGCGAGCGGCCCAGGAGAGCCTGGGTCAGCTGGATGGAGGATCGCTAGCATGACTCCCCCCGTTACCGGTCTTCCCTATTGTCTTTTTCGCGAAGATGTCAAGCACACGTCCTCCCGGCACAACGCTGATGGCCGTGTACCGGTGAGCCAGCGCAATCGGCACAACGGAGTTCTCATACAGGTCGCACTCGAAATGGCTCACCAGTCTCAGAGCTCGACCCAGGTCGGGATACCGGGCCAGATCAACCTTCGCCCTGTGGAAGTCAGGAATGTCCACCTTCTGGGCGCACGGGTAGGGTAGGGCCAGCACGAACTCGCGTCCCGATTCCGTCTTGAAGATGAAGTCCTGGCCGTAATAAGTATCCCGTCCGAAGCCATCCTCCGCCGCCTCTCTGGTCGAGCAGATGTGGCGGTAGCGGTAGTCGTCGTCGATGGCGAAGACAGTTCCCGGCTTCAAGTGACGACTGATCAAGTGCACATGGTCTACCACCTGACCGGTCTTCTGCAGTCCCAGGATCATGAACCGAGGTAGCCCGGCCGTCTCCAACTCCTGGTTCGCCTTCCACAGGAACTTAAGGATGACTCGATGCAGCCATGCGGGGTTGCCGAAAATGGCCAGAGGACGGTCGATGATGAATGCTGTCTCTCCCAAGGATGCCTTCGACTGCTGGAGTAGGTACCTTACGTAGTGCACGGGTACCAAGTGCTCGAGAACTTGCGCCAGGCGGGACACCGCGCCGTAGTTGGACTGGTATTCGCTGACCTCCTCCCACAGGCGGAGGCAGTCGGACGGGAACACGTCGGCATCGCACGTCCCACATCGTTGCTGGTCCGGGGCGTCGTAGACATCGACCGGCCCAGACCGACAAGTGGGGCACTGTTCCAGGCGGATGTGAGTCGGGTCATGGGTGGCCAACCCTTCTCCTGGCCGCTCGGCCACGAGATGAAAGAGGGTGGTGCGAAGGCTAGTTCGGGGGTCGTTCTTGGTGAATCGGGTGTTCTCCCCCGAGAGGAGCTTGTCAACTGCCTCCCGGAAGCTCTCTCTCACCGTCTTCCGATTGCGGAGCCGGATATTGGAGCTAGGCAGGGCGAAGGTCAGGGCGCTGTTGCTGT
>Ga0315290_10002386_pt1 | contig 13226 bp, 9 predicted proteins | sample YL17G12_0_MG_FD_203627 | JGI IMG/M metagenome (GOLD analysis project Ga0315290, IMG submission 203627) | Sediment microbial communities from Yellowstone Lake, YNP, Wyoming, USA - YL17G12_0 | ecosystem: Environmental > Aquatic > Freshwater > Lake > Sediment | place: USA: Wyoming | collected... | reverse complement strand
CGGGCAGTTTGGCGACACGTTTCAACCGGGGAAGTACACTCTGACCACGGATAACATCCCGGTGCTGACGACGCTGAAGGGCTGGAAGTACGGGTTCAATACGCCCTTCAAAGCGGATGTTTATTACGTCAGCACGCGCCTTTTCACCGGCAATAAATGGGGAACGTCGAATCCCATCATGATGCGCGACAACGATTTCGGAATTGTCCGTGCGCGCGCTTTTGGGACCTTCGATTTTAAGATCACCGATCCAAAGCTGTTCCTGAAGGAAGTGGCGGGGAGCGATCAGCATTTCCGCCTCGACGAATTCGCCGATACCATGCGCTCCCGGATCGTCAGCCTGTTCAGTGAAGCGCTGGCGCAATCAAAAATTCCGGTGCTCGATGTGGCGTCGCGCTACAGCGAAGTCGGGGCGGCATTGCTGCCGTTGATCAATCCGGTGACGAACGCGAAGTATGGCTTGGAATTGACCAGCTTCATTTTGGAGAACGTGAGCCTGCCTCCGGAAGTCGAGCAAGCGATCGACAAACGTTCGTCCATGGCGGCGGTCGGAAATCTGAATGATTTTGTAAAATTCCAGATGGGGCAGGGGATGACGCAGCCCGGAGGGAGCAGCGCCGGCGGATTCGCCACTGAGATGGCGGTCGGCATGGCGATGGCGCAGCAGATGATGCAACAACAGGGAGGAGTGCTTGGCCCCCAGGCGACACCCGGCGTTCCACCGCCGCTGCCTGTTCAAGCGCCAATGCCGCCGCCGCGACAACAAACCGCACCGCCACCAGTGCCGCCGGCCGCAACCGGCCCAGCTGAATGGCTAAGTCCCGGTGACGTCGCTAATACACTGGGCGTCAGCGAAGGCGACGTCCTGGCCACGATCGACGCTGGCGATCTCAAGGCAAAAAAGATTGGCTCGACTTGGCGGATCAGTCGCGCGGCGATGGATGAGTTCATGAAGAGCTAGCGGCTCTCGCTGCTCCCATGGCTGAAATCACGGCGCGGCAAAAACAGGCCTGCCCTGCCTGCGGTGCGGCGGCGGAGTGGAATCCGGCGAAGCAGGCTCTTGTCTGTCCGTTTTGCAGTACGGTCTTACCCCCGCCGCTCCCGGGGGAGAGCGGGGCGATGGCGGAGAATGATCTGGCCGCGGCATTGCGCGCGGTGGGCGATGACAAGCGCGGCTGGCAGGCCGAAAAGACTTCCGTAAAATGCCAGAGCTGCCAGGCCATTTCGGTTTTCGATTCGACCCGGGTGGGCCAGCGTTGTGACTTTTGTGGCTCTGCTTCTCTCATTCCCTTCGAAGAGATCAAAGCGCCCATTCGTCCCGAGTGCTTGCTTGAATTCAAGCTCCCCGAAACAGCGGTGCGCGATCTGGTCCGCAAGTGGTATGGCGGCCGCTGGTTCGCTCCGACCGCCATGAAGGCGCGTTCGCTCACGGACACCGTGCGCGGTGTTTACATTCCTTATTGGACTTTCGATGCCCAGGTCCAGGCCGATTGGACCGCGGACGCCGGCTACTATTATTACGTGACCGAGAGTTACACAGACTCAGACGGCAAGTCGCAAACGCGACAGGTCCAGAAGACGCGCTGGGTTCCAGCTTCCGGATCGATCGAACATTTTTTTGATGATGAGCTGGTTCCAGCCTCGCGCGGGGTCGACGGGAAACTGTTGCGAAAAATCGAGCCGTTCCCAACCACGACCGATTTGAAACCTTACGATCCCGGCTTCCTTTCCGGATGGGTGGTCGAGCAATACCAGATCGACCTGGTCGCGGCCGCGCAAAATTCGCGCGAGATCATGGAGGAAAAGACGCGCGCTCTTTGCTCGGCGGAAGTGCCTGGCGATACCCAGCGCAGCCTTGAGGTCGCCTCCACTTTTTCCGGGCAAACGTTCAAACACATTCTCGTTCCCATCTGGCTCATCGCCTACACCTATGGCGCCAGGACTTTTCAAGTCGTTGTCAATGGCTATACCGGTTCGATTGCCGGGCGTCATCCCTTGAGCTGGATCAAGATCACGCTGGCCGTTCTAGCTCTGCTCGTGGTCCTGATTATCGGACTGGCGATTTATGCGAATTCGAACTAGTTGAAGCGTTGTCGTTCGACAGTCTCAGGCCCTGAGCGGAAGCCGAAGGGGAGTGATGGAGCAAATCCGAAAACCGAATATCGAAATCCGAAACAAACCCGAATTGCCGAAAGGGAGAATTGAACCGCGGATTGCGCGAATTTCACGGATGACTGAGGGAGGGTTGGCGTTCGATAGGCTCAGGCCCTGAGCGGGAGCCGAAGGGAGAGTTGGGAGAGTTCCAGCATCGGATCCCTCTCTGATTCCATCCGCGATATCCGCGTCATCCGCGGTTAAAAAGTCTTCGAGCTTCGGGCTTCGGATTTCGAATTCTCGGTGCACCGGGGCGTTGCCGTTGACACACAAAGTGGCCGCTGTTTGATACCAGCGGCCACCTCCTGGAGTTATTGTCTCGGGGCTACGGCACTGTGATTCTCAAGATCTGCCCCATGCCGACCGGTGGCGGACCGAAGCCGACGTTCGAAACGTAGAGTGCGCCGTCGGGACCAAAGGTCATTGCTGTGGGAAGAAAGAGTCCTGAGGCAATGATTGTCCGGTTGCCAGAGTGATCAACTCGCACCACATCGCCAGTCCCGGGTGTTGGGAAAGGATTTCCGGTGGTGTTCTCCAGCACATACATTCGATTCATGTGATCAAAAGCGACGCCAAGAACGGTGGTGAATCCTTGGGCGGCAACCGTGATCTGCCCGCTTGGTGTGATCTTGAGGATTTTAGAAGAGCCGTCAATAATCGGGAAGACTCCCAGATTTCCAACGTAAAAATTACCGTGGTGATAGGTCATCGCCGTCGGCACAATGTGGCCCTGGCTGGCAGAAATATCGACGATTCGGGAGATGTGTCCCGACCCCGTGATCTTATCCAGCTCGCCGTGGTTTGGGTCCACGGCATATAGATTACCGTGACCCTCATTATCGTCGTGGCGGTCACTGCCGACGGCTACCATACTGTACCAAGTTCCATCGGGCTCAAAGTCTTTCAGCTCAGGATTCCTGACGGGATTAGCCATCTGAAACGCGCTCAGATTAGCGATGATATCGAGGGTGCCGTCCGCATTAACGCGGATCACGCCATTAGGAAGCGCCGGCACCTGCGGCACACCATGCGAGCAGCCAGCTCCGCCGAGCAAGATATAAAGGGTGTTTCCCATAAAGGCGACATCGGATGCGCCGCTGATCAGGCTGCCGGTAGCCGCGCTGGTCTGGCTGGAGGGGAGATTGTCCACCGCCGTCGTGCGAACGCCGTTGGCGTCGATCTTCGAAATGCGCGAGCCGGTAATGCTACCTGTGTACGGCCCAACGGCAGCAGCCGGTTCGCAGCATCCTTCAGTCGAGTTCGATCCGCCCGTTCCCCCTTCGGCAACATAAAGGTTGCCATCGGGCCCAAACTTCAGGCCGCGCGGATTATTCAATCCGGTGGCAAAGACGGAGACGACATTAGGCGAGGCCGCGACGGCGCCACTGGCCTGTTCATCGCCTGCGAAGGCGCTGGATGATCCAATCGGAGTTAGAATTGCCAGCGCGCAGAACGCGCTCAGGCACCAGCTCGTGTTTAGCGAAACGTTGTTTGTTCTTTTCATATTGTTTTCCTCATTGTTAGGGCCGCACTTGGTTTTTTGTTGGGTTGAAGGGATGATCGCTTTCCCTTTCCAAAGGAATTCCACCGAAGGCGCTGCACGAAATCGTGATTTCTTCTCGCAGCCTTGCTTTATGGGCGCCGATTTGTTAGACCATTTCCGTGATGCCTCTGCCCGGGACCATCCATGGCGAGAACGATCCGTTCGCACCGACCCAGTGGACCGTGATTCTTGCGGCTGGGCGAAGTCAGGCGAACCCTGAAGTCGCCCAGGCCGCGCTGGGCCAGCTTTGCCAAACTTATTGGGCCCCGCTCTACACTTTTGTGCGCAGTCGCGGTTCCTCGCCGTATGACGCCCAAGATCTCACGCAAAGCTTTTTCGCCTACCTCATCGAGCACAAGATTTATGCCCGCGCTGATCGACAGAGGGGCAAGTTCCGTTCGTTCCTGCTCGCGTCGTTGAAAAATTTTCTTTCGGATTCTCGGGATCGTGAGCAAGCGCTCAAGCGTGGTGGTGGGCGCGATTTTCTTCCGCTGAACGAAGAGCAAGCCACTGAGGCGGAGTCCCTCTACCAGACGCATGGTGGCTCAGAGGGGGAAAATGCCGATGACCGGATCTTTGAGCGAAGCTGGGCGGAAATGCTGGTCAACGCCGGACTGGAGAGAGCTGCGGCAGATTATAAGAAGGAAGGCAAAGCGAAGCTGTTCGCGGAGCTTAAGATTTTTCTGACCGTGGGAGCGGAGCCGTTGCCGACCTACGAGCAACTCGCGGCTCAAATTGGAATGCCGGCCTCGACTCTGCGCAGCCATGTCACGCGGCTGCGCGCGCGGTATCGCGAAGCCTTGCGCGCCGAGGTGCGCCGAACAGTAGCGACCGAGTCAGAAGTGGACGGGGAATTACGTGAGTTGTTGCGTGTGCTGAGAAGCTAATCGCGAAAACGCACGACACTTTTGTTCGCTCCGGAGCAAGAGGCAGTATTTTCCTTCCGCTGCGCATCGGGCAAATCGACAATGGAGACGCTGACAACATGGACCAAATCCGGTATGTTGGTTATGCGTATGATCGCTCTGGAATCACCGGATAAGGAAAGGATTCTTGCTTTGGCCAGACGCCTGTTCTGGTGGAAAACTCCCGAGGAGGCGCTCGCCGACCGAAATCGTTTTCTCGCCCAGGTGATGTTTTTGGGCACATGGAAAGATATCGAGGAGGCAAGACACCTTTGGTCCAACTCCGTCTTTCGCGAGGCGTTGCGCCAGGCACCGCCGGGCGTTTTCGATCCCAGGAGCTGGTCATACTGGCATCACATTCTCGACCTCTTGCCGGTTCCACCGCTGCCGATCAGAAAGCTTCCGGAATGTTGACGCCGGCGTTAAAAATTCTGCCAGCGTCGCAATTGTCCTTCTGGAATGAGGAAAAACGCATTCCGGGCAATTTTGTTCTCTACGGCGGGACAGCGCTGGCTCTGCGTTTGGGTCATCGGCAGTCTCTGGACTTCGACTTTTTTTCTTCTGCTCCGATCGAGCTGGAACACCTCTCGGCGACCATTCCTTTCGTCAAAGAAGCGGAGATTCTGCAAAGTGAGCCTAACACCGTCACGCTCCGTATTGATCGTGGAGGTCCGGTCACGGTCTCCTTTTTCGGAAACCTCTCCTTCGGGCAGTTAGCCGTCCCCGATCTTGTTGCTCCCGACGGGATGAAAATCGCGTCGCTCGCTGATTTGATGGCAGCGAAACTCAAGACCGTTTTCCAACGCTCGGAATCCAAAGATTACATTGATATCGCGACGATGATTCGCTCCGGAGAGTCCCTGGCAAGAGGGTTGGGAGGCGCGATCACACTCTTTGGTCCAAACTTTAACCCAGCCCTTCCTCTGAAAGCGTTAACCTACTTCGGCGACGGAGACCTCGGGTTGGTCCCCCCGGAGATAAGAGAATGCTTGATCGCGGCCGTGAAAGAGACGCATGAGTTTCCGAAGGTTAAGCAGCATGCACGAACCATCGGTTCCCTGACGCAGGATCCGAATGATTTCGGCGACGAGGGCGTCGCCGCTCCGTAGCTGCCCCGAACGCTTTCGGGGCAATTTCGGAATCGGGATTGGGATTTAGGTTTACCATCGCCGGGTGCCTGAGCTGCGGTTTGCTCTGGGATAATTACGCGGACTCTGCCAAAATCTCCGGCGATGGAACCGCCACTGGCATCGGCCACGGTCTGCGCGGTCTGCGGCGAGCCGTTGAACGCGAAGGGCAGCTGCGTGGCTTGTCTCTTGCGTGGGGGACTCGATGAGGGCGCGCAAGAAGATGCGTCGCCACCGTCGTCGCTGGTCTTCGGCGACTTCGAGGTCGCGCGGCGCCCGGACGGTTCGCTCTGGGAACTGGGACGCGGTGCAATGGGTGTGACCTATCGCGCGGTGGACAAGGTTCTCCATCGCGACGTGGCCCTAAAGGTGATCCAGACGCCACCGGCGGGGGATGGATCGCGGGCGGTGCGCGAACGTTTTTTGCGCGAGGCGCGCGCGGCCGCGGCCTTGCGGCATCCGAATGTAGCCGGCGTATTTCATCTCAGCGCTTCGCCCGAGGTCGATCATTGCTATTTCGCGATGGAACTGGTGGAAGGCGAAACCCTCGAAGCACGCGTGCGCCGGGACGGTCCGCTCAAGGTCGAACTCGCCTTGGAAATCGCTATCCAAGTCACACGCGCCCTCATGGCCGCCGCGGCCCGCGGTTTGGTTCATCGCGATCTTAAGCCGGGCAATATCATGCTCGCGCGCGGCGAACCGGGCGCGGACGAGGTGGAAGTGAAGGTAATCGATTTCGGTTTGGCGAAAGCAGCGGCCGAAGCCGCCGGCGAAATGGATCTGACCCACGGCGGATTTGTCGGAACGCCGGCTTTTGCCAGTCCCGAGCAGTTTGAGAGCGGAGCAATCGATGCCCGATCCGATATCTATGCGCTCGGTGCCACACTTTGGTTCGCGCTGACCGGACGGGCACCGTTTTCCGCCACCACCGTCGAGGAGATGCGGGTTTCTCGAACGCGCACTCCGTTCCCGGTCGAACAATTGGTCGCGAAGAAAGTTCCGCCCGCACTGGTCACTCTGCTGCGATCCTGTCTCGCGATCGATCCCGGCGGGCGGCCCGAGTCCGCCCGCGAATTGATGGAAGCATTGGAATCCTGCCGCGGCAGACTGACTGAAACAGGCGGTAGCGGGATTGGCGGGTTCTTCCATCAACTCAAACAACGTAATGTCGTGCGAGTTGCTATTGCGTACGGGGTGACCGCGTGGTTGCTGGCGCAGGTCGCGACCCAAATTTTCCCATTCTTTGAAATCCCAAACTGGGGTGTGCGCCTGGTCATTCTGGTGCTGGGCGTCGGCTTCCTCATCGTCCTGGTGTTGGCGTGGGTTTTTGAGCTCACTCCGGAAGGGATCGTGCGGATGGAAGAGGGTGCGGAGCCTAACGAGTCGGTGCCGCGCCTCAAACGTCACAATTTAACCGCACTTATTGTGGTGGTGGCTCTGGCGGCGGTGGCGCTCTTTGCCTTTCGTCTCTCCCGGCAAAATACGATTCCGGCAGGAGCTAACGTACAAGCGCCCGCGGCAGTGCCAGCGATGCCAGCGGAGAAATCGATCGCGGTGCTGCCGCTGGAGAATTTGAGCGATGACAAAGAGAACGCCTTCTTTGCCGATGGACTCCAGGACGATATTCTAACCAGCGTGGCAAAGATTAGCGAGTTAAAGGTGATTAGCCGCACGTCGGTTTCGCAGTACCGCGGTGCGGGCGCGATCCGAAATTTGCGCGAAGTCGCACGAGAACTCGGCGTTGAGAATGTCCTGGAAGGGAGCGTTCGGCGTGTGGGCAACCGTATGCTGGTCAACGTCCAGCTGATCGACGCCCGCAACGACCGTCACATCTGGGCGGAGCGTTACGACCGGACGCTCACCGATTCCATTGGACTTCAGGGTGAGGTTGCGACGGAGATCGCAGCGGCGCTCCGGGCAAAACTTGCTCCGGAAGAAAAGGCACGTCTCGAGGCGAAGCCGACCGACAATCCCGAGGCGTATGCGCTTTACCTGAAGGGTCTCGGACGCGAACGAGCTGTAAATCGCTCGACGGAGGACCTTATCGCCGCGGACCAATTTTATGCGCAAGCGATCGCGCTTGATTCCAAGTTTGCCCTGGCCCACGCGCGGCGTTCGATCGTGAACAGCCATCTCGCCTTCGGGCCTTCTGACAATCGCGCCCTGAAAGCGAAAGCGCGCGCCGCGGCCGAAGAAGCGTTGCGCTTGTCGCCATCTTCAGGAGAGGCCCACACGGCCCTCGGCGCGTGCTTGTATTCGGCCGACAAGGATTACCCAGCAGCGTTGAAGGAGTTTTCCCTCGCCGCGGCCACGTCGCCCAATGAGCCCGACATTCTTGATTACATCGCCATCATTTATCGCCGGCAAGGACGCTGGCGTGAATCGCTCACAACGTATCAGCGCGCGCTAGGCCTCGATCCTCGTAACCTTGCAATTGTTACAAGGGCTGCCGTCGATTACCTTTTGGTGCGTGATTGGCCCAGCGCGACTGCGTGTTACAACCGCGCGTTGGAGATTGCGCCAGATTCGGCTACGGCCAAGGTTGGACTTGCATATCTCGAAGTGTTTCGAAATGCCAATCCCGCTGCCGGCAGAAAAATTTTACGAACCCTTCCTGCAGGCATTGATCCCGATGGAGACGTGACTTTGGCGTGCTGGGACCTGGCTATGCTCGAGCGGGATTATGCCACTGCGGAAAAGATCTTGACCGATTTTCCCCTGACAGAGTTTCCTTTGGCTGGAGACGCCCCGAAGACGTACTGCCAGGGCCGCACCGCCCTGGCCCGCGGCGACATCGAATCGGCCCAACGTTATTTTGCAGCGGCAACGCCAGACATCCAACGCTGGGCCCGCGATGATCCAGACGATCCAAGTCGCCACGCTCAACTCGGGTTGCTCTATGCCTATATGCAGAGGAAGGGGGATGCCATTCGAGAAAGTAGTCAAGCCATCGAAACTGAACCAGAAAGCCAAAACGCATTTCATGGCGCTACTCGAGCAGCCAATTTGGCGTTAGTTTATGCACTCGTAGGCGAGCCAGACCAGGCGATCACGCTGATCGAGCGTCTCCTTTCCACTCCCGGGCCGGTCGGGTGGTCGGATGTTCCGTCGAGCATGACGATCTCCGACCTACGTCTGCGTTGGGAATGGGATTCGCTTCGAAGCGATCCACGCTTCAAGAAAATTCTCGCCGAGCCGGAGCCAAAGACAATTTATTAGGTCGCGCGCCAATCCGAGGCGAAGCTTGCCAAGGGATAGAGCGGCTCTTTACCCTTCGGAGCAATTCGCAGGTCACTTACGAACCGCGCGTCTTAATGAGCACGCCCATCAGGTCCTGTCTCTGTCTCACGGTCTTTGTGGGCATGTTCGGTCCCGTTTTGGTAGCGTTTGCGCAAGATGCTAGACCGGGTCGGTCGGACGACGGATTTGCAGCCGACATCCTGTGGACTGGCGATTTGCGCACATTCGAAATAGCGCCGTTCAATCTGCGCCTGACCCGACCGCACTGCTTGTTATTCCGAGGTCGCCGCGGCGACCGAGCGGACCCCACACCTTTAGATTGCGTCACCCCGACAACGAAGAGGATTGGTCCCACTTCTTCATCGCAGATCCATGGTAGGGACGGCGCGCTGCGCCGTCCGCGCACCAATATGCCACGGTGAATGGCCATTCGCGGACGCCGCCGCGCGGCGTCCCTACCATAGATCGCGTCCGCCACCCAACTGCCCCCACGACCGTGCCAGCGTTCACGCTTTAGAATTGTGTCGAGCACGCCGCGCGGTCCGGGCGGCGGCGTCATGGTGTTTAAGACGCGGGCATGCGCCTTTTCCTCGAGCGCCGCTTCGCGCAAGAACTTCTGCGCGTCCGGATCATTGGCGAGGGCGCGTTCGCTCTGGGCGCGGTAGCGGGCTTCATGGCGATCCTCGGCCGTTTCCATTCGGCGGATGGCGACGTCCCGGCCCGGGACCCGGTTCCACCAGCGGTTCAGGCACTGGCCTAACGAAGCCTTCAGGACGGGAGGTTCCATGCCCAGCTCCGTCAATTTCTGGGCCCAACGCGTCGCATGTCTTTCCTCGGCCTCAGCCATGCGCAGCAAAATGCTCGTGCGCTTTTGGTCCGTCTCGCGTTTCGCCAGATCCCGGTAAACGCGGGACGTTTCGACCTCGGCGCGCCAGTTGTGCTTCAGCGCGTTGATTGCTTTCGGGTCGTTAGGTATGGTGAAAATCAATCGACTCGCGCCAAAGCTGCGTCCACCGGCATGGGTTTGGACTTCGACTGCTGTACCGTGATCACCAGCGCGACTGAACCGATGATCAATCCGGCCGCGGCCAGCGCGCGTGCGGTTAGGGTTTCGCCCGCGAACAAGGCGCCGAGGAGCACGGCGACGATTGGGTTCACATAGGCATAGGTCGCGACTTTGGCCGGATTGCAATGCCGCAGAAGCCAGATGTAAGCGGTGAATCCAATCACGGCGCCGACGATAACAAGATAAGCAAAAGAGCCAGCTGAAAGAAGACTGACGCGACTCGCCTCGAAACGATGGAGCTCGCCGGTCACCACGCTCGCCAGGGTCAGGAGAGCGCCGCCGCAGAGCATTTGCTGACTGGCCGCGAGAAAAGGAGAGGAAGCGGTTTTCGCTTTTGTCGAATAGATCGATCCCGCGGACCAAAGAAAGGACGAGCAAAGCAAAATGAGTATCCCGATTCCCGGATAGTTGGTTTCGTTAGGCGTAAAATGCAGGGCGGGTCCGACCAGAATTCCGACACCGACGAAACCACCGGCGAGGCCGAGCCAAACGATGGGCGAAGGCTTTGGCGCGGTGCCCATGGCCCAGGCTAGAAGCGCCATGTAGATGGGCACGGTGGCCACCATCACCGAGGCGAGACCCGACGAAACATATTGTTCCGCGAAAGTAACGCCGCCATTTCCGCCCAGCAACAAGCAAGCGCCCACGATCAGGGATGTTCGCCACTCGGCGAGAGAAGCGCGCGGGGCGCCCTGCCACCGTGCGATGATGCGCAGGATCAATCCGGCCAGGAGGAAGCGCGTTCCGGCCATGAGTAAGGGCGGGATGGTGTCGATCGCGAAACGGATTCCGAGATACGTCGAGCCCCAGATAATGTAGAGCGCGGCGAAGGCGGTGAGCAGCGCGATTGTTTTTGGAGGAGCAGTCACCGGCTATCGTGTCATCGCGCCGATGTTTGCGCCAATCGCTTTTCGTGGCTTCTCTTCTGGAGGGACATGCTTCCGCATGTCCGATTTTGGCGATGGATGTAGAGGCGCTTGTGTCAAGCGCCCAACCACAACAACAGGCGCTTGGCACAAGTGCCTCTACATCTCGCGGCACTACAACTGGATCACTTGCGCGGAGCGGATGTCGTCGCTCCCCCGAATCTTCTCGAGCAACGCATCATCCGGCGCCGTGTCGAGATTCAGGACGGTCAATGCTGTGCCGCCCTCCTGGTTCCGGCTCAGTGACATGGTCGCGATATTTACTCCGTGGTCGCCAAGCAATGTTCCAATCCGCCCGACGATTCCGGGGCGGTCGGTGTTTTCCAACACCAGAACGACGCCGTGCGGGCGCGCCTCTACCGGGCGGCTGTTCACGTTCACGATCCGTGGCGTTGCGCCGAAAAATGCGCCCGCTACTGAAACCGTTTTGCCTTCCGCCACGGCGGAAAGCTCGAGGAGATCGGTGTAATCACCGGCCGCGCTCAAGCGTGTTTCGGTGACTTTCATTCCAAGGCTTTCCGCGAACGCCGGTGCGTTCACTTCGTTAATCTCACTGCCACCGGCGTGCTCCAGGAATCCTTTCAGCACGGATCGGGTGATGGCGGTGGTATCGACTTCGTTTACTTTTCCGCTGTAGTTGATGTTCAGCCGCTCGACCCTTTTCGGTGCGAGCTGCGAAAGGAAGCGCCCGAGTTTTTCGCCGAAGCGCAGATGCGGTCCGACGATCGCGAGAGTTTTCGCGTCGAGATTCGGCATGTTCACGGCGTTACGAATGGTCCCTTCGAGGAGCGCGGCACGAATCGATTGTGCGATCTCGAGGCCGACGCTTTCCTGCGCCTCGACCGTGGAGGCGCCGAGATGCGGAGTGAGAACCAGGTTGGGCGCTTCCCGCAACGGTGAATCGAGCGGCAACGGCTCCGTTTCAAAAACATCGAGCGCAGCCGCGGCCACATGGCCCGAGTGCAACGCCTCGGCCAGCGCCAATTCATCGATGAGACCGCCGCGCGCGCAGTTGATTACCCGCACGCCACGCCTCGTCTTTTCCAGTCGCGCGCGATCGAGCAGGTGATGCGTCTCCGGCGTGAGCGGTGTGTGCAAGGTAATGAAGTCCGCCGCGGCCAGGAGATCATCGAGTTCCTCGATCAACTCAACCTGCAATGTGCGCGCGCGGGTTGCGGAGAGATACGGATCGTAGGCGACGACGCGCATTCCAAAGGCGATCGCACGCCGGCTCAATTCGCTGCCGATCCGGCCCATCCCCACGATGCCGAGTGTCTTGTTGAAAAGCTCGACGCCTTCCAAATTTTTCCGATCCCACTTTCCGCCTCGGAGCATCGCATCGGCCCGCGGAATTTTCCGAGCCACGCAAAGCAAGAGTGAAAAGGCGTGTTCCGCGGTGGAAATCGTGTTTCCACCCGGCGCGTTCATGACGATTACGCCGCGTCGCGTCGCTTCGGTCACATCAACATTGTCGATTCCAACACCGGCCCGCCCCACCACCCGCAACTTCGTTCCAGCGTTCAGAACCACCGCGGTAATTTTTGTCTGGCTGCGGACAACGACTCCGCTGAAATCCGGAATGATTTTTGCCAAATCGGCTTCGCTCAGGCCGGTTTGGGTCGAAACTTCGAGCGCGCCGTCGCGCGCCAATTCGTCGACGCCACTCTGCGAAATAGAATCCGCGATAAGAATCTTTGGTACGGTCATGTGTCAGGCATTGTAGCACCTTGCCCGGCCGGGGCGAGGCATTGACATCCGTCTTACGGGGAGGTGAAGATGTGGTGAAAAAATGGCGCACAACCGCGAAAGCCATCTTGATCGCGTTCATGGAATGCAAGGAATTGCGCTGGAACTTTAGCAACCGCGCGCGCGAATTGTCGGGAGGCGACGTGGTCGGTGTCTCCATCCCGAAAAGCGGCCGAAGGTGGGTGCGCACTGATATGGCCTATGTCGCCGAAGCCATGCGGGAACTCGATCCGCGCTTCGGATAGGGAGGCAACATCCAGTAATGAGCGTGCCCCTCGTTTCGATCATCGTGCCTGTCCTCAATGAGGCGTCCTTGGTTCGCGCGTTCTTGGCGCAGCTTCGCGCCGTCGCTCCGGGCGCCGAAATCGTTGTCGTCGATGGCGGAAGCGATGATGGCACTCCCGAGCTAAGCACTGGCCTGGCAGATCGCGTCCTGCAGGCCTCGCGCGGGCGCGCGCGGCAGATGAATGCCGGAGCTCGGGTCGCACGCGGCGAAGTGTTCTGGTTCCTGCATGCCGA
>Ga0315290_10002378_pt1 | contig 13243 bp, 17 predicted proteins | sample YL17G12_0_MG_FD_203627 | JGI IMG/M metagenome (GOLD analysis project Ga0315290, IMG submission 203627) | Sediment microbial communities from Yellowstone Lake, YNP, Wyoming, USA - YL17G12_0 | ecosystem: Environmental > Aquatic > Freshwater > Lake > Sediment | place: USA: Wyoming | collected... | reverse complement strand
CCCGACGATCCGGATTCACCAGAAGAACCCGATACTCCTGATGTACCACTTGAACCATCTATTCCAGATGTTCCTGATGTTCCTGATGTCCCAACACCTGATGTTCCCGATGTTCCATGTGATCCAGATAATCCATGTAATCCACTTGTACCCGATGTTCCTGAAGTACCCGATGTTCCTCTCGATCCTGAAGTTCCACTTGTGCCAGATGATCCACCTATTCCCGATGTTCCAGATGACCCACCCGCACCAGATGTTCCACTTGTACCTGATGATCCGCTTGTACCTGAGCTTCCAGATGATCCTGATATTCCACTTGTGCCAGATGACCCACCAGGACCCGAAGTTCCCGAAGAACCACTTGATCCTGAAGTTCCACTAGTGCCTGAAGAACCACTTGATCCTGATGTTCCAGATGTTCCTCTCGTTCCAGAAGATCCTGATGAACCGCTTGTACCTGATGTTCCAGATGAACCAGACGATCCACTTGTGCCACTTGTACCACTTGTACCACTTGTACCACTTGTGCCAAAATTTGTTCCATCTTGACCTGATGTTCCCGATGTTCCTGATGTTCCTGGTAATCCTGGGGGTCCATCACCTCCCGATGACCCTGATGTTCCAGATGTTCCAACGCCTGACGATCCACTTGATCCGCTTGTGCCCGATGTTCCATGCGATCCACCTATTCCAGATGTACCCGAAGTTCCATTTGAACCATTTATTCCCGATGTCCCTGATGTTCCGTGTGACCCATTTATTCCTGATGTTCCGCTTGACCCATTTATTCCTGATGTCCCTGAAGAACCATCAATTCCCGATGTTCCGCTTGTTCCAGATGTTCCTGGTAATCCTGGGGGTCCATCACCGCCAGATGTTCCAGATGTTCCAGATGTTCCAGATGTTCCAGATGTTCCAACACCTGATGATCCGCTTGATCCACTTGTTCCCGATGTTCCGTGTGATCCACCTATTCCAGATGTTCCACTTGACCCATCTATTCCAGATGTACCTGATGATCCACCTATTCCCGATGTTCCGCTTGAACCATCTATTCCTGATGTTCCCGATGTTCCCGATGTTCCCGATGTTCCATGGGTTCCAGATGAACCAACATTACCAGATGTTCCACTTGACCCTGACGTACCTGATGTTCCTGGCAATCCTGGGGGGCCATCAATTCCTTGTTCACCTGATGTTCCACTTGTTCCTGCTGTTCCACTTGTACCAACGCCTGATGATCCGCTAGATCCTGATGTTCCACTTATACCTGATGTTCCTGATGAACCACCAATTCCCGATGTTCCTGATGAACCACCAATTCCCGATGTTCCTGATGAACCACCAATTCCCGATGTTCCTGATGAACCACCAATTCCCGATGTTCCTGATGAACCACCAATTCCCGATGTTCCACTTGACCCTGACGTACCTGATGTTCCTGGCAATCCTGGGGGGCCATCAATTCCTTGTTCACCTGATGTTCCACTTGTTCCAGAACTACCTGATGTGCCCGATGTACCTGATGTTCCAACACCTGATGATCCACTAGATCCTGATGTTCCATGTGATCCACCTATTCCAGATGTACCCGATGTTCCGTTTATTCCTGATGTACCACTTGTTCCTGCTGTGCCTGATGTTCCATTTGAACCATTTATTCCCGATGTGCCTGAAGATCCATCGATTCCCGATGTTCCACTTGTACCTGAAGACCCTGGTAATCCTGGGGGTCCATCAATTCCTTGTTCACCTGATGTTCCACTTGTGCCAGATGTACCAGATGTACCAGATGTACCAGATGTACCAACACCTGAAGATCCACTAGAACCTGATGTTCCAGTTGACCCACTTGAACCACTAGTTCCTGATATTCCTGATGTTCCTGACGATCCCGAATCTCCAGATGTTCCACTTGAACCATTTATTCCAGATGTGCCTGATGATCCATTTATCCCTGATGTTCCAGATGATCCGTTTATTCCTGATGTACCACTTGTTCCTGCTGTGCCTGACGATCCATCTGTTCCAGGCAATCCTGGTGGGCCAATATCTCCTGAAGTTCCTGATGTTCCTGAAGTGCCGAAGTTTGTACCATCTTGACCTGAAGTTCCACTAGAACCTGAAGTTCCAAATGATCCACTGGAACCTGATGTTCCACTTGTTCCGGTTGTTCCACTTGTTCCGTGTGACCCATCGATTCCTGAAGTTCCTGAAGATCCGTTGATTCCGGATGTACCACTTGATCCATCGATTCCAGATGTACCTGAAGATCCTGATGAACCGCTCGTTCCACCTGTGCCAGAAGATCCACTAGAACCAGAAGTACCACTTGTACCAGATGTTCCACGAGATCCTGATGTACCCGATGATCCACTTGTACCAGATGTGCCCGATGTCCCTGAAGTTCCAGATGTTCCTGAAGACCCTGATGTTCCTGTTGACCCACTTGTACCAGATGTTCCTGAAGTTCCAGATGTTCCTGAAGTTCCTGATGATCCGCTAGTTCCTGAAGATCCACTAGTTCCTGATGATCCACTAGTTCCTGATGATCCGCCAGTTCCAGATGATCCACTTGATCCTGAAGTTCCACTTGTTCCATGAGATCCTCTTATTCCTGATGTTCCAGATGATCCACTTGATCCTGAAGTTCCACTTGTTCCGTGAGATCCTCTTATTCCTGATGAACCACTAGTACCCGAAGTACCAGATGTGCCATCTATTCCAGATGTACCTGATGTTCCTGATGTTCCTCTTGTTCCTGATGAACCTGATGTACCACTTGAACCTGATGATCCTGAAGTTCCAGAACTACCCGAAGATCCGGATGTGCCTGAAGAACCACTTGATCCAGATGTACCTGAAGACCCACTGGAACCTGATGTCCCCGAGCTACCAGAGGATCCACTAGTACCTGAAGTTCCAGATGATCCCGATGTTCCTGAAGTTCCATCTGCTCCTTGAGCTCCACCTAAATTAACATACCAATTATTATGTAACCCTGATCCAACAACTGTCGTTATATTTCCAACCATATCGCCCGTTGATGAATCATATGAGACGACTGTTCCCTCCATATAATTGTATCCATCAAAAGCAATAATCAATGATTGTCCAGGAATATATGATAACCCCGTTCCGACTACTAATGTTTGAGTTCCGCCAGATATTGTTAGATAAGTGGTTGAAGTTGTTCTATATCTTTCGCTTGTGACTGTGCTGCCAGTAAATCCAGTAAGATACCAGAAAAAATCGTGCAGAACCTCTATATTACCTTGTTCTCCAATAGATAGGGTTTCGGTATATGTTCCATTGATTGGAGTTGATGATGAACCTAAATCTATTGTTGAACCAGAGGGGACGTGTTCGGAATTAATTTGCGTCCAGTTTATTCTTTGTTGTCCTGCCATTTATCTGAGCCTATTTTCAAATAAATAGTTTAATAAAAATTCTTTGTGTAAAAACGTTTTTAATCTACTTTTTTATTTGTATTTTAAAAATAATTTTCAAACACGGTGTACTTTTTTACAAAATTTATATATATTTGTATAAATATTAAATAATTCTTAATATTTAATAATAGAGTGAAGACAATATTTCGAACATATCATTTTAAAATAATACCTAATCAAGAACAGAAAATTCTATTGGATAAACATTTCGGATGCGTTAGATTCGTCTATAATCATTTCTTGAACGAACGCAAAGAACAGTATCAGACAGATAAAAAATCTAATAATTACTATACCCAGGCGGCAACTTTAACCGAATTAAAGAAAAAAGAAGGAACTTTATGGCTTAAAGAAATAAACAGTCAATCATTACAGTTTGCTTTAAGGTGTTTAGATACCGCATATGTAAATTTCTTTCGTGGTAATACCAGGTTCCCGAAATTCAAATCTAAGAAAAAGAAAAACACATTTACTGTTCCGCAGTTTGCAATACTTGACGAAAATAAACTTTACATTCCAAAATTTAAAAGTGGAATTAAAACAATTGTTGATAGAAATATTAAAGGTAAAATCGGTAAATGTGCTTTCAGTAAAACACCAACTGGAAAATATTTTGTATCTATTCTTTCAGAAGAACAATACCAACCAAAAGAAAAAACAGGAGCAATATGTGGAATTGACTTGGGATTAAAAGATTTCGCAATCACATCAGATGGAATCAGATTTAAAAATAATAAATATACGAAGCAATATGAAAGAAAATTAGTAAAAGCACAAAAACATCTTTCTCGTAAAACAAAAGACAGTAGTTCGTTTGAAAGACAAAGACGAAAGACAGCCTTAATTCATGAGAAGATCAGTAATTCACGAATGGATAACTTACATAAAGTTTCTCATCAATTAATATCAGATTATGATATAATTGCATTGGAAGATTTGAATATAAAGGAAATGGTAAAAAATCACAAACTTGCAAAACACATATCAGATGCCAGTTGGGGAACATTTGTAAGATTGTTGGAATACAAAGCAGATTGGAACGATAAACAGATTATTAAAATCAATCGCTGGTATCCATCAAGTAAAACCTGTTGTGAATGTGGTTGGATAAATCAAGATTTAAATCTCTCGATGAGAGAATGGACTTGCAAAAATGGCCACATATTAGATAGAGATGTAAACGCAGCAAAAAATATTCTTAAAGAAGGTCAAAAAATAATATCGTCAGGAACTGGCGATTACACGGGTGGAGACTCAAATAAGACTTCTGTGAAGAAGCACAAGTCCATGAAACCCGAAACCCATACCCTTGGCATGACTGGGTAGTTCATCTGAAGTTACTTTCAGAATATAGATTCTTTATTATTTCTATTATTTCGTCATTGCTTTGAAAATCTCGTCCAGGGGTGTAAATAAGGCCACTACTATCATCGCCATCTTTAATAAAAACTGTTGGAAGTAGATCGTATCCCGTTTGAGAAATAACATAGTCCCATAGTTTTCTATTTAGGGTAATTTCCACATCGTCAAATGGTATTGATAATTCCGTTAATTTTTCTTTTAATTCTTGACAATGTACACAACCATTTAATGTAAAAACTAATATCTTTTTCATTACGATCCAAATCCGATTCTTTTTGGTTCTGGTGATCTATATAATTCAACTTCAATATTATATATATCTGCCAGGGATAACCCTTCATTTGATTTTACTCCCTTATTGAGGTGTTCTAATAATGCGTTCGTCTCATCTACACTTAGTTTATCGAACCTATGTTCACATATTAATCTGCCTTTGCGCAATAAAGCGGGATCGATTTGTTCTTTCGGTATATTACATGTCGCGATCACTTGAATATTTAAACAATCCCCAAGAATTCCGTCGGTTAAATTTAAAATATTAGATACTCCAGCCGATGATACGTTTCCTTTTCGATTACCTATCACTTTTTCAGCGTCTTCAATTATTAATATACTGTTCCTATGATCCATTAAGAATGGAATGATAGATGGCTCGGATAACATTTCGGCCATAGATGGAGGAATGAAAAGTATATCTTTTTCGGGGATTTGTTTTGTTAAACTTTTTATGTATGTTGTTTTACCTGTTCCATGATCACCATATAAGATTATAATTCCTTTATCGTTTGGGGCGTTTAATCTTTTTAAAATTAGATCATTAATTGTAATAAACCCCTTTCCATAGTTTAGTTCGAGGTCAAATTCGGGAACGTTTAAATCATATTCTTCCGTATCTAAATGTCCCATATCGCTTCTAACAAGTTGAATATTTGATTTTGTTGTGGCTAATAAATGTGCATCGATCTGAGTCATGTCTATTTGTTTCTCGATCTCACCATTTTTTATGTTATATATAAATTCTAACATCATACCATAAGTTTTATTCCGATGACATTGTGCCGTCATCATTATATCTTGTGTTTTATTGACATAAAATGATGAACTCACTCCATCCATATATCTTTTGTGGTCAAAAATTCTAGCTTCCTCAACAAATCCCATTGATTTTATAACTTCAAGAATTGAGGGGCTATAATATTTTTTAATCATATATTTTGATGGGATGGCGTCGAAAAGAATAATAAAATATTGTTCATCTGGAAATTGCCCACCATAAGTGTTCTCATATAACGGAAAATTTAACGGTATATTTCTCATAAAGTTTTTTTAATTTAATTTAATTTAATGAAACTAATCCATACTCCCCCATAGACATAAAAAGACCAATAGCCTCGTCACGATGTCCGTGGATTTTTTTTCTAAGTTCTTCGAATTGATCTAATGATAGATTGGGCTCTCCATGATCTTCAAAATTTTTTTGTGATATTTCAGTTAGACCATTGAAAAACTCTTCTTCATAACCTTTTATATTAAAATATTTTTGAGCCATCTCATTAATAATGAGATAGTGTTTTAGATTCTGAACATAAATTAAAACTTCTGATGACATTTTTATTGCCTTTATCATATAAATAGATAATTAGTAATTCATAATTAATAATTCAGTTCCTATATTTTGTTTTATTCCTTCTTTTGCCGCTGCTGCTTTGGCAAATCCCTTTGACTCCCATATATATTTCTCTTTTGGATACCATTGAAATAATTGTAGAAATTCATAATAAGATAACCCAAATTTACCTTGTATTCTATGTAAACGCATAGCTAATCTTGTATGATCTGTACTATCAAAATCATGTGCCGAATAATAATTCTCCGTCTTGTAGTAGGGTGGATCTAAATAGAAATATGTTGACGGGGAATCATATTTATCAATCGCATCAGAAAAATCCATATTTTCAACAAAAGTTATTTTATTGAGATGTTCTCTATATTTTGGGTTTCTGAGTTTATCTTCAAAGATATCTATTTTACAACGATATTTTCCTTTATAATCGGTGTATTTTGATGTTTCGGGTTTGGAACCTGAAAATACTTGAGTGAGTACATAAAGATATTTTGCGGCTATTTCGAAATCAGCCTCATCAGGAATAACCAATGTGGGGTCGAAAACATCTTTTTGACACTTATTGAATAATTCGGCGAAATTTGAATTATCGGCTGTGTAATTATGATACTCTTGACGAGGATACTCTTGTAATTCTCGTAATAATCTATCGTATTGTTTGGAGCATCTGAAAAGGTTTGCATTTAACTTATTAAAGTCATTATAAACGACTGTCTTCAAGTTTGGGTACTTCTCAATGTCCATATTAAAGAATACCCACATCATTCCCGCGAACGGTTCTGAATAAACTTCGATATTGTTCGGAATGTACGGAACAATCCATTTCCCGATCCTGGCTTTGCCGCCGATGTAACTTATCATATAATATTTATTATGTGATTATTGATTAAACAAATATATGTAAAAATATTGAGAAAACGAAATTAATTGTGTATTTTTATATATGGCATGCTCAAAATGTAAGAAAAAAACCCTTGTTCAAAAAGAATTCAAGAAGGAATTTGGATCGACTGATGTGCTAGTCACATGGGGCGTAATTATTTGGTCCTTATTGGGAGCGTATGGACTTTACAAATTGATAATTGAAATAATACAGACATTTAAATGACGGGTGGAAGATATTTTATCATTCTTTTTTGTAATAAAAAAAAATTAAGAACATTATATAGATGTCAGAAGAAAAATACTGTCTATGAGTATTGGCATGAGTTTATAACTGAGAAGAAACCCCCATTCATTAAATTACAAGGAGGGAAAAGAAAACGAGAACTTGTTTTTGAATTAGGATTAATTTTTCCGAATAATAAATGGGCGATTCCGACTATCATTAGAGATAGTTTAGGAAGGAATGTAGAGGCAAAAATGGTTGACCCAAAATTCAGGATTAAAGAATTAATTCCATATTGGGATGAGGAATTGGTTTACGATCTTGAAAATAAAAAACGAATAAGATATCATCAAATGATGGAAATCATTTTGAAAGTTGACGAGATCGCTCAAATTTTTACATTAAATAATAAATTATTCTTACAGGTTGAAGATAATATCCGAATGTTTGGTAACAAAAATATTGCTGATGCTAATCGACTATTTGAAATTGTACGTGCTGATATAAATAAAAAAGGAAAAGGAAATTTTATCTTTGTTAAAGACATTACAACCTATCAAAGAAGTAATCTATATACATTATTAGAATCTAAAGGATATAAGAGAAGTGAGTTATTTAGACATTACTCATATTAATTCTTTGCCAAAGTAAACACAAAATCAACATAACCGATCTTTAGTGTAAATGTGGTTTCATCCATAGTTGATTGTGATTTGGTTTTCTTAATGGTTTTCTTAAATAATTTTTCAAATTCATCTCCATTGAGTTCAATTATGACACTCTTTGATTCAGATTCTAAATTTACATTCTCAAGTAAATCTGATATTATGGCCAATTGATTAAATATTTCGCCCTTTTTCTCCATATCCAAATGCTATTAATATTTTTTTAAAAAAAGATGTTTTCTTTTTAGGTGGTGGAATAAACATTTTTGACCTATCTAAAGATTTAATTTCTTGGATTAGTTTTTGTTTATACTGTTCCGCTTGTTCCTGATCCTTCTGAATCTCCGAGTTCAATTTTTCCAGTGCTCTCTGTATCTCGTAAGCCATTCTTACCTGGTTTAAATGATATGTCTTTTAATTTATCTAGTGATGAGTTTAAAAATATTGTTTTTAATTCCTCAACCTTATCGTTAAATAACTTAATTTTTTCTTCTTCCTCTTGGTTGTTCTTAATGATTTTTTTCGCAATATTAAAAACCCCATCATATCCTTCTTTTGTTGCCACGCCAATTAATGAAACTAATCTATTTCGTTCATTTTCATCTTGAACTTTAATTTGAATTTCATCTGTCATATAATCGGAATATCTCCAGTGCGCGGGTATTTTAATATCAAGACTGACATTTTCTTTAATTTCTCTAAGTGAGAAGAAAAATGGTTTTAATGCGCTTATTGTATCAAACACGGCGGTTCTCATTATAAAAATATCAATGATATTATTCCTGTTATTACATATGAAGATGCCAAATATAAAAATATTTTTTCTACCACCCCTATTTTTATAGGGGCGGGCTCGTCTTGCGTTAATACTATTAGAAATTCAGCTATGAATTTAAAACAGTATACCGCAGACAATACAAAAAAGAATAGTTCAATTTTCTCCTTCATGCTTTTTTACTTCTTCTAATAGCTCTTTACGGAAGAGTCCGGCTAGCGTTCTTATTTCTTGGGCATATTTTCGTGCTCTGATAGATGCACTACGATTTCCTTTAGTATACACCTTAGCGGTGTCGGCTGTCATTAATTCAACCAATTCTTTTATTCTTGCTAATGTTTCCATAATTTATAATTTTAATGTAATATAAGTAATTAATTTATCTTTTTCAAGTTTTGATCAAACATTTTATATATTTCTATAAACGATTCTAGTTCAACAGGGGTTTTTACTTTATTAAATGTGAATAATTCTTTAAAATACTCTGATAATATCTCATGTTTTCGTTCCATAACTGATTTATAATAACCTCTATATAATAAAAGCCATAAATATTCATACTGATTAGATTTATTTATAAAATGAATTCCTTCTTGATCAAAATTATTTATTGTTTTATTGAAACACCAATAATAATGATTTATAATATCATTATCGGATACTAAAACATCAGATCCCAAATATGTTTCATCAATCAGATCGAGTATTGAAGATAAAAAATCACAATATAATTCAGATTTTTCCCGAATTATATTATGAGCTCGATACCATATATCAATTTGTTCTTTATAAGTTTCGAATGTTAATCGTGGTTCATTATCTTTCTCCATATTCTTAAATATACGGATAAAAAGATATAAAAAAAAGAGTTATTGAGTTTTCTTATTATAACCCGTCATTTGTTTCATTCTCAACATATCTTTTTCCACTTTTGGATCTTTAAGTCCTCTCTTTGGTTGATCCTTTCCTTCATTTTCTACTGGTACACCTTCTTTTGCGTACATCGGTTCATCTTCTTTGGCTTCAGCCCTTTTTTCAATTCCTTTGTACATCTTCTCACCAACATCAGTTTTTATAGCGTTTGCGGCATCAGATGGATTACCCATTTTTGAATCACCAACTAAAGACATTTTAAGCCTATCTTTAAATTGTTTTGATGGCTCCTGATCATATTTTAAATTATGCATCCCTCGACCTCTGTTAAGATCAACAACTTCATCTTCTTCCGTAGAGTTTTGTCTTGCAACCTTATCCTCGCCTTGACCTACCTGATGAAACTCTTCGGGATGATCATTACCTTTAAAAGTAAGATAATCTTTAATTTTTTTCTCAACAGCTCTTAATGCTGCATCATTTTCAGTACCACTATCTTTTATGGCTTTTGCGGTTGTAGCGTCCATTTTTGGGGATGTAACCTCATTTATTATTTTCTTTAGTAATTCCGACATTCCATCTTTACTAAGTTTTATTGATTTTTTCATAGTTGTTTCGTTTATTTTTCTTAAAGTTTTAGCCATATTGTGTGCTTTTGAGCCTGGAGGACATGATGAACTTCCATATTTTTTACCTGTACATTTACCTTCAGTACCCTTTTTCTCTATTTTATTAAATGCTTTCTGTATCCATTGTTTTGCTTCTTCATCAATTTCAATCTCCATAACCTCATTATTGCATTCACAAACCTCTTTATTGCATTTTGAACAAATAGCTTTACCACCTAATATTACATCTTTCTTCTTATCCACAGTTGGGTTCGTGTCTTTTGTGTTTTCATTCATATCTGTCTCTCCCTGTGGATTATTTTGAATTCCCGTTATTTTTATTTTTAAGATTAACGCGTTTTCATCACCTTGGGTATCAATATCCACATCCATAGCACTTCCAATTTGATTATCCTCTAAATCGTGATGAAGACCTTGCATTAATTTTGTTTGGGACTCACCTAAAGATGAACCTCCACAACAATCAACTAATTCTTCGGGTGTAATATTATCAATACTAATAAGAACTCCAAATTTTCCATTTCCAATATTTTCTATATTAGATATTTTACCAAGTAAAGGAGATAATGTTTTAAAATTTTTAACAGCATCAACTATGTGGTCTGTGTCTGATATTTGTTCCATAATCAATTTCTTAGCTTCCTGTTCTAAGACCTGATTAATCATTGTATCTAATTCTTTTATCTTCATATCAATAAATATCTGATTATTTCATATTAGCAAAAATATCATCCTCTATATCTCCAAAATCATCATCAGGATCTATTTCAAGGGGATCATATGGTTTTTTTATTTCCTCACCATCTTCAAGTTGATGCTTATCTTCCTGAAACTTAATATTATTTCCTTGTAATAATAATTTTAACTTTGCAAAATCACTTTCGCTCTGGGTTTTAAAATGTAGAGGATCTATTGTGGTTAGTTCATATACATAACTCTTTTCGGGTTTATTCCTACCCCATGTTGACGCTGGACTCATATCAATACCAGCTGGAAGATTATATGCTTCTTTCATTATTATTTTTTTAACTTCTTTGATAGATATGCCGTATTTTTTAGCTGCGGCCACTATCGCTTCGTTCATTCCTTCAACAAGTTTCATATTTTTCGGGGGTTTCCATGCTCCATCAGAATCTGCTCCTTGATTACAATATGGAAAGGTTTTACATTTAGGATTTATTTCAACAAATTTGGTTTTGGGGCCTCCAAATCTTGGAAATCCCTTTTTGGTTGATATCATATCTTTGGTTGATGCCGCGGTTACACTCCCTGATTTGGTTTTTTCATCTAAAGCCAAAGGATCTTTTCTTTTTTTCTTTTTACTTTTATCCATTGGACTTGATGGCCCCGCTGTTCCGATTGGTCCATCGTACATTGCTCCTGCAGACACTCCTGCGTCCATTTGCTCGGCTAGTTTATGTATATCTCTCTTTAATATTGTTGTTGTCATAGGGGCTTCATATGATCCTGAACATGACGCGTCTGTTTGTTCTTTAGCTTCCATCTTTTTTAATTTTTTATAATATTCAGGATCTTCACTCACATGATCTGTGGCAATTTCCTTGGCTTGATCTTTATCATTTGTGTGTTCCATTTCAACTTTAATACCTGCTTCTACCGCCTGTTTAATGGTGCCAAGAAAAACACTATGTTTTCTTGCTATGTCTTCTAGTGACATTTTATCTGATAATCCACCCTTTAATTTATTTGTCATTATCTTACATTTTTAAGCGATGATTCCCAAAAAGATTTCCTTTGCCATAATGTTTTAAATAATTCAACAACAACTTTTGTGGCTAGGTCAACAATTTTATCGTTAATTTTATTTGTACCTAATTCTTTTTGGATGATCTTTATTATTATATTATGAGCCTGAGTACTATCCAGAAAACTTTTCATTTCTCTTCTGGCAATACCTTCCATTTCTTTTCTATCTGACGAATCAATTGCCATTACATATCTCTCCTGTTCACTAATAAATCATTTATTGTGTTTACAAATTTTGGTTCAAATGTCTTTAATCTGTTAATTAATTCGAGCGCTTCACTATCTATTTTCAATAACGACGGAGATCCTAAATAAAATCCATTATCATCTCCTGCCGAATATGAAAAATTCATACCTTTTCCCCCAATCTTTCCATTTAAAACCGCACTATCGGGATATATATGTAACCCATCAAATTCAGCTATTTCTGAAACTTCAGCTTTGAAATCATCAATTAATTGTGAAATTGTTCCCTTTTCATCATCCTGTAATGCTCTTTCTATTGGATCTTCTGAATGAATTTCAACATCAACATTATTGATTACCGATACTTCTTCATTATCTCTTCTCGATTGTTGATAAGGCGTTGTGGATGACTTTTCTGGTTCTGTTCCTACGCTTCGTGGAATGGGTTTTTTCGTGCCCGCTCCATAACCATATGGAGCTGTAAGTGGCCCTCTTGAGTCCTGAGGCTCTTCAGTTTCACCTTGATATGTCTGTTCTTGGATAACTCCGTATTTAGGTTGTGCTTGAATCCTTCTGATTTTATTAAGCATGCCCTTTATTTCGTCATAGCTATCTATCTCTTTTTTGGTTGTTGTCATCTTTATAAAATATATTAAAGTCGAATGATGGGTTTATATCTGTATAAATATTTAGAAAGTTCGATTTACACACTATCCCAGTGAATTTTATTGCTTTACTCAAATACCCTTGCGATGGAACGGTATGATATGGTATATTATACTCCATACATAGTTCTTTGCAC
>Ga0315290_10002377_pt1 | contig 13249 bp, 6 predicted proteins | sample YL17G12_0_MG_FD_203627 | JGI IMG/M metagenome (GOLD analysis project Ga0315290, IMG submission 203627) | Sediment microbial communities from Yellowstone Lake, YNP, Wyoming, USA - YL17G12_0 | ecosystem: Environmental > Aquatic > Freshwater > Lake > Sediment | place: USA: Wyoming | collected... | reverse complement strand
CTGTTTCGATGAGGTAGTCCCCGCCCACTTCCGGCGTGCCCTGGTCCCACGCTTCCCACAGAAGCTTGACACAGGCCGCCTGGTTTGGAGTGAAGGTGTACTCGGTTCCGAACCAGTTGACCGAATGGAAGTCCGGCGAATGTACCGCCTGGGTGATTGGCGGGTCCTTGTCCTGAGCACCGCGCGGCGGGTCCTTCCCGCCGTTCCCTTTGCCTTGCTGCGCTGCCCCGCCCGCGCACAGCGATTTCAGTCTCCCCACCACCTCTTCACAGAACTCGGCGAGGCGGGTGACACTGACGACCAGAAGTCCCACGCGGTCTTTACGCAACTGCGCGGAATCCTCCTTCGCCAACACTAATTCCGGGCGCACGTACCCGAACAGGTTCCGGAGGAGTTGCGTCTCCCACTCCTCGTCCCGCTCGCCTTCGGTTGCGATGTCCAACATGCAGTTCGTGCCGCGGACGATGAATTCGTCCCACAACCCGCAGAGCCGCTCCGCCGAGGGGCCAAACCCAGTCGCGACCAACCACTGACGCGCTTCCTCCACTTCGTCGGACGTTGGCCAGCCAAGCCTGGAGTCATTGGGGCTTGTGCTACCTGAACTGGCGGCCTGGCCGAACACCACGGGGGCGCTTGCTGCGACGTTCCGCAGCTTTGGGATCAGAGCCTCAAGTACCTGTCGGGCCTGCTCCGCTTGGAGAACTTCGGGGCCAGGATCCGGGACGAGCATGACCTACCTGCCTTTCTCTGGGCTGACAAGCGGCGGGGGTTGGAAGGCAGGTGAAGCCCAACGCCGCCGCCGCTTGCCGTATGCCGAGGCGTCCCCCGGCGTGCCCGATCAACATCCACTCAGCGGGTCGCGCGGCCTGCCCGCCTCCGCCGTCGCCAGGCAAACAAGGGCAGGGCAATCGATCCCGTCCCCACCAGGATGTAGCCAGAGGGCTCCGGGACTACTGCAACGAATCCGTAGGTGTAGCTTCGGGAGTCGTGGACCAGCCCCGCAATTACTTTGCCGTCGTCAGAGATGGCGGTCGCATATGCCAGCGTCCAACCGGCAAGGTCGATCCCGTGCTCCTTAGTCAACACATCACTCAGGCTCCGCATTCCGTGCGTTTCGTCCCAGATGAACGCCTGATTACTGGCCCCTCCGACCACAATCGACCCGTCGCCCGACACGGCCATTGGTGTGTGAAGTTGCCCATCCAGACCGGGCAAGGAGCCCAATCCTATCAGCGATCCGGCCTTCCATCGAAAAGCACCGTGGTTCTCTCCTGTATTGTAGTACCCAACGATGGTTGTACCGTCGGAAGAGATGGCGGGTTCTGCACCCCCAGCGGCCACAAGGCTAACGCCCTGGCTTGAGTCCCACCGAACCACACCCCCCCTCAACTCGCCACCAACGAATGCTCGTCCGCCTCCAGCCACGATCGACCCGTCACCCGAGACGGCCCAAGCCATGTCCATTTCCTTCGCGTCCTTCCAGAGGCCGATACGCTCGTACTTCCCCGGGTATTCGTAGCGGTATGCCGCGCTTGCAGACAAGCTCACGGCTTCGCTGCCCACTATGACCGACCCGTCGGCGGATATATCCCAGGCGTAGAAAGCCTCCCTTGGCAAACGCTGCATGCCATCACGGGCGGTCCAACGGAACGCGCCATTGTTGTAAGGAAAGGCGTCGCCAGTATCGCTGTAGCCCGCCAGAACAGTACCGTCTGCGGAAACTCCGCGCACGACGCTGGTGTGGGAGCCTCCGGGCAGGCGACCCAGACGGACCATCCCGGCAGCTTTCGTCCAATAGAAAGCCTGGCTGCCTTGTTCGTCGACGACCTGTCCAGCCACGGTTGAGCCGTCGGCTGAGATCGCTCGCGGGAAACACTGGTATCCGCCGCTGGGCAAGATCTCAAAAGACCCGCCCCATGACTGAGTGGTGACAAGAACTACCAGCCCCATCCCGAGCAACAGACGAGTCGAGCGTTTCATTGTTCTTCCCCCTCTAATCGGGCACTCCCGCAGGACACCCGCTGCCACAGACCCAAGGGCTCGCGTCCAGGGCTTGCTAGGGCCTATTCGTTGCCACTCTTCCCCGGCCGGGGCGGGCGGGCGAGGTTGCGTAGCGCTGTCTCGCATACCGCGATTTGCTCGTCACACCACTGGATCCACCTCGCCGGGAAACCCGGAGATGATCGGCATCGCTGAAAAGCCGCGATAGCCTGTTCGTACCTTCCCGACAACTTGAGAGCCACACCGATGTTGTACCGACACAAATGGGCCGGTATAGCATCCCTCCGGGACAAGGCGGCCAGTTGTGTCGCTCGCTCAAACATCTTGATGGCATCGTCGTATTCCGCCAGATCCATGTGCCGGTGGGCTAGATCTATGTGCGTCATTACGTCCACTGGGTTCAAGTGCACAGCTTGCTGCAAGTCTCTTAGGGCAGCCTTCCGCAGGAGGTCTTGCGGGGCGGACGGACTTCTCGCAAGCTGTTCAAAGCAACCTGACCGCATGGCGTAAGCGTCGGGACACTGCGGCACCAGTTTGACGAGCGTGTCGGCGGCAAGTCTCACCTGAGGCCATTGCCCATGGAGATGTGCAGGCCAGCGATTCGGTCATAGGCAGGGGCGAAATCCGGTTTCAATTCCGCAACCTTCTCAAACGCTCTGAGGGCCGCAGTTTTGTGTGGATTGCTCCGCGCCAGTCGCGTCCTCTCTGCTTCGGACAGCTTAGGATTCCAACGGTCGTGCGAGGGATGGTCATGCACTTTCCCCAGGCACCAGTAGCCCAGGTAACGAAACTCGTCGGGCACCGACCGTATTGCCTCTGATGCAGCCTTCTCCGGTTCTTCGCCTTTCCCGAGTCCGACAGTGGTATCAGCCCACCGTGCGCTTCTAAGCGACTCCGCGGCGGCGCGTCCGTCTGCTCTGGAAGCCAACGCTGTGCACGCCGCCTCAAAAGCGTATTCCTCTTCTTTGCGGAAGCTTCTGCCTCGCCAGACTTCGCGGGTCTTCAACGGCTTCCCGAGCAGGCGTAGCACTTCGGAGCCCGGCACAGCGAAGTTCAGGTTTTGGCCTCCTGGCCGAATAGCGGTAGCGATTCCCACGACGTTGCCGTCAGCCGCAAGCACCGGTCCTCCGCTCGACCCCGGGCCAATAGAGGCCGTGGTCTGAAACCAGCGCCGGCCGGGCGCGACTTCTCGGATCCCACTGACCAGCCCTTCGCTGAGGGAATTGGCGAGTCCCAAAGGGCTGCCGATCGCGTAAACCGTGGAACCAATCCGCGGAACATCCGCGGACACTCCAAGCGACGGGGGAGGTTTCGGACAAGCTGGCCAGGCAAGGAGTATGGCCACATCCGTGTCGCTGTCCTCTGCGATTACGTGGCTGACGAACCCTGTCGCGCCGTCGTGCAACCGCACGCCGATACTCACGGCGGCATCGATGACGTGCTGATTTGTCACAACGTATGCTTGCCGAAGATTGGGGCGATGCTTCTCTCTCGCGAGTTCACGTTCCTTTCTAGCCCGATCGAATTCGGCGATTACCTTTCCAACCCGATCGAATTCGGCGACTTCGTTCTCAGTGTCTGGCGTCTGGAGCCGGTCAGACAAAGAACCTAGCTCGTCTTCGTCCTTCACGCGCGCGGCGAACACGGTTGCGTCAACATCAACGCTCACGGCTTTGACGAATCGATCCGACAGAAAGAACCCCGAGCCAGAGCCAATCACCTGGCCATGATCGTTGAGGATCTCCAGCGTAACGACTGCCGGAGAGGCTTGGGCGTAGAGGTCCTCGGGCGACCGTCGCGCCGCTGGCGGTGCCGGGGTAGCGGCGGCGGTTGGCTGGCCTTCTGGCTTCTCGTGAGGCGACTTAGCTGGCGTGCCGGCCCGTGCTGTGGTCGCCAATCGCCCGGCCTGCCCCGCGGCTTTTCCTTCGGTGGATTCCGTCGTAGGGGGCTTGGGCTTCGCGGCAACTGCCGCGAGCGATTCGTCGGCGTTGGCTGTGTTGGATCCGCGCGACTCCTCGGCGTTGCGGTCTTCGCATTGGACTCGCGACGCGAGAACCATCGCCACGGTCAGAATCACGACCGGGACGGCTCTCCGACCGACCGGAGCCCAAACGGGCAAATGAAACCGATGAGCATGACCCGAGCACAGAGCGACGGAGGCCATAGTACTGTACTCCGGGGTTCCGGAAACGTTCCAAATAGACCGAGGGGCAAGACTCCTCCCCCAACATGAGTATAACTCCTGGCGAGACGTGGCGAAAGCATCGCGCCGACACGCCGGCTGCGGGAGAGTGGTGACGGTGAGACTCGGCCTCTGCCGGGGGCCATGATCGTCGCGGTGGATCCGCAGTCACCAGCCGCCCGATCCAAGCCGGCATCGGAGCGGGTTCCCTACCCATGACCGCAGCGGGTAACGACTGTCACCGGGGGCCGGGAAGGATTGGGACACGGCCCGCCCTCACGCGCGTAAGAGTGTTTTCCGGCGTCGGGGGACCGGAGGGGGCATATTGCCCCATCGCGGCCGTAGCCCTCCCCCTTGAACTACGGTCAACCGCGTCCAGGCCGAGGCGTCGAGAAACTGCGCAGACTATCAATTACCCAGCTTACCCGACCGTTTTTTGCCCCGTGTGCGGAGGGGGATATGTAACGTGGGGGGCGTTGGACCGGCGGGGGGTCTGGGCAAAACGGCAGGAGACGATGGGGCCCCCCTCGGCGCTCGCGCCGGCCCGGCGATGGGTCGCGTTCTGGCCGCGTCTTGGAGCGTGCCGGCCACGTCTTGGAGCGTGCTGGCCGCATCGCATCGCGTCACTTCCCTTCAGCCCCGCCGGATTCGGCCGCCGCCTCGACCATGGCCACGATGCCCGCCCGGAGCGCCTGGGGCAGCGTGGGCCATGCGTCGATGAGGGCTTGCAGGTCGGGGTCGATGGGGGCGGAATCGGCCGGAAGTGCGCCGGATTCTGCGCCGCCTGAAGGCACAACCCCTGGAATTCCCGAGGAATCCTGGGGTTGTTCGCGTCCTGAAGGGGGTACACGCAAAGCCCGACGTAACAACGAGTTGCGTCGGGCTTTCCTTCTTCCAGGAAGCCAGGTGGCGGTCGAGGCTGGTGCTCCCCGCGCTGCGTCGCTCCGCGCCGGCTGTCCTTGACACCCACCGTCCCTACCGCCAGGGCTGGGTCCTGCAAAGCGAGTCCTATTCGTACATCCGGATGACTAGTGCCTCCGCCGTTTCATGGCCCATGTTGACGACCTGATGTCGGCGGTGGCTGTGGAAATGGGCGAACGTGCCCTCCTCGGCGTTGACTCGCGCCAGCGTTTGGCCGAATCTCACGATGAACCGGCCTTTCAAGGGCAAGAGGATCTCGTGTCCGGGATGGCGGTTCTCGGGTGTCGTGCCCCCGGGGGGAAGCTCTAAGTTGGCGATGGCAACATCGGTGTCGGCCAGCCGGCGGCAGGGCACGCGATAGCGAGCTCTCGATTCCCCGACGTATTGTGGAGGGAGGGCCCGCATCTCGCCGACGTCCTGGAATGAAACCTCGGGCTCCCCATGCTGCCGCACCGCGATCGCGTTGCGGAGGACAGGGAACAAGTAGTCGTAGAAGAGCATCGGTTTGACGCCATAGATCTCCGCCAGGTTCATGAGGTCGGCTTGCGTCACGGCAGCCAATCCATGACGGATCCGATGGATCTTGGCGCGAGTGAACCGGAATCTCGCTCCTTTGCGTGCCAACTCGTCCAGGGTCAGGCGAGCCCCCTCGGCGCAGAACCTCTCGGAACCCAACAGTTGCAGCAGACGGCCGAGTCCAAACCGGTCCAGGACCTGCCGCTCTGCATTGGGTTCCGAAGGTTGCCCTTCCTGCCCGGTGGCCACCGGATAGGGTGCGACCGTAAGCAGTAGTTCCCGAATCGCCTGGGAAACCAGGAGCTTCTTCGGCTTCTTCGCGTGCAGGCCGCGAAGGAGCTCGGAGCGTCGTCCGGAAAACCTGAATCGCAGGATGAACAACTCCGCCCGCTCGGTTGTGGCGTTGAAGGCGCAGTGTTCCTGCTCCGCATAGAAGTGGAGGTAGTCTCCCTGGTTCAGCCTGGCCCGTAGTCCGGTGTTTCGCAGGAGCACGTCGATCGTGCCGCGGCGAACGAACATCAGTTCGTCTCCGGGGTGCGAATGGACGTCGGAGCGGCCGCCCTGATCGATTCGCAGGTCGACCACCGCCACGTTCTCGGTGCCCGCGAGCTTTCGGCTGGGGGTTCCGTACTGGGCGTGCACCCCGAAGGTTTCGTCGTCCGGGTCGCCCACCAGCAAGAAGTCGTCGAGCTTTTCAATGAGGCAGACGTCCTCGGAGGGAGATGTCAGCAGGGGATGCAGAAGCAGAGAATGGACGCCGTAGACTTGCGCCAGGAGCTTGCAGTCATCATAGGTCAGCCCGATCACACCCTCCGTGCCTTCTTCGATAGCGTCTACTCCCCGAGAAAAGAACAGCTTGGCGATCGTCGTGCGTTGATACCGTTCGCGATGAAAGTCCTGTCTCAGGGCGCGATGGAGCGATTCGGCGATCTGTTCCAACGATATCGAGTTTTCCATTCTGATCATCCGCAGGGCGTGTGCCAACTCGCGGCGTCGCACGCTGACGGACGGACTCTGCGACGTAAAATATTTCATAGGAAGCTCTTATGGCCGAACTGCACCACAGATGTCATTGATCTCATGTGGCCCATTTCCCCATAAACACTGATTATGTTTCACCTATGAAACTAGTTCAAGTATGGCCGCATGCCCCCATTGCCGGCAAACGATCAGTATAATAGGATAATTGCGCGATCGCGATCGGGAGATGCCGCTGACGGAGGTTTGGGCAACGGAAGGATTCGCAGCGGACTTGCTCCCCGTTCTATTGCATGCACACGCCTTATGTTGCCGAACGAACCGCACGAAATGGGGCAATTCCGTGACTGGGTGACGGGGGCTTACGGTGCCGACATGTGGCGCCTCTGCAAGCAGCGAATCGACCAACTTCCCCCGGATAAGCACTTCGACCCCCAATCTCTCGTGTGGGAGTGCTATTGCAAGCACCACGGTGCGACGATTAAAGTCGTTCACCAGATGGGCGATTGCCGACTCAATAGCGAACTACCGCTCGAGTAGCGCTGCCCGTAAGTCGCCCTCCCTTTCCCTCTGACCTTGCTCCTCTAGGGTGGCCCGCTCGGCTGGAATTGTCGGCGAAGGCCCCCGGCTCCAAACCGACCCGCTGGCTCGGCCCATGAAAATCGCTATCTCGATTGTCCTGTAGGAAGGAGGGCGACTGAAGGAAGAAGGCCGACGAACTGGCTGACCGACTTCCTGACCAGGCCCGGGTCCTTGGCGGCTTCATACTCCACCGAAACGAAACTGCTGAACTTCAGACTCCCTTCCCCTTCTGACGCTCCCACCAGATCGTCGAGCAAGTCGAGCCACGGCGCGAAATCGCCCGGCTGGTTTAGCTCAAACAGGGGGATGTCCCCGAAGTGGGCACAGCGGTGGTGGCCCGAGATATGCGCATGCACGATCCGCCCGCGCACGGCGGGGTTTTGTCGGACTGTGGCGGGATCGATTCCTGCGATTCGCCAGTGCGCCACGTCCAGATTCAATCCGACCCGTGATCGCAGTGCCGGGCTCTCCGTCAGCTTCCGTGCGAGCCTGTCGACGGTGACGGCATCGCGCAGCAGGAAGTACAACCCGGGCTCCAACTCCAGGGCGAGGGCGATCCTCTTTTCCTTGCGGGGGATGTATTGGACGGCGGCCTCCAGATTGCCCAGCAACCGGGACCATGCGGTGTCCTCATCGAGGAGGCACGCATAGTAGTTGATGTCGGGAGCCCCCTTGACCTGTTGGGCGCAGATGCCCTGAATGCGCGAGCCTGCGACCAACTCCACGATCCTGGGCTCGTGCCCCAATTCCCAGAGGTCGCGGGCAAACTGGACCAACGCGCCAATGGCCGCCACCGCAAGCTTCCCTTCTCTCGACCCCACCGCCCGCGTGATCTCGGGCACGAATGACGCAATCGCCACGATTCGGGACTTCTGGTCGTCTGGTCGGTCGCGGTTATGTCTCTCGAAGTTCGTGGCCAGCCGCTCCGCAATCAACCTGACCTCCTTGCGATTCAGGCGCGCGAGAAATTCCACGGCCGTGCTCGGCGTCGCGTGCTTCCACTTGAGGGCCCGCAGGTCGAAGTAACCCTGTCGGGGGTAGGTCAGCCTCTCGGCCCACTTCTTGGCTTCCGGCTCCATCATGAGGTAGACCTCGGCCGCGATGGCCCGGCCGACCGGCGGCTGATACGTGTTGGGATTGTATGGCCCAAGCGGTACTGTCCTCCACCACGAAGGGCCGGCGGTACAGAACGACGAGATGAGCGAAGGCTTCAGTCTCCGCTTGCCAGGCTTGGTGCTCACGCCGGGGGCCTGCGAAGGACCTGCCGGGCAATCGACATCGCCCGCCGCCCCGGCCCGTGGCTCAGCGGCTTGCACCGATTTCGCTGGAAGTGCCGCCTCCCCGTACGAATCGGGTGAGATGTAGTCGACCTTCCACTGCCCCGTCGCGACGCTCTTCGAGAAGACTCCGGCCAAGTATCGACGGAACTGCAGTCCGTCGGGGGACGGTTTCTCTTCGGCGTTCCAGAGCCAGATCGAAGAAGAGGTCTGCTTACCGACGTCGGGTCGATCGAGGTACTGAATCCAATACCACTTCCTGGCCAGGCGGTCCGCAGCGACTTCCGCCGCCAGAAGTGCGGCACCCTCGGGCGGGAGGAACTCCAGCCGTTTCGCCAACTCTTGCCCTTCCACCCTGAAGTCGGCCAGGCGCAGCTTCCCCGGGTCGTAGGAGCCCACGTCATAGCGGGGGACCGCGCCGGGAAGTCCGGTGGCCCAGCCCGTGTGGGCAGACTGGGCCCTCCTCAACAATCCGGCGTGCAACTCGCTTACCGGCCATCGCCCTCCGACGTATTGCTCCCGCACAGGGATACTCAGCAGCGGGAGTTGGACTCCTTTGGGGGTAACCGAGATGAACTCCATGGCTTGCTGGTCGCCCTTCGGCAGCATCCTGTCGGGGACCTCATCGATGTAGTGCCGAACCAGATGAAGGTCGTCCAGCGTCGCCTTCAGAAAAGGATAGGTTGCCGAGTCGTTAAGCAGGAATTCCTCGGGATTCGAACGGTGACATCCGACGACGACCACCGCGTGAGGCAGTTTCTTCGGTTTCCAGCCCTCCTTCCGCTTGAGCGGGAGCCCGTTCTTGGCGACGATGGAAGGGGGAGCGTCGTCCGGCAGGTCTCCCCACATGCGTCCCAGGTCCACGGGCACGATCAAGGGCACGTCGGACATAATGTAGGAGTGAAATGCCGTAGCGACGAACTGTCGATCCGGGTACCCCCAGTCCAGGGCCACCTGACGATAGGCCTGAAGCCCGACGCGGTCGTGATCGACGGCGAGGCAGGGTGAGGTATCGCTGGCTCGGAATTGGCGGCAGGCTTTAGGTATTCCTAGCGTCCTGTGGGCAGCTTCGCGTGGGGCATGGGCTCGCACTGGGAGATTGCTGCGCTGGCCGGTCAGGGCCGCGTCGAGATCATCGACACCCGATCGGTGAACCCGGCCGGCCATGGCCTCCGTTTCGGTTCCGCCCGGACCACCGGTCCGACGAAGGACCTCAACGAAGCCATCCTCACCCTGGCGGCGGCTGGGCCGCTGCCAGGCCGGACACCTCGCCGGCGTCCAGGGCCCGCCGGTACAGACGCACTTCGCGAATCCGGCCTGAGAAATAGTCCACCTCCCCAAAGCCGATCCGCAGCGGGCAGCCGTTGTCCAGGTCGTAATCGGCCGGGTTGAACGTCGATGAGGTCGCCACGCGCTTGCCCTGGACGTACAGCTCCAGCCGGTCGCCCCGCCGGATGGCCGTCAGGTGTTTCCAGCCTGGACCGAGGTCGCGGTCGTAGGAGGCGCACCGTCCGGCCTGGATCGCGTAGACCCTGCCGCGGAAATCGGCGGGGGCGTCGAGGTGCGAGCTGGTGCAACTGCCCATGCCGGCAAAGAGCCTGCCGCCGTAGACCGTCAGACTTGTGACCCGCGCCCACTGCTTGGCGTCTTGGAACCGATAGTCCGGCGGCTCGAGGAACCGGCCGACCGAGGTCCAGGAAGTGCCGTCGTCGTAGCGGAACACCTCGGCCCGCGGGATGGAGCCGCCGTAGAACTTGCCGTTGTAGACGGCCAGGCCGTTGATCTCCATGGCATCGCCGAGCCGGCCGAGGGTCTCCCATTGATCCTGGTCGGTGAGCCGCTCCACGGTTCCCAAGGGCCAGGTGGTGACGTGCAATCGCCCGCGATAGACGTCGAAGGCATGGGTCTGGGTGCCGTCGGGGGGAGGTGGGCTGGGATTGGGCAGCGCCTTCCAGGTCGTGCCGTCGTAAGCCTGGACGCTGGCGGGGTTGTGAAGCCCGACGAAGAGCCGCCCGTCGTGGATGCCCATGGGATGGCCGTAGCGGAGGAACTGGCCGACCCGCTCCCACGCCGTCCCGCCCCGGTAGCGGTGACAGGCCTGGTCGTCGCCGACGACGTACAGCGCCCCTCGGTACGAGGCGATGCCGAACAGCCGCTTGTTCTTGCCCGGCTGGCCGCAGTCGATCCACTGCTTGCCGCCGGCGTAGCGGTAGACCCTGCAAGAATCCACGTCGTAGACCGGCCGGGTTCCGGGCGGGCCGGCCACGCGCGTCCAGTCGTAGTTCCAGGTCGCCACGTACAGGCTCCCCTGGTGGACGATCATGGGTCCTGCGCCGTGGGCCTCGAGGTCGGTCACCCGCCCGCAGTCCTCCCATTCGGTCCGGCCCTTGTAGCGGAAGACGTGCGCCCAATCTTCTTTCTTTTCCGCATCGGTGATGCCCACGTAGAGGCTGCCGTCAAAGACCGTCATCGAGTTGCTGACGTAGTTGCTCGTGGCGCTCGGCCGGCCGCAGTCTTCCCATGGGCCCAGGCGGGCGTTATCGATTCCGAAGTAGACGTGTCGGTCGTCGCCCTGGGAGTTGTACCCCCCGGCGCTGGCCCGGAGGTAGAGGTTCAGCCCCTTGCGCTTCACGGGATCGTACTGGCTGACCACGTCGCCGAGGACGTCGTCTAAGGGCTCGTCCGTCGAGACCCAGGCGGAGATGGTGAAGTCGCCGGTGCCCAGGCTCAGGCCGTCGGCGGGCACTTCGATGTAACTGCCCTTGCCGTTGAATCGGGCGGTCTGGAGATCGACCCCGTGGTTGACGCCGTGGCGTCCGGCGCCGCTATGGTCGCGGCAGTCGCCGCGGAGGGGCCAGTACCCGATCGGACCCGTCCGGTCGGGGTCCTGGAGCAATTCCCGCATTCGCTTCAGGCAATGCGGCGTGCCGTACTTCACCTTGAGCCTGCCGGCCTGGGACTCCTCGATGAGGTACGCGCCCAGCTTGAGCGCCTCGCGGAGCTGGACCTCCAGGGCGGGCTTGCCGGCGACGAACTGCCTGACCTCGTCGAGCTTCGTGTCGATCTCGGCGGGCGTGCGCTCGTTGCGGAGCAGGTAGCGGAACGCGGCTTCGAGCGTGGGATCGTCGGGCTTGCGCCCGGGCAAGGGCGGCTTCGCCTGCGTCGACGCTGCGGCCGGTGGGATGGCGGGGATGAGCCGAGCCGCGGGATCGAGCTGGCCGACGCTGCGCTCGGGCGAGGCGCCCGGCCCGGAGTACGCCACCACGGCGAGCTTCGTGCGCGAGACGGCGTGCTTCTCGATTGCGGCCCGCGACAACGGCGCCGGGTGCGTCGTCCCCCGGACCCAGAGGTCCACCTGATTGGCCCGGAACGGGCCGGCGGCGTCCTCGGCGTTGCCCGGCGCGATCATGGAGCGCGAGTTGTCCACGTCGGCGAGGTCCACGATCTGCGAGTAGAGATTGCCCGGCTGCGACCAGATGGTCCCCTGGTCCAGGCACGTCAAGGGGGGCGAGGTGACGTCCAGCGAGGCATCGACCGCCGGCAGGTTGTGCGGGATGGTGCGCTGGTAGGGAATGGCGATGGTTCGGCCGGCACTGCCGGCGGCGCCGCGGCCGGCTCGGGTTCCCGCTGTGGCGGCGGAGGCCCGCAGCCAGTTCACCAGGTAGGCCCGCACCAGGGGATTGGCCGGCGTGGAGCCGTCGCGGGCGAACCGGGCGCCGACGTCGCGGGCGAGGTGCGAGACGCCTCCTCCCCCGGCGCCGTAGACGTTCTGCAAGCCGGAGCCGCGATAGGGCGTGAGCGTGTTCTCCAGTCCCCGCGCGGCGGGGAAGGCCCCGGCGGTGCCGGCGTGGAGGTCCCAGCCCTTGAGGGATTCGAGCAGGCGCAACACCGTGGGCTCGCTGACCTTATCTTCCTCCACGACCTTGCGTGCGACCGGCAAGAGCGCGGCGACGAGCGGGTTGACGTCGTCGCGGTGCAGCACCCGCTCGAAATCCTCCACCGAGAACTTGCGATCGCCGTCGAGCAACTGCCGCAAGCGCAGCGAGCGGCTGGTGTCGCCGGTGCCGCCGGTGGCGAGGCCCAGGTCGTAGGGATACCACGAGCCGACCGGCAGGTTGTTGGCGTGGCTGACGCAGCCGGCCTCAGGGTTCAGCAGGTGCGGCAGCTCGTCGAAGGGGATGCGGCCGAGCACCTCGTCGCGCCCGGTCCAGCCTTCGAGTGCGCGGCGCGGCGAGCGCGCCGTGAGCGGGCGGTGCACCATGGTGTGGTAGCCGACGTTCCCCTCCACGTCGGCATACACGACGTGCAAACCCGGGTAGTAATAGTGCTCCATGGCGCGGCAAAACTCGGTCCAGTTCCCGGCGTCCATCACCTCGAGCATCATGCGGGCACTGGCCCCGGCGTCCATGGTCTGGGCGTCGTAGCAGAGGTACGCCTCGGCGGGGCGCGGCTGGCGCACCAGCGCGTTGAAGACCGTGCCGTGCCGGCTGGTGAGGACTTCCTGAAGGACCGCCTGGCCGCCTTTCACCTCGATTCGCTCCAGGCGCCGCTGGAAGGGCACGGGTTTTCCCTCGAACAGGTAGTGCTTTCCGCCGGGCGTGAGCCGGTCGAGGAACAGGACGTGCGAATCGACGCCCAGGGCGGTGGCTCCCCAGGCGACGCGGCGGTTCCAGCCGATGAACAGCCCGGGGCAGCCGGGAATGCCCAGCCCGCGCGCGTCGATCGGACCCGCCGCAAGGTGGAACTCGTAGAAGAACGGCGGGGAAGAGAGCGGAAGCTGGGGGTCGCTTTC
>Ga0315290_10002376_pt1 | contig 13259 bp, 5 predicted proteins | sample YL17G12_0_MG_FD_203627 | JGI IMG/M metagenome (GOLD analysis project Ga0315290, IMG submission 203627) | Sediment microbial communities from Yellowstone Lake, YNP, Wyoming, USA - YL17G12_0 | ecosystem: Environmental > Aquatic > Freshwater > Lake > Sediment | place: USA: Wyoming | collected... | reverse complement strand
GTTGAGCGTCACGTCGACACCGGATGCCTGCAACTGTTTCACGGCCGCCTGCGGATCACCCTTGCAGCTCTCTTCCCCGTCGGTGATGACAATCACCATGCCGCCGCGGGCCGTCTTCAGATCGGAGGCCGTTTGGAGCACCGAGTACACCAACGGCGTCTCGCCGCGCGGCTTCAGCCCGTTGGCGGCGGCCAGCAGGGCGGCGCGGTTCAGCTTGGCGATGGGCAGCACCAGCTGACTGTCGGTGCACGTCCTCGGGGATGTGGACGCTTCGCGATGCCCGTAGACCCGGAGGCCGACGTTGAAATCGTCCGGCAGCTTTTCCACGACCTCCTTCAGCACGTCGAGCGCGGTGGCCCACCGTGTCTTCTTCCCGAGCGGCAACTTCATCGATCCCGAGGCGTCGAGGATGATCTCGAGGTTCTTCGTCGGCTTCTTCGTGCGCTGCAGGCCGCTGATGACCCGGATCGACCCCGACCGCCGCTCGGGCAGATAGAGGCAGAGCACGGTGGTCTTGCCGGCGGCGTCGGTCCCGCGCACCGCGAGGCGATGGGTGCCCGGGCGCGACGCGCTCGTCGTCTTCACCGTGAGCGTGGCCGGCGAGATTTCGGTCAACTCGACGCTCGCCGGCTCGAGCCGTATGTCGAAGGTGGGATCGGGAGGCGTCGATGTCACCTTGAGGCTGATGGTGCCCTTGTAGCCCTGGTTCGACAGCAGCGTCAGCGGGTACGCAAACGTCTGCCCCGGCCTCATCAGCTGGTTCTTGAGCCGTTGCTCGGTGGTCATCACGAAATCGGCCAGGCGAGCCGAACAGGGCAGGTTGTCGGGGTCGAACGGTTGCGCGAGTTCGCGTGTCACCAGTTGGCGGTAGCTGGGTGCGATGGACTGGTCCACATCGAAGCCGTCGTAGATCATGAGCCCACGACCGTAGTGCGCGTACGCCTCCATGAAGCCGTTCTTCTTCAAGAGGTTGGTCCCGAACAGGTGGCCGCACCAGTGGGAATCGTACTTGATGATGATGTTCGAGTCGCCAAGCTCGTTGTGCTCTCCGCCCGATGCGTTCACCCAGCCCTCGAGGTTGAGGTACCCAGGCTTCCCGGTCTTCCCGTTGCCGATCGGATTTTCCTCGACGAAGATCAGCAAGTTGCCCTTCGCGGCACGCGCCTGCGGGTTGCTGGTGGCGAACGGGAACGGCAGGAAGCTGTAGTCGGGCAGATTGGACGTCGACCCGCCGCACTTATCCGAATCCTGGATGATCAGCTTGTGCCCCTCCGCCACCCAGGGCACGAGCGCCTTCTTGAAGCCGTCCGACACGGATGTCTTGATATTGCAGACTTGGGAGAGCACCACCGTGTCGAACCCCTGCGCTGGCAAGAGCATCACTGGCGCGGCGTCGGAGGCGAGCACCACCACGAATTCGATGCGGCCGTAGATCGAGTAGTCGACCGTGCCGACCGTGTCCTTCGGCGTGTACGCCATCGGGGGGTAATTCCTCGGATTGTTCGTGACGACGAGCACTTTCCGGCTCTCCGGTAGCGCCGGAGGCTGAATCTCGGACGGCGGCGGCGGCACGGAGCACCCGTCGCCCGCGAGCACGTCGGCCGGTGGAGGTGGCGGCGGAGCACCGACGGGGACCGGCGTCGAGACAGCCGTTCCCTTCAGCAGCGCCGCAAGGTCGGGGTGACGATCGAGGAGCGAGACATAGCCCTCCCGCCGGGCCTCGATGACCTTGAACCTCCCGCACTGGATGAACTGCTTCGACCCGTTGTTCGACAGGATGCGCAACTTGACGTAGCGGGCCTCCACGGCCGGGAACGGAATCGTCTGATCCACCTTCTCGTCGCGGAGCGTGGTCGAGGCCACCTTCGTGAAGCCTGTTGTCGCGCTGTCCATCGAGGTCCAGATCTCGACGTCCCGGACCCACCTGTCCTTCGGCTGCGGGCTCTCGGGATTGACGACGACGGAACCGACGAGCGCCGGCTGGCGGCCAAAGAACGAGACGACGATGTCCTGCGGAAAGACGGCAGAATTCGAGTACCAGGCGAGTTTCGTCTCGCCATCGATCAGGTTGGCGGCCCGCCCGAAGGTGGACCCGGAATCCCACAACGTGGTGAACTCGACCCGAGCGCCCGCGGCCAACAGCGCCAGGTTGCCTTCCGGGAGCTGGCCCGGCTCGGAAGCCGCGGCGCCCACGTCGGGTGAACGCCCGCCGGTCCAATCGCCTCGATACGCGACAATGCCATCGGCGATCAGCAACACGCCGACGACTCCGATCAACACCTTCTTCATCGTCCTCCTCCAGCACCGACCCGATACGGCCACCCTTCAACCCGAGCGTCTGGATCGGGTCGCTCTCGCCCGATCCGGTGACGTCACTTCAGATCGACGGTCTCAGTCTTCTCGAATCCGCGGTACTCGAGGCGCCAGCTCTGACCTCCCGGCACGGCGTAGACGAGCATGAACCGCCGCGAGCCGCCTGCCGGAACCACGCCTGCGCCGGTGAGACGGCACGGCACGTGTGCGGAAACGGGATCGGGCTGGTGGAATCCACCAGCCGCGTCGACCAGCCGCAGTTGCTGACTGGCATCGAACTCGATCCCCTGCGTCGGCTTGAGATTCTCGATGATGACGTCCAGCAGCACCTGCTCCCGCCCCGCTGGCGCCGGTGGAAGCGTCGCCGGCCGGGCCGGTGCCGGCAACACGAGCACGCGCATCGTGGACCCGTCCTGGATGGTCCTGACCGCGGCTGGCCACGACGGGGGGAAGTTGTCGTCGACGTTCAGGTCCAGCGCCCCGCCTTTGACGGGCCGGAGCAGGAACCTGACACTCTTCGTGTCGGAGGGCACGAGAAACGCGAGTTGGCCTTCGTCGGGCGCCGTCGGCAGAAACGGCGCGACCTTGGCGAAGGGCCGAGTGAGCCACGACACGTCGGTTTCGGGCTGGGCCACGCAACCCTGATCGGTCTGCAGGAACGCGTAGTCATTGAACTTCAGCTCGACAATGTCGGTGGGCGACTGGCTGCTCCCGCGCAGGCCCAGCGTGTAGTAGCGCAGCCCCGGCGGCGCGGGGCGATCGGTTGCTGACCAGGACGCCTCGGTCACCGCCAGTTCGACCACGCTGTTCCGTTTGGCCGGGCGCATCGGCGGTGGCGGCGGCGCTGATTTCGGGCCCTTCACCGAGATCAACGCGTGCCCGTACTTCGTGTCGAGAAACTGCAACGCCTGGACCACCGCGCCGGCGGGCGCTTCGAAGACGATCTTTCCCCGGAGCACCTCTCCGAGCTTCGCGACGGTGAACTTCGGCGCCGACAGATGGCCGGGTGTGGCCGAGGTTGCCTCGAGATCGACGGGGTCTGAGAACCGGCCGTCGCTCAGCAGCCACAGATGCCGTTTGACGTCCAGCACCACGTATGGCGTGGACTCGAGTGTGGGCGGCGGGCCGGGGGGGCCAGCCGACTCGCTCCTGGAGGACCCGAAGCCTATGCCGCCAGCCCCTTGCGTGCGGTCTGGCGCCTTGTGCTCGACCAGCGTCAACGGAATGATGTTCTTCCACGTCGTCTCGATCACGACGAACTCGCGGCCGAGGCGCGCGGTGCGGCCATTGATCGTGGCGGTCGCCTGATAGCCTTCCACCCGCAGTTCCACGGCCTTCGTCGTCACACTGGCACTGGCCGCCTCGGCGACACTCCGGGGGGCTGCCGCCTCGCCCTGTGCAGACATGACTGGCGTTGCCTCGCCCTGTGCAGACGTGATCGGCGTTGCCTCGCCCTGTGCAGACGTGACCGGCCGCGCCTCGCCCGGGCTAGACGCTACCGTCGTCGCCTCGCCCGGGGTCGGCGGCTCGACCGTCCCGGGCAGACCCGCGGTAACCACCGACGGCCCGCCTAGTGCCATCAGCGGGTCCACGGCCGCCCGGGCGAGATGCGGAACGCCAGCGCGCGAGAGCTCTACCGACAGTAAGACGAGAGCGACGAAGATCACGATCGCCGACGACCCTGCGAACTGCCGGCTCATCCGCTGTCCGCCCAGCAGCGGCCTCACGAGCATCGCGACCGCCAGCACGAGACCGACCGGGATCACGAGCTCAGCAGCGACATACACACCCTGCAGCCAGAACGGCGGCAGCGTCCAGAGCCCCTCGCCCCGCACCGCGCGGTTGAGAGGAATGTCGCGGACCAGCGCGACGACGATGGGGATCAGGCTGTAGAGACCGACGCACGCCGCCACCAGCATCAGCCACCAGCGCTTCCGGGCGCCGGGCACGGAAAGAAGTGCTGCGCAGGCGAGCGTCACGCCCGCTGCGGCGACGAAGGCGATGACCCGTCCAAGCGCCAGGCCGGCGACATAGAGCCCGGGCGTGGTGTCCGCACCGACTCGGAACGAGGCAGCCGCGACAAGCCCGAGCAGGACGACCGCCGAGCCAGTCAGACGCCCGCGCCAGCCGATGACACGCCGGCCGGCCGCCATCGCGAGCACCCAGACTCCCACGGCGATGATGGTCCACCAGCGGAGCGGCGACGCGCGCCACAGATTCTCGCCCGCGGTTTCCAGCAGGAGCGCCATCAACAGGCTGGCGCCAGCGATCAGGACGAACCCAAACGGTCGCGGCGCCTGAAGAGACGGGGTCGGTACGGTCGATTCCACGGTCGGTGGCACGTCAGACATAGGTCATTCCCTTCTCTCGAGCGCGGGTAGCGCTAGCGTGTTAAGTACTTGTAGCCGCCAAAGATGGCGGTGATGACTGTCGTTGCCGGTGCGTCCGGCTTCCCACCGGCCCGAAGACGGGCGCTGACACGGGACACTGGATCAAGTACACGTTCTGAAGATCTCTCGTGCAAGGACCGACGGGGTGGGTTGACCTGCTGGTTCAACCCGCCCCCCGTCGTTCTGCTGAGTGCTCGCCCCCTTCGAGGCCCGCGCAGCTATGCTCGGCGGCGCCCTCCGCGATAAGTGTCTTATTGACCAGGTCGAGAAGTACTTGGATCATCTCCTCGGCCTCCTCGTGATAGGCCGCGGACGAGGCCGCCAGGATCGCGAGTTCGACGATGGCCTCGCAGGCCTTGCTGGCGATGCAGGTCCCCAGGTCCTTTCCTCCTTCAATCTTCGGAAGTCCAGGGAAGCTGAGCACATGGTAGGGGCCGTCCGGCGGCACCAGTTGATCGGCAATCTCCACCATGAAGCAGCCCAGCACGCCGCCGTAGCATTTGGCGAAGATGTGGGACATCTCCAGCATCTTCTCACTCAGCTTGCTGTGTTCGACCATTCCCTGACCAGCACCGAGGTCCATCTTGCCCAGAGCCACGCCGCTCTCCGGGTCGATGCTCCACCAGCCGTAGCTGCGAACCTGGTTGAGGGTCACCAGGCTGGCTGGTAGCACCAGCGTGCGCCCCTCGGCCAGTTCGTCGCGGAGCACCGCCTTGATGGCGACAGGGAGCGGGAGCGCATCAATCGTGGAAGCCTGGCCTGGCCCCGCCGTCGTCAAAGCGATCTTCTGGTTGCCTGCCGACGCCACGAGCGGAACCGTGTTGAAGTCGATCCCGCTCCTGGCGAAGGATCGTTCGAGCGATGTGTCGGCCACGCCAATCTTCAAACCGAGGGTCGCTGACGCCTCACGGGGTCCGACGAACCCGTACAAGACGTTGACGACGTCGAGCCCTTCCTGGTACCGCCGCGACACGGTGGGCCTGGACCAGTCGTGCACCGCGAAGCCGTGGCGGAAGAACGCGAGCCTGGGTCGCAGGTTGAATTGACGGACGCCCGGAGCTTCCTTTGCCGCGATGAAGTGATGCGCAAGGCTGCTGTAGAAGAAATAGTTGACGAGCTCCGGAGGCTGCTGCGGACCCGCAAGATCGTCGGCGCTGAACGCCTGGCCACGATACGTCGCCGGCTGGGCCATTCGGGCGTCTGCGACGCTCGGATCGAGATCGATTGTCTGACCGGCAATCGTCGCCTTCACCCAGAAATGGTCCTGGAGGATCTTCAGTTGATCCGGACCCGTGTCACGCAAGATGGGGAGACCGGCCTTCTCAAGGGACGCCTTGAGGGCGCCGTAGCCCTGGTCTGCTGCTGCGCGCGCCGTCTTCGCTCGCCCTTCGGCCTGCAGCCGCAGCGAATCTGCCGACTGTCGATCGCGATCGCTCAGCCGGGACGCGGGTCGGGCGTTGCCGAGCGATCTGGCGATCAATCCGACGGCGTCTGAACTGCTCGCAATCTGCTGCAGCAGGATCGGCGCCTGCGGCGCCGGCAATTGCCCGCGCGCAATCCGCGTGGCGATGCCGTTCCGACCGAGGATTCGAGCGAGCAGGAGCGCGCGATCGAGCGCATTCCCACCTCGTGTGACCAGCGTGCCGGCGGCCCCCTTCATCACGCCGGAATATGGTTCGAGTGCAATCTGGTCGCGGACGAAGGCGAAGGCGGCCTCGGGTGCAGCGAGTGTCCCGGAGAGCGCGTCCACCTCAACCAGCGCTTTCGGGAAACTGTCGACGGAAGTTTGCAGGCGCGCCACACGATCCCGAAGCGCGCTGACCTCGGTCTTGTAGGCCTGCTGCTTCTGCTCGGGCGACAGCGGGGCGGCGGGCAGCGACGAGCGATTCGCGAGATCGACGGTCCCGGGCGCGACGCCCGGCGGATTCGCCCCGCCAGCGGCCGAGACGGCAGCCAGGCTGGCTGCGAATGCGGCCAGGAGCAGCATGCTTGGTTGCAGTGTCGACGTCGACGTGCGGGCCTCCCCACGATGCTTCAGCCATGTCAGCGCCAGCGCGATCGCGCCGAGCGGCAGCACGACGAACGCGCCGAGGCGCGGACCCTGCAACCAGACGGGGAGCCGCGACCAGAAGCCCAAGCCGTGAAAGAGGTCGAGGAATGGCGTCGAGCGCAGCAGTCCCACCACGAATCCCGCGCAGGCATAAGCGGCCAGCGCCGTCAGCGCGAGCCGAGCCCAAAGTGGCACCGCGCGCAGTCGCAGCACGACAGTTCCCGCCAGGATGACCGCGCACGTGCTGAGAAGCGCCAACACGACGGACGTCGGCTGTCCGGCCAGCCGCACGCCGTTGTCGAGGCCGCCCGGCAGCCACACCGTGGCCGCAAGCAGCACGAGGAATACGCCGGCACCCGACGTCGCGAGCACGGCTGGCGTCATGCGCTTCCAAATCGTGGGCGCCGAGCGCCAAGCAACCAACACACCCACCAGAGAGACTGTCACGACCCCGAGCACCCACCAGCGCACGGGAGCGCCGCTCCAGAAGGTCTCGATGGCGACGTCGGCGAGCAGCAGATAGAGAAAGAGGGCGAGCGCGGTGACGCCAAATTTCTTGACCGTGGATGAATGCTCGCTCGCGGGGACCTCAATCGGCGGGGAACCGGTGCCTTGAAGATCCATCATCGCCTCCTCTCGACCGGCACCCACGCCAGCCACTTGCCCAGCGCAGGCGCGCACACCGTGTTCGGTAAGCGATCACGCCCCTCTGGTTGGATCTCACCCACACGGGAACTCCCTTCTGGTTGAACCGGGGTGACAGCTCGCCGCGATCGAAACCATCCGCCGGGAATACGCCGAACTATTTCACGAAGCGCCTGAATCGGCTGCACACGCAAACGATCCCCGTGGTACAAGGCCGTTACCACGCGAACTCTGGCCGTCAGGAGGTATTTGCGCTGCGAGGCGACACGATACCACAGTCTGTCTTGTTTCAGGATTCTGCCGGGCAGGCCGGGGCGCACGTCACGAAAGTGGCGCGTGATGGAATCGGCCGTGTGGACGAATCCTACGGCTATAATAGCCGTAGGAGGTAGTGATGCCGATGCCCGAGCGTCCCGCCGACGTCCGCGCGGCGGCCGCCGTGCTGAGTCACCCGCAGCCGATGCGGCGCGGGTCCCTGGGCGAGCGCTTCATGAAATGCGGCAAGGCGGCCTGCGTCTGTCACCGCGATCCGGATGCCCTCCACGGCCCGTACTCCAGCGTCTCCCGCGTCGTGCACGGCCAGACGCAGTCGCGCTGGCTGACCGCCGCGCAAGCGGCGGTGGTGCGGGCGCAGATCGCGGCCGGTCAGCAGTTTCGCCGGCAGGTCGACGCCTACTGGGACGCGTGCGAACACTGGGCCGACACCGAACTGGAGGCCGCCGCCGGCGAGACGGAGGCGGTCAAGAAGGGGGCTGCACCACGGCCTTCGCGGCGGAAATCGCCCACGAGATCGACGCGCTCGTAGGCCCCGGGGCTGTCGACGCGTGGGATTTGGAGGCGATCGAAACGGCCAGCCGTCGCCGGGCCGGCGCGGGTTCGCCCTGCGGCACGATCCGGGCGGCCTGCCAGCGTGGCACGGCGCCCTTCGGGCAGCGATCCGACCAGGGCAACACGCTGTTCCTGAAGGCCACGACGGTCTTCTGAAGATAGTCGAGTGCCTGGCCGATCGCGTGTCCGCTGCCGGTTCCCGGATAGAATGCCCGCGTCGGTTCCCCCGGGGGGAGGTCCATCCATGAATCATGCCCGCATCTCGCTGCTTGTCCTCGTTGCCGTCCTGCTGGTGGCCGCGGCTCTTCCGTCAGGCCAGGAACCTCGTTTCAACCAGGCGTTCTTCCAACGCCTGACGTGGCGCAACCTCGGCCCGTACCGAACGGGTGCGTGGACCACGGCGATTGCCGTGCCGGAGTCGCCGCTCACGTCCCATCTCTACACCTTCTACGTGGGCACGCGGAATGGCGGCGTCTGGAAGACCACCAACAACGGCACGACCTTCGAGCCGGTATTCGACGCTCAGCCGTCGCTCTCGATCGGCGCCATCGACGTGGCGCCGTCCGACGAGAACACGGTCTGGGTCGGCACGGGCGAGTCCTACCAGGCCCGCAGTTCCTACTCGGGTGATGGCGTCTACAAGTCGACGGACGCGGGCAAGACGTGGACGAACATGGGCCTGCGCGAGTCCCACCACGTGGCGCGGATTGTGATCCACCCGAAGAACCCGAACGTCGTGTACGTCGCGGCGATGGGCCATCTCTATTCGACCAACCCGGAGCGCGGCCTGTTCATGACGGAGGACGGCGGGAAGACCTGGAAGAAGTCGCTCTTCGTGGACGACAAAACGGGTGTCATCGATCTCGTCATGAGCCGCAAGGACCCGAAGGTGCTCTTTGCGGCGACCTACGAATTGACGCGGAAACCCTGGGATCTCGACATCGGCGGGCCCGGCAGCGGCATCTGGAAGACAACGGACGGCGGCCGGAACTGGACGAAGCTCGGGGGCGGTCTGCCGGCCGGCCGCCTGGGCCGCGTCGGCATCGACCTCTACCAGGCCAACCCGAACATCCTCTACGCCATCATCGAGAACGCCAACCTCCGCAAGCCCACCGATCAGGAAGCGAAACGCGACGCCGATCGCCCGAAGCCTGGGGAGTTTGTCATCGGCAACGAGGTCTACCGGACCGATGACGGCGGGCGGATGTGGAAGAAGACGCACGACGACACGATCAGCATCGGCAGCAAGGCGGCGTACTCCTTCAACATCCTGCGGGTCGATCCCGGCGACCCGAACCACGTGGCCGTCATCTCCGACGCGATGCCCAACTCGAGCGACGGGGGCAAGACCTGGCAGGGCACGTCGTGGCCGCCGAAGGGCATGTTCGTGAAGGCCTTCGGCGACTTCCGCGCGCTCTGGTGGGATCAGCAGAACCCCAACAGGATCCTGGTCGGCAGCGACGGCGGTTTCTACATCTCCTACGACCGCGGCAAGACCACGGATCACTACATGAATCTGCCGGTCGGGGAGTTCTATGCGATCGACGCCGACATGGCCGACCCGTACAACGTGTACGGCGGCATGCAGGACCACGAATCGTGGAAAGGCCCGAGCAACAGCTGGTCCGGAAAGGTGAACGTCGCCGACTGGATCACCGTCGGCACCGGCGACGGCATGTACAACCGCGTGGATCCCACCGATTCTCGCTGGCTCTACAACACGTCGCAGTTCGGCGACCACAAGCGCGTGGATCAGACGCAGCGCACGATGACCGACATCATGCCGCGCCGGGCCAGGGACCAGCCGACGCTTCGGTGGAACTGGAACACGCCGCTGACGCTGTCCCCGCACAATTCCCAGATTCTCTACACCGGTGCCCAGGTGCTCCTGCGTTCCCTCAATCGCGGTGACACGTGGCAGGAGATCAGCCCCGACCTCACCACGGACGATGCGACCAAGACCTTCGGGCGGGGGAATATCCAGTTCTGCACCATCACGACGATATCCGAATCACCTCTGGCAGCCGGCGTGATCTGGATCGGAACGGACGATGGAAAGGTGCAGATCACGAGGACGAACGGCACCAACTGGGCCGACGTCACCGCTGCCATCGAGAAAGCCGGCGGGCCGCGCGACGCCTGGGTCAGCCGCGTCTTCGCCTCGAGCCATCAGCCCGGCACGGCGTACGTCTCGAAGAACGCCTACCGGCAGGATGACTTCAAGCCGTACCTGTTCGGGACGACCGACTACGGCGCCACGTGGACGTCGCTTGGCAGAGGCCTGCCCGACCAGCCGATCAATGTCGTGTGGCAGGATCGGCAGAACCCGCGGTTGCTCTTCGTCGGCAACGACAAGGGCGTGTGGGTGTCGATAGACGAGGGGACGCGGTGGGTGCGGATGCAGGGCAACATGCCCAACGTGCCCGTGCACGACCTGCTGGTCCACCCGCGAGATCACGACCTTATCGTCGGCACCTACGGGCGGGCGATGTACATCACGGACGTGTCCGTGCTGCAGCAACTCGACGAAAAGGCGCTGGCCGAGGACATCCACCTGTTCGACATCGAGCCGCGGAGCCCGTTCCAGGCCAGCGGATGGGGCAACTACGACTTCTATGGCGATCGCCACATCACGACCCCCAACGAGCCGAATGCCATCACGATCAGCTACTACCTGCGTGACGCGCAGGAACGCAAGGTGTCGGTCACGATCGCGGACCTGTCGCACCAGTTGTTGCAGACGATCGCCGGGACGTCGCTGCAGGGCCTCAACACGGTGCCATGGGACTTGAAGGACTCGGCTGGCAAGGCGCAACCCCGCGGCGACTACCTGGTGACCGTTGAGATCGACGGTCGCACGTTCGCGAAGACCGCGAAGATTCGGCATCCGGGCTGATGACGAAAGCGTCCCTTCACGAGCCGGTTCCTCTCGGGCCGCGCGGCGATCAGCCGGCGCCGATGGCGTTCAGGCGTGGTACCCGTGAACCCTACGGCATTCGCTGGTTCGGGACCACGGCGCTCCTGGGCCATCTCCGGCACCTGGGCGCCGAAGCGCTGGCGTCCGGGCAGCTCGATACGCGCGACTGGATGCGGCCGCAGCCTCCGGCTGAGCTGCTGGATGAAGTAGCGCGCGTCCTGCAGGCGCCGGGGGCCGGCCACACTCTGTCCGAGCGACTCGGGCGCGACATCTGGATCGACTACGTGGCCGACACCGGCGACGACAGCGACGTCAGTTCCGCGGTGGCCGGCATGGTGTTCTCTGAGTACGCGCTGCAGGACGGGTCCGGCCGAGTGCTGCCTCGCGGAGACCTGCTGGTCTTCGGGGGAGACACCGCGTATCCCCTGAGCTCGGCGCCGGAGATCGCCCGTCGCCTCACGCACCCGTGGAATCGCGTGCTGCGGCGTGTGGGTCAGCCAGAGCGTGCGAGGGTGCTGCTCGGCATACCTGGCAACCATGACTGGTACGACGGCCTCGACGGGTTCGCGCGTTTCTTCCGGCGCGACCCGCTGCGCGAGCGCGCCGACCGCGTGGAGGATGCCGCCCTGCAGGAACAGTTGCGGCTGGCCGAGAGCGCGGACCCGCGGGAGTCTGGCATGGCGATCGGGCGAATCTACCGGCAGCTGCATCTGGATGAGCTGTTCGCATCGCTGGGTCTTGCGGAACAGGCCCTGGAGGAAGCATTCGCCGTCTTGACCGGCCGCAAGGTGAAACGCATCTCGCGGCTGTGGCTGATTGGCTATCGGGCGGTGCAGGAGGCGTCCTACTGGCTGTTGCCCCTCGCGCCGAATCTGGATCTCTGGGGCGTGGACCGCCAGCTCCGCACCATCGACTTCCGGCAGCGGCTCTTCTTCGATGAGCGCCGGACGAGCGGCGCGGCCGACCGGCGCATCCTGGTGTCGCCGGACCCGGCGATCGCGATGGGCGAGCGCAATACGCCAGGCGTCGAGATCCTCAAGGCCTGCGGACTGACGCTCACGTCGGACGCGACTTGCTACCTCTCGGGCGACAGCCATCACTACGAGCGGCGCGTGGTCGGCAAGTCCATGCACGTGATCGCCGGCGGTGGCGGGTCGTTCGTCCATGGGACGCGCGTGCGTCGGTACCCGCGCGGGAAGGAGCCCGCGTGCGCGTTCCCGGATCGGACAACCAGCCGGCGCCTCGCGGCGAGCGTGCCTTTTCAGCTGGTACTTGGCACGGCGGGCCTCCTTCCGCACGTTCTCTGCGCATGCCTGGCGGCCGCGCAGATCGCGGCGTTTCGAGGCGGTGTCGTGGCGGGTTGGCTGACAACGGGCCTCTTCGCGGCGCTCGCGGCGCTCTTCATGTTCCTGGCGGTCATGAAGCGACATGAGCGTCCGTGGGCGAGCCTGGCTGTGGCGCTCAGCCATGGGCCGGCCCTGGCACTGGCGCCGATCGGCGCAGGCTGGCTGCTGTCGCGCGTCATGCCGACGCTGGCGTCCGGCCTGCTCGATGTCGCCGTCATGGCCTTTGTCGGCCCGCTCGTCATCGGCCACTTCCTGCTCGTGCTCGTCGTGACCGGCCTCGAGCACCACCAGGCCTACGCGGTGCTCGGGCACCCGGGGTTCAAGCACTTCGTCAGGCTGTGCATCCACCCAGACGGCCGTGTCGAAGGCTGGACCATCGGCAAGGAAGACACCCTGGGCGAGGATCGGCCTCGATTGATCGACGCGTTCAGGTGGTAGAAGGCGATCTGAGGTTGCCTGCGGGCGAAAACCGTGGTATCCCTGAAGCTTCACCAGGCAGGCGCTACAACCTCGATCCGCCATCCGCCGGCCGTTGTGCGCAAGGGAGGCCACCAGTGTCCGCAACCGTTCACCAGATGCTCACTGTGGGAGGGGCGGTACATGCGGTCGCCCCTTCGGCCACCGTCCTCGAGGCCCTGCAGCTCATGGCTGGCGAGAACCTCGGTGCCGTGCTGGTCATGAAGGATGCTGTTCTGCTGGGCATCTTCACGGAGCGGGACTATGCCCGGAAGGTCGTCCTCAAGGGCCGGAACTCAAAGCACACACCCATC
>Ga0315290_10002374_pt1 | contig 13270 bp, 15 predicted proteins | sample YL17G12_0_MG_FD_203627 | JGI IMG/M metagenome (GOLD analysis project Ga0315290, IMG submission 203627) | Sediment microbial communities from Yellowstone Lake, YNP, Wyoming, USA - YL17G12_0 | ecosystem: Environmental > Aquatic > Freshwater > Lake > Sediment | place: USA: Wyoming | collected... | reverse complement strand
ATGCTTAACAGACAAGTTCTACCACAACGTCAAAACGAAAGAACATTAGCAATGGGAGTAGATTTTGATTTTGAAATTAATCTCACAGGATTATTGTATAATGAAAATCAAGTGGTAGGAGTTCAAGGAATAGATTACAAAACAAAAACGCCTTACAAAAAGACAGCCAAAGTTGTAATCGATGCAACTGGAATGACATCTATGCTTCGAAATCAGATTTCCAATACAACAAAGATGGAAAGAAAAGTGGACCGTAAAGACATAGAATCAACAGGAAGACACATCATGCATTTTGATCAGGGTGAAGAAGATTCAACTGAATTCGATCAGGATTACTGTATAATCCATCTTGATCAAGATATTGCTCCAGGAGGATACGGGTGGGTATTTCCAAAAGGAAAAAACAAAGTAAATATTGGTTTAGGTGTTGAAAAAACACTCCTTGACAAACGAAATAAAAGATTAGGAAAAAAGGACAATGTATCGATGTTGATTAATCAGTATCTTGAAAGAAATCGTGCAATAAAAAATCCAAGACTTTCAGAAGACCCTCAAGATAGGAATAATGCAACGGGTAATTTCCAAGTTTCAGTAAGAAGACAAAATGACTGCATGGTTGCAAATGGATTTGTCATAGTTGGGGATTCTGCATGGATGCCAAAACCACTTGATGCTGGAGGTATTGGTCCAGCACTAGTTGCTGGAACTATTGTTGGAAAATGTGTGGTAGAAGCAATTCAATCGGGTGATGTTACTGAGAAAGGATTATGGAAATACAATAAAGAATTCATAAATGAATATGGTTATAAAACAGCAGGACTAGAAATTTTCAGAAGATTAATTCAAACTCTTACTAACGAACAAATTAGTTATGGAATGAAACACTTTTTGGGAAATATGGATGTAGAAGCTATTTCAAAAGGAGAACATCCGGACTTTTCAAATGTTACAAAATTAGGAATGATGATTAGAGGTGCCCTTAATAAAAAACTTGCCGATGGTTTGCGTTTTACTACACAACAAAACAGACTATTGACAAAACATTATTACGATTATCCTGATTCCCCAGAGGGATTTAATGACTGGAGTAAAAAACTACATAAGATTCTTGATGAATCTAATGCCAAATTATCTCAATATCAAAACTAAGCTTTATTTGTAAACTTGGATCTTAAATTATCAAATGATAAAAGAAACATCATATTTAGATTGGAATAATTCTATTCATATTTTAAACAAAGCATATCAAGCAGATCTATTTGTATTAATAATTGGTCCAAAGGGTACTGGAAAAACATCTCTAGTCAGGGATTTTGCAAAGAGTAGAAATGCTAAACTAGAATCAATAAATTTTAGCCTTAGAACAAGAGAGAGTCATCTTATTGGAACAAAAACCCTAACGAATGGAACAGTAAGTTTTGATGAAGGTCTTCTGATTAAATCAATGAAAGAAGGCAATATGCTGTATCTAGACGAAATAAATTCTGCCGAAGCTGACGTCTTACTACGATTAGATGAAGCACTAGATGACAGACGACAGATCATTCTAAAAGAATCCACAGGTGAAGTTGTAAAAGCTAAAGAAGGGTGGTTTGTAATTGCAACGATTAATCCTCTTACACATAGTGGAACCAAAGAATTGCCACCACAATTACTCAGTAGATTCCCAGTTAGAATTCGTCTAGAGTATCCGCCGGAGGATATTGAATTAGAAATTGTCAAGAAACATGTTTCTGGGAATCATGATCTTGAGATTGTTCAGGCAATTAAACTTGCAAATATATTAAGACAGGCATCTGCCGTTGAAGAATTATTTTATTCTCCAAGTTTAAGGGAGACAATAGCATTTGGAAAATTGCTAGATGGTGGAATGTCTCCAAAAGAATCAGCAAAAATTGTTTTCGGTAATGTGTATACACAGTGGGGAAATATAGAATATCAAAAAGTAAACGACATCATTACCTCAATGTTTGGTAATTAGATGCAACCATTACAATTACGAAATGAGTCATTAGTCGAGATTGCCACATTTTTAGTCAGGAGATGGTCTGAAAGAGAAAATATCATAGTTGAATTTTCAGACAAAATGGAGACAAAAATCAGACTAAAAGAAAACAGAGTTATCTTAACACCAATTGAAAAAAGAATAGGAGGTGATTTTCAAAGATACAGGCAATTTAGAACATCATTATGGTACGAAGCAATGAGAATAAAATTTTGTAAAAAAATTCTTAGTAATGACCATGCGTTTGGATTTATTCTAAATACTATGGAAACTCAGAGAGTGGAACAACTAGGTAGAAAACTTTGGAAAGGTATGGATGAAGAGATTATCTTTAATTATACATACATGCTTGTAACCAGACCACAATTACATACAGTTTATGGAAAAGCACGAATTGTAGAAGCATTTTATCAATATTTTATGTTTGGAGCACTCAAAGGTGAAATACAATCTAGTCATTTTGAAAGAATAAAAAAAGCATCAGAGTTTGCTAAAAAAATTGTCGATGAATCTATAGAGAAAAAATACAATACAGAATGGTTGGAAAAAAATGTGAATGAAATTATTAAAATTTTGGATATAGATTCATTGCTTACAATTCCTGTTTCTTTACCATTTATTAAAGCAGGTATGACTATTTCGGAAGAAGAATTGCTGAAATTTCTAACAGTTGTTTCAAAAAATAAAGAAGGTGATTTTGGAAAAATTGATCAAAAAGATGTGTTAAACGGAGATAACATCTATGACGAATACAAAGTATTACTAGACGAAAATAAAAAAAATGATAATAAAGGACTAACCTCTGAATCAATAGGAGTTAAAATTCCAACTACCACTAATGTTGATGAGACAGTAATCTACGATATGAATTTGATAAATAATCTTAAAACAAAATTTAGAGAAGTAAAATCAGGATGGAAAGAACAACACCTTAGTAGTGGAGATGAATTTGATGAAGAAAATTATATTGAAGGAAACGAGCCATTTTTTACAGATGTTAAAAAATCAATCAAAACAAGAATAATTATTTTATTAGATCATTCATCAAGTATTGCATCAGATGCATTAGAATACAAAAAAGCTACACTTGCACTTTGTGAAGTACTAGCATATCTAAAAGTAAAGTTTGCAGTTTATGCATTTAATACAGATAATAGATCGGTTGTATGTTGGGTGATAAAACCAGACAATATGAAATGGAATAGTATTTCAGCCAAAAGATTAGCACAAATTGTTGCAAATGGTTCTACGCCGTTAGCAGAAGTGTATGATAAAATGTTTCCCATATTACAATCAAAAAGACCAGATATCTTTTTGACACTAACTGACGGAGAGCCATCAGATCCAGATGCAGTTCGTATAATGACCAAGTCATTGAAAAGTCTTGGAGTTAAGATGGTAGCCCTAGGCTTGGGATCAAATACGGTTAGAGCCACCATAATTGCAAATAATCTAAGACATCTAGGATATGAGAAGACTTTGGCAGTAAGTAGGTTAAATGACATTCCAAGTAAAGTAATCAGAATTTTAGAATCATGAAAATTGTGTAATAGTACATGGTACTTTTGCAATAAAAAAAGAAAATTTACTTGCATTGACCTTTCATGAATTCAGAACCAGCTTTTTGTATTTCTTCTGGTGTCATGTCTTTCTTTCTGGTTGCTACTGCCCCATCTATGTCCAAAAGGATCTGAGAGTATCCCTACGCGATCGCCCCCAAAACCCATCCATCATAGGTAACATTGGGTTTGCTCCTGCTGAAATGGCTTTGCTAAAAACAGAATCTGCATCATTTACGTATAGGTATATCAAACCACTTGGTCCCCCAGTTGATTTTGGTGACAAGCATCCCATTTCTGGCATTTCATCACAGAGCATTATTGCAGAATCCCCAATTCTTATCTCTGCATGCAGCATACATACAAGCTCCTACTATCGATTTGATAGATCTTCCACGTACTAATCGTGCCTTTGCATCTTTTCTGTAAAAATATGCTGCTCTTTCAATTACGGCATCAGAAAGTGCTAGTTTTTCTTTAAGTTTGAGTATTTTGTAAAAGGCGCTTCTTAGATTTCGCTCTGCAGTGGTTTTTACCTGACTCTGAGAATCCCATACCCTCATTCTTTTCATGGATTTTTTCATTTCATAACCCAACGGTTTTCCCACAAAATCATGATTAGATTTTCCAATAATTGTTGAAAGCCCCATATCATGCATTGTTAGTGATGTATGCATGTGTTGATTTTGTGTAAATAATCCACTCTCGTTTCTTGCGTCTGTAATCTTTTCTTGTAAAATCCTTCCACAACTCTGACAGAACATTTCACCTGTTTCATAATCAGTAATTATGATACTCTCACTACATGAGAGAGTTTCTTCTTTGTTTGCGATGAGTTTTTGAACCATAGGTATCCCAGATGTCAAAAAATGAGATAGTAATCAAAACCAAGCAGTTATCCAAAGACAACTCCGTGTTCTGGTTCCAACACCAACTTTCACATCATTGATGTTTTTACTAGTTGATTACTAACTAGAGTGGATATATCATTATGAAATAAAAACAGTGTTCGGATGATCATGAATATTTGTTTATTATTTCTATTAATATTAAACAACTTGAAATGTATATGAAAAAATAAAACACTAAAAAATTATCTTGAAAATCTAACATTTGTTTAATTTAAAAAAATAAAACCAGATACATTTTTCAATTTCTTACAGTCATATTTATTTACAATTTTATATCATTAGAATCATTACAGAAGCTAGTATGATTACGTGTGGCACTGTAATTGGTATAGCGATAACACTGGCAACAGTGCTTTTTGCATCGTGGAAAAGGACATTCAGAAATTCTAGAGTAAAATTGGTTGTTGCACATGGAATTCTGTGAATGTGGTTGTAAAAAAATTGATAGTGATTATGTGTGTAATGTATGTAAAGCAAGATCATGCAAGGTAATTATTCTCGATTCTAAATTATTTTACAAGTTAGAAGGTTAATCCTTCTTTCACCATTAGAAATAAATCCTTTCTTAGTGGATTATAATTAAGTGTGAAATTCAGATTATCCAAGAGTGAGTCTATTAATGCACATTTGTTTTTTGGACATACTTCAATAACAGAGGATGTATCGTATCGCAAAAGTTTGATTAGTATTGTCTCAAATTCTCTATCCAGATTTGCATCATGGATTTGTTGGTAAATACTTGCTATATCTTCAAGTAAATTCCATGACTTCGCCTTTGGCTAGTTTTTCTCTAAATTTTTCTCGGTCTCTTTCTTTTTTATCTTTCATGGTACAGTATCTTAATAATGGAATTTATTGTCGATTGTATAAAATATGAACAAATATACAATAATAATTGAAAATAATGAACATTTTTTAAGATTTTTAAATTTGAATTATAATATCATGGTTTCATATAAAAAACATGTATGATGTTTTAAAATGTGAATGCCCCATAGGTTCAGAAAGATGTGAAAATGATGAAGGGGTGTCAATTTGTCTTTCATGTGAAGGCCGGATAGGAGATTTGGAGTGCCGATGATGCCGGCAAATATTTTACTAGAAAAGGCTGATCTTTATACTGATTGTAATCAATGTCACAGCCCGCTACCACATTGCCATTGTAAGTGTCCTTATTGTGAAAAACGAGATGACTGTGAATGTGCATTATTTGATGCAGTTACGGGAGGTTAAATGAAATTTGAATCTTTATGATACTAAAACAATTAGGTGTGCAATTTGTCAAAAGGCAATAGGGGAAGTGGATTTTGATGCGGAGATAATTCGCCCAAAATGCGGGCAGTGCTCAAATCCAATTCCAGACACTAGAGATAAAATGCCTTACTTGATTTATAACTAGAGTTTTTCCAGCGCATTAAGCTCACAGCAAAATTATTTAGTAAAACCCTGATTCCCAACCACATTTAATGTAATTATGGATTTTATCATCGATACAATGAATTCAATTTTTGGTCTAGTGTATGGTTTACAAGACAATCCCAAACTGAATCAGTGTGGTAGTCAAGTTATTCAAGATAGTGCTCAAAGAACTTAAGACCAAATGGTTCTCAATTAGGAATAACACATGACATTTCTAAAATCAAAGCAGAATCAGACAAAATTTTCAATCCATAAAATAACCTTAACACAAATTACTATAGAAGCCTAGAATTTAACATAAAAAGAAGAACGAAAACTTCTAAATTTGGTAACAAAATACATGATAGTATGACTAATATCGAGATAACAGCAGATGAGATTGAAAATATTCAGAATAAAGTTCCATTATTAATTTTAGATTTAAGATCATCAGAGAACTACATGGCAGGACATATTGAAGGATCTGCAAATGCCAAATGTGCCAATATACAACAAAAACAAGCAATTATGTCAAGACTTCCAAAGGATCAAAAAATAATTCTTATTGATGATGACGGAAATGAGGCATCACAAAATGCTAACATGCTAGCAAGATTTGGTTTTGATGCACATTATCTCAAAAATGGAATAAAAAGTTGGAATAAAACACTAGTAAAAAGTAAACAAGAGACTGTAATTTCAAATGAAAAACTATGGGAGTCTTTGAAGAATGACAAAGATGTATTTTTATTAGATGTTAGAGAACCAATGGAGTTTGCAGAATTTAAAATTCCAGGAGCGGTAAATGTTCCATTATCAGAGTTATTCACATCAAGTGTGAGAGAGAAAATTCCAAAAGATAAGAAGATAGTAACTATATGTTCTCATGGAAATAGATCAATGATAGCTACCTTTGCACTTGCACAAAAGGGAATCGAATCTACATCTTTGGAAGGAGGAATGTCTAGATGGAATCAAGTTCTTAATGCAAATACAGCAATTAAAAATGCAGATTTAACAATTATTCAAGTTGAAAAAGTTGGAAAAGGATGTCTATCACATATTTTGGGATCTTATGGTGAAGCACTAGTGATTGATCCAAATTATCCACCTTCAAAGTACATTGAATTTGCAGAAAAAGAAGGACTAAAGATTACCAAAGTTATAGATACACATCAACATGCAGATCATGTCTCTGCAGCTAAAGAATTAGCAAAAATTACAAAAGCTGAATTGTATTTTAGTGCAAAAGAGGAATACAAAATTATACACAAAAAAGTAGATGATGGAGATATAATTCCTGTTGGAAAAAAACAGGTACGAGTAATACACACTCCTGGGCACACAGCAGGAAGTATGACATTTGTAGTTGATGATAAATATGCATTTAGCGGCGATACGTTATTTGTTGAGTCTGTTGGAAGACCAGATCTTCGAGATAGAGCAGAAGAATTTGCAAATGATTTACACGATACAATCCATAAGAAGTTATTAAAACTTGGATCAAACACAATGATATTTCCAACTCATCATGGAGAAGGGATAAAATCTACAGAAAATGGAATATTTTACACCACACCAGAGATGGCTAAAAAATTAGCATTATTAGATTTGAGCAAGGAGGAATTTGTAAATAAAGTTGTTAGTATGACTACGCCTAGACCCATGAATTATTCAATTGTAATCAAAGTAAATAAAGGAACAATTCCAATTATTGAAGAACAAGTACCGGATTTGGAGATGGGGCCAAACAGATGCAGCATATAATCATCTTAAAAATTGATTTTTTAAAATGCTAGAAAATATCAGATGAATTGACTTGAAGTGTTTATCAGTATCACAACCTTTTGCAGATTTAATAATATCTGGAAAAAAAATAATAGAATTAAGAAAATGGAATACAAATTTTCGTGGTGAATTTTTGATTCATGCCCCAATCAAAATAAGAGTAGAGGACTGCAAGAGATTAAGAATTACAAAAAAATTAGTTACCGGTGTAATTATTGGAAAAGTTGAGCTTTATGATGTAAAAAAATATAATTCATCAAAAGAAGTAAAAAAAGATCAAAAATTTCATTTGGCTTCAAAAAATTTTCAAGATAAGACTTTTGGATTCAAGATAAAAAATGCAAAACCATTAAGAATTCCAATTCCATGGAAAGGACAATTGGGATTTTTTGATGTAGGATTATCAAAAGCAAGGATCAAAAACAAAGACATCGTAACTGATATCATAGATGAAGAATATCGCTATCGGTGGATTGGACATCATTGACATACATGAATCTTTAAAAAAAAGTCTTACTAGTATATATAAAGGGCCTATTTAAAGTCCGTCGACATGCCTCAAACAAAGCCTATTGTTAGTGTTGAAAATGTAGTTGCTTCTGCATCAGTAGACCAAAAAATTGATCTTAACGAAATAACTTCAAAATTTCCCGATACAGAATATCATCCTGAACAATTTCCAGGACTGGTCTTTAGATTACAAAATCCAAGAACTGCGACACTTATTTTTAGAACTGGAAAAATGGTATGTACTGGTGCAAAATCAGAAGAGATGGCAATCAAAGCAGTTAACACAGTAGTTCAAAAACTACGAAAAGGTAAAATTAAAATCAAAAACGATGCAGTGATTACAGTTCAAAATATTGTAGCAGCAATCAACTTAGGCGGTAAAATTCATTTAGAAAAAGCAGCCAGAACCCTACCAAGAAGCATGTATGAGCCTGAACAATTTCCAGGATTAATTCATAGAATGCTAGACCCAAAAACAGTCATATTGTTATTTGCTTCAGGAAAGCTAGTTTGTACTGGTGCAAAAAAAGAATCAGATGTATATCGTTCAGTTCATAATTTACATGCATTGTTGGAAGAAAAAAATCTAATGATATATAATCAGTAAAAACAGTTATTATATTCAAATTAGCCATAAAAAATTTAATCATAATTGACTGAAGATATTTTTGCAAAAGAAAAGATTAGGCTTACTCCTAAAGATGGGTTTGATTTAGTTGGAATAGATTATTTTGCAGATTCGGATAATCAATTGTACCTAGTAGAGCATTTTGAAATGTATCAAGATGCATTAAATGCAAAAAAAGAACGCATAAATTCAGAAGATTATTTTATTTTATATAAAGGTACATGCGGAGAATATCTATGTAGATAGATCACAAAAAATATTACAGCTTTATTTAATTTTACAAGCTATCTTATCATTGACTATATAAATTCATATTCAGTGACAGATAAAACCACAGATTTGATCGATATATTTTATGATAAAGAAAAGGTCATCCAGAATAACTCAAATTCACAACAAATTATTAGAAAAAGTCCTAAAGGAAAATATCAAATTTTTGATGAGGTGGAATTTACTCGTGGTAGAGAGATACTAGGAGATCTGATAGTTCATGGCATGATAGCCTCAGGAGGGACGGATATAGACTGGTTAATTGAGCACAATGGGGGATTTATCATTCTGGAATTCAAGGGATTTCATAATGACAAGATCAATATTGCAAAAGGACAGATGATTGCATACGAAAAATTACATGAGAAATTAAATCAAGCCACAAAGTGTTATCTGTATATTGTTGGTTGTGATGATATAGATTTTTCAAATCCAGATGCAATGATTTGGATTTTTGAAATGAAACAATGGAAAATGAGTGCGGTTCCAAAAAATACAAGCGATATTTATGGGGATGATTCAGGAAAACAAAAGAAATTCATTGTTTATCGTGAGCATATGGAAGAGATCAGCATAGAAAAACTAAGAGAAATAATAGATTCGCATTGGAATGAATTTGAGAAAATTATGCTCTAAAAGAAAATGTTTTTGATGCTGTTTCTAAATTATTTTCTACTTTTAATGTAAATGTACCAGATTTATCCCATCCAAGACCTCCAGCTATTGCCAATGTAGAAAATTTACCATCACTTTTCACAGAGATTTGTTCAGACCAAACTAATTGACCATTTTGATTTTCTATCGAGAGATTTATTTTTCCAGAAGTATTAGATGTTCCACTAATTGAAATAATATCACCTTTTTGATATGCAGACAAATCAGTTTGAATTGAAAGAATAGATGAAGAACCTATATGAATCTGAGAGTCATCAGATTCAATAAAAGAAATTCCAGAAAGAGATGCACCGATTATAACTATTATTGCAAGTATTGCTCCACTCATACCTAACAATATTTTTGTATTTTTAGATTTCAATTTTACAATTCGTGGATATGTTACTTGTGAAGTTTCAATGTTTTTTTTTGATAGGGTTTTTGAAAATATTAGATCTGGAATAATGGATTTTTCTTCAGCATATTGTTTTTCTTTAATCTCAGATACTCTACCAAGATATTTTTCTGCCAATTTTCTAACATAATTTCTCTCGTAATTGCTAATTACCTCATTATTTTCACAAGCTCTACAAATTTGTTTTAGTATACGCTCATCACCTTTTTCTTTATCCAATAATGTCTTGACATCATCAATGAGAATATCGGTCATGTGTATTTTATTCCCCTATTGGATTATTTATGAAGTTACCTTGTTTAAGATTACTGAGAATTAATATAAACAGGCTCGAATTTTATCTTGATAGAAAAACAAGACTTTAACCTTGAATCCTATTGAATGAAATTCCTCAAATATGCACCAATTATCTAGAATAAATTTTTTGAGCTTGAATCATCACAGTTCGAATGTAATCTTTTGCAGTAGCATCAGATACACCCATCTGTTTTACTTTTTGATATAGATCATATTCTTTTGGATTACTCAAATAATACTTTAAAAGATAATTAAGTCTGTGTGATCTTTTCTCATCACTCTTCATGATTCTACTTTTTTGGTATGCTAAAAAGGTCAGAGGATAATAGTATAACCAATTGATCTTATTGTATCATAAAATTTGAATAAAAACATATGATCTTTTTTAAATAATAGAAAGTTAGGGAAACAAATGAAACGAATTGAAGCAACTATTCAAACCGATAAAACAGGTCCAGTTTCTGATGCTATCAAGGGTATAGTTGGCGGATTTACAATACTGGAAGGAAATGGTAGAGGTTCCGGCCAGAGGCAAACCATAAGAGGGGGAAGAGGAACAGGCACTTTTGTCGCAGAATACAATAAAGTTGCAACTGTTAGTACATTTGTAGAGGATTCAAAAGTAGAAGCAGTGATCAAGGCAATTTCTGAGGCAGCATTTTCAGGAAAGTCAGGAGATGGAATAATTGTTGTATCTACAGTTGATAATGTTCTAAATATTGCATCAAAAAAAAGAGGTTCAGAAGCCCTCTAATCATTTTCTTTTAATCAAAACTACAACGATATGATTATTGAAGACAATAATTTTAAAGCAGTCTAAAAGAAACCCATTGAATAGACTATTGGCTCATTTTAGGACTGTATATTTGGTTTATTCCAACTATAATCTTTCAAATAATTATTACATCTGAGGATTCAGTAAAAACGGAAGAAGCAGTGTCTGAGATTCCAAAAGAATTTGCAATTATCCTACTTACAGCATCTCTACCAATCACGGCTAAAGGTGTTACCACAACTCGTAAAGAACGCAAAGCATAATGTAATCAGCTGAGAGGAACAATTGTTAGCCTCTCAGCGAGGTATTCCTTTGGGGGACATGTTTGTTGAAGGGATAATCGGATATTACAATCCAAGTATAAAAGCGAATGATTTTGTTGTTTCTAAAAAATTCTCAGATGAGTTTTACATCGCGCCTATCTACCTTGATTTTCAGAGAATAAGAAAAATAAAAACACATTAAAAATTAATTTATAACGAGTGTAGTAAGCATGAAATATTTTACTATCATTAATCAGATATCAAACATTGTCTAATGAAATCAATGTGTTTTTTACCAACAAAAAATAGATGAGATTTTTGAGTAGTAAGATATTAGATTTGTAGATATTGGAGGAAATTTGATAAAAGGTAAATTTAGAGAAGAGATCGTTCCATTTAAAACGGATGAGGAGCAACAGAAAATATTTAGAGAGTTAGCATATAGAGTACCCACTAGGAAACATTTCGATTATTCTATGGTCCGGTAAAATATTCAGCTTCACGACGTAAGAAATTGGTCATGATGAGTTTTCCACTAAAGAATAGTATTCTTTTAATCACAGCAGAACCAAATGTAAACATAGATAAAATAGCATACAAAAATATTCAAATTCTTGGAAAAGAATGTGGGAATTTTCTGAGGAATAGAATAAGTATTAAACTGCTAAAAAACGAGGATCAACATAAAATAACATATACATAAATTTGTTCAGATTTAGGTTCAAAATCAAACAAATTTTTGAAAAAAATAGAATCAAGTAATAAATCAGGAGATTAATTATTGATGTGGCAATAAAAACTAGATACATCTTTGGTTGTAATCATTATAATAGAAATATTCTATCTACTACAATTTTTGAAAGAAGATTAGAGATTCCATCTATCTTTTGTGATGATTGTGTTGCAGTTTGTGATATTTGTCTTAAGAAAATGGAAACAAAAGCATATGATAAACTTGAACTATGTGAAAAATGTTATTTCAATGTTATAAAAACTGCAAAGCGTTAAGATTCTTGTTCTATAATGACGTTTAATGTCATAGTAGTTCTGATATGAGGTAATTTCCTAATAGCCTTGGTAATTATATTCTCCAATGTTTTGTATTCGGACGTTTCAATTTTACAAATAATATCATAGTATCCAAACACCACATCAGCTTCTTTTACTTCTGGAATATGACTCAGATTTTTTAAAATATTGTATTCTTCTCCTTTATCACTATGAATAACAACATATGCTTGAACATTATTTTTGCCAAGCATAGATACAATAAGTTTTTCAGATGTTTGAAATAGATTTTCGCTTTCTGCGCGTATAAGAGTCACGGTGGAATGTACTTTATTCATCTTACGGATTACATTTGTAACGGTTTTTTGAATTTTTTCCTCAGAGTCTGATTCTATTTTTGCAATAATATCATAAAGACCAAGCGTACCGTGTACTTCTACGACATTATCAACTGTTTTTAGTGACGAAATTACACTTTTTTCTGAACCTAGATCACAGTTTATGAGAACATATGCTTTTGCCAATTAACAGACCCCCCTTATTGTTGTCCTTCTATCCCCATTAAAGTTAGTGTTGATCTGATTTTTGGGATTTTTCTAATTTTCCAAGTTATAGTTTCACGTAATGTTTCAACTTGTTTTGATTCTACCTTTGCCAATATATCATAGGCACCAAATATACCATGTACTTCTGCAACTCCTATGGATTTTAATTCAGAAATTACTGATTCTTCAGAACCTAAATCACAGTTTATGAGAACATATGCTGTTACCAATTTATCACTCATCT
>Ga0315290_10002373_pt1 | contig 13276 bp, 12 predicted proteins | sample YL17G12_0_MG_FD_203627 | JGI IMG/M metagenome (GOLD analysis project Ga0315290, IMG submission 203627) | Sediment microbial communities from Yellowstone Lake, YNP, Wyoming, USA - YL17G12_0 | ecosystem: Environmental > Aquatic > Freshwater > Lake > Sediment | place: USA: Wyoming | collected... | reverse complement strand
GAACATACTTATTCCCCTAAACCAAGCGATCTCGTCGCCGTCCGGAAAGCCCGGCTGCTGTTCGAAGTCGGTATCGGTCTTGAAGTCTGGGTCTCCTCGTTGGTGAAGAATGCCGGCAGTGCATCACTCCGGGTCGTCACCACCTCCAAAGGCATCGCGCTTCTCCGCGACAGGCCAGACCATGACGGTGCGGCTCATGCCGCCGAAGAGGATGAACGAGGGAATCCTCACGTATGGATGGACCCTGAGAATGCGACGACCATGATGCGGCACATCACGGAAGCGCTCATTCAGGCAGACCCGGCCCATGCAACGGACTACCGAACCAATCAGGCCTCCTATCTTCGGAAACTGGACCAATTGCGAGGGGAGCTGAGTGATCGGATCGCACGCCTTGCCGACAGGCGATTCATCGCCCATCACCCGGCCTGGCCGTACTTCGCGAGGCGTTTTGGGTTCCAGATCGTCGGGACAATCCAACCGCAATCCGGGAGCGAGCCATCGGCGCTCCACCTTCACGGGCTCATAGCGAAGATCAAAAAGGACCGGATCAAGGTCGTGGTCTCGGAAATTCAGCTGAGCCAAAAGATTCCCGAGCTGTTGGCCAAGGAGACCGGTGCACGAGTGGTGGTGCTCACCACTCTCCCGGGAGGCCTCCCGCACACAGAGACCTACCTCGACATGCTCCGTTATAATGTGCTCCAATTGGCCAACGCGCTGGACGCGGCCTAGCGGTTTATAGGCATCGATTTCAGCGGCTTGGACTGAGAGGAGTCCTCACCGACGTGGCAAGTCAGTCACCCCCTATCATTCACTTTGATCATGCCACCTTTGGGTTTCCTGGGGTGGTTGCACTTGAGGATATCTCGCTCGACATCCAATCCGGCGAGTTCGTGGGGGTCATCGGGCCCAACGGGTCCGGAAAGACGACTCTCTGCCGCGCGGTCCTCGGTTTGATGGCTCCGCTGAAGGGCCACCTCAGGATTTTCGATTGTGCCTGTGATGAGCTACGCTGCCACCACCGGGCCAAGATCGGCTATCTGCCTCAGAAGGGAGTGGTCGATCGCAACTTTCCCGTCACGGTACTGGAAACCGTCATGATGGGACGGTACGGCGCATTAGGCCTGTTCACGCGGCCATCAGGGAAAGATCGCAAGATCGCACTGGACGCCTTGGCTCATGTGGGGATGGAGGGGCATCGCGACAGCGCGCTGGGCCACCTCTCTGGAGGACAACAGCAGCGGGTCTTCATCGCCAGGGCGTTGGCCCAGCAGCCACAAGTGTTGTTGCTCGACGAGCCGACGACTGGACTGGATATCACGACGCAACACAACGTTGTCGAGTTGGTGCAGCATCTGCACGAAGAGTTAGGCTTGACAGTCCTCTTGATCACCCATGACATCAATATGATCCGTTCGCGGGTGGACCGGCTCGTGCTCCTGAAGACCCGCCTCTTCGCCGCCGGGCCGCCTGCCGATGTCCTGAAGCCAGACATTCTCAGCCAGGTCTACGGGAAAGACCTGGTCATCACGGAACGGGACACCATCATCGTCGAGGACTACCACCACCATCATTGACCATGTAGTACGATGCTTGATCTGCTCGCATACGACTTTATACAACGTTCTCTCCTAGCGGCTGCGCTCGTTGGCGCCTTGTGCTCAACGATCGGTGTCTTCGTCGTGCTACGCGGGCTGGCGTTTATGGGAGCCGGCACGGCACATGCGGCGTTTGCCGGAGTCGCGCTCGGATTTTTAATAGGCTGGCCGCCGCTCCTCATGGCCCTGCTCTTTGGCCTCGCCACGGTCTGGATTACGGGATGGATGGAAGAAAAAGGCCGGATGAAACTCGATGTCTCCATCGGCATTCTCTACACCGCCACCATGGCCCTGGCGATTCTCTTCATCGGCCTGATGAAGACCTATAACGCCGAGGTCTATGGCTACCTCTTCGGAAATGTGCTTGCAGTGACCAGCGAGGAACTACGCACGATTGCCGGATTGAGCATCGTCGTCATTGGTGCGATTGTGCTCTTCTCGAAAGAACTCTACTTCATCGCATTCGACCAAGAAATGGCGGAAGCCTCCGGAGTGCCGGCCCGGCGCATATTTTTCCTCTTGCTGACCCTGGTCGCGCTCACGGTGGTGATATCACTCAAGACCGTCGGCGCGATCCTCGTCTTCGCGATGATCCTGATTCCTGCCTCCACCGCCTACCAACTGACGCATAGTCTCTCGACCCTGACCTGGTATTCGATCCTCATCGGAGTCTCCTGTTCGGTCGGGGGAGTACTCATCTCCTCTTATTGGGATATCCCCTCCGGTCCTGCCATTGTGTTGCTCGCCACACTGCTGTTTTTTGTTGCGGTTATTTTTTCTCCCAAGAAACAGCGGCGGGCCCTCACCGTCGGTTGATCTCAACTCCATGTCACGTTGTGCCATCTGAGTCCTTATCTAATTTCATGTTGGCTCTCCCCTGTAGGGCTACAGATACAATACTGTATCGGCAACGAGTCATTATTCCACAAGCTGAATGACACCATGACTGCCCCCTGAATCGCCCAGCAAATTTGATAGGCTTAAGTTTCTATATTGATTGAGCAATTCCGTTCACCAGACTACAATCTATTCAAGCGAAATTGGGGTACTAAACTTGCCTGTTAGTGCGGAGAGGGCGGGCGTCTGTCGCCTAGTTACATCATTACATCACGGGGGATTTATATGGGTGTCGTTTTGGCTCGTTGGGGTTTGGTGGGATTCATGGTACTAAGCGCGCTTGTCCTAGGCAGCCAGGCAAATGCGGAAGAATGGAAGATGGAACAGGGCGGGATAGAGCCAGGCAAAGTCGTGCTCGGTATGCGGGCAGGATTTGCGCCATTGACCCAATCGTTGAACGATTTTACCTCAACCGAGGTGGGCTCCTTGGTCAATTTCCAAGGAATGTATAGCCTCAATAAGTGGCTCTTAGTCGGGATGATGTTGGAGTGGGAACGCCATTCCGTGAATTCAGAAGGGTCCGGCCAGGACTTGGGCCATCAAGACACAGTCTCGGTGCTGCCGACGGTAGAAGTCCGTCCGGTTAAATTCGGCCCGGTCATTCCTTACGCGAACATGAGCTTTGGCGTGAACGTCAACAGCTTTGGGGAAAGCAGTGAGATCGGCAATACCACCATTTCACCCAGCAACAACTTCGCCTGGCGACTCGGCTGGGGCGCCGACTACATGCTCACCAAACAGTGGGCGCTGAACACAGAAATGGCCTACAAGCGCAACGATGGTCACGCCACGATCAACGGGCAACGCGTGGACGATTGGAACGCGTCGTCCTTCGGCTTCCTGTTCGGTGCGAAGATGTTCTTCTAGCCATCACGATATGCTCCTCCCCAACAAGGCAGGATGTCTGGTCACTCCGGACATCCTGCCTTTCTTTTGCTCGGGCGTATTAAGCAACGACGACAGCATGAAGACCTCTTTGAAGTCTTCTCGCGCTACTGGACTGTCTTCAGATTGGAGAAAGAGGTTGAAACGTGAACCGGGCTATCCTAGTCGACTCTGCTTGCTGCGGCTCCACACCATCCCGGTCTGTTCCTTCGAACTAAAGCCGAGCTTTTCATAAAACCACGGCATGCGGGTGCAGAGCCAGAAGAGTTCGACTTTCTTGAGGCGAGGGTGGTTCAAGATGCGCTGGACGATCTCGGTGCCGATCCCTTGTTTCTGATAGGCCTTGTCGACGATCACATCCCAGATGGTCGCCCGATACACGAAATCGGTTAGGACTCGGCCGAACCCCACCAGTTGATCGCCATCCCACGCACAGAGCGCCACATCGGTATGGCGCAGCATATCTTTAGCATCGTCGAGCGTCCGGTCCTTAGCCCAAGGCGCCTGATGGAACAGCCTAAGAAGCTGGGACGCCTCGAGTTCTTTCTTTTCGGAAAAGGTGATGGCGGGCTTGAGGGTTGGGGGCATCTTGTACTAGATTATCTCCCAGTTACAGCAACCAAAATCACGCGGAGTGTACGAGGAACATCATGACAACGCAAGTCCGTAGCTGCCCCAAGTGTTTTCAACTCATGTGGCTCACAGATAACCAGTATGAGCTCCTCGATGAGGCGACCGTTCGAGCCAAGTGCCCTCACTGTGGGTCGACAGTTCGCTTCGCGCTTGTCTCGCAGGGGGCAAACGCCGCCGGCCCAAAGATGGGGCATTGACCGCTTCGCGGAGTTCTGAGTCCTGAGTTTAGAGTTTTGAGTTGAGGCCAAACTCAGAATTCAGAATTCAGAATTCAGAACTTCAGCCTCACATTCCCCGTCCTGCGCCGTCCAGTTCCGGCTTGTTGCCGGGTAGAATCTTGTTCAGCGCGGCTCGATACTCGCCTGTGTGCTTCTCATCGATCCGTCCGATTTCGATCTCTTTATCTCGCCGCATCCGTTCCAGATGATCGAGCACCGAGAGCAGCGGCTGGACGGAGCCGAGCAATCGACCAACCTCGAAGGCTTCCAGCGATTCCACTAATAATTCGTTCAGGCCTTTATAAGGAGTTCCGGCACTCTGGCTCCGGAACCGGGAGACGATTTCCTCATACTCCTCGACCGCCTCAAACTTGGGCTTCACACCGGTCGGCACCGCCGACAGATGCACAATCGGCGGCAATTTGGCCGCATACATCTTCAGCTGAGCAACCAATCCACCCATCGCGTCCAGCACATCAGCAGTCTGCATGAACTCATCCTTCGAGGCGGCATGGCTTACGCCAAGCTGAGGGACCTGTCAAGATTTACGAGCACCGTGAGGAGGCGTGAGACCATCGAGGGCCTGAACCACCTGCTCCATATCGGACGGAAAAGGCTTTGTATACTCCTGAAACTCTCCGGTGGACGGGTGATGGAAACCGAGGGTCCTCGCATGCAACATCACGCGAGGGATCTCGACGCCCTCTACTGTGCAGACCTTCTTCCCGCCATAGGTCTGATCTCCCAGAATCGGATGGCCCAGCGATGTCAGATGGACGCGGAGCTGATGAGTCCGGCCTGTGCGCGGGTACAACAGGACATGGGCGGCCAGTTTGCCGAAGCGATGGTCGACCTTGTATTCCGTCACGGATTCCTTGGGTCGCGCCGTGTGGGCAGAGAACTTTTTCCGTTCCTTCCTGTCACGGCCGATCGCCAGCTCGATCAACCCATGTCCTTTTTTCGGTACGCCTGAGATAAGCGCCTCATACACCCGCGTGATTGTGTGATGTTTGAACTGAGCCGAAAGAGCACGATGGGCCTCGTCTGTCTTGGCGATCACCATCACGCCAGAGGTATCCTTGTCCAGTCGATGGACCAGCCCTGGCCGTTCTTTCCCACCAATCGTCGATGCCGTGCCGCCGGAGGTCTGAAAATGGTAGAGGAGGGCATTCACCAGCGTGCCGGCCCAATGACCCGGCGCAGGATGGACCACCAAGCCGGCTGGCTTATTTAGGAGCAGCAACACGTCGTCCTCGTAGAGAATCTCGAGGGGAATCGACTCGCCTTTGAGTTCCAGCGGCTCCGCTTTCGGAATGTCAAAGGCGATCGTGTCGCCGGGCTTGATCTTTTGGCTGGGCTTGACGACCTGACCGTTGATCCTCACGCGCCCTTGCCCGATCAACCGTTGCAAGGCTGACCGCGATAACTTGGGCTCACGATTGACCAGAAAGATATCCAGCCGTTTCGGCGCCTCGCCGGATGTGACGACGAACTCAGTGACCACGGCAGGGGCAGCCTCGGACAACAAGGGGATGACCCCGCCTATGGAGAAGGACGCGAGTCTTTTCTGGTTTTCGTCGACCGAACAGCATCAATGTCCTTTCTCAGCTGGAGTAAGACGGACTCCTGTTCAGTGAGACGTCGAGTCAAGGCCTCGATCTGTGTCTCAAGCTTGTGCACCTGCGCACTCAGGTCCCGGTTTTCTCTTGCAAGGTCGCGCTTTCCCCCTGCGCCGCCATTCAAGAACGCAGGACCGGTTGTAGAATCTTCGCGCGATGCCTGCGCGCCGGAGCCAGGCGAGACCGCAGTCATCGGGACGCCTGCCGGAGAAGAAAACGGCGTGGTCACCGTCTGAATCTCTCGATAGTCCAACACAAGCTCACTGGCCGAATAATTCGAGCCTCCCGACCAATTGGAGGCGGTCTCCACAATGAATCGGGCCGGATCGAACGTCAGATGTCCATGAACGCCCCAGATGGATCGCATGGGGTTATTCCGGACGAACCCGACATCCGTGGCAAACTGGTTGACAACCTCTCGCGCATTGGCGATGACCACATGCAACCGCCGGTTCACGATGAAGAAGGCCCCGGATGTGACCTCCAGGTTCGTGCCCGTGGGAGATAAGAACACAAATGATAACCACTCTGACCCCTGCGCCTGTTGAAATGCCGTGCGTAGGATCGGCGTCATCCGCGAAATCTCCTCGGTGGTAAAGACGGGAACGGGAGGACGTTTGCGGTCGAGCAATCCCATCTCCGGCTGAACCAACAGTCGGGAAAGAATCGTCGCAAGCTCCGGTTCGTTCCATTCAGCCGGATGATCGTACTGCAGTGCCTTGGATTTCTCGGACTCCTGGTACGTATCCAATCGGACAAACCAGGTGGGTTCTGTGTGGATGGGACGCGTCACAAGCGTGGCGCTGCTGCATCCCACCACATGGAGTAGCACAAGCAGCCCACCGGCGAGAAGGCAGCTTATTCTGAAACGCCGCTGGCGTACGTTCATGGGGGTGCCTTATACATGGAATGGACCAACCCCGGCAACAACCGAGTTTGGCATCAGACGTCTCAAGAAGCCACGCTACTGCAGCGCGATGCTCAATTGCAATCGGAGGCCTGCCGGTCCGATTGCCTCTTCATTCGATTCGGACTAAGCTGGCAACTGCGAGGCTGGTCCGACGCCGAACATGGAGGCAAAATCATGCGATGGACAGTCAGCCTGATGGTGGTGCCGGTGATAGTACTTTCCTCGTTCACGATGACGGGACGCGCAGCAGACCTGCCGGGCATTCCCCCGGAAACGGTCACCGATTACATCCATGCCGTCATCGAAGCCGACCGTACCTTCTACACCATTCATGTCGTCAAGCGCATGCAGAAGCAGGGTGGATCCCCGGCAGCGGAGAATTGGCGCACGGAGAAGAGGACCCTGCCGTTACCAGCTCAGTTTCTCGCAGAAGCGAGCGACCTGGCCTCGAAGACCGGAACGAAGGTCCGCTACCGGTTGATCAGTCTGTGGCCGATCAATCCGCACAATGGCCCGGACGGTGAGTCAGAAAAGAAGGGCCTAGAAGCTGTAGGTGAACATCCAGAACGGTCTGCCACCAGTACGGTCAAGATCGGCGATGAGACCTATTTCAAGGCCATCTACGCTGACCGCGCCGTCAGCCAATCCTGCATTGGCTGTCATAATACCCATCCGCACAGCCCGAAGAAGGACTTTAAGATGGATGACGTCATGGGCGGTCTGGTGATCGAAATTCCGCTGGGGCGATAGTGTGGAAATCATCTGCAATGGGCGCGCTACAGCTTTCTTGTGCACGGGAAGATGTTTTGACTAGGATGATCGCCCCAGTCACGAGGGCCCTACCATGAAATTCTCACAGTACGACCCGGGAGAGTTCTACGACGAGCTGTATGAGGGGCCCGGTCAGCCAAGGCCCGGTAGCGCCCTCTTGCTGAGAAAGTTCGCTTCACTGCCGAAAGGGGAACTCAGGAAGCGCCAGCAAGCGGCAGAGCGCGTCATCCTCAATATGGGGATGACGTTCGGTGTCTATGGCGGCGACGACGGACATGAGCAGATCTTTCCCTTCGACATCGTGCCTCGGATTGTCGAGCCAGCGGATTGGGAGCACATTGAATCGGGGCTTCGCCAGCGCATGCGTGCGCTGAATCTGTTCATCGACGATGTCTACCACGAGCAAAAGATCCTCAAGGACGGAGTCGTCCCCAGCGAACTCATCTATTCCAGCAAAGGGTTTCTTAAGGCCTGCTGGGGCCTCAACCCCCCACGTGGCATCTGGTGCCACATCGCCGGAATCGATCTGGTCCGCATCGGCGATGGCCAGTATTACGTCCTTGAAGACAACATGCGATGCCCGTCCGGCGTCGCCTATGTGTTAGAAGCCCGGCAGGTCATGAAGCGAACCTTTCCGGAGCTCTTCGACGCGTATCGCGTGCGGCCGGTCGATGGCTATCCGAGCCACCTCCTGGAGACGCTCCGGTATCTGTCGGACCTTCCCGATCCGACTATTGTGATTCTCACGCCAGGAATCTTCAACTCGGCCTATTACGAACATTCCTTGCTCGCGCAAAAGATGGGAGTGGAACTGGTCGAAGCCAATGATCTCGCGGTGATGGATGGTTACGTCCACATGCGAACCACCAAGGGATCTCAGCGCGTGGACGTCATCTACCGGCGCATCAACGACGACTACTTAGACCCGCTCGTGTTTCGCCGCGATTCTGTGCTCGGCGTCCCCGGTCTTATGGAATCGTACCAAAAAGGTAGAGTGGCGCTCGTCAATGCGCCCGGCACAGGGGTTTCGGACGACAAGGCGATCTATGCCTACGTCCCCAAGATCATCAAGTATTACTTGGCCGAGGAACCCATCCTACAAAACGTGCCCACCTATGTCTGTTTTGAAGAACGGGACCGGGCCTACGTATTGGAACATTTGGACCAACTGGTGGTGAAGGCCACCAACGAAGCCGGCGGGTATGGAATGATGATCGGCCCGCAGGCTTCGAAACAAGAGCGAGAGGATTGTGCCAGGCGCATTGAGGCCGACCCACGCAATTATATTGCCCAACCCACACTGGCGCTCTCGCGAGTGCCCACTCTCGTAGAAGATCATTTGGAAGGGCGTCATGTCGACCTGCGCCCTTACGTACTGTACGGTCGCGATGTGTATGTCTTACCGGGAGGCATGACACGCGTGGCGCTGAGGAAAGGCTCCCTCGTGGTGAACTCATCTCAAGGCGGGGGAAACAAGGATACGTGGGTTCTCTCATGAACGCCTCTGCCATCGCAGAGTCGCGTACGGATACCGAGCTCAGAATAGCTGAGCAAGCAAGGCCTGGTCACCGATGCTGAGCCGCGCGGCGAGTTCCATCTATTGGTTGAACCGCTATATCGAACGAGCGGAGAACTATGCCCGGTTCATCGAGGTCAATCTGAATCTCTCGCTCGATCTGCCCAGAGGAACAGCTGAGCAATGGGAACCCTTGGTGGCGACCACGGGCGATCGTGAGAATTTCACCGTCCGGTACGGAAAGGCGACGAAGGAGACTGTGATCCAATTCCTCTCCTCCGATGCCGCAAATCCCAATTCGATTCTGTCCTGCCTCGTGGCCGCGCGGGAGAGCGCCCGATCGGTCAGGGAAATCATTTCTACCGACATGTGGGAGCAGGTCAACCGCTTCCATTTAATGGTCAAGGATGCCGTGTCCAAGGGGTTATCCAGCCACAATCTCCACACGTTTCTGTCAGAAGTCAAAGCCGCCAGCCATCTCTTTCTGGGAATTACCGATGCGACTATGTCACACGGAGAAGGCTGGCACTTTGCACGCCTCGGCCGTCTCCTGGAACGAGCGGACAAGACGTCCCGCATCCTCGACGTGAAATATTTCATGTTGCTCCCGACCGTGGCCGAGGTCGGCACGCCGTTCGATATCATCCAGTGGTCCGCGCTGTTGAAGTCCGCCAGCGCCCTCGAGATGTATTGCAAGCAGCATGGCCGCATCTCGCCCAATACTGTGGCCGAATTTCTGATTCTCAATCCCAACTTTCCGCGAGCCATTCGCTATTGCCTCATCAAGGCTGAGGACTCGCTCCATGCGATTGCCGGCTCGGAAAGCGACCGGCATAACAATCTCGCGGAAAAGCGGTTGGGGCGGTTACGATCGGAAATGGATTACATCGATATGGCGGAGATCTTGTCGGGCGGGTTGCATGAGTTTTTCGATGACTTTCAATTCAAGCTCAATCGGACCGACGACGCCATCTACCAAACGTTCTTTGCGTTGCGCCCGGTCGAAGGGGTGATGACGGAGGAGAAAATTCAGTGAGCCGTGGTCTTTGTCTGACGGCTTATCTGGATTCAGGGTGGCGGCGTAAATCGAGGGTAAAGGGAAAGTCCCGATTCCGCTCTTCGGACTGGACGGTCATCGGCCCCGGCGTATGACCGTGATCCCAGAAACGCGCCATGCGACGAGCTTCGGCTGCGTTCGCGTTGACCGGAAACGAGGGGGAGCTCCGTCCTCCCGGATGCACCACGTGGTACGTGCACCCGCCAATTGCGCGGCCGGTCCAGGTATCGACGAGATCAAACACCAGCGGGGACTGCACCGGGATTGTCGGATGCAACCCCGAAGGTGGTTGCCAGGCCCGGTAGCGGACTCCCGCCACGAACTCGCCGCGCGTTCCGGTCGGATGGAGCGGGACCGGACGGCCATTGCACGTCACGACGTGGCGTGTATCGTTCATGCCGTTGACTTTGACCTGCACCCGTTCCACTGAAGAGTCCACGTAGCGCGCAGTGGCGCCCGCGACCGCTTCTTCCCCCAATACATGCCATGGTTCAATGGCCTGACGCAGCTCGAGCTCAATGCCCTCGCAAACTACGCTCCCGTACCGGGGAAAGCGAAACTCAAGAAATGGCGCAAACCATTCACCACGAAACGGATATCCGCCAGCTTGTAAGTCCCGCATCACGTCCTTTATATCTTGCGCGACGAAATAGGGCAGCATGAATCGGTCATGCAATTCGGTTCCCCAGCGCACCACCTGAGCTTGATAGGGCTGGTTCCAGAACTTCGCGACGAGGGCGCGCAGCAACAACATCTGTGACAGACTCATCTGGGGATGAGGCGGCATTTCAAAGGCCCTGAATTCCACCAAACCCAGGCGTCCCATAGCGGAATCCGGCGAATAGAGCTTGTCGATGGAGAATTCCGTGCGGTGCGTATTACCGGTCAGATCCACGAACAAATGCCGCAATAGGCGGTCCACCAGCCACGGCGTCAGGGTTTCCTCCCCGGCGACCTGCTTGACCGCCATGTGCTGAAACGCAATCTCGAGTTCATACAGATGATCATGGCGCGCCTCATCCACTCTAGGCGCCTGACTGGTCGGCCCCACAAACATGCCGGAGAACAGGTAGGACAACCCAGGATGATTCAGCCAATAGGTGGTGAGACTCCTGAGCAGATCCGGACGGCGCAACATCGGACTGTCTGCCGGCGTGAGGCCGCCTAAGGTAACATGGTTCCCGCCACCCGTGCCGGTATGGCGCCCATCGAGCATGAACTTTTCCGTACCCAGCCGTGATCGGTGCGCCTCCTCATGCAGGATGCATATGTTGCTGACCAGTTCGTCCCAGGTCTTGGCCGGATGAATGTTGACTTCAATCACGCCTGGATCGGGAGTGACTTTGAACGACTGCAATCGGGGATCATAGGCCGGCGGATAGCCTTCCACCCACAGAGGACTGTGCAGTTCAGCGGCAGTCTCCTCAACCGCCCTGACCAAATCGAGGTAATCTTCCAGATAGGACTGTGGCGGCATGAACACGTGCAGCCGTCCCTGTCTGACTTCCACGCATAATGCTGTCCGAAGCACATCCTGAGCTGATTCGCCGACCGCCCATGATGTCGTGATCGAGAGTTGCCGTTGATCGGGTGCTCCCGATGCACGCGGTCGAGACACTGTCGGCCCTAAAGGCCTCGCTTCCAGAGGGTCTCGTTCTAGTTCGATCTCTACATCTTCCGGAGCCGCCCAAGGGAGCGAGGTCAAGGGCAGCCGATAGCCCATCGGCGAATCTCCTGGTAACAGGTACAACCGCCCTCGCTTCAGCGGCCAGGGACCGGAAATCCATTGGGCTTTGCGCAGCCCCGAGTGGCGGAGCGCCAGCGGCGCCACTGCTCTCAGAGGCAACACATAGCCGGCCACTTCCCCCAGCCCACGATCCAGCAATCGAGCCAAGGTACGACGCTGCTCCGGATCCTTGAGGTCCTTTTGCAGCGGGTCCACATTGACCGGCAGCTTCTGTTCCTCCATCAGATAATGCCAGACATCTTCGTAAGCAGGGATGGCAAAAGCGGAATTCAGATTGAGTCGTTCGGCCAATCTGGTCGCAAACTTCTGCGCGTGATCGGCCGAATAGCCATAGGGGACTGATTCATCGGCAACCAATGCCGGATCAAGCCAAACCGGTTCACCATCCAGCCGCCAATAGCACCCCAGCGCCCAACGGGGTAAAGGTTCTCCTGGGTACCATTTGCCCTGGCCATAGTGCAGCAGCCCGCCTGGCGCAAAGCGATCCTTGAGGCGCTTGAGTAGATCACCGGCGAGCTTGCGCTTGGTGGGACCGAGCGCATCGGTATTCCACTCGGCACCCTCCATATCGGCGCTCGAAACAAACGTCGGTTCTCCTCCCATCGTGAGGCGCACATCGCCGGCAAGCAAATCGGCATCAACCTGCTGGCCCAGCGTCTCGATAGCCCGCCATTGTTCGTCGGTATAGGGCTTTGTGACACGCGGATCTTCGTGAATCCGTGTGATCGACATGCTGAAGTCCATCTCGGATTCGCACACATCGGTACGGCCAATCACCGGCGCGGCACTGGACGGAGAAGCCGTACAGGCCAAGGGAATGTGTCCTTCTCCTGCGAGTAAGCCTGACGTCGGGTCGAGCCCGATCCACCCGGCGCCAGGAATGTAGACTTCCGCCCAGGCGTGGAGGTCTGTGAAATCCTGCTTGGGCCCGGTGGGTCCCTCGAGGGGTGTCACATCCGCGACCAGTTGGATCAAATACCCCGATACAAAGCGCGCGGCGAGGCCCAAGTGCCGAAGGATTTGCACCAACAGCCAGCCACTGTCACGACACGAGCCGCGCCGCAATTGCAGCGTCTGCTCACAGGTTTGAACGCCCGGTTCTAGCCGGACGATGTAGTCGATATCCCGCTGGAGTCGTTGATTGAGGCGAACCAGAAAGTCGTTTATGAATTTCGACTCCCCGTGGTCGGCATTCTTAAACCGTTCCAGCCAGGCTCCAAGCAACGGTCCGCAGGGTTCGACTTCGAGGAACGGCACCAACTCCTTCGTCAACTGCGGGGCATAGGTAAACGGAAATTGCTCGGCGGACGGCTCGACGAAGAAATCGAACGGGTTGATCACCGTCATATCGGCCACCATATCCACCACCACCTCGAGTTCGGTGGCCGGCTCCGGAAAGACGAGGCGTGCCACGTAATTGCCGTA
>Ga0315290_10002371_pt1 | contig 13281 bp, 9 predicted proteins | sample YL17G12_0_MG_FD_203627 | JGI IMG/M metagenome (GOLD analysis project Ga0315290, IMG submission 203627) | Sediment microbial communities from Yellowstone Lake, YNP, Wyoming, USA - YL17G12_0 | ecosystem: Environmental > Aquatic > Freshwater > Lake > Sediment | place: USA: Wyoming | collected... | reverse complement strand
AGGTTATTAACAGCTTTGACATTGCCGAACTCTTTGGTTACTTTGTCGTACGTTACACTAGCCATTTGAGCCTCCGTTTTCTATGAGTATGGTGAAATTATTATAACTTAACTCCGTGAAAATAACACCAATCCCAGCCCGACGAAAATCACTATTTTCATGAGGAAATTATCATTATTGAATTTGGTAATTTGTTCTAGGTGAGTTCCTTTGCCAATTCCTGGTTTCGGATTAGAATTTCTTCATGACTATGAATGAAATTACCCCCATACGCCAGCAATACCTTGAAATTAAACGACAATACCCCTCCACTATTCTATTCTTCAGGCTGGGGGATTTTTACGAGACCTTTGATGAAGACGCAGAGACTATATCCAGGGAATTGGATATAGTATTAACCTCGCGACCGATAGGAAAAGGTCTTCGCGCTCCGTTAGCAGGCATACCTTACCATGCCGTCGATAACTATCTTGCCCGCTTGATCAACAAAGGTTATCACGTCGCCATTTGCGAACAAGTGGGAGATCAACCAGCCAAGGGTATTTTCCCTCGAAAAGTTGTGAGGGTGGTCACTCCCGGGACTTTGATAGATTTCAACTTGCTGCCGGGAGATGCAAATAACTACCTCGCCTCAATAGTTATCGAAAATGGCAAGGTTGGCATCGCCTATACGGACATCACCACTGGGGAGTTTGCCACAACGGAACTTGAAAGTTCCGACGAGATTACGATTCGAGCCGAGTTAACCCGCCTAAATTCTGCTGAAATTATTCACCCAGATAAAATCATTTTGCCAACCGGGTTACAGGGTCATATCACCCCCTGGCCTGCCTGGCGATTCGAATCGATCCGCGCTAACGAGACTCTGATGGCTCATTTCGGCGTTTCAACCCTCGAAGGGTTTGGGCTCAAATCCATGCATCTCGCATCTCGGGCCGCAGGCGGAATCCTGCAATACATCAAGGAAACTGACGCGGAGTCCTTGAGCTTATTAAATAACCTCAGAGTTTATTCAATATCGGAATTCATGACCCTGGATAGCGCGACGCGACGCAACCTTGAATTAACCGAGACACTTCAAGGCGACCTCAAAGATTCCCTATTGGGGACACTGGATAAGACAGTTACTCCGATGGGGAAACGCCTCATCGGGCAATGGGTCAGCCAACCATTGCTCGATGAAATGAAAATCAAGGATCGGCAACAAGGCGTGAGCATCTTTTTCTCGCAAGCGATGCTTCGAGCTGAATTACGTTCAAGGCTGAAGCCGCTAGCTGACTTGGAGCGCCTTGTTAACCGACTCTTATCCAACCATGCACTGCCGCGAGATCTGGTAGCAATGCGTGAAACGATGAAACGACTGCCTGCCTTGATCAACCTTTTTAGTAATGAAGATTATTCTAAATTTTTACCAATAGCCCAACTAAATCCATGCTTAGATGAGCTGGCGCTGTTGGAAAATTCAATCGAAGACGATCCACCTCAGACCCTGCAGAATATTGGGATAATCCGCCCTGGATTTTCTGCCGAGCTGGATGGGGTCGTTGCGGCATCAAAACACGCCAGGGACTGGATCAACAACCTCGAATCAATTGAACGCGAACGAACAGGTATCAAGACATTAAAAGTCGGTTACAACAAGGTTTTTGGTTATTACATTGAAATATCACAGGGACAATCATCGAACGCCCCTGCGGATTATATTCGAAAACAGACCTTGGTAAATGCCGAACGCTATATTACGCCCGAGATGAAAGAGTATGAAACATTAGTTTTAAATGCCGAGGAAAGGATTCGAGAAATTGAGCTGCGAGTTTTTAAAGAAATCTGCATAAACCTTTCAAAGACGGCTGAACGAATTTTACTTACCGCTCGTGGACTGGCTGAACTCGATACTCTTGCTTCACTGGCAGAAGTCGCAGCGCTAAACGATTACTGCTTGCCGATTATCGATTCGAGTGGAAATTTTGATATTCGCGAAGGCCGACACCCGGTAGTTGAAAAAAGTATTAGCGCTGAAAGGTTTGTGCCCAACGACATCAGGTTTGAACAAGGAGAAATTGTTCGAATCATCACCGGACCCAATATGGCCGGCAAATCAACATATTTGCGTCAAGCTGCGCTTATAACGCTAATGGCTCAGATGGGCTCATATGTCCCAGCTCTGTCCGCCCATTTAGGGATCGTCGACCGTATCTTTACCCGTATCGGCGCGAAGGATGAACTGCATTTGGGTCAATCCACATTTATGGTGGAAATGATCGAAACGGCGAATATTTTGCACCACGCCACTTCAAGATCACTGCTGATTCTGGATGAAATTGGCCGCGGTACAAGTACTTATGACGGCGTATCAATTGCCTGGGCTGTAATCGAATACATCCATAATCATCCGTCATTGCGCGCTAAGACCTTATTTGCAACCCACTACCACGAACTCACTCAACTTGCCGACTTATTACCTGGAGTAAGGAATTACAACGTAGCAGTAACCGAAGCCGATGAACACGTGGTTTTTTTGCATAAGATTATCTCAGGTGGAGCCGATAGATCCTATGGGATTCACGTTGCTCAATTGGCGGGACTACCTAAGCCAGTTATCCAGCGATCAAACGAGATCATGCAAGAACTGGAAAAAACGTCAGGACGAGCCGTAAAAGCAAAAGGCATTGAGCCGCAACAAATTGCTCTTTTCCCGGAATCAAATCCCCTCCTGGAAGAGATAATGAACCTGGACATGAACGGTTTGTCGCCGATCGAAGCTCTGAACAAACTTTATGAGTGGAAAAATAAATACTCCAAACAATAATATGTTCAAAAGCTGGATTAAAAATGTCAAGGCTGTCTTCAAACGATGACAGCCTTGACATAATTTATGGGCTTCCTAAATTTTATCGAACCAAATCCGCGATAGGTGCCTTGGATTTTGTAACAGCCCAAATCATAGCAGCTAGAAGTACTATGGCGACTACTATGACACCGAAATTAAGACTGCCGTCAGCATTTTGCATTGAATATTTTACAATGATGGGAGCCGCCAGCAAGCTGACCAGATTGGCTACTTTGATCATTGGATTCAAGGCAGGTCCAGCAGTATCCTTGAGCGGATCTCCAACCGTATCGCCGACCACACCTGCTTTATGACGATCGGATCCCTTGCCTGTATTAGCAGCCAAATCCCTCGGTTCGTCCTCAATGGATTTTTTGGCATTATCCCAGGCACCGCCGGCATTTGACATAAATACCGCCAGCAATTGCCCGGAAAGAATAATGCCTGCGAGGAATCCACCAAGTGCCTCAACCTGCAGGACCAGACCGATGAATAATGGCGTCAACACAGAAATCGCAGCCAGTGGGAGCAGTTCTTTTTGGGCGGAAGCAGTCGAAATACTTACGACCTGACCATAATCAGGTTTGACAGTTCCTTCCATGATCCCGGGAATTTTGAATTGACGCCTGACTTCCTCCACGATTTGGCCTGCGGCACGGCTGACGGCCCGTATGGAAAGTGAACTGAACAACCAGGGCAGAGCCCCGCCAAGAAGCAGTCCGATAAATACCCCTGAGTTTGAGATATCGATACCGTGCAGGATTTTATCTTCTGACAAACCCATTTGTCTTTGAACGAGACCAACGTCAGCAATGAACGCGGCAAACAAACTCACCGCCGCAATGACAGCCGATGCGATGGCAACGCCCTTGGTGATCGCCTTGGTTGTATTTCCAACTGCATCCAAGTCCGCCATGATTTGGCGTGCCTTTTTTGTTTCATCATCTTCCATATCATGCCAGGCCATTTCGCCGATACCATTCGCATTATCGCTGATGGGTCCATACGAATCCATGGCGACATTGTTTCCTGTGTGACTGAGCATTCCGATACCGATCATTGCGATGGCATACAATACATAAACAGCGCCGTCACGGCTGTACAGTGACAGGGCAATAAGAAAACTTATCGCAATGACCACCAACGCCCACACGCTGGATTCCATGCCAACAGACAAACCCGAAAGGATCGTTGTGGCAGGTCCGGTGCTGGTGGATTTAACAATTTCCTTGACTGGTGCCTTTTTGATCGAAGTAAAGTAAGAAGTGATTGGGTTAAATGCCACAGCTAATCCGACGCCGATGGCCGTAAGCGCAGCGAAACGCCAATCATGTGCATAGAAAACTGCGATGAAAAAGGAAAGAGTGACCGTAAATATACTGGAGACTTCATATGACCGGAACATCGACTCTTCGGCATCATGAGCACGAAGGAATTTGATTGGAAATTTTTCCCAGATAGGGACTGTGAATGTCCCCAGCATCGAACTAATCACGCCGACTGCGCGGATGATTAATGGGTAAACAATCCACTTTAAGTCGCCTGTTATGGCCACTAATGCCAGACCAAGGATTAATCCTGAGACAATCGTAACTTCATACGATTCAAAAATATCGGCGGCCATACCAGCGCAGTCACCTACGTTGTCACCGACCAAATCAGCAATTACGGCAGCATTTCGAGGATCATCTTCCGGGATATCTTTTTCGACTTTACCCACGAGATCGGCACCGACGTCGGCTGCCTTTGTAAAGATGCCTCCGCCTACGCGCATGAAGAGCGCGACCAGGGTTCCGCCAAAACCGAAACCGAGTAGAACATCCGGTGCTGCCTTACCAAATATGATGAAAATGAGAGTCCCACCCAACAATCCTAATCCATCCGTAAGCATACCGGTATAAGCGCCAGCATAATATGCAATTGAAAGGGATTCGTTAAACCCTCTCCTTGACGCCGAGGCAACCCTAATATTTGCCTGAACCGCCATACGCATGCCAAACTGACCAACGATCAGTGAAAACGATGCCCCCATAATAAAACCAATAGCACGCCCAAAAGCAATGATCGTTGATGTCCCCCGCGTGCCAAATGCCTTGAACTCTTCCTGGGCGGCCAGGCTGGGGAGCACCACATATACGCTAAAAAACATCACAAGGGTCAGGATTGCGACAATCGGCAAGATCGTTTTTAATTGTCGGTTGAGATACGAATCAGCGCCGATTCGTATCGCATTCCATATTTCCTGCATTTTCTCGGTTCCCTTATCTTTCTTAAGAACCACACTTCGCAGCCACCAGGCATATATTAGACTGATGAATGCAGCAACCAAAACGAATAAAATAGCCATCTGCTCAAAGTCGCTTAGGCCATGACGACTGCCCAGTAAAAATATATTCATGTTTCCTCCATAAAAAATTGGGGATTTATATCAATTCACGCCTTTCGGCGGAAAAGATTGTTTTATTTTACACTAACTTAGCTTAACGAGAATAATTTTCTACATGACGAAAGTAATTGATTAATAATAAATTAGAGTTTCTAAAGCTACTTGACATTGGTTTTGATTTTCTGTATAGTAATAGACGGTCTAATAGATGATCAATCCCATTTATGAATGACCGCTGGTTTTTTATTCCAGTTATTCCTGAGATCCCACCTCCTGGTTTTTAGGGGATGTAGACTAAAAGTAACACAATATCAACAATTGCATTGTCCTCATCCAACCCTTGCAGGGGATTTTTCTCTGCCGGAAGTAAATGGGTATTGAATTAAGTTGTAAAAAAGAGTATCCTAATTCTGATAAATATGAAGGAAAAGAAAATAAAGAAACGAATGGAAGACCCCTTATTGATAGGAGTCGAAGAAGATGATGACGAGTATTCTGCCCTCGCCCGATTAATCGAGCTGGGTCGACAGAAATCGTACATCACGATCGACGATATCTTACATTTTTTCCCAGAGGCAGAACAAGATGTCGAGCAGCTGGAAGAAGCATTTGCCGCGCTTCTAAGCGCGGGTATCCCGTTTATTGAGGATGCCGCAACAGTGGAGCCATCAGAAGAGGAACTGATTGCCGCTGAAGGGAAAGATGCCGAGCCCGAAATTGAAGCCGATGCCGCCCTCGATGACTACCTGGCGAATATTGATACCGATGACACCATCGGTTTGTATCTAAAGGAAGTTAGCCGGGTCCCGCTCCTGACCGCCCACGAGGAAGTCGAATTGGCGCAACGGATTGAAAGAGGCCGGATGGCAAGAGAAGAACTTGCCAAGGGCAATGTCAGTCCACGACGCAGGATGGAATTACGGCGTTTGATTGAAGATGGCTGGGCGGCACGTGAACACTTGATCACTGCCAACTCGCGCCTGGTGATTTCCGTTGCCAAGAAATATATGGGGCGTGGAGTTCCGTTTTTGGATTTAATTCAAGAAGGCAATATTGGTCTAATCCGCGCAACCAAGAAATTTGATTATCGCCGCGGTCATAAATTTTCAACTTATGCCACCTGGTGGATACGGCAGGCTGTCACCCGTGCAATCGCTGACCAGGGACGTACTATCCGCGTACCTGTCCACATGGGCGATCAAATCAATAAGTTATTGCGGGTTCAACACCAGCTAACCCAGCGTCTTGGGCGGGAACCCTCCGTGGAGGAATTGGCTGACGCTTTGGAAGTTCCACCGAAAAAAGTGGAAAACATGATTCAAGTTGCGCGGCGCCCTCTTTCACTGGAGACACCTACGGATGACGAAGAAGACTCGGTGCTGGGAGATTTTATCGAGGATGATGAAGCCGCCCCACCCGACGACACTGCAACCTATAATCTGCTTCGGGAACACCTTAGCGAAGTTCTCAACGGACTTCCTCCCCGTGAGGTTCGAATCTTGCAATTGCGTTACGGTTTACTCGATGGCCAAGCGTATACCCTGGAAGAGGTCGGTCGCAAAATGGGGGTTACTCGCGAGCGAGTCAGACAAATCGAAGCCCAAGCCCTTAGTCGACTTAGACACCCTTCAATCCGCCGAAAGCTAAGAGATTATTTGGGAGAATAAACACTAAAATCGACACATCAATAAATGTGTCGATTTTCATTTAGACGCTCATCCACGTGTTCGAACAGGGGCGGAAAGTAAAAGTAGAAACATCACAAAACGGAGCCTATTGAAATAGCATAAGCTTGCTTCCGTTTATAATTAGTCCACTTATGAAAATACGTCTCTCTATTTCGCGTTTATTTTTGGCCATATTGTTGGTGAGTCTGTTTGTCATGTCGACCAGAGCGGTTCTTGATGCTGATTTTTGGTGGCACTTACGAACAGGTCAATGGATAATTGAAAATCGTGCCATTCCTCACTCCGATCCTTTCTCCTCGTCATTTCAGGGCAAGCCTTGGATAGCACACGAATGGCTTTCAGAGATTATTCTTTATGCACTCTATCGAGCCGGCGGATTGGCTTTGCTTGCCCTAACATTTGCAGGCATTATAACCTTAGCATATTTCCTGTCTTATTGGCGCAGTTTTGGGAAACCTTACACAGCAGGAATTGCAACAGTTCTTGGCGCATTAGCATCTGCTCCAGTATGGGGCGTCCGACCACAGATGCTCACATTCCTATTATTTAGCTTCTGGTTATTTTTACTCGAGAAATATTTCGAAACTGGTAATAAAAAAATTATCATCCTATTGCCCATAATTATGCTACTTTGGGTGAATTTGCATGCTGGTTATATGCTGGGTTTGGCATTTCTGGCAATTTATATCTTTCTGAAAATGATAGAAAGCTATATGCCAAGCACCTGGTCAGCTGATAATTTGAATATTCCAAAGCGGGACCTTTTACTTCCAGCCGGAGCTGGATTCTTCGCTTGCATCATTGCGGTCATGATCAACCCCAATGGCTATGAGATGTTTATTTATCCCTTCGGAACGCTTGGCAGCAAGGCCATGATGACTCTCATCGCGGAATGGCTTTCGCCAAACTTTCAATCACCCGAATGGATGCCGTTAGCTCTATTTTTGTTAATTTTGTTGGCCAGTGGATTATTCTCGCGAAGGCGTAGTTCGCTCACCGATATCGCCCTCGCAGTAATTATTGGTTTCGCCGCACTTCGGTCGATGCGAAACGTTCCTCTCTTTGCAGTTGTTGCAATTCCGATTCTCTCCTTTCATTTGGACGGGATTCTTCATTTTTCAGCAAATAGAAATAAACCCTCAAAAAAGGTAAGCATTGCCAATATGGGTATCCTGATTATTATCTTGTTCGCTGGGATAGCTCAAGTTTCTTCAGCTTTATTAAATCAAAGCAATTCCGAAAAAGAAATTTACCCAGTGGCCGCAATCGATTGGGTTAAGAATAATAATCCAAAGGGAAATGTCTTCAATACTTATGGCTGGGGAGGTTACCTTATTTGGCAACTGTATCCAAATTACAGAGTTTACATCGATGGGCGCGCTGATTTGTATGGCGATACTTATTTACAAGATTTCTTAACCATTTATCAAGCCGGTCCCGATTGGGAAACCAAAATGCAAAAGGCGGACATCAAAATAGCATTGGTCGAAACCGACTCGCCAATTGCGAATGCGCTTTCTCGGTCTTCAAATTGGAAGATAATAAATAGGAACAATCTAGAATCTTTATATATCCGACAATGATTTTGGCAAATCCCTGGTTTCGAGGATAATTAATTATTATCCTGCAATTTTATTCCTGAAGTATTCTTTCACTTTACTTATTATTGTGTTTACTATAAAAGTTTGGAAATAATTACCGCAAATATATGGGATTTACTCAGTCACGATGCTTATATTATTTCTTTGCCGGATGGGAGAATTTCAACCACTTGTAAACATGTCGCGCTATGTTATTGAGATATTTCCGGCCTTTATTTCCTAGCAATCTGGGCGCAAAAATCAAGTATCCATCGGATCATTTTCTAATTATCCTGCTTAGGGTTGCTTTTTATGTCTGGTCAATTTGCTTTATGGGGATGGGTTGGCTGATTATTTAAAAACGGTATGCTGGGACTTATATTTTATATAATGAATATAAATCCTAATGAAGTTCGCTTGAATTATTAATTAGATTCGGATTCTGAAATCAAACTAGCGCATCGATCACCAGGGCTAGAAAAATAAACAGCAAATACATGCTGGTATAACGGTACATTTTCCAAGCCATCTTATTTCCTTCCCCTTTATAAACCTTCCAGGCAGTAGAAATAATCCATAGACCGAGAGCTACTGATGAAATCAGAAAAATCGTCCCCGCCAGATGTAGTAGCGGCATCAGGATAGATACCCCGACCAGGAGAAGTGTATATAACCAGATTTGACGTCGCGTTGCTTGCTCACCCTGAACTACAGGAAGCATTGGAACCCCTGCTCGCTCGTAATCCTTTTTACGGACAATGGAAAGCGCCCAGAAGTGCGGAGGAGTCCATAGAAATATTATCGCAAACATGAACCAAGCTGCAGGGGAGAGATTCCCGGTTGCTGCGGCCCAACCCACCAAGGGGGGAATCGCACCTGCTCCGCCTCCAATAACAATGTTCTGAACAGTAGCTTTCTTCAACAAGATGCTATACAGCCAAACATAATAAATTATCCCAGCAAGACCAAGTAGTGCTGCGAGTAGGTTTACAAAACCAGCAAGAATGTAAAAACTGATCACCGAAAGCGCGAGCCCAAATGCCAAACCTTCAGCGGGTAACATCCGCCCCGAAGATAATGGCCGGTTGGATGTACGCTGCATGTTTTTATCGAGGTCACGGTCTATATATTGATTTAAAGCACTCGCCCCTCCAGCTGCCAAAGCACCGCCCAATAGCGTCCAGAAGATCAACCAGAATGAAGGCATCGACCGCATGCCTGCGATCATTCCGCCAAGAGTTGTAACGAGGAGCAGGGATACAATCACGGGCTTGGTTAACATGAGCAAATCCCGAGCGCGTTCTTTTGGATTAATTGGAGGAAACTCAACGAGCCCAACGTTTGCCAGATAGCCTGCTGCGATAACCAAACTAAAAAGTAGTACCCACAAACCAACAGCCGTCAGGCTATGAAGACCAGATAGATATCCCTGGAAGCCATGCATGATATTGACTGCGCCAGTGAAGACATCCGAAAAGAAAAGAACCGTGACAAGCATACTCAATGGTAACAACATACTATTGTCACGATATTTGCTCCATGCTTGCTGCGATAGGATCAATACCGAAATAACAGCGAACCCGACAGCGATACGATGGATTAGCTGAAACCAACCGTAAAGTCCCTCTGGATAACATAAAGGCCAGCCAACACACATCATCGTTGAATTATTTGTCACTGACAGTCGGCCACTAATCTCTACGATGAACATCATAACCAGAACGAACAGTGACAGTCTCGCAAATCGGGACTTTAGTGAGAATTTCATTCTTTTCCTTCCTCGGATTTCTAAGGCGAACTAAGTGGGTTTTCTGATTGCTTTCGAACGTAAAAAGGGTATCCAATCAATAAAATCGTTGCAAATGAGAACCATTGAATTGCATACCCAAGATGAGGACCTTCAGTAAGATCAACTTCAGGTTGAGATGGAATTGGCGGTGGAGAGTCAAGTTGTGCAGGATCCAATTGAATGTACACCGGGAGTAATTGATATTTTGTTTGTTTCTGGATGCGCACGAGGTTTGGGAAATTCCAAATGTCGAGTCTTGTTTGTCCAGGACCAAGTTGAGGGTCTGTTTTTCCTCCCAAGTCGGCTTTTTCGCGTGATAAACGGATGATGCCTTTCAAATCCACCAATCCATCTTTGTTATAAGCTGCCCACGCCGCTGGTTGATCATTCCCATCAGCAGATACCCAGCCTCGGTCAACCATCACGGCCTTCCCATCACTTAGAACTAAGGGAGTCAGCAAACGGTAACCATATTGATTGCCGTTGTATTGATTTCTAATAGCCACTTGTTCCGAAAAATCATAAGTCCCGGAGGCCGTGACCGATCTGTATTCCATCGATTTCAAGTCCTCACTCGCGGGCAGTTTGAATGGATTTAAAGATTTCATCAAAACATAGTGGGCATTTGAAGCACGCCTTTGTGCAAGCCTGTCCAGCTGCCAAAATCCAAGCCTGATACAAACCAAAGCCGCTAGGATTACTAAGATCGTAGCAATGAGCCATTTGCGGCTTAGTAAATTCGCAATCATTTATTCCCAGCCTCTTTGGCCAGCTCCGGACGAATTGCAAAAACGACATACAGGGCAATTAGAATACCCAGGGGAATGCCAGCATCAAGGATCCCAATAGCTCGGGTGTAGACGGTCAGCGGCGCCTTAACTTCAAGTCCAAGATACTTTTCAGGGGAAAAAGTGCAGGTATACGCCAAATTTGCGACCTGGTTAAATGTCACTGCCGCAGATGTTCCTTTTGGAATAAAGAATGGTCCAAGCTGATGATCAACTGCATCCTCGTTTTTTACTACGAGCGTATCTCCAACAACAAACACCATATCCCCAGGGATAGAAGGTGAAGGTTGCCCTTGCTTTACACGTTCGGCAGTTCCAGACGGAATTATCAAGGTTATTTGTCCTGGAGTCCCACCGCCTGAGTGGTTTTGAATCCTATAGGAAACCTCGGTCATTATCCCTCCGAGAAGAATGCCGACCAACAAAGACAGAGCTACATAAATTCCGATTCGTCGATTCTTCATTATTCTCGCAGCAAGATCTGCACATCTGAAAACATGGCCGACGGATCCATTTCCTGGGAGAAAGTCAGCCTCAATTTACCAAATTTATCGATGACATATACAAGGGCTGAATGTGTTTCACCATTATCCAAAACAGTTACGCCATAATCATTCCACGTTTGTTCCAAATTGGAAGCCGGACCAGTTAATCCAATAAAGTCGGGGTTGAAATTGCTAAGGTAATTTCCTAATTGAGCCGACGTATCTCTTGAAGGATCGGTGGTGATCATGACCACGGCGACATTCTTGGCTTTATCGCCTAATCCGGTTATTACTTGTTTCATCTTGGCAAGCGTTAATGGGCATTCCTTGGGACAGTTTGTATATCCAAAAAACACGAGAACAACCTTTCCCTTCAAATCCTGCAACGACACATGATGTCCGTTTTGATCAGAAAGGGAGGAAATATCGTGGGCTTCAGGAGAAGGCGAAATAAGCACTCCGTTGAAATGATTCCTATTTCCCATAGCAATTGAAGCAGAAATAATTAGCAAAAGTAAAAGAAGTAAACCTCCCGTCCATAAAATTTTTCTTTCCATTTTTTACTCCTCCGCCGGGATGGGATTTAGCGTCCCCATCCCGGCAAAGCATTGCAATTCTTATCTAATTAATACAGTACCTAGCAAATACAAGGCTGGGTAGAAGAACATCCACACCACATCGATAAAATGCCAATAAACCACCCCAGCTTCCACCTGCCAGTGTTTTTCAGCTGTATACAGATTCTTTCGAGCGTTTCGGAATATCAAACTGAGAAATACAAGTCCAGTTAATACATGGAAAGCATGCATTCCGGTCATTATGTAGAAAACCGCACCTCCTACTCCGGAGGAAGGGGTAATCCCTTCCCTGGCAGCCGCCGGCCACTCGACAAAAACCACCCCGAGAAGAAAGAGGATTCCCAGAGCGATTGTCACAGCTACACTGACAAGCAAGGTCTTATTTTCAGCATGTTGTGCTGCAACCTCTGCTCGATTGGCAAAGAAACTTGAGATCAGCAGAATAAGTGAAACAATTAACCCAAGGACTTGATTTAAATTTGGACGAGACAGTCCCAGCAGACTAAAACGTGTCACGAGCAAACCGGCAAAAACAAAAGCGTCTGACAATAGGAACAACCAAAGCCCAAGGCGATTTGTCCCAACTTTGTATGAATAAGCGGAACGATCACCTGTGTCATCGCCGCCTGCCAGTTTTCCAACATGCATGTAGTAGTAGAGCACCAAACCCACTTTGGCGATAATAATCGCGCCAAGCGCCAGGGAGGATGCGAATAACAACGCAACGCCAATTTCGATAAGCGACAATGCAATTAGCGCGACAAAAACATAAAATCCGCGCTGGTAACCGTTTGCTTGATTATGCTCCATGGTTCGTCACTCCGTTTTCATCAGGAAACCTGACATAAACTGATCCCGGTAAACCATAATCGTAAGGTTCGCCGACAACTTCAAATTCACGATCATAATTGTGAACCGGCATGGGAGATGGCACCTGCCATTCCGGTGAGCGGGAATTCCAAACGTTTCCGGTGGCAACTTCTCCATGCCGGATGCTGTTTATCAAGTTGTAGAAGAAGATCGCGACTGAGGTGGCAATCATAAAAGCGCCTATGGTCATGCCCGTATTGTAGATATCGAGCCCAAGCGCCGGGTCATAATCCGCGATACGACGGCGCATGCCGTTGAGCCCGGCATACATCATCAGCAGAGTCAGA
>Ga0315290_10002369_pt1 | contig 13281 bp, 13 predicted proteins | sample YL17G12_0_MG_FD_203627 | JGI IMG/M metagenome (GOLD analysis project Ga0315290, IMG submission 203627) | Sediment microbial communities from Yellowstone Lake, YNP, Wyoming, USA - YL17G12_0 | ecosystem: Environmental > Aquatic > Freshwater > Lake > Sediment | place: USA: Wyoming | collected... | reverse complement strand
ATCTTCCGCTATTAGTAGAGTTCGAGGGGCCGTCGTTCAGCTGGTTAGGACGCCAGATTGTCAATCTGGAGGTCGCGGGTTCAAATCCCGTCGGCCCCGCCATTTTCCCCTGTGTTTGCTAGACTCCGTAGGCAGGACTGTGAGTACTTCCTGAACCGGGAAAGGTCGTTGCTGCATGTTTCAAACAGGTCTCATCGGACTGGTAGGCTCGCTCGGCGCGGTTTCCAAAATCGTGCTCTTGCTTCTGTTGGTCTTCTCGGTCATCTCGTGGGCCGTTATTTTCTTCAAATGGCGAGCGTTTCAAGTGGCAGACCGGGAGGACAAGCGGTTCCTGGCGCTCCTAGTGAAAACACGAGATCTCGACGAGCTGTATCGGCAAGTTCGACGAATCGAAGGGAGTCCCAGCGCAAGTGTATTCGAAGGGGTCATGGAGCGGGTGGGATCTGGGCGAGTCGAGGGGATGGATGGTGTCGGCTCGGGACCAGTTGATCAACACGTCATAGAGCGGACGGCGTCCCATCTCGGACAACGCCAGCTCTCACGGCTTGAGACCTATCTTCCGTTCCTTGCCACGACGGGAAACATTACTCCGTTTGTCGGACTGCTTGGGACCGTGATGGGAATCATCGATGCGTTTCGTGAGATCGGTACCCAAGGGACTGCCAGTATTTCTGCTGTTGCTCCTGGCGTTGCGGAGGCCCTAGTTGCGACGGCAGCCGGTCTGTTCACCGCCATCCCCGCGGTGATTGCCTATAACTACTTCCTCGTCCGGATTCGCAGTACGGCATTCCGGTTGGATTCGGTCACCATCGAGCTTTTGGCGTCCCTCTCGACCGCTGCACCGAAGACGAAACCAGTTCCGGTCGGAGTTCAAGGATGACCCTTGAGTCTCGACACCGCCGTTTTCTGGCAGAAATCAACGTTATCCCTCTCGTCGATGTGGTCCTCGTCCTCTTGGTGGTTTTCATGGTCACCGCGCCGATGTTGTATCGAGGGATGGATATTACGCTGCCGACTTCTGCCACGAATACCATCAAAGCGGAAATGCGCACGGTGCTCACGATTGAAAAGGATCAACGACTGTATCTCGACAAAGATCCGGTTGGGGTGGCTCAGCTGGAGCAGAAATTGAAGCTCTTGAAACGGGACCACCCCGATGTGTCGCTCTATCTCAGGGCGGATCGCGACGTGCCCTACGGCGTCGTGGTGCAAGTTATGGACGGCGTCAAGAAAGCCGGGATCGAGAAGATTGGGATGGTGACAGAGCCGGTCGGGCCCGAGCGTGTGGGGGCGCCACAAATTCTGCGTCTCCCGCCGCGAAAAAGTTGACGCAACGTGCGCGAGGGGGCTGGTTGTTATGGTGTCCCAGGCGTCGGTTCCGTCAGGTCTGTGGTTCGATCAGGACGATCAATCCAGACTCTCCTCTCGACTCAAGCGAACACTGGCGCTGTCGCTCGTCCTTCATGTGGGCGTCTTGCTCGTGGCGGTGGGGCTTCGGCTTCCGCAACAGGGTGAACGACCCTTGGTGTCTGTCGAAGTGTCGTTGGTCAGTCTGCCGACACCTGTGATGCAAGCCGAGCCGGCGAAACCGAAGGAGTCAACGAAAGTTTCGGACTCGAAGCCGGCACCGGCGCCATTAGTCAAGGCGGTAGTCCCAAGCGCAGCCCCTTCTGCTGTTCCTCCGGTAGGCGAGAGAAGAAGGGATATGCTGCGGGATCTTCAGCTTCCGCCGGATGCGCCGAAGTTTGGAGATTTGAGCCCTGCAATAAAATCGGTGGCTCAGCCCCAACAGGCGGCGAAGGTGCGCGATATCCCACGTGTCCCGGATGCGGCGCAAAACCAGGTCGAAAAGATTCCGCAGCGGTCGTCGGTAAGCGATGATCTGAATCGTGAGTTAGAAGAAGAGCTGAAAAAGATCAAACAGTTTCAGCCTGCGGCCAAGCTGGACATCCCGAAAGAGGTGAAACCGAGCGAGGCGTCAGCAAAGCCGGTGCCTCAGCAAGAGGTGAAAGTTCCGGCGGTCAAGACCCCCGAGACGACCCTGAGGATTTCCGGTACGGCTGGGTCGAATCCCTACTGGGCTCGTGTGCAGTCTATTATTAGTAGCCAGTGGGAGCCGCCTCCGGTCGATATGGCGGGACAAACCTATACGGTGATCGTCAAGTTTCGACTTCAACGGGATGGGACGATCAAAGACGTGGTCGTGCAACAGTCGTCCGGGAATGCTTACTATGATATCGCGGGCCAGCGCGCCGTGCTACGGCCACGAGTACTGCCTGCGTTTCCTGCTGATATGACCGACGGCTATAAAGATGTAGAAATGGTATTTCGAGTCGGAGAGTCGGTCGGATGACACAGGTGAAATTGATCGGTGCCTGGTTCGGGGGAGTGCTGCTGATAGCAGGAGCCGTCGGCATTCTTGAATCCGGGGCGGCGGATGTGTTCCTCGAAGCCACCCGTCCGGACTTCCAAAAGATTTCCCTGGGTGTTGCGGGGATCCAAAACGGGGGAGGCCCCGACTGGTTGGGGGGGCGGATCGAAGAAGTCCTCAAAAAGGATGTGAAACGCTCGTTGGTCTTTGATCTGGTGGATTTGGCCAGCCTCGGGATTAAAACACCCGATATCGGCAATGGGATGGGGGCCGGTTCCAAGGCCGTATTCAAACAGGCGGCTGAGAAGGGTGTCTCGGTCTTGGTCTGGGGAAAAGCGGGCCTGAAAGAGGCGGACAAAGAAGCCGACGTGAACATGGAAGGCTTCGTCTATGACAGCGGCAGCGATGAAGTCGTGGGGGGGAAGCGTTACGCGGGATCGCCCTCAGTTGTGCGGCTGATGGCGCACCGCTTTGCCGACGAACTGGTGTTTCGTTACACGGGCGAGCCGGGCATCGCGCGGACGAAGATCGCGTATGTGGCTGAACAGGGGACCGCCCGCGAGTTGTTCGTGATGGATTATGATGGCTACGATGCGCGCCAACTCACCGCCGATGGATTCCTGAACCTCATGCCGCAATGGTCTCCGGATCGCCGGTTCCTCGTCTTCACCGCCTATCGCAATCGCAATACGCAGGACATCGACATGATCGAGTTGGCGACGGGCAAGCGATGGACGGTGATTTCCCTGGGGGGATTGAACATCACTCCGGCACTGTCCCCTGATGGAAACTTCCTGGCGTTTGCCTCCAGTCACGAAGGCAACTCCGAACTCTATCGGTTGGATACAAGGACGAAAGCTATCCAACGATTGACAGTGAACCCGTCCGGCGACTTGTCTCCCTCTTGGTCTCCGAACGGGAGAGAGCTGGTGTTTGTGTCAGATCGGGGTGGCGGGCCGCAGCTGTTCCTGATGGGGTCAGACGGGTCGAACGTGCGCCGTCTGACCTTTGAAGGCGATTACAATGCGGCGCCGGTGTGGTCACCGCGCGGGAACTGGATCGCCTATGTGTGCCGGACGCATAAAGAGTATAAGCTTTGTGTCATCTCGCCGGACGGACAGAAGCGAATGCAACTGACGACGGGACCGGGTGTCGATGATTCACCCTCCTGGTCGCCGGATGGCCGGCATCTGGTGTTCAGTTCGACGGCCGATGGAAAGAGCCACATCTATATGATCGATGCCGATGGTAAGGACATCGAACGGCTCACCTTCCAGGGGACGCACAATAGTGCGCCCTCCTGGTCTCCGGCATCGTGAGGATGACATTTTGACCGTACCGGATGAATGAAGATAAATGATCGAGATGACGAACTTAGGAAAAGGAGAACGATGTATGAACAAGACACTCTGTACATGCAGCTTGGTGCTGGTGATGGGCATGGCATTGATTGGTATGCCTGGCTGCTCCAAGAAATCCGTACAATCTGGCGGCGACTCCCAGTCCACTCAAGGGATGGCAAAGGGGGGGAGTTCAGATAGTTCCAAGTCCGGTGTCGGCAGCTTCCCGGACACCGGCGTTCAGCCGGGTGACGGCGGGCTTCGGGGCCTCGACAAGAACCCTTCAGAGGAGCGTGTGGGCAGTGGTACGATGCTGGCCAAGGTGGATCCATCCAGCAGTGCTGGAAGACAAATGGATGAGTTTCGTGCCGAAGCGGCCTTGCAAGATGTGTTTTTTGCCTACGATAGCTGGACGATTCCCGAGGATGGGCGTCAGGCGTTAAGTCGCGATGCTGAGTGGCTGAAGTCCAACTCGAGCGCGCTGGTCAAGGTCGAGGGGCACTGTGACGAGCGTGGGACCTCCGCCTACAACCTCGTGCTCGGTGAGAAACGGGCAAAAGCCGCGCGGAACTATCTGGTCGAACTCGGTGTCGGTGCCAATCGTCTATCCGTGGTGTCGTATGGGAAAGAGCGGCCCTCCTGCAAAGAACATGCTGAATCGTGCTACCAGCAGAATCGGCGAGGGCATCTTGTGGTGAAGACCGGGAAGTAGGCGACATGCTCTTTGTCGCGACGGTTGTGACTCCGTTGTCCGCGAAGAGAGAGCAGGGGATTCCTCTATCATAAGTGGGTGGAACAATGTGGAACCATTCGGATACAAAGGGAACCTGGGCGACGTTCTGTGTGATCTGTGCCCTGTTGTCGACCGGCTGCATTGCCCAACAGGCTGATCTCAAACAGACGGAGAAGAATCTTCAGCAGCGCATCAAGCAGTCGAGCGATGAGTCGGCACAGACCCGTGCGCGACAGAGTCAGGAGATTTCGGTGCTTCGGGAGCAGGAGTTGCCGCAGTTGCGCGGCGAACTGGAGCGGGCGTTGCACCAAGCTCAGGAACTGCAGGGCAAGCAGGAAGACCTCAAGCAGCGCGCGAGCCAGATCGAGCAGCAAACAAAGAAGTTAGAGCAGTTGGCTGGAAAAATAGAGACGGAGAGTTCGACTCGCTATGCCTGGGTCCAAAAGAGTCTCGACACTCAGGAGCTGAAGAGCAAAGAGGACCGCGATCGGTTCAGGACGGAAATGAACAGCCGCCTCGATGATGTCAACAAACAAATGGAGATCCTGGGGAAAGAGCTGATCGAGGCAGTGCAGAAGACCAATAGCGCGCTCATGAAGAGTGTGGACGCCCGGCTTGAGGAACAGCGGAAGACGGCGACAGGGTTTCGGGATTCGCTGACAGGATTGAGCGAGCGGGTGAACCAAGAAGAGCAGGCGAGCAAAGCGTCGACGACCTATATCAACGAGATGAATAAGGCGGTGACCGGTCACTTAGGCGAGGTGAATAAGAGTGTCGCGTCTGTCGCGCAGAAGTTTGCTGCCCGCTTCGATGAGCAGGACCGTCGTCTGGATGCCCTCTCCAAGGCCGTTGATCAGGTCCCGCAGGATGCGCATGTACGAGGGGGAAACAAGGCAGGGGCACGTCAGTCAACCACGAAGCCGGCCCATCGATCGGCGTTGGTGCCTTCGTCTGAAACCCCAAAGATTGAGCCGGAAACGCCTTTAGCTTCGCTCCCTGCGCAAGCTGAGGCGGGACAATCGGCTGAAGTGGCTACGTCGACAGCCGAGTCCGAGGAGTCGCCGCGCCCGCAAGTCAGCCAGAGTGGGGAGCGCTCAGATAAACTCGAGTACGAACGTCTACTGGCCCTGTTTCGTGATGGGGACTTAGATGGAGCCCGGCAGGGGTTTGCCGCGTTTTTACGTGACCATCCGAACTCGGATCTGTCTCCAAACGCGCGCTATTGGCTCGGTGAATCGCACTACGGCAAGAAGGATTATAGGCAGGCGATCGATTCGTATGACCGCGTCGAACTGGATTTCCCCCAGAGCGAAAAAGTACCAGCAGCGATCTTGAAGAAAGGGTATGCGTACCTGGCCATGAAAGATAAGAAGCGCGCCTCTTCGGCCTTCAAACAGGTGGTGACGTTGTATCCACGGAGTCCGGAGGCAGGAAAAGCGTCCGATAAACTATCCCAGTTGAAGGAGTCGCGATAACCGTGATGCGCAAGAAAACAGGTTTCGTGGGATCGGTTGTTCGTATAACCGGGGCGGTGCTGTTGCTCGCCGGATGTGCCAAACACGCAGATTTTGTGGAGTTGCGTGACCACTTGGCGACGGTGTCGAAGTCTCAAGATCAAGATCAAAAGCGGCTGGATGCGCTGCAACGACGCTTGGAGTCGCTGGAGCGGGTGAAGGATAACGAATCCGCCAGGCCGAAGCTCGATCCGAAGTTCGATGAACTGTCTGCACGGATCCAAAAGTTAGAGGGCCGGTTGGCCAAACCCGACGAGACATTGGGTAGTCCGGTTGTGCCCAAGGTGGAGCCAGCCCCGGGAGAACCCGCTCATCCCTCCAAACCACAGAGGCCGGCCGCTTCTGCAGATGTGCCGACGATGATGCCCGGTGTTCCCACGATTACCCCGACGTCGGCGTTCAATCTGGCGTATAACGACTATCTCAACGGAAAATACGATCTTGCAGTGGCGGGCTTTCAGCGATTTGTGAAAGACTTCCCTGGCACGTCGCTGACGCCGAATGCCTACTACTGGTTGGGAGAGTCCTCCTATCAGCAGAAAGATTACGTGCGCGCGATGCAATCGTTCGAGTACCTCTTGACGGAGTATCCGGGAAACGAGAAGGTGCCGGCGGCGCTCTTTAAATCGGGGCTCGCGGCGGGAGAAACCGGAGATCTCGCCAAATCGAAGAAGAATCTCAAACGGGTCATCGAAGAGTTCCCCACGTCGGACGAGGCGAAGCTGGCCAAGAATAAGCTGGCCGAAATTCGATGATCGGACGCCCATCGAGACGGCTCGTAGTGGCGCCCTTGTTACCGGCGTTCCCTGGAGTCTAGCTTCATGCCCGCCGCCAGTTGCTCCGCCAAGATCCATGTCCTCCCGGACGACGTAGTCAGCCGCATCGCAGCCGGCGAGGTCGTCGAGCGCCCTGCCGCCGTCGTGAAAGAATTACTGGAAAACAGTCTCGATGCAGGGGGCCTGCATATCACGATCGATGTGAAAGATGGTGGACTGGCCCTCATTCGAGTCACAGATGATGGAGAGGGGATCAACCGTGCCGATCTTCCCCGTGCCTTCGAGCGGCATGCCACCAGCAAGCTCCGGTCCGACCGGGATCTCGCCTCGGTGACGACGATGGGTTTTCGCGGCGAGGCGTTACCGAGCATTGCGTCCGTCTCCCATGTGCTGGTGACGACCGCGACCAGGCAGGATACGGTGGGATCACAGCTCACACTGGTAGCAGGAGCAGGCAGCTCTATCGTGGACGCGCCCGCCATGCCTGGCACCCGGATCGACGTCTCCAATCTATTTTTCAATCAACCGGCCAGAAAGAAGTTTCTCAGATCGACCACGACCGAGTTTTCCCATATCAGTCACGTCGTGCAACTCGCAGGCCTCGCCTGGCCATCGGTGCACTTCCGTCTGACCCATAACGGCCAGGAGATTCTCAATTATCCAGCCGTGACAGCAGATCGCGATCGAATACTTCAAGTATATCGCCAGGCGTTTCTCGATCGGACCATTGAGGTGCGAGGCCGGACAGCGGGATTGTCGATCCGCGGCGTGATGGTCGATCCTGTCCATGCGCGGTCCTCGAGAACGCCACAGGAATTGTTTGTGAACCGGCGTCCCATCCGCAATGCGACCGTATTTCATGCGGTCATGGATGGGTATGGATCGTTTCTTCCCAAAGGGCATCACCCGACGTTCGTGCTCTTTCTGGATATCGAGCCGGACCGACTCGATGTCAACGTGCATCCCACGAAGAAAGAAGTCCGCTTTGCGGAAACAGAATCTCTGCATCAGTTGGTGCGTCAGTCAGTCCGTCACGCACTCGGTGGTTCCGAGCGGAAGGACGTGTTGGGTCTCACGCAGGCGGGGTCGTCGCAGACGGCACCGGAGTTCGCTCCCACGGCCGAGCGGCAGACCGCATCGTTCCGGGATTCTCATCCGGCAGTATTGATCTCAGCTCGCATGCAGGATTCCCGGATCAATGCGACTGACGCGGTGCCCCTATCCGGCATCGTCGAGGGGAGTCAGTTGGCCTTCGCCCACGAGGCAGCCGCGGCGTATCAGCGGGCAGAGAAGCCCGACATCGTGCCGTTCGGACAAATCCTCCGGACCTATCTCGTGGCGCAGGTGGGCGAAGAACTGCAAGTGATCGATCAACATACGGCGCACGAGCGTGTCCTCTTCCAACGGCTCTGGCGAGGGTGGCAAAGCCGGGATATCCCATCGCAGCCGCTCTTGATTCCCGAGCCGATCGAGCTGTCAGCGGCGCAGAGCACGCTGTTGCTCAAGCGTCGTGATGATCTGGAGAAACTCGGCCTCCTGATTGAACCGTTTGGCGCGACGGCCGTGGCGATTCGCGGTGTGCCGGTTGGACTTGGCAAGGTGGATGCGACCGTCTTGGTGCAGGATCTGCTCGACGATTTGACCGAGTGGGACAGCGCATCGTCTCTGGAAATGCGGGTACAGCCCGTCTTGGCGTCGCTGGCCTGCCATGGAGCAGTGCGAGCCGGACGAGCCTTGGCGCTTCCTGAGATTCAGCAGTTGATTCACGATTGGGTGGCGGAAGGGCTGATCATGACCTGCCCGCATGGGCGCCGCACGGCGTTTCGTCTTTCGACAGATGAGCTTGCCAAGCTGTTCGGCCGGGTTGGATGGTCATGATGGCCATTCCAGCGAGAGCGATGCGTCGTCTCTCCGAGACGCAGGTCCGTTTCAAGCCTGTGGTCGTGATGGTTGGACCGACTGCCGTGGGGAAGAGCCGCGTCGCGGTCGAGGTTGCGAAGGCCTTCGAGACCGAGGTACTCACGGCAGACTCCCGGCAAGTCTATCGTGGTATGGATGTCGGGACGGATAAGCCGGCCCCAGAGGAGCGCCAGGCGGTTCCCCATCGACTGATCGATCTCGTCGATCCCGATGAATCGTTTAATGCAGGATTGTATCGCCGCCAGGCGCTCGATGAGATCGAGCGCCTCTATCGAGACTGTCGCCTTCCCCTGGTGGTCGGTGGCACAGGGCTCTATGTGCGGACCCTCCTCAAGGGCTTGTGTGACGCACCCCCGACCGATCCGATTGTGCGGGCGGCCCTGCGGCAGGAGGCAAAGGACCAAGGGCACGATTGCCTCTACGCGCGACTCGTGGCGGTCGATCCTGTGGCCGCGGCGCGGGTGCATCCACGCGACGAATCGAAAGTGATCCGCGCGCTGGAGGTGTACCAGCTGTCCGGTCGTCGGATGTCGGAGTTTCAGCGGGAGCATGGGTTTGCAGAGCGGCCCTTTTCAGCCTTGATCATCGGCTTGAACCGAGACCGCGGCGCGCTGTATCGGCGCATTGAGGAGCGGATTGATTGGCAGCTGGCTCATGGGTTGATAGAAGAGACGAAGCAGCTCCTGGCCCAGGGGTACCAGCGTGGCAGTGCGGCCATGAAAGGATTGGGGTATCGACAGGTGGCCGAGCACTTGGCCGGCGAGTATGACGTCGCTGAAATGGTCCGGCGGTTCAAACGGGACACGAGACATTTTTCCAAGCGACAAATGACCTGGTTCCGAAAGGAACCGGGGATTCAATGGCTGACGATCGAGGAGTCGGAATCAGCCCGGCACACGGCAGAGCTGGTGATCGGGCAGGTGGATCGATTTCTCACCACACTTGGGGACCAGGGATGACACGACAGGGGAACGCATCACGCGCAGAGATTGGGATCATCGGCGGCAGTGGGCTGTACGACATCGAGGGGCTTCGGAAGGTCCAGGAACGCTCGGTCAAAACTCCCTTCGGGGCTCCCTCCGACAAGGTGGTGCTCGGCGAGTTGGACGGGATTCGTATCGCCTTTCTCTCACGGCATGGACGGGGACATCGGATTAATCCTTCGGACATCAACTATCGCGCCAATATCTACGCGCTGAAGTCGCTGGGTGTTCGGCGGGTGATTTCTGTGAGCGCGGTCGGTAGCATGAAGGAGTCAATCAAGCCTGGTGACGTGGTGTTGCCGGATCAGTTCATTGATTTCACCAAGCGACGGGCGTCGACATTCTTCGAGGGGGGCATCGTCGCGCACGTGGCATTTGGGGAGCCGATCTGTGCCCCCCTAGCCACCGATCTACTTGCTTCGGCGCGATCAGTGGGGGCCACAGTGCATCGGGGGGGCGTGTATCTGTGTGTCGAAGGGCCACAATTCTCGACCAAAGGCGAGTCTCGGCTTTACCGGCAGTGGGGTGTTGATGTCATTGGCATGACCAATATGCCGGAAGCCAAGCTCGCGCGCGAGGCCGAGCTTTGTTATGCCACGGTTGCGCTGGTTACGGATTATGATTGCTGGCATGAAACGGAGGAGGCTGTCACGGTCGATGCGATTTTGGCCGCCCTCAGTCAGAATGTGGCGCTTGCAAAGCGGATGCTGCGGCAGGTGGTGCCATCGACCGCCGGTGCGGCTGATTGCGTCTGTCACCGCGCGTTGCAGGATGCCATCGTCACGGCGCCGGATCGGATGCCCGCCTCGCTCAGACGGAAGCTGGCCTTGTTGATGGAGCGGGTTATTTCGGCGAAGAAAGGGGCTCGGTGAACTATGGGGAAGTTGCTCGTGGTCGGATCGGTCGCATTAGACACGGTGAAAACACCCTTCGGGGAGGTCAGCGAGGTCCTGGGCGGTTCGGCCACCTACTTTTCGACTGCGGCCAGCTACTTTACCAGCGTCGACCTCATCGCAGTAGTGGGGGAAGATTTTCCCTCGCAACACCTCGCGTTCCTCAAGAGCCGTGGCATCGATCTGACGGGGTTGGAGCGGCGGCCCGGGGCGACGTTTCGATGGAAAGGGGAGTACACGCATCAGTTAAACGAAGCGCACACGCTCGATACGAAACTCAACGTATTCGAAACCTTTCGGCCAAAGATTCCCGAGGCCTACCGATCCCCAGATTTATTGTTCTTGGGCAATATCGATCCGGAGCTCCAGTTGGACGTGCTGCAGAAGCTTCCGCGTCCGCCCTTGGTCGCGTGCGATACGATGAACTTTTGGATCAACGGTAAGCGAGACGCGTTGTGGCGAGTCTTGGAGCAGGTCGATATTCTAATCATTAACGATGGAGAGGCCCGGGCACTCGGCGAAGATACGAATTTAGTGAAGGTCGCACAAAAAGTACTCGCGCGTGGGCCCAAGCACCTCATCATCAAGCGTGGGGAGTATGGGGTGTTGATGTTCAACAAGAAGCAGGTGTTCGGGGCTCCGGCCTTTCCGCTTGAAGACGTGCGCGATCCAACGGGTGCAGGGGATACCTTTGCCGGCGGCTTTCTGGGCTATCTGACGGCCACCGGCAATCGTTCGGTCGAGGCGTTCAAGCAAGCGATTATCTTCGGGAGCGTCATGGCGTCATTTACCGTAGAATCCTTTAGTCTTGACCGTTTGCGAATCCTGGACTACAAAGAGGTTCAAGAACGATTTCGAGCCTTTAAGCAGTTGACCCATTTCGAGGACATTTCGTGACGCAAAACCTCTTTGCCGATTCGATCGTTCGACAATTCTCGCGCCCGTTACTTGTGTTGACCCTGTTGATCGGTTGGCTGCCTGGCTGTGCCACATCGGGAGAGTCAGTACAGAAATCAAAAGGGTATTACCAGGAGGGCGTCGCGAGCCTGGATCGCGATCAGCAGAAGGCCTTTGTGTCGTTCCAGAAGGCCGTGAAGCTCGATCCGAGCAACAAGGAAGCACGATACGGGCTCGGCCATATTCTGGCGCTGCAGGGTAAATTGCCTCAAGCCGAGGAAGAATTGAGGGCCGCGACAGAGCTCGATGAGAATTACTCGGAAGCGTACACCTATTTGGGCCAGGTCCTGGAGAAACAGGGACGGTGGCCGGAAGCGATCGCGGCATTCCGTCAGGCGCTGACCAATCCCTTGTATGCAACGCCGGACCTGGCCCGCTTCCATCTCGGCCTGTCGCTGACTCACGAGGGTGATTACCAGGGCGCGATGGAAGCGCTTGAGGATGCCTTAGTGGTCAATCCACCCAACGTCCCCCCGGCTTTGGTAAACTTGGAACTGGGGCGGGTATATTACAAGCTGGGGTTCGAGCGACGCTCAAGGGAAACGCTGACCAAGGTCACGACGCTCGATAAGGGCGGTGAGTATGCCGCAGCCGCGAACGAACTGCTGACACGGCTCAAGCCGTAGAGAGACACCTATGGAATCGATAGGCGAATTTTTCAGGCAGGTGCGAGAGACCAAGGGGCTCACCATCGACGAGGTCGCATCCAAGACGCGAATTCGAGCTGATTTTGTGAAGGCGTTGGAAGATGGGAACTTCGCCAAGTTGCCCGATCAAGTGTTTGCGCGAGGCTTTGTTCGGTCCTATGCCCGGTCCCTCGGGCTCGATGAAGACGATGCGATCCACCGATTCGTTCAATCGGCAGGCGCCTATTACGATAAGCAAGTCGAGCGGGAACGTTTGAAAGTCAGGCAGGTGGAAGAAGAGCGGAAGCGCCAAGCCAATCGAAAGGCCGTCGCGATCGCGATCGGCATCGCGATTCTCACGCTCATCTTCCTCTTAAGCCGGGAACAGTCGTCGCTCCTGGTCCGTCGTTCGATCTCAGACGTTCCAGCTTCCGCATCCAAGCGGACCGCTCCACCGGCTCCAGAATCTCAGGACGCGCCGCCAAGCCAGCAGGCCGAGGCGGTCCCGCCGGCCCCGCCGGCCTCCAAGACCAAACCGAGCGAGCCCCCTGTCGTATCAGCCAAGGCGAGCGTGGAAAATAATGCTGGGCCAGTGACCGGCCCAGCATCCACAGCTTCGGCTGTGCCGGAACTGGCGGCTCCGGCTCCTTCGTCGCTGGGGAGCGACGGGCCGCTGGGAGGGATTTCACTCGAAGGGTCTGGAGCAACGGACGGACAGTTGGCGCTGGACCTTGAGGCGACAGAGCTGAGTTGGGTCGTCGTTCAAGTCGATGGCGGCAGTCCCCAAGAGGCCTTGCTCAGACCTGGTGAAAAGGCCAGATGGAAAGGCCAGGACCAGTTTATCTTGACGCTCGGTAACGCCGGGGGCGTCAAAGCCGAACTCAATGGCAAACCTCAAAAACCCTTTGGCCAGAGCGGCAAAGTCGCACGCGATATCGTCATCAAGCGCTGACCGCCCTCTAGTTAGGATGCTGAAAAAGTCCGCCAGCAGGGGGAGGGGAGCGGCCAGGTGCCCTTTTTGCTCGCAGAACGCGCACGATGAAACTGTGCTCGTTCGATGCGCGCAGTAAAGGGCAGCCTCGGCCACTCCCCTAAAGAGAGGTAGAAAGACTTGGAAGGGCCTTGCTGAACGGCCTTTTTGAGCATCCTGCGGGAGTAGTCTGCTGTT
>Ga0315290_10002363_pt1 | contig 13302 bp, 13 predicted proteins | sample YL17G12_0_MG_FD_203627 | JGI IMG/M metagenome (GOLD analysis project Ga0315290, IMG submission 203627) | Sediment microbial communities from Yellowstone Lake, YNP, Wyoming, USA - YL17G12_0 | ecosystem: Environmental > Aquatic > Freshwater > Lake > Sediment | place: USA: Wyoming | collected... | reverse complement strand
GGGCCATCGGCTTGAGCCCAAGTTGGCGGGCTTTTTCCTCGCTCATCAACAACAGGGCGGCTGCACCGTCATTGAGCCCCGATGAGTTACCGGCGGTCACCGTTCCGCCCTCCTTGCGAAAAGCCGGGCGAAGCTTGGCCAGCGATTCCATGCTCGTGTCGCGGCGAGGGCGCTCATCGGTGGTCACCAGCACAGGGTCGCCTTTGCGTTGCGGGATGGAAATTGGTAAGATCTCTTCAGCAAATTTTCCTGAATCGATCGCTGCAAGGGCGCGCTGGTGCGAGCGTAATGAAAAAGCATCCTGCTTTTCGCGAGTGATATGAGGCTTGAGGGCGGCGATGTTCTCGGCAGTTTCCCCCATCTGTTCGGTGCTGTATTTCTCCTGCATTATTGGGTTTGGGTAGCGCCAGCCCAGGGCGGTATCGTAGGCGGTCAGGTTGCCAAAAGGAAAACCTGATTCGGCTTTGGGAAACGAATACGGGGCGCGGCTCATGGACTCCACGCCGCCGGAGATATAGACATCCCCTTCACCCGCCCGGATGGCTCGAGCAGCCTGGTTGACGGCGTTCAGACCGGAGGCGCACAGGCGGTTGATGGTCATGCCAGCCACCTCAACCGGGAAACCCGCAAGGAGGAGTGCCATGCGGGCAACATTGCGGTTATCTTCCCCGGCTTGATTGGCGCAGCCAAGGTAGACTTCTTCCACCAGGGAAGGGTCAAGTTTGTTCCGATCCAGAATAGCCTTGAGTACCTGGGCAGCCAGGTCATCAGGTCGGATGCCCGATAATGCTCCGCCTAATGCGCCGATGGGCGAACGGATGGCGTCAATAATGACTGGACTATTCATCATTTATCTCCAATGGACTTTTGCTCTTCAACATCAGGCGGGTTTTTTGGCTCCATCTCCCCAATGAAAAGAATGCGCTGAGTGTTGACCACCACAGCCTCCTGACGGAGAAAGAAATCGGGATTGGCTTCGAAATCCACGTTGGCATTGGTAATCGGCAGAAAGGAGTCACCCGTATCCACCAATACCTGTAAAAGATCCAGCGAGCCCACCATGTGCACCTCGCCGCGCACCTCCATCCCATCCAGGATCAGGAAGACCTCGAATTTTTCCTTGGGGTACTTGATGAAACGAGGCGGCTGGGCTACTTTCTGGGGCAATTCGAAAGCCAGCACGATACCTGATTTTGGAAGGATGGCAACCAGGGTTTTTTCCAGCACCTTGCCCGGGTCTTCCAGGCGAGACACGCTGGCATTCCTCACCACAACCTTCTTTTCTCTGCGATCGTTAAGAAAATCCGAGAGACGCTGGTCACGCAGAAAGATTGTCCCGCTGATGAAGATCTGGTGGGAGAAGAGGACAACCTCGTAAGGAATTGTGGTCCCGACCATTCACACCTGCCTTGATTGCGACTTTGAAATATCCATTTCATTCTAACAATCCCCGGCTCGCATGTCAACTTGGAAAATATGGAAAATATGGACGGTTTGGACAAAGTGGTCCTTTATATGAGATTGCAGGGTACTGATTTTTCTGAATTGGTCTGTCCAGAAGAGGATTTATGTATTACAGTATAATGACGCATGGCACTACCCATTGGCACCGGAAACCGCCATAATAATCCCTGTTATAATACGACATAATTAGTCCTAATAATGGAATGAGGAGGCCAGGTCAATGCCTGCCAAAGGTTGGATCGAGGTCAATGAGTTATTTTGCAAGGGTTGCGAGTTATGTGTCAGCGCCTGTCCACCGAAAGTCCTGGAACTGGAGAATGAAAAATTAACCCCCAAGGGTTACCATCCGGCTCATGTCTATAAGGATGGCTGCACCGGTTGTGCCATCTGTGCATTGGTTTGCCCGGATGCCGCCATCACCGTTTATCGTGAAGTGACCAAGTCTACCGCCAGCCCGGCGACAGGAGGGCAATAATATGGGGCGCGAATTGTGGAAAGGCAACGAGGCAATAGCCGAGGCGGCTGTTCGAGCGGGCTTGGAAGCTTATTTTGGGTACCCCATCACGCCGCAAAATGAAGTCCTTGAATACCTCTCTCACCGGATGCCTGAGCTTGGAAGAGCCTTCGTACAGGCAGAAAGCGAGCCTGCGGCGATCAATATGGTCTATGGCGCGGCCTGCACGGGAGCGCGTGTGATGACCTCCTCCTCCAGCCCGGGTATAAGTCTCATGCAGGAGGGGTTGTCTTACATTGCCGGGACGGAAGTTCCGATGGTCCTGGTCAATGTCATGCGCGGCGGACCCGGCCTGGGAAACATCGCCCCCTCGCAAGGCGATTACAACCAGATCTGCAAGGGCGGAGGTCACGGAGATTACCATCCCGTGGTACTGGCACCGGCTTCTATACAGGAAGCCGTAGACCTGATGCCTGTTGCTTTCGAGATCGCCCACAAGTACCTGAATATCTGCGTCATCCTGATCGATGGCTCGATCGGGCAGATGATGGAACCCGTGCTCCTACCAGAAATGCAGCCAGTGGTGCGCAAGGAATATGACTGGGCGGTGAGCGGGGCAAAGGATCGCAAACGCCACGTCCTGAGTTCGATCTACCTGGATGTCCCGACCGAAGAAAGGGTCAACCTGCGCATTCTTGGACGCTGGCGCCAGGCCCAGGAAAACGAAATCCGTTTCAAGGAATATTTTCTGGAGGATGCAGAGTATGTTGTCATAGGTTTCGGTACCGCGGGCCGGATCGCACTGTCAGCGGTGCGCGCTGCCCGGGCGCAAGGTATCAAGGTCGGGCTTTTCCGCCCCATCAGTGTCAATCCTTTTCCATACAAGCGGGTGGAGCAAGTGTGCCAGCAGGCAAAATCCCTGCTTGTGGTGGAAATGAATACCGGGCAAATGCTCAAGGATGTGCAGACTGTGGTGAGGAATCGAATCCCAATCCGTTTCTACGGGCGTTTGGGGGGCGTGATGCCGTTCCCGGATGAGTTCGTGGATGAGATCCAGGAAATGATCCATCACCCGGGCAAGCCGGATGACGACCCCGCTGACCTGTGGTATCTGCGGATGATGGCGCGCTAAAGAGAGAGGTGATCATGGTAGCACCGATAGCAAGTATTGAAAATCTGGTCTATTCACGCCCCAAGGGTTTCACAGACACGCCCACGCATTATTGTCCCGGCTGCACGCATGGGACAGCCCACCGACTTGTGGCTGAAGTATTGGAAGAAATGCATGTACTTGATAAAACCATTGGGGTGGCACCGGTTGGGTGTGCCGTGTTCGCCTATAATTATATCGACGTAGACTTTGTTGAGGCTGCCCATGGGCGCGCTCCGGCAATGGCAACCGGCATAAAGCGGGTGCTTCCAGACCGGGTTGTGTTCTCTTACCAGGGGGATGGCGACCTGGCCTCGATCGGCATGGCAGAGACCGTTCATGCTGCGGCGCGCGGCGAGAACATCACCATTATTTTCATCAATAACGCCATCTACGGCATGACTGGCGGACAAATGGCGCCTACCACGCTGCCCGGCATGAAGACCACCTCCTCGCCCAACGGCCGGGATGTGGAGACCCAGGGCTATCCCATTCGCATGGCTGAACTGCTGGCAACGCTTGACGGGGGCGGCTACATTGTCCGGCGCAGCCTGCATGACCCTAAGAATATCCGTCTGGCAAAAAAAGCGATTCGAACCGCGTTCGAAACCCAGGTTCATGGTCTGGGATTTTCGATGGTGGAATTGCTTTCCACCTGCAGTACAGGCTGGGGTGTAACTCCGGTTCAGTCATTGACATGGCTGGAAGAGCACATGATCCCGGCATTCCCGCTTGGCGACTACAAGATAACCCCCGCGGTGGCAGCCCTGAAGATATAAACATTTATTCAATATATACTGAATGCCGAAATGAGCCTATCGACCTATTGAATATAGCTGAACCTGATCGAAGAAAGGGAAAGGGTTGAATGCAAAGTGAAATTTTTCTGGCAGGATTTGGCGGACAGGGTGTCATGTTCGCGGGACAGGTGCTTTCATATGCCGCGATGGACAGCGGCAAAGAGGTGACCTGGATCCCCTCTTATGGTCCAGAAATGCGCGGTGGCACAGCCAACTGCACGATCGTCATCGCTGACGAGGAGATCGGTTCTCCGCTCGTTCAGAATCCACCCGCAGTCATTGTAATGAACCTGCCTTCTCTGGATAAGTATGAGCCGGTGGTCAAACCAGGCGGCGTGCTGGTCGTGAATTCGTCCATGGTGGACCGGGAAGTGGTTCGGAGAGACATCACCCGGGTTTCTCTTCCATGCAATGAAATTGCCGAGGAAGCCGGAGACCGCCGCATGGCGAATATTGTGGCCACCGGTGCCCTGCTGGCACTGATGCCTGTACTCAGCCTTGAGGAAATCGAGACCACCCTGAAGAACCATATGCCAGGGCGGCACAAGCACCTGCTCCCGAAGAACATTGAAGCCCTCAGGCGAGGCGCAGAGTATGCGAAGAAGAATGTCCAGCTGGCAGAATGAAGCCAGTTGAATACCAAATCGAAAACGGAGGCTGCATTGTTGCAGCCTCCGTCTATTTATTCAGCATGCCTGCGAGGTTTTCCCGATCGGATCATTTACCAACAGCATCCCGCCCGGCCTGGAAGGCGCTTCGGTTTAAATCGATAAGTTTGGATGGCACGCGTTCGGCAATGACCTTCAACCAGGTTTCCGGAGTGCATTTTGAAGACGAGAGTGAACTTCGCTCCAGCAAGGAGGAAAGCGCACCCAGTAAGACCACATTCGCCACGCGCAAGTTTCCCAATGAACCAGCAATCTCCTCGCCGCCAATAAACTCAACGTGGGAGCTTACACGCGAGAAGGCATCACGCAGGATCTCATCACTGGGATAAATTCCATCTCCGGAGATGACGGTAAGCGGCAGGATGGTATGATCATTGATAAGCGCCAGTCCCTCCGGACGCATGGAATGGATATTGCGCAGAGCTTCCAATTTCTCGAAAGCCAAAAGCACATCCACTTCACCAGCACCTATCAGAGGGGAGTGGATGGTCTTTCCCCAGCGCACATGGCTGGTCACACTGCCGCCGCGTTGTGACATACCGTGCACTTCCGCTTGCTTGGCATGATATCCAGCTGCCAGTCCGACATTCACCAGCACATCACTTGCCAGAATGGTGCCCTGCCCACCCACACCGCAGAGCAGGAAATTAAGGATCTCATTCATGCCAACTCTCCTGCCCTCTCGTCCTGCCGGAAAGTGATCGCCTCACGCGGACAAACCTGAGCGCATAACTCACAACCTGTGCATTGGTCGGTGGAGATCAGGGCTTTGGGTCGCTGAGATTTCACATCCATTTCTTCGCTTTTCAGGATGGCGGGACAGCCGATCCGGAAACACAGCGTGCAGCCGTTGCATTTATCCGCCAGCACTTCCAGCGGAATCCAGCGCCGGCGCGCCTCCGGCAGGAGGGCGCATGGATCTTCAACGATCAAAACGGTTGGTTCCTCCAATTTGATGTATTTCTTGAGCACCTTTTCGATGGCAGCCACATCGTGTCCAGGAACCGTCTGTACATGCCGGACGCCAAGGGCGGTTACCAGCGGTTGTAGCGCGATCCGAACCGCCTCCTGTCTGAGCAACGTAAATCCCGTGCCCGGATTCTCCTGGTGACCAGTCATGCCTGTGGTCCGATTGTCAAGAATAACTGTGGTCACCGGACTGTGGTTATAAACCACATTGATCAGGGCAGGGATGCCGGAATGAAAAAAGGTGGAATCACCGATTACCGCAACATGATGCTCCGGACTGCCGGCTTTTGCCGCACCATGTGCCACCCCGATTCCTGCCCCCATGCATCCGCAGGACTGGATTGCTTTTAACGGCGGGATGAAACCCAGCGTATAACAACCGATATCCCCATTGACGGGCACTTTGAGCTTATTCAGGATGTAAAATGTCGGACGGTGCGGGCAACCTGGGCAGAGAACCGGCGGTCGTCCGGGTAATTTGCCAAGCTCCACTTCCGGAAGGGTTACCGAGGCTGCAGCGGGCAGAAGACCAGCCTGTACTGCTGATTCGCGCACCACGCGCGGGTCAAATTCGCCTGTAATCGGGAAGATGCTTTTTCCTTCGACTTTAATCCCAATCAATCTAACTGCTTCCTCGATGAATCCATCTAGCTCCTCGATTACGATCACCCGTTCCACGGAATGGGCAAATGCGCTGATCATCTTTACAGGCAGAGGCCAGGTCAGACCTAGGCGCAGGATGGATGCTTCCGGAATTACTTCCCTGGCATACTGGTAGGCGATACCGCAAGTAATAATGCCCAGCGAATGGTCCCCTGACTCGATGCGGTTGTAGGGGAAGGATTCTGCGAAGGCGGCAATGTCACGCATGCGTTGCTCAATGACCGGGTGACGCTTAACCGCGTTTCCTGGCACCATCACATACTTGGCTGGATTGCGTGGGAATGGTTTTGGATCGGAGGTATGAGTGTATTGTTCACCAAGTTCCACCGGGCTGGCGGAATGGCAGATGCGGGTGGTCAGCCTCAGGAGCACAGGTGTATCAAACTGCTCACTCAGTTCAAATGCAGTTCTGACCATGTCTTTGGCTTCCTGACTATCGGAAGGTTCAAGGCAGGGAACACGCCCAAACTTTGCAAATGTGCGGTTGTCCTGTTCATTCTGGCTGGAGTGCATGGCGGGATCATCTGCAGTGACAATGACCAGCCCGGCTTCCATGCCGGTCATCGAAGAATACATGAATGAATCAGCCGCAACGTTCAAACCCACATGTTTCATGACCGCCATTCCCCGCCTGCCGGCATACGCCGCGCCAACAGCAACATCGACAGCCACTTTTTCGTTAGGCGCCCACTCGGCATAGACATTCGGATAATGGGCATAGTTTTCCAGTATTTCCGTGCTGGGCGTGCCAGGGTAGGCAGATGCCACACTTACACCTGCTTCCCACATTCCGCGCGCCACCGCCTCGTTACCGGAGAGCAATTTGATCATGCGATCGACTCCAATCCTTTAAAGTAGGGATTACCAGTTGACTTTAATTGTAAATCAGAACGATACACGGAGCCAATGCTTTTCTTCCCCTCATAGTATAACCTTCAACACACGTATTGATCATCTTTCTCGTTCCCGCTCCAGTGCAAGTAATCGGGTTATAATCCCCGCCATGAACTTTCTCATTACCGGCGCAGCCGGTTTCCTTGGTTCCACCATTGCCAACCAGCTCGCCCGCGAGGGGCACCAGGTGCGCGGTCTTGATGATCTTTCCACCGGTGACCCGCAGGCACTTTCCCCGGATGTTCACTTCACCCGCGGAGATGTGAATGACCGGCCAAAATTATGGACGTTGCTGCAGGAAGTTGATTGTGTCTACCATCTGGCAGCCCGCGTCTCGGTGCCTGAATCAATCCTGTACCCGCGTGAATATAATGCTGTAAACGTGGGGGGTACGGTCAGCCTGATGGAGGCGATGAGGGATGTAGGTGTCAAGCGGGTTGTTTTTGCTTCTTCCGGGGCGATCTATGGCAATCAAGAAATCCAGCCTCTCACCGAGGGGCAGACTCCCCGCCCGAGTTCTCCATATGCAGTCTCAAAACTTGCTGCAGAATATTACATCCGCACCATCGGTGCGCTGTGGGGGATCGAGACCGTATGCCTGCGCATATTTAATGCCTACGGACCGGGTCAACACCTGCCAGCTTCCAGCCCTCCAGTTGTGCCATATTTTCTGCGCCAGGCAGTGCGGAATGGAACACTGGTCATCAATGGTGATGGTTTACAGACGCGAGATTATGTATATGTGGATGACGTGGTCTCTGCCATGGTTGCCGCCGCAACTGCGCCAAATGTCAACGGGCTGGTGATCAACATCGGGTCTGGTGTTGAAACGAGCATTCGCTCGCTTGCGGAACTGGTCCTCTCGGTCACTGGCAGCCAGACGAACACCGTGTTCAGCAGTCAAACATCTGGAGGTGTCTCACGACTCTGCGCTGACCTGTCATTGGCTGCCCAAAAATTAAATTACAGACCCTCGATAAAATTGGAAGACGGCCTGCGTTTGTCACTGCTTCGGGATGCGCGCTATATAAAAACGGGCAAATTAGCCAGGAAAGCCACAAATTAGCAGACAAGCGTAACCCCCTCTTGACATTGTCTTGAAAATACTGTCGCGATCATTTTATGCCCAACCTACGTTAATTGTCGCCCGGGAACTTCTCGGAGCGAGATTGGTGCGTATTCTGGATGGGACGCGTCTCTCCGGCATGATCATCGAATCGGAAGCATATATTGGTGAAGAAGATCAGGCCTGTCACGCAAGGGCTGGAAAAACGAAGCGCAACGCCACCATGTATGCTCATCCTGGGCATGCTTACGTCTACTTCACTTACGGTATGCATTGGATGCTGAATGCGGTGACAGAAAAGGAGGGTTTTCCCGCGGCAGTGTTGATCAGGGCGATCGATGTTATTGAAGGCAAGGAGATAGTCTCCACCCGTCGTCATGGGCGCGATATGAATGGTCCTGCGAAGGTGACCCAGGCACTTGGTGTTAATGCATCTTTGAATGGAGCGAACCTGTGCAACCCGGATGCAGGTTTATGGATCGAAGAGGGAGATCCAGTTTCGACCGAAGAGGTCATCACTGGTCCGCGGATCGGTTTATCTACCGTCCCTGAGCCCTGGAAATCCAAGCCCTGGCGGTTCCGATTGCTACGAAGATGATAAAATTGTCCTCAGTGGTGAAAAAAGATGTTCAAACGAAATAACCGATCAACTCCTCCTGCTTCCGTGCAGACTGTGGAAAGGATCACTTCGGTACTCGGCGCCGGTCTCATCTGGCAGGGTAAAATCAGTGGTTCAGGCGGTGTGCGGGTGGAAGGAAATTTTGAAGGGCAGATCGAACTGAAAGGTCTGCTTGTGGTCAGCGAAACCGGTAAAGTAACCTGTGAAAATGTTCGTGCGGCAAATGTCATCGTGGCGGGTGCCGTCAAAGGGAATATTACAGCCCAGAAGGTGGAAATTCGCTCCACCGGGCGCGTCTGGGGGGATATTGTCACAACTGGATTTGCCACGGAGGAAGGCGCCTTTCTTCGCGGGCAGATCCGCATGGAAGATGCAGTAGACCTTGGATTGGATGCCTCTTCCGAGAAAACCTCTGCTTCTGAACAGATCCAGCCTGCCAAAGAATAATATATATTGCTATAATCCTAAATTCTCACAAACCATCAACCATCCTCGCCAAATTTTGGATCCGGATCCCGGAAGAAATTTCTCCGTTAGCACTATCTTTTTTGAACAGGTAAAACGAAATTCCAATGAGAGTTTTTCCGCCTTCCCGCCGTGGATTGACACTGCTGCTCACCCTCTTTTTCCTCCTGCTCATTCTGGTTGCTTCGTTCGCGGGGCTTGCCTCGCAGGAGCCAATTGGGTTGCGTTTCACCATTTATACACTGGTTGCGGCAATCGCCTTCCTTCCTTTGCCTTTCCTGGCTTATTGGAGTTACAGTCTTTTCAGGGCGAATTACAGCATTGACCGGGATAAATTGTCCCTCAATTGGGGTTTACGGGTGGAACAGATACCAGTCTCAGATGTTGAGTGGGTTCGCCCGAAGGAAGCGCTTCCCTCGCGGGTGGGATTGCCCTTGTTTCATCTGCCCGGAGCGCTCACCGGTGTCCGTCACAACCCGGATCTTGGAGTGGTTGAATTTCTGGCATCAGATTCCAAATCCCTGCTGTTGGTGGCTACCTCCAAACGTGTGTTTGCCATTTCCCCGCAAGATCCAAATGGGTTCATGCAGGAACTCCAGCGCACAATTGAAATGGGGAGTCTGTCCCCCTCGGAGCCACAGTCTGTGTTTCCTGTATTTGTTATCGCAACCGCCTGGGAAAGTATTTTGGCGCGATATTTTTGGCTGGCTGGGTTGCTTCTTAATATTGGCTTGCTTGCGTGGGTAACATTATTAATCCCTTCCCTCGGACAGATTCCGCTCGGTTTCCTGCCTTCAGGTGCCACAGGTGAACCTGTCCCGGGAGCGGGCTTGATCCTGCTGCCTGTTGTGAGCCTTTTCTTTTACATAATCGGATGGGCAACCGGACTGACCTTCTATCGCCGTCCGGATCACCGCCCGCTGGCGCACATCGTCTGGGCGAGCGGGGTGCTCTCAACAATATTATTCCTGCTGGCGGTGATGTTCATTGTATCCACACCATCATAATTCCAACAGGTGGAATCCCTCCACCTGTCTGTTCGGGTGAGGTCATGGTTCTCCAATTCCTGCTTGGTCTTTTCTTTGCAGCCCTGATCGCTTATGCCGCCTTTCGAGCCCATAGCCTGAGCAAGTCTGGAGCCTGGGGAGCTTTTCTTGAAGGGACGATCATATTCGGTTTGGGTGGCTGGAAATGGGCTGTGGTGCTGCTGGCATTTTTTATTTCATCCAGCCTGCTGACGCGCCTTTTTGGTAAAAGGAAAGCCTCACTGGATGAGAAGTTCGATAAGGGTGGAACCCGAGATATCGGGCAGGTGCTTGCCAACGGAGCGATCGCTTCGATCTTCGCAGGGTTGCACTTCTTTTTCCCTGCCAATCCTTCCTTCTGGTTGGCATTCACAGCCTCGCTGGCAGCTGTCAACGCCGACACGTGGGCAACCGAACTGGGTGTACTCAACCCGTCTCTGCCGCGCGTGATCACCTCCTGGAAACCGGTTGAACGTGGCACATCCGGGGCGATTTCATTCCTCGGGACAATCTCTGCAGCAGGGGGCGCAATTTTCATTGCCATCCTGGCTTCCATGCTCACAAATACAGGAGGCAGCTGGAGAGGATTGGGGATCATCTCTTTGGCTGGCTTGCTCGGAGCGCTCTTTGACTCAATTTTGGGAGCCACGGTCCAGGCGATCTACCGCTGCCCACATTGCGGCAAAGAAACCGAGAAGCATCCGCTCCACTCCTGCGGCACAAACACGATCCAGGTGCGCGGCTGGAGGTGGTTGAATAATGACATGGTCAATCTGGGATGCGCTTTGGCAGGCGCATTAGTGGGGGTGATACTTAGCTATTTATAGCAAACAGAGTGGAAAGCCAATCGAAAATGACCCATTCCTTCCCATCATTCGAGAAAATTCCCCACTAATAATCACACACTTTATTCATATCTAGGCAAATAAATGCGTCAGCAAGATCCTGACGCCGAGCAGGACAAGCACAACCCCCCCCGCAATTTCCATCGCTTTTCCAAATTTCTTCCCCAGCCGGTTGCCAATTCGCAATCCCAACCAGGACATTAATCCCGTCACCACACCGATGACGATGGCTGGATACCAGATCGTCACGCCGATCAATCCCAGACTCAAACCAACCGCCAGGGCATCGATGCTGACCGCGATGGAGAGCAGCACCATCGTCCAACCGTGCGATGGGTCTGCTTTTTGCTGCTCGGTATCGCGGTCGAAGCCTGCGCGGATCATTCGACCGCCCACGAATACCAGCAGACCGAAAGCCACCCAGTGATCAAACGAAACGATGTAGCGCTCGATCGTCGTCCCGGCAAACCAGCCAACCACCGGCATCAGGAATTGGAACAAGCCGAAGTGAAATGCCAGCCGAAATGTCGGTCGTGGACCTATGGTTTGCTCTTGCGTCCCCGCACTGAGACAGACAGCGAAGGCATCCATCGCCATGCTGAGGGCAATGAGCAGGACTTCGATGAAATTCATTATCTGCTCACGCCTTCCAGATCCTGAAATCTTTCAGGATCGAGCCCCCGATGAATTCCCGCAGGATTGAATTATCAGGGATCAAATCCGCATCCACGGGCAGGAACCACTCCAGAAAGGCCAACAGGCGTTTGGCTTCAATGAATTCTTGTGTGCCGCGCGACACCTGGCGCAAGAGCGGTTCTGCCAACGGTTGCAATGCCGACAACTCATAGACCAGCGCCGAGTTGAACATGACATCGGCATTTTCCTGGTACGGGAAGATGTACAATTCCTCACCGCGCCGCACCGATTCCCAGCGCATGATGGTTTGCTGGGCGGTGTAACCGCGCTCGCGTGCATCCCGTACAATGCGCCGGACGAGGCGCGTGTCTGCAGTGGAGACTCGGTTATGGCGGTCCAGGTTCAGCTGGGTGAGCGCAGCACCGTAGATGCGGAACGCCCGGCTGGATAATGAGACCGGAAGCAGGCGAGGGTCGAGACCATGGATGCCTTCGAGGATGATGATTTGATCTGGAGTCAGTTGAATCGCATCACCAGGCATTTGTCTGCCAGCCTTGAAGTCGTAGCGCGGCAGGATCACGGTCTCCCCTGAAATCAGGCGGGTGAGGTGGTCGCCAAGCAGTTGTAGGTCGAGGGCTTCGAGAGCCTCAAAGTTGAACTGGCCTTTTTCGTCCAATGGCGTCTTTTCCCGGTCAATGAAATAGCTATCCAGTTCGAGGGCAAAAGGCGAGAGGCCCAGCGCCAGCAGTTGCACAGCCAGCCTCCGGGAAAAAGTTGTCTTGCCTGAAGACGAAGGTCCTGAGATGAGCACGATGCGTGCTTCCCTGCGGCGGTGGGCGATTTGCCTGGCGATGTCGGTGATATGTTGTTCATGCAGAGCTTCTGAAACCAGGATGATCTCACGGCTGCGTCCGCCCTCGATGGCATCGTTCAAAGCGCCCACATTGTCAATGCCCAAGCGTTCGAGCCACTGACCGTACTGATGGAAGGTGGCCATCAGTTTCGGGAAATCTTCGATGGGAGCGATAGTGGTGGGTGCCCGTCGGCGAGGGAATCGCAGGGTGAAGCCACTATTGGCCGGGTTCAACCCGAACCATTTCAAGTAACCGGTGGAAGGGACCATGTAGCCATGGTGATAATCCATGTGCTCGCCAAGGTTGTAGAGAGTGACATAAGGTTTACGCCGATGCTTCAGCAGGCTGACCTTGTCGGGGTAATTCTCTTTCTCAAAATAGGCTATGGCTTCTGCGACCGGGATCTCACGCCTCAAAAAAGGCAGGTCAGCATCCACCAGCCGTCTCATTTCATTTTCCAGCAGCAGGAGTTCATCCCTGCCTGGCACCGGGAGCCCATTGACATGGCAATAATAGCCTCCCGAGGAGATGGAATGGTCAATAATTAGAACCGCCTCGGGGAAGAGGGTGACGAAGGCTGCTTCCAATAGGAAGGTCAACGATCGGCGGTAGACGCGCGCCCCGTCAGCGTCTGACATACTTACAGGGGCAAGGCTCGCATCCATTATTATTGGATAGGTCAACTCGCGCAGATCGCCGTTGACGATGGCTGCCACCAGGGGAATGCGAC
>Ga0315290_10002360_pt1 | contig 13314 bp, 10 predicted proteins | sample YL17G12_0_MG_FD_203627 | JGI IMG/M metagenome (GOLD analysis project Ga0315290, IMG submission 203627) | Sediment microbial communities from Yellowstone Lake, YNP, Wyoming, USA - YL17G12_0 | ecosystem: Environmental > Aquatic > Freshwater > Lake > Sediment | place: USA: Wyoming | collected... | reverse complement strand
TCGTCTGCCAAGTGATCTTGTATTTAGTTATCTCTTAAAAAAATCAGATTTAGTTTTGCTCCAGCATTCCGGTCAGAAAGTTCGCTCAACTTCTAAAAATGGGAAAGTTGTGATATTTCCCAATATAATAAATTCAAGAAAACCGACAATTGTTGGAGATGTTCCCGGAGATTATTTTATTCATGTAGGTACTTTATCAATATTGAAAGGAGCTGATAAACTTTATCAACTAATAAAAAGCCTTGACAGAAAGCACACTTTTATAATAGTTGGTCAACCACGGGATAGCAAATCAAAGGCGATATTTAAGAATTTAGCTGAAATGGAAAATGTAGTTTTAAAAGGAAGGCTGGACCATAATGAAACGATGCAGCTAATTTCAAATGCCAAAGCTTTAATCAATACATCTTATTACGAGGGCTTCCCTAATATATTTCTGGAAGCCTGGTCTGCAGGAGTACCGGTAATATCTTTAAAGGTGAATCCAGGAGATATATTTAATAAATTTGATTTAGGTATTTGTTGTGAAGGGGATCTGGAAAAGATGAAAGTTTATATGGAATCTGATGAAACAATTCATTTTGACAGAGATAAATCGATTTCCTATGTATGTGATTTTCACGATTTCAATACGGCAGGTGAAAGATTTTTCAATATTATTAATAATGCTTAATTAAATTACGATGTGCGGAATTACCGGTACCATATACTTTGACAAAGAACGACAAGTTGAATCTTCTGTTCTGAAAAATATGACCGATGCAATTCGTCATCGTGGTCCTGACGATGAAGGTTTTTACATTCAAAAAAATATTGGATTGGGCTTCCGGCGCCTGAGCATTATAGATTTGCAGACAGGCCATCAGCCTTTAGCTAACAGTAACGATAGTGTATATATTATCTTTAATGGGGAGATTTACAACTATCAGGAGCAACGTGAACTATTGAAAAATAAGGGTTATATCTTCAAAACAGCTACCGATACAGAGGTTATTCTGCATCTTTATGAAGAATACGGTGTCAATTGTCTTCAATACTTACGGGGTATGTTTGCTTTTGCTATATGGGATAATAATAAGCAACAGCTATTTTGTGCCCGCGATCGCTTTGGGATTAAACCTTTTTATTACTATACGGATAAAGAAAAATTTGTTTTTGGTTCGGAGATTAAAGCTATTCTGGAAGCAGGAGATGTGGATAGAACATTGTCATACGGTGCTTTGGATTCATATTTTGCTTTTGGTTACATAACCAGTGATTTATCTATTTTTAAATCCATTAAGAAACTTCAGCCAGGTCATTATCTTCTGTTATCATTTAAAGATAAAATATCGATTGATATACAAAGATATTGGGCAATCCAGTTTGAACCTGATTATTCGAAGACAGAAAGCTATTGGAAAGAAGCTCTGGAATCTTGTCTTTCAGAAACTGTTAAGCTTCATATGCTTTCCGATGTTCCGCTGGGGGCATTTCTTAGCGGAGGCATTGATTCCAGTTCAGTTGTTGCCATGATGGCTAAAAATTCAAACCTGCCTGTCAAAACCTTTTCTATTGGTTTTAAGGAAGAGAAGTATAATGAATTGGAATATGCACGCGAAACAGCAAAAAGATATGGTTGTGAACATCATGAGCGAATCATAGAGCCGGAATCGATAAGTTTACTTCCCAAATTAGTTGCTGCGTATGATGAACCTTTTGCTGATTCATCTGCTATTCCGACATATTATGTATCAAAGGTGGCGCGTGAAAATGTAACAGTGGCCCTTTCAGGCGACGGCGGGGATGAGTTATTCGCCGGATACAATATATATGCACACTTAATGAAAATATATGCTTATCCTTTCAATTTCAGTGCACCATTGCTGAATAAAGTCATCTGGGGTACTATTCATAAAATGATCCCCAATATGACTAAAGGCAAAGGAACTTCGTATTTTCTTTCAAAAAACAAAGAATTGTTAGGAGCTTACATAAATATGTGGAGAAAAGAAGAAAGACAGAAATTAGTATTTAGTCAATTTCAGAATAATTTTAATAACAGTGCTTCCGAACTTTATAAAATAGAAATCCTGAAAAATAATTGTAATGATTTTATAACGAATCTTCAGTATCTCGACTTACAAACCTATATGGTTGACGATATCCTTACAAAAGTTGATCGCGTTAGCATGATGAACTCACTTGAGGTAAGGGTTCCATTATTGGACCATAAGTTTGCCGAATTAAGTTTTAAAATACCATCAGATTTAAAAGCCAGAGGGAAAGAGCAAAAATACGTATTCAAACAGGCGATGTCTTCTTTTCTGTCCGAAAATATTTTAAATCATCCTAAAAAGGGTTTTAGTGTGCCTCTGTCATTATGGTTTAAAGACGATTTAAGAAAGTATGTCAGGGATGTACTTCTGTCGCAAAATCCATTATTATCTGCGTATCTTGACAAAAAATATATAGAGAAAGTTGTGGAGAACAATGATATCGGCAGGAAGGACTTTAGCTCCCGTATCTGGTCGTTACTATTTTTTGAAGAGTGGTTAAACCAGAATCAATAGTTATGAGGGTAATGTTTTTTATTGATTGTCTCAGGGCTGGCGGGAAAGAACGCAGGCTAACTGAACTGATGAAAATTCTTAAATTAAATGAAGATATACAATTTGAGGTCGTGGTAATGAGTGAGGATATCCATTATAAAGAAATACTTGATCTTGGAATTAACATACATTATATCAAAAGGAAAACAAAAAAAGACATAGCTACTTTTTACATATTTTACAAACTATGCAAGACGTATAAACCAAATATCGTCCATTGCTGGGATAGTATGACAGCTGTCTATGCACTCCCGACTTGCAAATTACTCAATATCAGACTTGTAAATGGGATGATTACCAGTTCACCTGGCCAGTTGAATATTTTCAATAAAGTATGGTGGCGGGCTAAATTGACTTTTCCATTTTCCGATACCATCATAGGAAACTCCAGGGCTGGCCTGGCAGTTTACAAAGCACCTGAAAATAAAAGCATCTGTATTCATAATGGTTTTAATTTTGAAAGAACAAATGATATTATTAATAAAGAAATTATCAGGGATCAACTCAATGTCAGCACAAAATATGTGATTGGTATGGTGGCTTCTTATTCTTACAAGAAGGATTACGAAACATATTTCAGTGCAGCACAATTATTACTTAAAAAAAGAAGTGATATTACATTTTTTGCAATTGGAAGCGACACTGATTCTGAAATTTTAAAAAACCTGATTCAGGATGAATTAATCCATTACTTCAGATTGTTAGGTACGAAGTCAGGCGTCGAATCCTATGTAAACGCAATGGATATCTGCGTGTTATCAACCTATACCGAAGGGATTTCAAATTCCATTCTTGAATATATGGCTCTGGGAAAACCTGTTATTGCTACTGACGGTGGAGGTACTAATGAAATTGTAGAGGACCGGAAAACAGGTTTTCTGATACCCCCATCTAATCCTCAAGAACTTGCAGAAAAAATAGAGGAGCTATTAGATAATGCTGAATTACGCGAAAAGATGGGTCTGGCTGGTACAGAACGAATTCAGAATTATTTTTCAATTGATACGATGGTTAATAAATATATTTCAATTTATAAGGAATCTTTTTAGTGCATATGGATGAAACGAACATTAGTTTTAACTGAGAATATTTCAGAGCCTGTTGATGAAGGGATGAAAAAATTTTCGTATCAACTGGCTAAGTATATTGCTGGTTTAAATAACGGGAATCAGATATTTTCTTCTTTTGCAAACAATGATATACCAAATATTAAACGATTACCAAAAAACAAAATTTTCTTTTCAATATCGTTTTTCAGAAGAATATTTTCATACAATCCCCAGCTCTTAGTTTATGTTCCTTCTTCTTCTACCACACTGATGAGCTTCATCAGACTGGCAATGGTTTCTTTATTTTGCAGAGAGGCAAAAAAAATCATGTTTAGTTTACAGGAACGAAAACATAATTATATTTCGAAAAAGATAATTTCAGTATTAAAACCAGATCATCTGGTAGTATTATCAACTAAAGAAGCAATCTATTATCAAACATTAGGATTACAATGTATTGTAAGCCCGATAGGTGTGGAATCCGAAAAGTTTAAAGAAATAACGTTAAGTGAGAAACAAAAATTAAGACTAAGACTAAAGTTGCCTGTTAATTGTAAAATTGCGTTGCATGTTGGTCATATCAATAAAGGACGAAATCTGGAAATTTTAAAAGGACTTATAAGTAAAGGATATACTGTTGCGATTGTTGCAAGCACTCGTTTTGAATCTGATATGCAGTTGAAAGCTGAACTCGAGAAGATCGGTTATATATTTATCACCGATTATATTGAAAATATTGAAGAGTATTATCAGACATCAGATATTTATGTATTTCCGGTTTTATCTTCCAGTAGCGCAATGGAATTTCCAATGTCTGTTCTGGAAGCTATGTCGTGTAACTTAGCTGTTATGACAACAAGGTTTGGCGGTATTGAAAGTTTTCTGACGGAGACAAGTTGGTTTAAATATTTCTTAAATGAAAAGGAACTTATGGCTAAAATAGATACATTCCCGCTAAACTCTGATTGCAGTAACAGACAAGTTGTATTGTCTAAATTTTCGTGGGACAATGTATTTGACAATTTATTTTTGAATATCAGATTAGCAGGATAATATTTAAAACAGTATGAAGATACTTCTGATAAATAGTTATCATTATCGCAAAGGTGGTGCTGATGCTGTTTATTTTAATACAGCTCAATTACTGCAGCAATATGGGCAAGAAGTATTTTATTTTAGCGCTAAATACCCGGAAAATGTTGCTTGTCAAACGGACAGATTTTTTACAACAGGTTACGATTATAGAAAATTATCTGTTGGAAAGAAAATATTAGCGATACCCTCTTTCTTTTATAACAAGGATGCATATTATAAGCTGCTGAAGTTATTGGACGAGATTAACCCTGATTTAGCACACATTCATTTGTTCATGGGTGGTCTTTCCTCTTCTATCCTGTTGGCTTTAAAGAAAAGGAAGATTCCTGTCGTACATTCTGTACATGACTACAGACTTATTTGTCCTGCTTACTTATTTACTAATGGAAAAAATGAAGTGTGCGAAAAATGTATAGATGGCTTTTACTTACGTTGTGCGTTAAAGCGATGCTCCGAGAATAGTTTCAGCCAGAGCGCGATGCTTTCCATAGATGCATATTTCAGAAAATACTTTATAAAGCCCATACATCATATAGATCGTTTTATTTTTGTAAGTAAGTTTATCAGGGAAAAACATATTGAATTTGATTCAAATTATGAGACGAAAGCGGATATGTTGTATAATTTCAATCCAGACCTGAACTCTATTATTCCATCTGCAGTCAAAGGTAAATATTTTTTATACTTTGGTCGTATTTCAAGAGAAAAGGGGGTGCTTACCCTCATTGAATCTGCTTTGAAAGCAGAAATTACCCTGAAGATTGTGGGGACAGGACCTCTATCGGAACAATTTGCAGATCAGCGTTTTAAAAATATTGAGTTTTTAGGATTTAGAAATGGAGAAGAACTTTGGTCACTGGTACGAAATGCATCTTTTATAGTTGTTCCGTCGGAATGGTACGAAAATAATCCATTGACAATCGTTGAAGCCTATTCCTTCGGAAAGCCTGTTATCGGGGCCAGGATAGGAGGAATTCCTGAAATAATTGAAGAAAACAACACGGGATATTTATTTAATCCTGGTGGTAAAACCGAATTGGAGCAGCTATTACGAAAAGCAGATAATTTGTCAGATGCTGAATATCGGGAAATATCGGGAAATGCCCGTTCATATGCTGAAAGGCACTTTCATCCTGACAATCATTATAATGAATTGATCGGAATTTATGAAGACGCAGTTAAACATAAAAATAATTTATGAAAAAGAAGATTTATATTGCTGGTTGTGGCGGCATGCTGGGAGAGGCATTCTATGCACAATTTAAAGAAGAGTATGAGCTGAAATGCACGGATAAAGACGTGAATGATTCATGGCTAAGTTTTCTGGATTTTCGCGATCTGGAAGCATATAAGAAAGATGTTTACGTGTTCCGGCCCGATTATTTGTTTCACCTTGGAGCCTATACTGATTTGGAATATTGTGAAACCAATGTGGAAGATACATATCTCACGAATACGTTAAGTGTTGAAAATGCTGCATACATAGCCAACGAACTTGATATTCCCTTATTGTATATCAGTACTGCAGGCATCTTTGATGGTAAAAAAGATATGTACGATGATTGGGATTTACCGAATCCGTTGGGTCATTATGCACGGGCAAAATATGCCGGCGAAAGGTATGTGATTGAAAACACCCGACGTTACCTTGTCTGCAGGGCCGGCTGGATGATGGGTTCCGGTCCGGATAAAGACAAGAAGTTTGTGCAAAAAATTATGGCGCAACTGAAAGATGGGAAAAGGGTATTATATATAGTGAATGATAAAGACGGCACTCCGACCTATACGCACGATTTTGCAAAAAATGTAAAATTATTGCTTCAAAAAGAATACTGGGGTTTATATAATATGGTATGTGGCGGGCAGACCAGTCGATTGGAAGTTGCTCAGGAGATGATAAACTTATTGGGCTTGCGTAATAAAGTAGAAATTCATCCTGTATCGTCGGATCATTTTAAAAAAGAATATTTTGCCGACCGTCCTTTATGCGAAAGGCTTATAAATCGGAAACTTAACAACCGGGACGCAAATATTATGCGTGACTGGCGGGTTGCATTGAAAGAATATCTTGATAATTATTACAAAGGGTATATTGAATCTTAAATCTCTGTACTTGAAGCCGTTAAATGCAAATCGTGCAGTTCATCCTGATTGAACATTCCTGAGCGACACATGGACGAAAAATGTCTGAATGAATAGTAAAATAAAAATTGCGGCTTTTGGCGGTTTTCGGTCAATTCCTCCCAAAGCAGGTGCCGCCGGAGCTGATAAGTTTGCAGTAGAATTATATCCCCGTTTAGTAAAAAGAGGATGCGATGTGTTAGCTTATTGTAGAATCTACCCCGGAAATGAAGATGAATTGCATGCGGAATATCAAGGCGTTCAGCTAAAATGGTTTAAAACGATAAATAAAAGTGGGTTTGATACATTAATTCATTCATTTAAAGTAACGTTAGATATTATTCTGCATAACAGGGCTAAAATTATCCATATTCAGAGTGGTGCGAACAGTATATGGGCATTGTTTTTACGCATTGCAGGAAAAAAAGTATTTGTCAGTCAGTTTGCGATGGATTGGAAACGTGACAAATGGCCCTGGTATGGGAAACTTTATTACAGGCTTTCGAATTATATGACAGCCTATTTCCCAAACATGGTTTTGTTTGATAATATTTACACCAAAGAATATTTTGAGAAAAAATTTAATAAGAAATTTGGTTTTATACCTTATGGTTGCGAAGTTAAAGAGCCTGGGATGAATAATCAAATCCTGGGAAAATTGCGTCTTGTGCCAGGGAATTATTTTCTGTTTGTTGGCCGGTTTATTCCCGACAAAGGAATTCATTTGCTCATCAGTGCATTCGAACAACTTGAAACAGAAATGAAGCTTGTACTCATAGGGAATTCACCGAATCCAGGTGAATATGAAAAAGAAATAAAAAATACAAAAGATAAAAGAATTATATTTACAGGGTACATATATGGAGATGATACGAATTATTTGATGAAGCATAGTTATGCATATGTACAACCATCACTGATTGAGGGTTTGTCACCCGTAATACTTACTGTAATGGGATTAGGTACTCCATTAGTTTGCAGCGATATTCTCGAGAATTCGTATATTACGGAAGGCAATGCCACACATTTCGAAAGTGGAAATTCCTTATCTTTACTGGATTCACTTAAATACACTTTGTTTAATCCTGACAAAATTAAGCTTCAGGCTAAAATTGGACAGCAGAAAGTGATACAGCGATTCAATTGGGATAATATTACGGAACAGTTTATAGATGTTTTCAACGAAAATAAGAAATATGATTAGAGGTGCAATAATTGGTTTGGGAAAAATGGGACTGTCGCACGCAGCAATTGTCGGTGCGCATCCCGCTGTGGATATGGTATCTGTGTGCGATTCATCTTCGCTGGTACTGGATGCATTTAAGAAATTCACAGAAGTGAAAATTTATACCGATTATCAGAAAATGATAGACGAGGAGGCACTGGACTTCCTGGTGGTGGCTACTCCTACAAAGTTCCATTATCCTATGGTTAAATATGCCCTTGAGCATGGATTGAATGTGTTTTGCGAAAAGCCATTTACGCTCACTTCAGCACAAGGGAAAGAACTGGTGGAACTTGCTGATAAAAAATGGCTGGTTAACCAGGTGGGATTCCATAATCAATTTATTGGAACATTCAGAGAACTAAAGCGATTGCTGGCGCTGAATGTTATTGGTGAACTCGTCCATTTTACCGGGGAAGCATACGGGCCGGTCGTAACTAAAGAGAAGGGCAGTACCTGGCGGTCGAATGCCGAAGAAGGTGGTGGATGCTTAAACGATTATGCTTCACATGTTATAAACCTGATACAGGAAGTCATTGGCCGTCCCGAAAAAATTCGCGGCACACTGTTGAAGAGTATTTATTCAAAAGGCGTTGAGGATGCCGTATATTCTTTGCTACAATTGCAAAATGGAGTCACGGGAACTTTACTTGTCAATTGGAGTGATGAAACTTATCGCAAAATGGCGACTTCGCTTACCATCCAGGGGAAAAAAGGGAAGATTATCTGCGATGCCACAGAGATAAAAATATTTTTAAAAGAGCCTTTGGTTTCCGAAAAACTGGATAAAGGCTGGACTATAAAATATATTACAGAATTTGCGATACCAGTTAATTTTTACCTGCGAGGTGAAGAGTACAGTGCCCAGATAGATCATTTTGTGAATTGCATTATAAATAAAAAACAGGCCGAATACAATACATTTGAACAGGCTTTGTATACTGATACAGTTATTGAAATGATAGTCGAAGACGCAAAAAAGAATTAAGATGGAAAAAGTAATTTTAGGAGATAACCAGTTTTTTGCTGTGAGCCATCTTTCTGATGAGAAATCACGTGCACAGTCCATAAGATTTAAAGACGATGAATCCATTATTCGCGTGCTTGATCAGTCAATTGAACTTGGCATTAAAACCTTTATGTGTACGACCCACGATCGTATTGCCAATATATGCGAACATATAAGGAACAATCCGGCTAAATATGAAGGGTTTAAAATCTATCCATGCATGCCGTATGCCCATAAATATGCGAATGCTGTGACAGAACTTGGGATTTTGGGAACCATCAAACAATACGTACCCGGGAATATATTTGGCACATTTGCCAAAGGAGGCATGGCTTTTCTGAATAAAGATTTTATCAAACTGATGGAAATATTTATTGATGCCGAGATGAAAATGTTTAAAGGTATAGAAACACCGGTCATATTCATTCAGAATGTATTGGTTGATATGATACTTGGACTGAAGATGTACGAGGTTTTTACAGCGTACGATGCCTATATACGTGAGAAATTTGAAGCAGAGCCCGGCTATATTACCATGAATTTACCAGCTTTACTGGATACCCTTAACGCTGTAGGTATCGAAAATCCAATTATTTGTACTTCAATAAATAAAATTGGGTTTAGAATGTCGGGCGGTAAAGAAGTATATGAGAAATATTTAAAAGAGAAAGAATTCAGGCCCATGGCCATGCAGGTTTTAGCAGCTGGTGCTTTAAGACCGAAAGAAGCCATTGAGTACCTTGGGCAGTTTCCTAAAATTGAATCAGTCCTGTTTGGTGCATCCTCTAAATCCCATATTCAGGAAACACAGAATCTGATATTGCACTATTTATAAAGGACTTTGTTAAACTGCAAGTAATAATTTCATTGCCTCATTCACTTCCCCTTTAGAGATCATCTCCCTGGCCATGAGATGTACCTGTTCATTCAGCATTTCAGGCTCCCCGGCATATTTAATATGCATCTGGCGAACAATATCAGATTTTGCAAAGGCTGCGACTTCAACCGCAGAGGGAAAATCCTCCATACTACCCAGGCGGGCCAGTTCGTTGCCGGTTAGTATCCCGCTCATCCTAACCTTTTCGGGCAGGGCATCAATGCCAAGGCTCATTTTATCTCCAGGTTTGGGCACTGTGAAAACAGCGCTTCCCGAGGCTTTCACATAGTAGTTTCCCCCCATCCTTCCAACCAGGTTTATTTTATCAGGGTCGATTAACCCGCTTTCATCGGATATATCTTCGTTGATGTGTATCAGCGCTACTTCACAGATGATGAGGTTAGCGGCACCTCCTCCTTTCCCGGTTTCAATGATCCGGCGTACCTTACATTCAATCTGAACGGGCGATTCCTTCACACGGAATGGCCTGATTTTTTCTGAGGGAATTTGTGTGAACCCGGATTTGATGAATTCATTGGTACCACGGGGATATTCAGTGCCGGCCAGGCTGGCCTGCCGAACCATATCAAAAGTCACTACGTTGATGACCACTTCAGGAACTTCTTTCACGTTAAGGAAAGTATCCTTTAAGGTGTTGTCCCTTCCGCGCCGCGAGGGTGAAAAAATCAGCGTAGTGGGATTTACGCCAAATACATTAAAATAACTGAACGGTGAAAGGTTTGGTTTGCCTGCCAGGTCGATGGTGCTGGCTAAGGCAACAGGCCTTGGAGCTATGGCGCCCAGCAGCAGCTGGTGAAGGTGCCGGGAGGGAATTTGATAAGGATCAATGGTTTGCATGATATAAATAATTGATTCACTTTCCATCTGGCAGAAAGGAATAATAAATGGCAGAAGGACTTAACGTTAAGTCGTTCCAGATTCAATAAGGAGGTGTATTCTTCGGTTTACCAGCCTTATTTAAAACAGAGCAAGGTGATATAGGTAAAAAATCAGTACCCGTGCTTAACGAACCGCCCTGCATGTGAACTGTACGCGAGGAGGAGTGAGAGGCGCACCCCGTTAGCAATCGCTGGCGGGGCCATCCCGGTTATGGGCAGGTTTCATTTTTTATTTTATGAATTGCATTATTGTTTCATATAATCCATAAAGCAAATAGATTCCGCCCAGGATGAATAAAACTATCTGTTTTGATTTGTCCTTTATTGCGAAAGCAAGACCAAGTGGAATACCCAACCAAATTAAACCCATTAGTGCGTTTATTGATTTAAACCATTCGGTTGAATAGTAGTTGTCAATGAATTTAGGTATGATAGTCCAGAATAATCTGGAAAAAACCATCCAGATTACAGCAACTAAGATTAATGTATCACCAGTTGAACTATCATTTGCAGTTGGGGATAACTGTGTAGTATTCGCCATATTATCAACGGAATAACTTTCTTTTGGATTTAATCCATATTCATTCTCTCCTGGATCTCCGTCAGTACAGACAAGAACCAAATACCAGATAACTCCGGCGATAGGAATTAAAATGATAAAATAGTACCACCCACTTTTCCCAACATCATGAAGTCTTCTGACTGAAACAGCTAAACCAGGTATGAAAAATGCCAGGACATACAGGCAATAGAATAACCCATAAGGAAGATCTTCTATAGTAGTTCCTGCAATATTGTCAATTATTGCAGCAACAATAAGAAAAATAGTATTGAACAATAAAAACATCCAAAACTCTTTTCGTCTTGCCCGGCCGCTAAAACCAGCGTAGTTTTTTAAAACTTTTAAATACCAATTCATAATTTTTTCTTTTTTTGTTTTCCTACTCATTTGGCTTTTCGGTGTAGCCCCGTTTTTAGAGTGGTTTCTGGTCTCCACTTATCCTTTTTTGTCTCCTGTAAGTGTGAAATGAAAGTCAGGAAGTTTCAATCTGAATTATCGGTAGTTCAAAGTTAAGGAATAATATTGCTTTGTTTTGTATGTGTACAATTTAGTATGATTATGAATAGCGGGTAAACACAAGTTATTGAAGCGTAACTGATAAATGTTAGAAACATTCAGAATTTAACGGTACAAGCCACAGACTTGCCAGGGAATATTTTATTTAATTTTCAGGAAAAGGGGGTCAACATCCGCCGGAATGTATAAGGTATTTCCCAGACTGCCTGGAGAACCGGATCGGGTTTTATGTGGATTAAGGGGGGGGCAGATTACTCCGGATTATCCACTAAAGAGGGTATCACTACCTATGTTTCACTAAAGGATGTAGCCCGCGGAAATGATATTTATAATTTTCGCAGGATTGTCAATATTTTAGGCATAAAAATGATAAAAAAGTGGTTGAAATCATTTTTTAACTTAAATTTGGTATTCAGGAAATTTATAGGAGCTAACAGAATTAAATGTGAAAATCATTTCAGAAATTTGCTATTAACCCAGATGGCGCATAATAGATTCTGGAGATTAGGTTTTTGCACGAACTAACGTTAGGCATAATTATAAAAAATCCTACTAGATTATGAAAAGTAAACTTTCTAAAGAAGTGATTAGGAGAATTGAAAAATATTTTTGGAAGACATTATTGACATTGGCCCTTCTATTAGCTTCGCTGATATGCTTTACATATGCAGTGATAGAAATTAAGCAAAAAGAAATACAAGTTTCAACAACATTTAAATTAACTAAAACTACTGAGGATGGAGGATTAAAGAATTATCTTGAATACATCGGTCTTTTTTTATTGGTTATAGCTGCTTGGCAATGGAGAAAAGAATTAAGTTTTGACTCAATAGGTATATTATCTAAACAACCAGATATAAATAATCAGGACCCAAAAATTAAACCTACTAACCCAGAAGATATTCCTCCGCCTCCCCCAATTACGACAACAACGACAACAACGACAACAACAACAAAGCCACCTATAGACAAAGGATTTGAAGATTTTATTAATAACGAAATTTTAGACAGAATTCTTCTCCTAATGAGAGAGAATCCAAATTCAATTACAAATGCTAGTATAATTGCAAATAAACTTGGACTTTCACAAAAAGATGTTGAAAAATTCTTGTTTGAATTAATGAGGGAAAAATTAATTAGAAAAGATATTTATCCCGGTAGTAAAAGTCCAGTTTATTCATTGACAAATTCATTTGACAACTTGGCAATTGATTACTTCATCGACAACAACACAAAATCAGAAGAAATCTTTGGTGACTATCGTTACATTAGAATCAAAAACAAATATGAAATTGATGCAATTATTAAAACGAATAAGACCAACTATATAATTGAAACGAAATTCCTTAAAGAATATAATCTAAGTGCTG
>Ga0315290_10002359_pt1 | contig 13317 bp, 17 predicted proteins | sample YL17G12_0_MG_FD_203627 | JGI IMG/M metagenome (GOLD analysis project Ga0315290, IMG submission 203627) | Sediment microbial communities from Yellowstone Lake, YNP, Wyoming, USA - YL17G12_0 | ecosystem: Environmental > Aquatic > Freshwater > Lake > Sediment | place: USA: Wyoming | collected... | reverse complement strand
TAGCGCTGGAGCGGCTGCGCGAGCTCGATCTCGGAGTGGAGGGCAGATGAGCGACGACCCGCTTCGCGAGCCCGGGCTGGAGGAGACGGTGCGCCGCCTCGAGCGCGGCCTGCCGCGCGTCGCCCCGCCGGGCGACCTGCTCGACAGTGTGCTCGCCCGGATCGAGGACGAGGCGCCCGCGCCGGCCCGCCGGGCCCCGCGCCGCAGCCTCGCCGACCTCCTGCCGCGGTGGCGCCCGGTCGCGCTCGGCCTCGCGGCGGCGGCCGCGGTCGCGATCGTCGTCACGCTCGCCCTCCCCGGCAACGGCCTCGGCACGCCCGACGCGCGCGCCGCGGTGGTCGCGCACCGGGCGAGCGGCGTGCAGGGCGAGGCCGACCTCTTCCGCAGCGACTCCTCCCGCGGCGTCGTCGTCGTCCGCTTCCTGAATCTTCCCGCCGCTCCGGCGGGACACCACTACACCGTGTGGGTGCTCCGGCAGGGCTCGCACGAGATGACCCCGGTCGGGAGCTTCACGCCCTCCTCCCGCCGGGTGAAGCTGACCCTCCCCCTGCCGGGGGCGGGCCACTACGCGGCGCTCGACGTCTCGCTCCAGGGCAACGACGCGCCGCCTGCGAACTCCGGGCTCAGCGTCGCCGGCGCGTCCTTCTCCTAGCCGTTCCCGAAGCGAGTGATCCGTTCCCTCGGTCGGGGCGTACCACTGGCGAACGCTTCGACAAACCCTAGACAGAAGGAGTCAAACGTGAAGCGGATCGTCGCACTTCTCGCCGTCGCGGCCCTCGCCACGGCGATCGCCGTCCCGGCGCTCGCAGGGCCCGCCGCCCCGGCCGCTCCGGCCGCCAACGGCAACATCGTCCAGACCGCGGTCGCCGCGGGCCAGTTCACCACGCTCGTCTCGCTCGTGAAGAAGGCCGGCCTCGTCGGCGCTCTCTCGGGCAAGGGCCCGCTGACCGTCTTCGCCCCCACGGACGCCGCCTTCGCGAAGGTGCCGAAGGCGACCCTGAACGCGCTCGCCATGGATCCGGCGAAGCTGAAGGCCGTCCTGCTCTACCACGTCGTCAGCGGCAAGGTGACCGCGGCGAAGGTCGTCAAGCTGCGCTCCGCGAAGACGCTCCAGGGCTCCGCGGTCACGATCGCCGTCCGCAACGGCTCGGTGTACGTCAGCGGCGCCAAGGTCGTCACGCCCGACGTGATGGCCTCGAACGGCGTGATCCATGTGGTCAACAAGGTCCTCCTCCCGCCCCAGTAGGCAGGAGCTCACTCGGCGGGGCGCCGTGCCCGCGAAGGCTGGACGCGCTTCGGCTCGCCCGGCATCTTCGGGAAGTTCGGCGGGTACGGCGCCTCCCCGATCCCCTCGCGCTCGTCCCGCTCGACCCAGGCGACGAGCTTCTCCAGGTCGCAGACCGCCTCGTCGGCCTCCGCATGGAGGTCGCCGAGCTCGGCGAAGCGGGCCGGCATCGTCGCGATCGTGAAGTCCTCGGTCTCGACGGAGGGCAGCTCGTCCCAGGTCACGGGAGCCGAGACCGTCCCGTCGGGCCGTGCCCGCACCGAGTAGGCCGAGGCGATCGTCCGGTCGCGCGCGTTCTGGTTGTAGTCGATGAAGACGCGCGCGCCGCGCTCCTCCTTCCACCACGCGGTCGTGACGAGCTCCGGCAGCCGCCGCTCGACCTCGCGCGCGAACGCGAGCGCGCAGCGGCGCACCTCCGGGAACGGGCGGCGCGGCTCGATCCGGCAGGCGACGTGGATGCCTCGGTTGCCGGAGGTCTTCGGCCAGCCGGTGAAGCCGAGCTCGTCGAGCACCTCGCGCACCATCAGGGCGACGGGCTTGGCGTCGGCGAACGTCGTGCCGGGCTGCGGGTCGATGTCGATCCGCAGCTCGTCGGGATGCTCGACGTCGGCCCGGCGCGAGGGCCACGGGTGGAAGTCGAGCGTGCCCAGGTTGACGGCCCAGATCACCTGCGCGAGCTCGGTGACGCAGAGCTCGTCGGCGTGCCGCCCCGAGGGGAACGTCACCCGCGCGGTCTCGATCCAGTCGGGCCGCTTCTCGGGCACGCGCTTCTGGTAGATCGCCTCCCCCTCCGCCCCGTCCGGGTGGCGCTTGAGCTGGGTCGGGCGCTCGTAGAGGGCGCGCACGATCCCGTCTCCGACCGAGAGGTAGTAGGTGACGAGGTCGAGCTTCGTCTCGCCGCGCGCCGAGAAGAACACCTTGTCGGGGTTCGTGACCCGGACGAGGCGCTCCCCGACCTCGAGCTCGACGAAGGGCGACGGCACGAGCGCAGTATCGTGTCTCCATCGTGATCGAGGAACCGCAGCGCACCCGGCTCTCGCTCGAGCCGCTCGACGACTACGTCGTGATCCAGCCCTCCGACGAGGAGACCGAGACCCGGCACGGCCTGATCATTCCCGCAAGCGAGGACACCGGCTGCCGCAGCGGGGTCGTCACCGCGGTCGGCGACGGCGCGGCCGGGATCGAGCCCGGCGACAAGGTGCTCTTCCCCAAGCATGCGGGCTTCGACGTCCGTCTCGGCGGCTCGTCGCTGAAGGTGCTGCGCCGCGGCGAGCTGATCGCCCGCGTCCACGACTGAGAAATGAACCCCTAGAAAGCGCGAAGCCCGTCGGGGGGGACGGGCATTCGCCGCAGTTGCCGGGGGGAGGGTTTGGAGGGGGATCCGGCAATCCGACTCTGTCATCCCCCGGCGAGGCGTGCGTCCCTCCGAAGGGTGATTTTCGTAGAGCCCCGTGCGCTATCCTGCCCCCGCGTTCGGAGAAGTGGCCGAGTGGCTGAAGGCGGCGCCCTGCTAAGGCGTTAAGGGGGTTCTAACCTCCTTCGAGGGTTCGAATCCCTCCTTCTCCGCTCGGAGGGGTGGCAGAGCGGTCGAATGCGGCGGTCTCGAAAACCGTTACGGGTCGTTAGGCTCGTCGAGGGTTCAAATCCCTCCCCCTCCGCTCCTGTCATGCAAACCCGCCGGCTGTGCGGGTTTGCGCTCGCCGGCGCCAGAACCCGCTCCGGCCACAGAAGTCCAAGGAAGTCCACCGTTTCGCGTGCTGACTGGCGCACGACTGACTGGCGCAAAGATCTTCCCCAGCCTCGCCGCACGCCGGCGGATCCGATGAGCCGCCTGACGAGCACGGGCGTATGCTCTCTGCCTCATGATTTCCCCGCACTCTCACCGGAAGGCATGGGTGCACCGGCCAAGGGCTCTCGCGGTCATGGTCTGGCTGGCTGCGGGCGTGATCCTGGTGGCTGCTCCGGCCGCAGGCTCAGAGTCGACCCAGAACCTGATCAAGAACGGGGGTGCCGAGGACTCGCCGGGGATCTCCTGCAAGGCGGACACGGGCTACGCGGCACCCGCGGGCTGGCAGGTGACCAACGGTCTGGCGGTGCTGCAGAACGACTGTTCCTTCCCGCTCTCGGGAGTCGCCGGGAGCCAGTTCTTCGCCGGGGGCGACCGAAAGGGCGTCTCCTCGGCGTCCCAGGGCGTCGACCTCTACCCGTACGCCGCGGCGATCGACGGCGGGGCGACACGGGCGACGCTGAGCGGGCTCCTCGGTGGGTATCAGAGCCAGAGAGACTACGCCTGGGTCGGGGTCACTTTCCTTGATCAGGCCGGGAACTCGCTTCCCGGAGGCTTGAAGATCGGGCCTGTGACCGCAGCCGACCGCGGCAACCAGTCGACGCTCCTGTCCCGTTCTGCAACGGGCGCTGTACCGCGCCTCTCCCGGAGAGCGCGCGTCGTGCTCTCGGCCCAGTATTTCGATGGCGCGGTCGACAACGACGGTTACGCCGACAACATCTCGCTCACCCTGCAACTCGGCGCGCCATCTCCGACCCCGCCGCCTGCGACCGGACCGGTGCCGATCGGAACCGTGTCGAATGGCTGCGGCGGCGAAGGCTGGGAGGCGGTCGTCCGGGCGCAGAATTACCTCGGGAACACGTCGAAGTACGCCGACTCGAACATCAACCCGCTGGCGCGCACCTACACGGTCAGCTTCAAGGACGCTTGTGACCTGCACGACGCAGGCTACGCAGGAGCCGTCGTGCGCGACAAGCTGAACGGCAATCGGATAGTCGACTTCCGCACCTGGTCGCGCAAGCGGGTGGATGACAAGTTCCTCCAGGACCTGCGCTGGCTTTGCGCGCACAGCGGCATTCCGGCGACCGCGCGGACGGCGCTTGCGAACTGCAAGGCGGACGGGGGCAACTTCTCCGTCGGGGCCCATTCTCGCTACAACTTCGTGCGCTGCTTCGGCGATCGGTTCTTTGACGCCGATCTGAGCAAACCGGGTACACAGCGCGCGGGCCCCCGGCAGAACGATCGAATCCCGATTCTGTCCAGGGAGTGTCGCTTCAAGAAGTAAGCATTTCCCCCCGGGAACCGCAAGCACGCAGGCAAAGCCTCGTGCAGCCGGGTCCCTGTACGCAGGCGGGGCTTTGGCTCTCTGTCCTTTCCCGGCGGCCTCAGACCGGGAGCGTGAGGCTTTCGAGGTCGCTCGGGTAGTCGGTGAGGACGTCCATGCCGTCCCCGGTGACGACGACGGTGTCCGAATGACGGAAGCCGCCGATCGCCGGGTCGTACAGACCCGGCTCGATCGTGAAGACCATGCCCGGCTCGAGCGGCGTCGAGTCGCCGACGTCGAGGAAGGGCGCCTCGTGGTTCCTGAGACCGATCCCGTGGCCGGTGTGCTGGCGCCAGTAGCGGAGCAGGTCGTTCTGCTCGAAGTAGCGCATCACGGCGCCGTCCACGTGGGCGCAGGTGGCGCCCGGCCGGATCGCGTCGAAGGCGACCTGCTGCGCGGCGAGCGTGTGGTCGAAGAGCCGCCGCATCTCGTCGGTCGGCGGGCCGATCACCATCGCCCGCTCGAGCTCCGCGTTGTAGCCCCAGATCGGCGCGCTCGTCTCCGTCACGAGCACGTCGCCCGCCCGGAGCTCGATGTTGTGCGCGACCGCGTGCGCCCACGAGCTTCGGAGGCCGATCTGGCCCCGGTAGCCCGCCGAGGCGCCGGACGAGGACGACATCCCGCCGACATCGCCGAGCTCGGCCAGCATCGCGAGCGTCGTCTCCCGGCCGGCCCGGAGACTGGCCTCGGCCTCGGTCGCGCCGGGCCGGGAGTACTCCTGCAGCAGCCGGTGCGCGTGCGCGCACCAGCGCCCGCTCTCGCGGATCAGCGCGATCTCGCTCTCGCTCTTGCGCGCCATCATCCCTTCGATCGTCTCGCCGAGCGGAGCGACCGAGGCGCCCGCCGCGTCGCTGAGCGCCGGGCCTTTGTAGCCGAGAATCCCGGGGTAGCCGTCCTGGTCGGCGCCGATCGCGTCCCTGATCCCGAGGTCGGCCAGGACGCGCGCGAAGATCGCCATCGGGTGCTCGATCCCCGGGTACTCCGGATACGACTCGATCCGCGCGAAGGCGGCCTCGGCGCGCGTGCGCTCCACCTCGAACTCCGGCACGAACACCGCAGACTCGCCGCCGACGCTCTCGGCGTAGATCACCGGCCGCTCATTCGAGAGGAACCAGAAGCCGGTGAAGTACTGGATGGTGTCCGCGCCGAAGAGGACGTAGCCGGACAGGCCGTCACGCCGTACGTGCTCGAGCAGCCGCTCGCGCCGCTCCTGGAACTCGGCGGCCGGGATGCCGGTGCGGGGCTCGCTTCGCTGTCCCATCATCTCCTCCCCTCGACGAAGCGCTCCGAGCCTACCTGTCGCGTACCGGGGGTTTCGTCGTAGAGTTGCCCCCCCGTGCCGAAGTCCCTCCTCTTCGTGCTCGCGCTCGTGCTCGCGGCCACTCCCGGGGCAGCCGGGGCGGGCCGGCTCGGCGGCGGCACCGTCCCCGGACTGCCGCGCCTCGCCCCGCATCTGCCGAGACTCGAGGATCCGGGCCTCGCGGCGGCGCTCGCGAGGCTCGGCCTCTCGTACCACGGCTGGGCGGGGCTCTTCGTCGAGGACCTCGAGACCGGCGAGTACGCGGGCTGGAACGAACGGGCGAGCTTCCCTGCCGCCTCGACCGTGAAGCTCGGGGTGATCGCGGAGGGGATCCGGCGCTTCGGCTTCGGTCCAGGCTCGCGCATCGACGGCGACCTCCGCGCGATCGGGCAGTGGTCGTCGAACGCGGCGGCGAACCGCATCTTCGCCATGGTCGGCGGCGTCGGCCCCACGGAGGAGGCGCTGCACCGGCTCGGGATGTTCTCGAGCACCTACCCGGGGCCGTACCTCGAGCCCGACGAGGAGGAGCCACAGCAGAAGCCCAAACGAGCCACCCAGGCGTCTGCCGGGACGCCGGCTCCGCCGCCGCACCACCACACGCGCGTCACCACGGCGCGCGACCTCGCACGGGCGCTCTTCCGTCTCCAGGCGGCTGCTGCGGGGCAGCGCTGGGCGATCCTGGCGACGGAGCTCTCCGCCCCCGAGGCTCGAGCCGCTCTCGGCTATCTGGCCCTCGCCGGCCCGGGCACGAGCCTGCTCGAGTTTCCCGCAGGCACGCGCCACGCCGAGAAGGACGGCTGGATCGACGACACCCGCGCGACCGCGGCGATCGCCTACGTGCGGCGAGGCGCCCGGATCGTCGTCGTGCTCGTGTACCGGCCGGGCATCACGAACGCCGAGGCGCGCGCGCTCGGCAGCAGCGTCTCGACGCTCGCGTTCCGGTAGACCCCGGCCCGGCGCGAGCCCGGCAGGGCGTACAGTTCGGTCGAATGAGCGAGCCGATCGACAGGCTGCGAGCGACCCTCGCCGCGGTACCGCCGGCCCCCGACGCGATGGCCGGCTACCTCCGCAAGGTGCACGAGCGCGCCTACACGGTGGTCGACGGCGACGTCGAGGCCCTGAAGGCGGCCGGGCTCTCCGAGGACGAGATCTTCGAGCAGACGGTCGCGGCGGCGATCGGCGAGGGGCTGCGCCGGCTCGACCGGGCAAACGAGGTGCTCGCGTGAGGTTCGCCGTCGTCGACCACGGGCACGCGCCGGCGGAGGCCGCGATCCTCCAGGAGATCCGCGAGCGCACGGGCGCCGAGCCGCTCGGCGTCGTGAAGACGCTGATGTACCGGCCAGAGCTGTTCGGGGAGCCCTTCTCGGACGAGCTCGACCGCGCCATGCGCGGGCCCTCCGACTGGAGCCCCGGCGAGCGCGAGCTCTTCGCCGGCTTCACGTCGCTGCTCAACCAGTGCCCCTTCTGAACGGGCTCCCACGGCGCGGTCGCGTCGTTCGCCCTCGGTGAGGAGGTCTGGGACGCGGTCGTCGCCGACTGGCGCACCGCGCCGCTCCGGCCGGAGCTCAAGGCGGCGCTCGTCTTCCTCGAGACGCTGACGCTCCGCCCGGAGGAGGTGACGCGCGCAGACGCCGAGGCGGCGTACGCGGCCGGCGTCTCGCCCCAGGCGCTTCGCGACGCCGCCACCGTCTGCGCGCTCTTCAGCATGATCACCCGCCTCGCCGACTCCCTCGACTGGGACGTGCCGGACTGGGAGCGGCTGCAGCAGCGGGCCCCGGCGATGCTCGAGGGCGGCTACGCCCTCACCGCCATGCGGCGGCGCTAGCCGCGAGCGGACTCGACTCCGTCTCCGGTGTCGCCGGGCCGATTGACCAGCACGGGGGAGGGGGCTAGCATCGGTCGCATAGGGGGGAGCCGCCGTGAGTGCAAGCGCCGATGTCAGCCTGACGTTCGACAACGACCTGGGGGTCGACCTGTCGGGGATCCCCTCGAGCTTCACGATCAACGTCACGCACCTCCCGAAGATCGAGGTCGATCTGGACACGATCACGCTGGACCCGATCACGCTGAACCCGATCACGCTCGAGCCGATCACGATCGAGCCCCTCGACCTCACCGTGCGCATCAAGGAGTTCCCGTCGATTCGGACGCATGTGCCGGCCCTCTTCACGCTCGGCCTCTCGATCCTGGGCTACGAGCTGGTCTGTGCGCGACTCTGCGGCGAGGCCCAGGTGATCACCGAGCCCTATGAGCCGAACCCGTGCGAGCGCTGCGGCGAGCTGACGCGCCAGCCGGAGCTGGTCCCGGGCACGGGTGTCATCACCCAGATGGTTCCCAAGTGACGCCGGCGCCGCGCCGTCAGGCCCGCAAACCGCGCGCGGAGGAGCGCGTCGTGTTCCGGGGCCCGCCCGACCGGCTCGCGTCGCTGCTCACGGCGGCCGGAGCCGCCGCCAAGCCCGGCGCGGTCCGGGAGCCGGCGGCATCACTCCGCGGAGCCGAGGTCCACGGGCTGACGGTTCGCACGCTCGCCCGCGCCGGCGTCGACGCGCGCAGGGCGACGCTGCGACTGCCCCGGTCGACTCCGCCCGGCACGTACGAGGGGTCCGCCGAGATCGAGGGGCGGAAGGTCTCGATCGTGGCCGAGGTGGAGCGCCGCCCGCGCGTGGAGACCGACCCCCGGCGCATCTCGGTCGAGGTCGCGCCCGGCGAGACGGCGACCGCGGACGTGACGCTGCTCAACACGGGCAACGTGCCGTGCGACGTCTCCGGCACGTCCACGTTCTGCCTCTTCGACGGCCGGGGGATGGAGCATGCCGTCTGGGCGGCGCTCGCGTCCGACCCTCCCGAGGGCAAGCAGCGGCTCGACGTGTTCCTGGACGACCTGGCGAAATCCCACGGAGGACTGGTGACGGCAAGGGTCGAGAAGGGTGCGACGATCGCATCCGGCGAGTCGCGCGACGTACGTCTGACGCTGCGCTTCTCCGACCGCCTCCAACCCGGCATGAGCTACGCCGGCCGCTGGGAGGCGGACGGGCTGCGCGTTCCCGTCCGGGTCACGACCCCGGCGGCGGCGCCGAAGCGAGCGGGGAGAGTGGCCAAGTGAGCTCGACGGTCCGACCCGTGACCCTCGCCGACGCGGCGAAGGCCGTCGGCGGCCTGATCGCCCCCGGCGCGAAGCTCGGGATGGAGCTGCTCGGGTCGATCAGGCTGCCACGCCGAAACTGCGGCTGCGGCTGCGAGATCCCGCCGCCGTGCTGGGTTCCCCAGCCCCTGGGAGAGTTCACGACGGAGGCCTGTCCCGGGAACAGCGGCGTGCTCAGGCTCACCGTCACGAACTGCGGCATGGCCGGCCGCACGATCACGGTCTCGGCGACGAACGCCGCCGTCAAGGTCACGCCCGCCTCGCTGACGCTCGGGCCGATGGAGGAAGGCCTGGTCGTCCTCTCGCTGGACGTCCCCGCCGCAGCGTCGAAGGGGCAGACGCAGAAGAGCCTCGTCTGGATTCACGGCTGCAAGGAGTACTTCCTCCGCTGGACGGTCGTGGTTGCGGCGAGCGGCGTCAGCTGCTGCGCGACCGACGTCGAGCTCGAGGACTGCCCCGATCTGATCCACCACTGGTACGACCACTTCTACTGCCAGAGGCCGTGTCCGAACCGAAAATGAGCGCGAAGGACGAGGCCTCACCGCCGACCGAGCTCGCCACAGCGTGGCGCGGCGCTGCCGAGGCCGGTCTCCGCTACTACACCACGCTCGGCGGGCTGGCCTTCGAGCTGGCCGAGGCGCTCGTTCCGGCGATCCGCGAGCTGCGTCCGACGGTTCGCCTGTCGCCCGACCCGCCGGGCGCGCCCGGCCCGAAGCCGCCGGCGCAGGCGCCGAGCGGCGAGCGGTCCGGGCAGACGATCGTGATCGAGGCGGCGGCGGGCCGGAGCGGCCTCGGCGTGTTCATGGTCGAGAACACGACCGTGCGGAAGGTCTCCGCGCCGGTCGGCGTGTCGGCCTTCGTGGATGCATCCGGCCGGGAGGTTCACCCCCAGGTCAAGTTCTCGCCGGCCGAGGTCACGCTCGAGCCCGGCGACCAGGTGCTCGTCCAGGTGGCGGCCGCCGTGGACAAGACGCTCGAGCCGGACGTCCGGTACCGGGCCGAGATCACGATTCCGCGTCTCTCCGGGACCGGGATCCCGATCGTCGTACGCCGCCAGGGCCCGGCACGGGCCGGGAGCACGCGCGGCACCGCCACCCGGGCGCGCGCCAAGGCGCCGCTGAGCGCCAAGCGCCCGGCCACGTCGCGCCGGTCATGAGCCAGCCCGAGCCCGCCGCGGAGCGCTCGGCGTGGGCGCTGCCCGAGCTGCTCGGGCTGACGCCGGACCTCGAACGGCTTCACGCGCTGATCGGCGAATGGGTCGAGGCCTGCGACCCGGAGGTACGGGAGATGGTGCGGCGCCAGATGTCGGCTCGCGCGAAGTACTTCCGGCCGGTGACCGTATTCGCCTGCCACCACGCGACGACGGCGAGACCCCTGACCGTCCGGACGCTGCGGGCCGCAGCCGCCGTCGAGCTGATCCACAACGTCTCGTTGATCGTCGACGACATCCTCGACCGCTCGCGCTACCGGCGCGGCGAGCTGTCGATGCACTGCCGGTACGGCTTCCTCCCGGCGCTGATGACCGCGGGCTACGTCGGGTTCGCCGGGTCGCAGCTCGTCGCGTCGGACGCCTACAGCGTCCGGCTGCTGGCCGAGCTGATGCAGCGGCTCGGAGCGGCCGAGTGCCTCCAGTGGCGCCTGCGCCGCCAGCCGCTCGGCATCGAGGACTGGCGCGCGATCGCCGGCGAGGACACCGGGAGCATGTTCGAGATCTGCGCGCGCCTCGGCACGCGCGACGATCGGCTGCGAAAGTACGGACGGCTGCTCGGCATGCTCTACCACGGCTGCGACGACGTGGCCGACGTCCGGGGCACCACGGCTCTCGGCGGCGGGAGCGAGAAGGACATCGTCGACGGGATCCTCACGCTCCCCGCCGCGATCGCGATGCGGGACCCCGGAACCGCGCTCCTCTTCAGGAACGCCGGCCCCGGCACCTTCCGCAAGATCGCCCAGGCGCTCCGCAAGGCGCTCCCCGAAGCGGAGGCCTACCTCGACCGGCTGGCGGCCGAGGCGGAGACCGAGGCCAGGCAACACGCGGCGCACCCCGCGCGGCTCGTGGACCTCCTGCATCACACCCGGGCCCTCTCGTCGGTCTGACGGCGGTGGCTGCTCGCCGCAACGCCGACGTGATCGTCGTGGGGGGCGGCCCGGCGGGAAGCACGCTCGCGTGGGACCTCGCCCGGCGGGGAGTCCGCGTGCTGGTGCTGGAGCGGACGCGCTTTCCCCGCGAAAAGGTGTGCGGCGACTACGTGGAGCCCCGCGGGCTCCGCATCCTGGAGAGCATGGACTGCCTCGAGCGGCTCGAGGCGGGCGGGCCGCTGCCCATCTCGCACTCGGCCACGTTCGTCGAGGGGAGGTGCCGCTACAGCGGGGAGATCCCCTTCTACGGGCTCGGCGGGGCACTGCCTCCGCACGGCTACATCATCCCCCGTGACGTGCTCGACGACGTGATGCTCGACGCTGCGGCACAGGCCGGCGCGACGGTCCACGAGGAGACCCTGGTCACGTCGGTGGACGCCGGGCCCACCGGGGTCGAGGTCGAAGCCCGGCGGGGAGCGACGACCGTCCGCTACCGGGCGAAGCTCGTGGCGGGGGCGGACGGCGTCAACTCGGTCGTCGGCAGGAGCAACGGCCAGACGGTGGACGACCCCCGCTACACCGCGGTCTCGCAGCGCGCGTACGGGACGGTGGACGCCGACGTGGGCGAGGCCGCGTTCTGCTTCGACGAGGACTTCTTCCCGGGGTACGGCTGGATGTTCCCGATGGCCGGAGGGCGCGTCAACCTCGGCGTCGGCATCCTCTCCGAGACCCGGCAGCGACTCGGCGTCCACGTGCCCGAGCTCTTCGCCGAGTTCGTCGAGCGCCTCCGGCAGGTGCATCCTCGCTGCGGGAGCCTCGAGCTCTGCAGCCCGCCGATCGGCGGCATCGTCAAGACCTACGGAGGGGCGGGACCGAATCACTTCGACGGAGGCGTCCTCGTCGGGGACGCCGGCAGCTTCGTCGACCCGATGACGGGCGAGGGGATCACCCCGGCCATGGAATCCGCGCTACTCGCCTCGCCGGTCCTGAGAGCTGCGCTCGACGCCGGCCGGTTCGACGCGGGCCAGCTCTCGGCGTACGAGACGGCCTTCCGCGACTACTTCGATCCCGCGATGACCTTCCTGGATCTGTGCGCCGCCACGCTGAGAAACCGGCACCTCGCGCGGCCGTGGCTGAGGGCCCTCGCCCGGGGGTGCGATCTGGCTCAGGCGGATCCGGCGTTTGCCCGCACGAGCGGGAGCTACTTCGGCGGCCTCGACGTCCAGCCCTTCGGGATCCTCGGACAGATCTGGGTGCGGGTCGTCCAGGACCTGGCCCTTGCCTGGCCGAGGCTCCTGCGCGGCGCGCGGGGTGGAGAGCGCGCCGCCGGCACAACGGTGATCGACCTCGTCGAGTGGCAGACGTCGTGGGTGCGATCGCTGGTCTCCGACCCACTGTGGCACGCCCGCTGGACCGTGGACGTGCAACGCAAGTGGGCTCGCGTGCTCTCGACGACGGGACGCGCGGCCGGAGACCCTCGTTTCGCGGGAATCGTCGAAAGCTAGCTTTTCACCCGCGCGGCGCGGGTGCGGCGGCTCGAGGGCGTGCCGATCTGCTCGAGTTGGCCGTTGAAGTGCTTCACGGACATGGTGGGAAGCTCGGTGATGTCGCGCAGGTACTGGCGGGTCAGGTCGGACACCCGTCCGAGCAGGTCCGCCGCGTCGCCGTCCTGCGCGTCGAGCCTTGCCAGCTCGTCGCTCACGGCCTGGGCATACGTGTTGGCGACCTCGGCCCAGCCGGCCCAGAAGGTGGTTGCCGCGGTCACCGCGGCCAGCTGCGTCCGCGCTGCCTCGACCAGGATGTCGCGGACCGGATCGCTCTGCTTCGGCGGCGACTTCTTCGGTGCGGGCTTCTTCAGCGGTGGCTTCGGCGGCAAGGGACCTGCGATCCTTTCGAGCGGCGCTGGGAACTCCCGGCCATCCTAGCGCCGGGCGCCATTGAAGCCAACGGCGGCGCGTCGGCGACCCTCAGCGATCGACCGAAGACGCACCGGCCGTCGCGCCGCCGGCGCCCCTGGCCCGCGCGCGATAGAGGATCGGCGGGCGCCCGAGGTAGGCGACCGGGACGCTCCAGGCGTGGACAAGCCGGGTGAACGGCCAGATCGCGAGCAGGAGCCACGCGGTGACGGCGTGCGCCTGGAAGATGAACGCGGCATTCGCCATCAGCGACTCGTGCGGGGTGAGCGTGAAGATCCCCCTGAACCAGATGCTGACCGTGTCGCGGTAGGCGTAGCGGTCGACCGCGGTGCCCCAGACGGTCGCGAGCATCCCGAACAGGATCGTGGCGGCGAGTACCGGGTAGAGGACGAGGTCGCTGCGGGTCGTGGTTGCCCGCACGCGGCCGATGCGCGCTCGGCGGTAGACGAGGATCGCGAATCCGGCGACGATCGCCGCTCCGGAGA
>Ga0315290_10002354_pt1 | contig 13324 bp, 12 predicted proteins | sample YL17G12_0_MG_FD_203627 | JGI IMG/M metagenome (GOLD analysis project Ga0315290, IMG submission 203627) | Sediment microbial communities from Yellowstone Lake, YNP, Wyoming, USA - YL17G12_0 | ecosystem: Environmental > Aquatic > Freshwater > Lake > Sediment | place: USA: Wyoming | collected... | reverse complement strand
CTGGGAGACCGAATCGAAATCCACATCACCGGCAAGCTTGCCCGTGTCGAGGCGGTTCATGCCCACGTCGATGACGACGACGCCCTCCTTGACCATGTCCCCCGTGATGACGCGCGGCTTGCCGGCGGCGACGCAGAGGATATCGGCGCGGCGACAGTGCCCCGCGAGGTCGCGCGTCCGTGTGTGGCACATGGTCACGGTCGCGTTGCGGGCGAGGAGCAGCTGGGCCAAGGGCTTGCCCACGAGCCGCGAGCGTCCGACCACGACGGCCTCGGCGCCCTCGAGGGCGATGCCGTAGTGATCCAGGATCTCGATGCAGCCGGCGGGCGTGCACGGCACCGTCGAGGGCTTGCCGGCCAGGAGATTGCCCAGGTTCATCGGGTGGAGCCCGTCGGCATCCTTCGCCGGAGCGATCGCATTGACCGCCTCGTTCTCGTCCATACCTTTGGGCAGCGGCAGCTGGAGCAGAATGCCGTGGATCGTCGGGTCGCCGTTGATCTTCCGGATGGTCTCGAGCAGCTCGGACTGGGTAGAGCCACCGGGGAAGAGGAAATCGCGGGCCGCTATGCCCACCTCGTCGGCCGCCCGCTTCTTGTTGCGGACGTAGATCTGGGAGGCAGGATCGTCGCCGACGAGAATCACCGCGAGCGTGGGCTGGACGCCGGTCTTGTCGCGGAGGGCAGCGACGCCGGCCTTGACCTCGGCCAGGACCTTCGCCGCGACCTCCCTGCCTGAGAGTATCTGCACCGCGCTCAGTCGGGCAGAGGGACGCGCAGCCGCTCGATGGACAGCCCCCGGCCCGTCTCGGGATCGATGCGGATCACGACGCCGTGGAGCGCAACGGGCCCCTTGGCCGGCTCGAAGCGGTTCGGCATCTGCGAGAGGAAGCGCTGGAGCGCCAGGTCCTTGTCCACACCGATGACCGAGTCCGTCGGGCCCGTCATGCCGAGATCGGTGATATAGGCCGTCCCTTTGGGCAGGACACGCTCGTCCGCGGTCTGCACGTGTCGGTGCGTGCCGACAACGGCGCTCACGCGGCCGTCGAGGTACCAGCCCATGGCCTGCGACTCGCTCGTCGCCTCGCAGTGCATGTCCACGACAATGATCGGCGTCTCGGCCTTGAGGCGCGCAACCTCCTCGTCGGCCTTGCGGAAGGGGCAATCGAGCGTCGGCAGGAAGACCCGGCCCATGAGATTGAGCACGCCGACCTTGTGCGGCCCCGCCTTGACGACGATGGAGCCCGCGCCCGGCGTGCCTTCCGGATAGTTGGCGGGGCGCAGCAGCAGGTTCTCCCTGACGATGTACTCGATGATCTCTTTTTTGTCCCAGATGTGGTTCCCCGAGGTCATGACATCCACGCCGTGCTCGAGGAAGGTGCGCGCGATCAGGGGCGTGACGCCGAAGCCGGCGGCGGCGTTCTCGACGTTGACGACGGCGAGATCGGCCTCGTGCTGCTTGCGCAGGCGCGGCAACAGCGTGTGCACGGCCTTGCGCCCCGGCTCTCCGAAGACGTCGCCGACACACAGCACCGTCAGCGGCTTGGTCATTGGGCTACTTGGCCACTTCCACCGCGCGCGTCTCGCGGATGACGATGACCTTGATGTGCCCTGGGTACTGCATCTCGGCCTCAATGCGCTTCGAGATATCCTTGGCCAGCTGGTACGCGTCGAGATCGGAGATCTGCTCGGACTTCGTTATGACGCGGAGCTCACGGCCGGCCTGGATCGCGTAGCACATCTCCACGCCCTTGTAGGACATGGCGATCTCCTCGAGCTTGGCCAGGCGCTTGATATAGCTCTCGAGGACGTCGCGCCGGGCGCCGGGGCGCGCAGCGGAGATGCCGTCGGCCGCCTCGGTCAGCACCGCCTCGATGGTCTCCGGCTCGACGTTTTCGTGGCCGCAGAGCGCCGCGTTGATGATCTGCGGCGACTCACCGTACTTGGTCAGCACCTGCAGGCTCAGCTCCGGATGGCTGCCCTCCTGCTCGTGCGTGAGCGCCTTGCCGATGTCGTGCAGCAGTCCCATGCGCTTGGCGAGCTTGACGTCGGCCTTGATCTCCGCCGCCATCATGCCCGCGAGCCACGCGACTTCTTTCGAGTGCTGCAGGCAGTTCTGACCGTACGACGTCCGGTACTTCATGCGCCCCACGAGCTTCACGAGCTCGGGGTGCAGCCCATGGACGCCCACCTCGAAGCAGGCCTTCTCGCCCTCCTCCTTGAGATGTTCCTCCATGTCCTTCTTGACCTTTTCGACGACCTCCTCGATGCGCGCGGGATGAATGCGCCCGTCGGCGATCAGCTTCTGGAGCGCCAGGCGGGCGATTTCCCGGCGGTAGGGGTCGTAGGCGGAGATCAAGACCGCTTCCGGCGTGTCATCGACGATCAGGTCCACGCCGGTGTGCAGCTCGAGCGCGCGGATATTCCGCCCCTCGCGGCCGATGATGCGCCCCTTCATGTCGTCCGAGGGCAGGTCCACGATGGAGACCGACGTCTCGACAGTGTAGTCGGGCGCCAGGCGCTGGATGGTCGTCGCCAGCACTTCCCTGGCCTTCACCTGCGCCGTCTCCTTCGCCTCTTCCTCGAGACGCATCCCGAGGAGCTGGGCCTCACGGCGGGACTCGACCTCGACCTGCGCCATGAGCTGGCGCTTCGCCTCGTCCGCGGTCAGCCCCGCGATCCCCTCGAGCTTGCGCCGCTGTTCGTCGAGGGCGGAGCTGAGCCGGGCCTCGGCGGCGGTCATGCTCTTCTCCCGCTCACCGAGCGCGCGGTCGCGGGTCTGGAGCTCGTGCTCGCGGCGGTCGAGCTGGTCGAGCCGCCGGGCGAGCTGCTCTTCCTGCTGGAGCACGCGGCGCTCGACGTCCTGGATCTCCTTCTGCCGGACGCGCGTCTCCTGCTCGAGCTCGCTGCGGACCTTGAGCGCCGCTTCCTTGCCCTCGAGCTCGGCGGTGCGGATGCGCGCCTCGCCCTCGCGGAGCTTGGACTCGGCCTCGGCGCGTGCCTGCTCCACGGCTCGCTTGCCGTCGTCCAGGATGCGCTTCGCGCGGGTCTCGGCATCCCCGAGCGTCCGCGCGACGGCGAGCTTGTGTCCCATGTACCCGATGAAGAAGGCCAGGAGGGCGACAAGAGGCAAGAGAACCAGGACGATCTTCACGTCCATACGCTATCTCCAAACCGGGGAGAACCCCGGACCGATCGAAACGTTCGGGTGCTGCAGAATGGTGAAAACCGCTGAAAGTATAGGCTCTTCGAGGCGACAAAGTCAACGAGGGAGGCACCCCGCCTCTGCCGTGTGCCGACGGTGTTTCGAACCTGGCAAGCCAGGTGGGCGCCAAAATGGAGGGCTTTAGGCTTCCCCTCTGATGAGGGGCATGCACACCACCCTCGTGAACGGCGTCCTCTTGTGTATCGAGGTTGAAACTCTCCCCCGACATCACAAACAGCGCAGGGTCTTCCTTGTGTACCCCCGGCGCCCCCGCCCCGTCAAGTACTTCCGCTACCGCTGTCCTTTGCCCGGCGTGATCGCGTCGAGAAGGTCCACCATGGCGCCGATGCGCTTGGGCAAATCGCCTTCGAACTTCGCAAGCTCCTCGCGCGTGCGGAAGAGCTCGTCGGCGATGTAGAGCGAGGCCAGGGCCAGCGCCTTGACAGGGTCCGGACTGCGGAGCTGCCCTTCGACGCTCTTCGCCCGCTTTTCGACGTACGCCGCAAGGTCGCGGATGTGCTTGGGATCCGCCTCGCTGCGGATCGTGTACTTCTGCCCGAGGATCTCGACTTCGACGCGCTGGGGCTCACTCAGGGGCTCGCTCATAGGTCGAGCTTCTCCATCTCTTTGAGCATGGCGTTGACCTGGCCCAGCATCTCCTTGCGCTCCTGCCGGAGACGCTGAAGCTCGGCACGGTCGGCGTCGGCCGCCCCGATCTTGGCCTGGAGCGTCTCGCGCTCCTTGCGGAGCATCGCGATGACCTCCGCCGCGCGCCTGACAGCTTTCTCGAGCTCCTCCAGTCGCTCTCCGAGCGGCTCGGTCATGACACCCCCCTGATCTCCGCCCCGAAGCGGCGGCCGACCTCGGCGACGATCTTGGCATGCAGCTCGTTCACTTCCTTGTCGGTCAGCGTGCGGTCGGCCGCCTGGAACGTCAGGCTCCAGGCGAGGCTCCGCTTGCCCGCGCCGACCTGCCCGCCCTCATAGACGTCGAACAGCGTGATGCGCGACAGCAGCGGCAGCTTCATCGATCGGATCGCCACTTCGACCTGCCCCGCCGTGACCTCGGCCGGCACGATAACGGCCAGGTCCCGCTGCACCGCCGGGAAGCGCGGCAGCGGCTGGTAGCGGACCTCGCGCCGCGGCAGATCCAGGAGCGCCGTCAGCGACAGCTCGGCGAGGAAGACCGGCGCGGGCAGGTCGAAGACTTCGCGGACCCCAAGGGCGACCTCGCCGAACCAGCCAACCGGGCGCCCGTCGACGCTGAGCGCGGCGGCGCGGCCTTGCTCGAGGTAGCGCGGGCCCTCGCCGGGCGCATAGGGCGTGGTCTCCATCTCGGCCACGCCCGCGGCATGCACGGCGAGCTCCGCCGCGCCCTTGGCGTCGTAGACGTCCACGCGCTCGCGCGGCGCATGCCACGCGCGCGCCGCGCGCTGCCCCGTCATGGCCACGGCGAGCCAGAGCTCCTCGTGGGCGGGACGATCGCCATCCTCCTCACGGTGCGGGGCGAACGTCTGGCCGATCTCGAAGGCGCGCACGTCCGGATTCTGGCGGCTCCCATTGAGCGCGACCACTTCGAGGAGCCCGGGCGCCAGCGACGGCTGCAGCACGGAGCGTTCGGCGGAGATCGGATTCTGGAGCGTGATCAGGGCCTCGGGCGCCTCCCAGCCCATGGCCTTCAAGCGCGCCGGGTCCGCGAAGGCATAGCTGACGGCCTGGTAGAGCCCGGCCGACGTGAGCGCCGCGGTGATAGCGCTGGCGAGCGTGAGACCGGCCGGGCGGATCACGGGCTCCCGCGCCCCTCCCCCCGAGAGCGTGGAGGGGATCTTGTCGTAGCCCCAGACGCGAATGACTTCCTCGACCAGGTCGTCCTCCTGGACGATGTCGCGCCGGAAGCTCGGGACCACCACCTGGAGCGCGAGACCTGAGTCGTCCACGGCGAAGCCGAGGGCCTGGAGAATGCGCACGACCTCCTCGTGGGGCGGGCAGACGCCGATCACCCGCTCGATGCGCGAGCGGCGCAGCGCGATGCGCGGGCGCGGCTTGGGCCCCGGATACACGTCAACGACACCCTTCGCGACGGTGCCGCCACCCAGGTCGGCCATGAGCTGGGCGGCGCGGTCCAGGGCCTCGCGGAGCCCCTCGATGTCGGCGCCGCGCTCGAAGCGGTAGGCCGCGTCGGTATGAAGGCCGAGCGTCCGGGCGGTCGAACGAATCGACCCGGGATTGAAATACGCGCTCTCGAGAAGGACGGTGGTCGTGCGCGCCGTCACCTCGGTGCTGGCGCCGCCCATGACCCCGCCGACGGCGACCGGTCGCTCGGCGTCGCAGATCAGGAGCATGCCGGCGGCGAGCGCCCGGTCCTGCCCGTCGAGCGTGGTCAGGCGCTCGCCGGGCCGCGCGCGGCGAACGACGATCTTGTGCTGGGCAATGGTGTCGTAGTCGAAGGCATGAAGCGGCTGCCCCATTTCCCACAGGACGTAGTTGGTCACGTCCACGAGATTGTTGATCGGGCGCAACCCCACCGACCGCAGGCGCTGGGCCAGCCACGGCGGCGAGGGCTTGACCGTGAGACCCGTGATCACCCGCGCGGCATAGCGCGGGCAGAGGTCGGGGTCGAGGATCTCGACGGCGGCCATTTTGGCCACGTCGGTCTCCCCCTCCTTCACGGCGATCTGCGGGAAGCGGAACGGCGCGCCCGTGAGCGCCGCGACCTCCCGCGCGACGCCCACCACGGAGAGCGCGTCCGGGCGATTCGGCGTGATCTCGATCTCGAGGATGGTGTCGTCCAGGCCGAGGTACCGAATGAGCTGCGCGCCGAGGGGCGCATCCGCCGGGAGCTCGAGGATGCCGCTGCCGTCCTGGCCTATGCCCAGCTCCTGCTCGGAGCAGAGCATGCCCTCGGAGACCGTGCCGCGGATCTTGGCGGCCTTGATGGCGCGGCCGCCGGGCAAGGTCGCCCCGGGCGGCGCGAAGGCGGTGCGCAGGCCGGGGGCCGCATTGGGCGCCCCGCAGATCACGGAGTACTTCTTGCCCGGCAGCGCCACGCGGCAGAGACGGTTGTGATGCCCAGCCGGCGTGACGCCGAGCTCGCTCTCAATGGCCTCGATCTCACCCACAACCACGCCCGAGAGCCCTTCGACAACCGGCTGCGCGGAGGCGACCTCGATGCCGGCATTGACGAGGCGGTCTGCGACCGCGGCGGGCGGCAGGTCCGTCTCGACGAACTCGTGCGCCCAGCGGTAGGAGATCTTCACGGCGCGAACTGCGCGAGGAAGCGCACGTCGTTCTCGAAGAAGAGGCGGATATCGTCGATCTCGTACTTGAGTATGGCCACGCGCTCCACGCCCATGCCGAAGGCCCAGCCGGTGACTTCCTCCGGGTCGTACCCGACGTTGCGCAAGACGTTCGGATGGACCATCCCCGAGCCCAGGATTTCGATCCAGCCGCCCTGTTTGCAGAAGCGGCAGCCCCCGCCGCCGCACTTGAAGCAGAGCACGTCCACCTCGGCGGAGGGCTCCGTGAAAGGAAAGAAGGACGGCCGGAAGCGCACCCGCGAACGCGGCCCGAACATCTCGCGCGCGAAGAGATCGAGCGTGCCCTTGAGATCGGCCATGGTGATGTGGCGATCCACCGCGAGCCCCTCGACCTGGTGGAACATGGGCGAATGCGTGGCATCCGTGATGTCGTGCCGGAACACCTTCCCGGGGCAAATGATGCGGACGGGCGGCCGCTGCGCCTTCATGGCCCGGATCTGCACCGGTGAGGTATGGGTGCGCAGCACGGTGTCCGCCGCGACGTGGAAGGTGTCCTGCATGTCACGCGCGGGGTGGTCGTCAGGAAAGTTGAGCGCGGCGAAATTGTAGTAGTCACTCTCGACTTCCGGCCCTTCGGCGACGGAGAAGCCGAGCCCCTCGAAGATCGCGATGATCTCGTCCTGGACGCGAATGATCGGGTGTACCGCGCCCGGAGCGGTTGCGCGGCCCGGCAGCGTCAGGTCCACGTGCTGCGAGGCGAGCGCCTGGCGGTGCTCCTCGGACTTGAGCGCCTCTTGCCGCGCCGCCAGGGCCTCCTCAACCCGGCCCTTCGCCTGGTTCGCCTCCTGGCCGACCCGCGGGCGGTGGGCTGCCGGGACCTTGCCCAGGCCCCGCAGCAGCGTCGTCAGCTCGCCCGAGCGCCCGAGCACGCGCACACGCACCTGTTCGAGGGCAGACGTGGATCGGGCCCCGGCGATATCCGCCAGGGCCCGGTCGAGGATATCCTGGACCCGCGGGTCCGCCGCCACCGGCTAGCCCCGCTGGGCGGCGACGACCGACGCGATCTTGGCGAAGGCGGGCGGATCCGAGACGGCAAGCTCGGCCAGGATCTTGCGGTCGAGCGTGATGCCGGCCTTCTTGAGCCCGGCCATGAAGACCGAGTAGGACAGGCCGACCTCGCGGCACGCGGCGTTGACGCGGATGATCCAGAGCGCGCGCGCGCGACGCTTCTTCTGCTTGCGGCCCCTGTAGGCGAAGACCCCGGCGCGGAGCACCGTTTCGGCGGCTGTGCGGTAGAGCTTGCGGCGCCCACCGAAATAGCCCTTGGCCTTCTTGAGCACCTTCTTCCTGCGCTGGCGGGTCTTGGGCCCGCCCTTTGCCCGTGGCATGTCTGTTTCTCCTTTACTTTATAGATACGGGACGAGCCGCTTGAGCCTCGGCTGGTCCACAGCGGCGATCATCGTGGCCTTGCGGAGCCTGCGCCGCCGCTTGGGGCTCTTGGCCTCGAGCAGGTGCCGCTTCCACCCGCTTCTGCGCATGAGCTTGCCGCTGGCCGTCGACTTCAGGCGCTTGGCCGCGGCCCGGTTCGTCTTCATCTTCGGCATGGTGATGGTGCTCCCTTCCTTATGGTCTCCCTCGCCCCCCTGGGGAGAGGGTCGGGGTGAGGGCTCCCTTAGTGTGCCTGTCCGTCTGTCTCTAGTGCGGCTTGGGCGTCAGGATCATCGAGAGCATGCGCCCTTCCATCCGCGGGTGGTTCTCGATCACCGCCACGTCTGACAGAATCTCCGTCATCTTCGTCAGCATCTTCCACCCGAGCTCGGTATGGGCCATCTCGCGGCCCTTGAAGCGCACGGTCACCTTGGCCTTGTTGCCCTCTTCCAGGAAGCGCCGCACGTGCTTCGCCTTGAAGTCGAAGTCGTGCGTGTCCGTCTTCGGCCCGAGCTTGACCTCTTTCACCTGGATGATCGTCTGCTTCTTGCGCGCGTCCTTCTGACGGCGCGCCTGCATGTACTTGTACTTCCCGAAATCCATGATCCGGCACACCGGGGGCACCGCCTCCGCCGCCACCTCGACGAGATCCATTTCCCCCTGTCGCGCCAGCTCCAGCGCCTGCGCGATGGCCAGGACTCCCAGCTGCTCGCCGTCCGCGCTGACCACGCGGACCTCCCGCACGCGAATCCCCTCGTTGATCCGGATCTCCTTGGACTGTATGGGCGTGGCTCCTAGCTGTGGGCGGCGCTCAGCCTGACCGGCCCACGGTGAGTGTGGCGGACCGGCTGCCGACCTCGCCGGCGAGGTCGTGAAGGATCTGGTCAACCGGCAGCACCACGGACTGATCGCTCCCGCGCTGGCGAACGCTGGCTGTCCCCTGCTGCGCCTCGCGTTCGCCCACGACGAGCGTGTACGGCACCTTGTGCATCTGCGCTTCGCGAATGCGGTAGCCGAGCTTCTCGTTCCGGTCGTCGAGGCCCGCGCGGATCCCGGCCCCGCGCAGCCGCGCATGCACGCTCTTCGCGTACTCCCCGTGCTTCTCGCTGATCGGCAGGACACGCGCCTGCACGGGCGCCAGCCACGTCGGAAACGCGCCGGCAAAGTGCTCGGTCAGGATGGCGATGAAGCGCTCGTAGGAGCCGAAGATGGCGCGGTGGATCACCACTGGGCGCTTGGGCTGGCCGTCCGAGTCGATGTACTCGCACTGGAAGCGCTCGGGCAGCATGGTCAGGTCGACCTGGACGGTGGCGAGCTGCCACGGGCGCCCGAGCACATCGTGCACGTCGATGTCGATCTTGGGGCCGTAGAAGGCGCCGTCGCCCGGCTTGAGCTCGTAAGCGAGCCCATTGGCCTTGAGCGCCTCGTGCAGCGCCCGCTCCGCCGAGTCCCACTGCTCTTCGGTCCCCAGCTTCTTCTCCGGTCGCGTCGAGAGCTTGAACGTGGCCTGGAGCGTGAAGGTCTTGTACCACTCTCCGACGAGCTGGAGCAGCGCCGTGATCTCGTCCTGGAGCTGCTCGGGTCGGCAGTAGATATGGGCGTCGTCCTGGGTGAACTGCCGCACGCGCACGAGGCCCGAGAGCACGCCCGAGCGCTCGTTGCGGTGGCAGCGTCCCATCTCCGAGTAGCGGAGCGGCAGATCGCGGTAGGAGCGTAGCGCGCGCCGGTAAACAAACGTAGATTCTGGACAATTCATGGGCTTCAGACTGAAGACTTCGTCCTCGATCTCGAGCTTGAACATGTTGGCTTCGTAATGCTCCCAGTGCCCCGACTGCTCCCAGAGCTTCTTGTTCACCAGCATCGGCGTCGAGATCTCCTGGTAGCCCCGCGCGTCGAGGTACTCGCGCGCGAATTTCTCGAGCTCGCGGACGAGGACCATCCCGCCCGGCAGCCAGAAGGCCGCACCCGGCGCCACGTCGTAGAAATCGAAGAGGTCGAGCTCACGGCCGAGCTTCCGGTGGTCGCGCTTCTTGGCTTCCTCGAGGCGCCAGAGGTACTGGTCCAGCTCGTCCTGGGTCAGCCATGCCGTGCCGTAGATGCGCTGGAGCATCGGGTTCTTCTCGTTGCCGCGCCAGTAGGCGGCGGACGACGAGAGAAGCTTGAAGGTGCGGATCTCGCCCGTCGAGGCGACGTGAGGCCCCCGGCAGAGGTCGATGAAATCACCCTGCTTGTAGAGCGACACCGTCGGCGCGTCGATACCGCGAATGATCTCGACCTTGAAGGGCTCGCCCCGTTCCTCGAAGAACCGGACCGCCTCGTCGCGGGGCATCTCCGTCCGGACGAATGCCTCGTCCGCCTTGGCCAGCTCGCGCATCCGGCCCTCGATCCGCTCGAGGTCCTCGGGCGTAAAGGGTGCGGGCTTCGCGAAGTCGTAGTAGAAGCCGTCCTCGATCGCCGGCCCGATGGTGACCTTGACCTCGGGGAAGAGCTGCTTGACGGCCTGAGCCATGAGATGCGCCGTCGAGTGGCGGAGGGTGGGCAGCGGCTCCGGGACGCAGTCCGCCTCCCCGGCCAGCTTGAGATGCCTGTCTTCTTCGGAGTTGATCATGTTCACGCCTTGCGTCCGCCCTCTAGAGACAAGAAAGCATCACGGGGATTGCGCCCGGTGATGCTTCGCACTCCCTCAACCACTAGCGCGCTGCCCGTTCCCGACGATGGGCACTCCTCAACGGCTGGTGGAGGAAATGGTAGGCTCGGGCGGTGTCGAACCGCCGACCTCTACCGTGTCAAGGTAGCGCTCTCCCGCTGAGCTACGAGCCTACATCCAAAAAGTACAAATGAGACTACAGGATAGCCGACACGGCTGTCAAGGGGAGGCGCCCCGCTCGAGCGCCTCGACTACGATCTCGATGAGCCCCGGCCCCTCCTCGCCTGAGAGCAGCGTCCGGGCCTCAGTGAGCTGAGTATAACCGTCCCCTCCCCGAGCCAGGAAGTCCGGCACCGCGACCCGATAGCGACGGGCAGGGTCCAGAGGCTCCCCTCCGACCAATACCGTGAGGATACGGCTCCCCGTGGGGCGGCTCGCATCGAGGACATAGTCGAGTCCGGCCGTCTGGAGGAATCGGCCCGAGGGCTGGGGCAGTGCCTCGACCGAGCGCTCGAGGACAGCCCGGAGGGTGCCGCCGTCCATCTCGAGCAGCGCCACGGTATTGCCGAAGGGCAGCATGGCAACCACGTCGCGCCGACTGAGCGGGCCAGGCGGGACCACGCGGTTCCCGCGAATGGCCCCGCCGTTGAGGAGCGCCACGTCCGCGCCCACACGCCCGCGCATCACCTCGGCCACGAAGCGGCCGACAAGCGCCGGCTCGAGCCGCACGACGCTGTCGCGGCCGTCGAGCGAGACACGCAGCACCGTGACGGGGCGGTCGAGCTGAGGATCCGCCTGGGCATGGTAGCGGGCGACGAGCGCCGCCACGTCCGGCGCCTCCGCGATATCGGCCTCGACCGGAATCAGCCGAGCGCGCCTGCCGAGGAGCCTGGCCCCGCAGCCGAGCTCGTACACGACCTGCCCCACATGCGCCGCGTCGGCGCCGGCCTTGATGATGAGCGTGCGGCCCTCCGTCTCGACCACGGGCCCGTGGTCGTGGCCGCCAAGAATCACGTCGAGCGGAACGGCGGCGGCGAGCGCCCGATCCTGCCCGAGCTCCAGGTGCGTCAGCGCGACGCGGAGATCGAGGGTGCCCAGCTCGTCCAGGGCCCGGCGGACGGTCTCGGCCGGGGGCTCGAAGGCAATGCCCGAGCCGGGGTTCGAGCCTAAGGCCGCCCGGGGAAGGGTCACGCCGACCATGCCCACGCGCACGCCAGTCCACTCGCGCACCAGCCCTGCCTGCGCCCCGCCCCACAGGTGGCGCGTGGCGGGCTCGACGACATTGGCGCCGAGCCACGGGAAGCGCGATTCACGCACGCGCTGCCGGAGAACCTCGGGGCCGAAGTCGAACTCGTGATTGCCGAAGACGGCCGCGTCGAGGCCGAGAGCGTTCCACGCCTCGATCATCTGGCGCCCGTGAAACAGCGTCGACAGCACCGAGGGCGACAGCGTATCGCCCCCAAGGACGAAGAGTGTCTGCGGCGTCTCGCGCCGCAACCCTCGCACGATCGTCGCGACGCGCGCGAGACCGCCACGGCCGCCGACCGGATCGAACTGGTAGACATCGTTGACGAGGAGGAATTGGACCCGCACGGGCGGCCGCTCTCCACAGGGCGGAGCGGCGCATCCGGCCAGAGCCAGGAGCGCGAGGAGGGCGGGCGTCGCGCGGAGGCGCAACGAAGCGTTAGCGCAGGTAGTTGTTGATCAGGCCGGAGCCGAGGAGCTGGTAGCGGAAAATGCCGTGGATCGGCAGGCCGCCCTTCGAGATCGCGTCGGGTACCGGCGGGAACGGTGAGGCAAGCTGCACGGCGCGCATCGCGTAGTCGTCGAGGATCTCGACCCCAGAGGAGCGGCGCCGCTCGATGAACTGCAGCTCTCCGCTCTTCGCGATGCCGAACTCGATGCCCAGCTCGCCCCCGATGCCCCGGCTCGAGGCCTCATAGGGATAGATCCACTTGCTCTTGATACGCTCGCGAATCTGGTTGAAGTAGTCCTGGTATTTCGGGTCCGGCGTGTCGAGCGGGACCGCATCTCCCTCGATGCCGCCCCGACCGCCCTTGAGCCCGCCGCCACCGCCCCGGCGGAACATTCCAGAGGTCGCCGAGGACTCGGGTGGCGCGGAGGCAACGCGCGGCGGAGTGGGAGCGCCCAATTGCGGCGGGGGCGAGGATGGCTGCGGCGTCGCCTTGGCCGTCTGACTCTGGTCCGGAGCCGGCGCCGGTGGAGCCGCCTTGGGCGCCGGACCGGGCTCGTCGGACTTGGCCGGCGCCGGCGGCGCCTTGGGCGCGTCGGCGAGCTTGGGAGCCGCGGGCGCCGGACGAGCCGTGGGCGCCGGAGGAGCCGGCGGCGCGGGCGGAGCTTTGGGAGCCGGCGGCGTGGGGGCAGCCTTGGGAGCCGGCGGCGTCGGAGGCGCGGGCGGCGCCGCCTGGCGCGGCGGCGCGGGCGCATCGGGACCGACAGGGCGAGAGGGATCGCCGAGCGGCGCCGACTCCTTCGGCTTGTCGGGAGCGATGTCCACGAGCAGAGGCTCGCCGCGCTTGCCGAGTATCCGCTGCTCGATATTGCCGCCCACTATCATCATCGCGCCCACGAACACGTGCAGCAGCACGGATACGACAACAGTCACAACCAGGTACCGGTTGGTCCGGTCCTCGGGCAAATACTTCAGGCACCAAGCCCACAGCGGTCGCATACACGGCCGATTATAGGCTACTTCGCGCGGACGCCATGTTGCCCGCTTCTACAAGCTCCGGCCGACGGCTTCGGCGACGGGGCGCAGCTCGCGCATGAGC
>Ga0315290_10002349_pt1 | contig 13332 bp, 14 predicted proteins | sample YL17G12_0_MG_FD_203627 | JGI IMG/M metagenome (GOLD analysis project Ga0315290, IMG submission 203627) | Sediment microbial communities from Yellowstone Lake, YNP, Wyoming, USA - YL17G12_0 | ecosystem: Environmental > Aquatic > Freshwater > Lake > Sediment | place: USA: Wyoming | collected... | reverse complement strand
TGTTGGTGTCAAGGTGATGTCTGCACAAATTCCTTTTAGTTACTATGTTTTTACACTCTTAAATGGATCTTTTCAATTGAGAGAAGGTGGAGGACCAACAACCGTATCAATAACCCCAGGTTTTTTGTTACTAACAAAGGCAATTATAATGCTGCTCAAATTTGTGCAGAACTAAAAAGAATTCTAGATTTAGGATCAATAGCTCTTGGAAATGCTAATGTATACACAGTTACTTATTCTTCCATTACAAACAAAATCTCAATTACGGCTTCATTATTAGCTTACTCTTTCACAATGGGAACTTCAACAAGTACAACTAATACGGATCCTCATTGGTTCTTGGGATTTAATGGTGGACTTGTATCATCTGCAGTGGGAGCCCCATTTTTATTAACCTCCTTAAATGCTATTAACCTGTCGGGCCCAAACAACTTATTTGTTAATTCTATAAGACTTGGAAACTTGACTGATTATGTATTGCCCGGAGGAAGTGTTAATCTTGGTGGTGGAAACAGATCTCCACAACTAACAGACATTTCGATTGAAGTCGGTCCAGGATCTATCATTGACTACAAAGACAAAATCCCAGATTTGTTTTATGCGGTTGATATCGATATTATGCAAGATATAGATTTATATTTCACACTGGGAAATTTCTCAGATATATTAGATTTTAATGGACTAAATTTTGTCGTACAAATTGGGTTCATTATTAAAAAGTCTGCCAGCACATCAAACTCTAGTAGTTCAGTTGGAACAGCCAATGGCAGAGTCGTAAAAAGGTCTAGACCCTTTTAGTCTTTTCATGTTGGGCGTAGCCCAACTTTAAATTGAGCTACGCTCAATAAATAAAGTATGTGTCTAATAAAAATGTCTGGTGCAGTAGTAGGTCCAAGACCGTTTCAAACGCAATCACATCAATTCATAAGTCCTGGTTCAGAAGGTTCAGTGGGAGATGTACTTGGTCAAGTTAGAATAAAACAATCATATCCCGATGCTCCATTTGCCTGGGATCCCACATTTTCGGCCTGGGGAGAGTCCAGATTGGGATCAGGTGTACAAAATGGTCAAATCGGAAGTTATATGAGTAATGGTATGGGACCAGTCACGGTCGATTTGGGATGGGCAGAAAGAAAATCCCACAAAACAAACCTTGGTTGGGTATATCAAGACTTGAAGGAGCCTGACAAACTGGTTGTACCAATCGACTACCCGGCTTCAAGACATAATTGGAATAACACTGTGGCTAAAGTATGTGAAGCAAAAGTTACTGGAAATAATTTTCTTCCTCTCCCCGGTCCTTTTGCTCCAGAGACTTCAACTCGAGGAAACCAAATTCCCCGCAGTACAACAATTGGCGATTCAAGTGAAATGTTTTTTTCTAATCTCGGGGGTCAACCGCAACCGGAAGCCAAGGCGGGTCCTACAGTCGCAACTATCGAAAATCCTGCAACCAAAATGCCTGGAATTGTAAGACCACCATCTTTTGGATTTCTCTCTTAGTTGGGCTCTAAGAGTCTTCTTATTAAAAATTAAATGTTGACCAATAGTAATAAAGTGTGTCTCAAATATTAAATGTTGATACAACCTCCACGCAATTATTGGGGATTAACAAAACAAATCGGACCATTTTCAAATACCCCGCAAGATGAGGCCAATTTGGCTTTGGGTTATTCAAATATGCACAATCAATATTCAACTATACGACCATTCCAGCAAGATGGTTCAGGATCCTTTATTACTGCTTCCCAAAGTCCTCTCGTATGTCCAGAGAATGAGGCCCTACCAATGAAACCAAAACTGGGGAAACGATTCAAACTTTCTTTTAAAAAGTTATCCGACCTAATTAAAAAGGATAAACCTTTACCGAAAGTTTTTGCGATCCCTCCACCACCTCCGTCGATTCTAGTTGCATCAGAACCTGATCAAGGTATGCTAACGGTTTCTGAAGGATCGTACACATTATCTCCTTTAGTATTTAATCCATCTACAGCTAGTGGGTCATTTTATATACCGTCTAGTAATTCAAGTCCTTCAAGCTCTTGGAGTTCATTTTCCTCTGCGTCAATGCCTTCTGCAGAAGAGGCTGCTTCTAATCCTCCTCCAACTGCACCACCTCCAACTTCAAGGCAGCCGGGGGTTTGGAATCCTCCAACTGCACCTCCTCCAACTGCACCACCTCCAACTGCACCTCCTCCAACTGCACCACCTCCAACTTCTCCAAATCCATGGACGACAAATTCAAATCCCCCACCTTATCCACCTCCATTGTGGGCACCTGCAACTCCGTCTGATCCATGGCCTGTAGGGGTACCCCATGGAGGTCCCCCGCCGCCAATTCCTAGTGAATGGATCATTAATAGCCATAAACCATTCAAGGGAAATACTGGTAACCCAATTGTAGAAACCATACCAATTGATGTTGTCCCTACAGATACAGCATTGCCTCCACAGCCTAACCCTTGGGTACCAACAAATAATGTTAAAGATATTAACATCACTAGCTTGGGTCCGGGTCAAGATATAGTAGAGAGAATAGACGCAGAGACAAAGAGAACGCCTTCCACGGAGGCCGGTGAAGATACCATGGAATTGGATAATGTTGAAGCATTGTTATACGACCAGATCAGCGCCATGGTCAAATCCAATTTGGCTGTAAGAACTAATCGGTCTAGACCTCCTGGTGTAAATCCTTATCCCCCAGGAAGACCGCGAAAAAGTACCAGAGCCAAAAAACAGGCTAACAAAAGATCTGATATTGGGGATTACACCAGTACTAGTAGAACAAGGTCGACAGGTGAAGCTCCCCCTCCAGGTGAAGCTCAACCTGTATCAAAAAAGGTTACACCAAATTTGAAAACTACTAATCCAAAAAAATTAGTACGTAACAATGAACCTCGTGATTTTATTACAAAAAGTCATAAAAGGCAGAAGCTTTCAATTATAACCAAAAAGCAGGCTAAACCAGGAATTACTTATAGTGATATATTACAGAGTGTAAGTGCGCCATCTGGAAAATTTACAATTACGGTAGATTCTAAGTCTCGAAAAAGTACCAGAGCCAAAAAGCAAGCAAATCCAAGATCTGCTATGGGTGATTACACCAGTACTGGAAGAACACCTGCTACGCCAGCTACACGGCCTACGTCAGCCACCAGTACTGGAAGAACACCTGCTACGCCAGCTACACGGCCTACGTCAGCCACCAGTACTGGAAGAACACCTGCTACGCCAGCTACACGGCCTACGTCAGCTTCTGGCCCTCGAAAAAGTACGAGAGCCAAAAAGCAAGCAAATCCAAGATCTGCTATGGGTGATTACAAATAAATTTATTAAGAAGTTGTCAAATAACTAATAGAACCTTTGAATCTGATATTAGGAAATGACCCAGCTCCAACTATCCACACGTTTACAAGTGGTGCGTCTAATGTATACGCCAAGGCATAAGGTGGTACCGTTAAAACAGGTGCAAAAAACTCACTTGGACAATACAGTTGAATTGTATTTCCATCCGAGATCCAAGGTGTTGTAGCAATTGTAACAATATTAATGTAATTCATAGGTACGGATTCTCCAGAGCCATTAATTACAGCTTGGGCGCGCTCAGTTCCATAAACGGGGAAGGCAACCGCTGGGATTGGTCCAGCATAACCATTGGGATAAGAACAAGTATTCATTGGTTGTCTATTAACAAACTGCGAACCACCTGTAGAAACATTACATGTAAATGGTAAACCCGTTATAACCGGATACCTTGTTCCACTTAAAAATTGGTCACCATTGGTTGATTCTAATAATACATCATAAAACACAGTAACATTTCTCCCAAATTTTGTATAGTACCCATTATACAGAGTATTAGTCAGAGTGGCATTTGGGACTACTATAGCCCCAGCAGCATCAATATACTTGAATGCTGGAGTCCATGTCCCTGATGAGAATCCAGCAGTCCAAGATAAATTTCCTGATCCATTATTCAAGAGATAATCCCCGTTAACTCCGACATTAGTTGGAAGGTTGAAAACTACATTCGGAGTTGTAGCTTGAGTAGTAATATTTGTATAATTTGTGGCACCGACTCGACATGAAGGTGTGAGTGAAGAGGTAGTTGCAGATACCACAGGGGTTGTCACTGAAGTCGTGGCTGATACAATAGGAGTAGTCAACTTAACCGGGGCTTCGACGCCGTCCCCAGTAATTTTGAAAGCAACTACATTTCCGGTTCCTGGGGCTGTGGAAGTGGCTCCTAAATTAGATTGATTCATGAAAAACCAAAGAGCGTTCCCGGTATTTGGGGATGCCGTAGAATTATGCCGTGACTGAATGAAATGTCTGAACCCATTATTTCCGGTCTGGTACTGAAACGATATCTGGTTACTTCCTCCTCCACCACTAAGATCTGCTCCACTTCCAATATCTAACAATGATATTGGTACGGTGGATGCGAAACCATTGTTGACATTAAAAATTCCATTTCCCATGACAGTTAACTTCTGGCTAGCTAGCAGGTCCAAACCTACAGATAGATTTCGTACTACGTCAGTATCTCCATTGAAATGCAATTTTAAACTTGTATTACTTGCCCCATAAACGATGGTTTCAATATAAGAGAGTGAGGGGTTTGACAATTGACTGAAAAACCTAAATACCCCAGCGCATCCTGTATCCGCGATATTTCCAAATGTAATAGAATCGTATAATAAATCTCCCAAATTATGTAGCACTTTGATTCGGGTAGATACATTCAAGTCATTAATAATGGAGGGTGCATTTTGTAAAACAACAGAACCAGTACCCGTGGCCGTTGAAGAGTTTGTACCTCCATTTGCAATTGGTATTAATGATGGTCCATATGATAACGCATTTCCAATAACTTGAAATCCTGTAGGCGCAGAAGTTACAGCATTTGCCCAAGTTGTTACTCCATTCCCATCAGTTTGTAGAAATTGGTTTACGCTACCATCATTAAGAGGCAAGGTTAAACACCAGGAAGCTGCCGATGGACTTTCAATACATATTTGTCCAACATAAATGGAATCAAAGAAATTACCATTAAAATTCAACAGATTCTTCATTTATTATATAAGCATACTTTATTAAAAATTGGCTGATTGTGCGACAAATGAAATTCCGTATTGTCCTGATGCCGCATTCATCCAAATTCCAAAAGACCCTGTTAGTGTAACCCTGGCTCCGGCTGCAACAACCCCTTCACAAGAATCAGGTTGGATCTTTCCCCCATTCACCAAAGGAACAAACAAACCTCTTTGGACCTTTAACTTGACGTACCAGGTAGAAGAATTTTTCAGAGGGTTATTAAAGGTCCACTGATCTTCCACAAACAGATCCTTGTTATGCTCAGAGGCATAATTCTGCAAACGTTCACAAAGTTCTTGCATTCTTGAGAGATCTTCCGAGTCCAGTGACACTGCCAGGGAATAATTAACCTCTCCACCGTAAATATCCTTGATAATCCCTCCAGCCGCAGTCTTGGCATCAATCTTGACTACACATTTCTTTGCAAACTTGCCAAATTTCAAGTTGCCAGCCAAAAATGAGTTTCTGGAATCTTTTAGAAAGTTTGTTTCTGCTTGGGCAAGGTCCATTGTAATATCAAACTTTGGGAATGCATCTTGAATTAAAACAGACATTTTTATTTGGGAAACTACTTATGTTTTTTGCAACACTTCTTTCGTGACTTTTTGGGCCCAGACTTTTTCATGCGTTTTGATGCACACTTGGTCTTACGACGTCCACGTTTTCCCAGCCACGGGATGTTGTACTTTTGTCTAATTTCCTCATGGACATTATACCCTGCTTTTCCACCTGCAAGGGCTGAAGAAATTGCCGCAGGGATATTTCCTGTCGCTAGGGCCGGTATGGCTGCAGCGGCTCCAGTGAGAGTTCCAGTCAAGTATGGTTTCCAAAATCCAGGGCGTCGAGTAGTCATTTATATTATTGTCATACTTTATTACTTTTCTACTAACACGAAATTCTTATTTTGCAATTTAATCATTGATCTCCCACAAGTTCCACACATATGAGTAAATACCACAATAGACCCTTGAGTATTAATTCCCAAATAAGTTGATTTCCAAATATTATCGCAAACTTCACAGTTTCTTGCTAATGATTTTTCATCTTCAATAATTGCAGGATCAATCATTTTGTTGAGCATAGCTCAACTTTAAATTGGGCTACGCCCAATTGTATGAGGGTATTACAAATGAATTTCCAAAAACAACTGAATAATAGAAAACCTTTACCTGAACCTCCTACAGTGGGAACCATAGATCAACTCTTGATATCTGATGGCCAAGACGGAACAAAATGGTCCACGTCTTTATTAGGGCAAGAAGCTGCTTGTTTATCCGCATATGTCTCTGCGAATTTTGTTCTTGCAATTACAGGGCTACCAGGTTTACAATTACAGTCACCACCAGTGGCTTTGGGGCTAGATTTTAGTGCAACCAGCACAAGAGCATTTTCCATATTCAATCCTTTTACAGGTGCAAACAACACAACACAAAGAATTTTTGTCAGTGTGAATTATTCCATCAATTTAACTGGTAACAATAATGGGGATTTTGGTGCATGGGTTCAAATTATCAATTCCGCTAATGTGGTTCAACCCGCCCGGTACGGTTACCAGTTACAAAAAGCAGATTCCCAAGGAAACTCACTTTGTGGTTCCACAGTCATTGGGTTGGGTGTAGGTGAACGCGCGACTTTCTTTGTGATGAACACAAGTAATGGACCAACCACAATGATTGGTGGTAATATTAACACGGTTTCCAACGTCACGAAATTCCAGTCTGCGCTAATAAACTAATGAAAAACCATTTTTTGCTGGATGGATTTTTTGGACGTTTTTGAAATAAAGACTTTACCGAAAAAAAATATTTATTGATTGCAACCCAATTTCAAATAACCCTTGGATTTCGGCCCAACTTCTTGTATTCCAAATCCTTCCAAAGACTTTGCAGGTTACTTGGAGGGAATATTGTAAAGGAAGATGCCCCAACAACATTGATTTGTAAGGTTCCACCACTGTCAAGCTCACTGCACTCACACCACTTGTTGTGAAAAGCACCAAGAAAGCAATGGTACTAGTGGCTGCAGGATTAACAACAAAAGAATATATTTTTTCGTCAAACTCTGTTGGGCATAGCCCAACTTTAAATTGCGCTTTGCGCAATGGCTTTGATAATGTGGGCGCGTAACCCTAAAGAAAAATCTGTTGCGAACTTTTCCCAAAATAATGACACTTTTATATTGGCAATTTCAAATTGTACCCTTGCGGAATGGAGTATTTGACCGTTTTCCTTTGACCATCACTGCCAGACCACTCATAAATACTGCTGATGTTTATACATCTTCACTTAATTTGGCTTTGGGATTTCAAGCTAATGCAACTGTCGCAATTAGAGAATATCGGCGTTTCATGAATTATCCTCCAGCCACTACTCAAGAAATCCGAACTACAGATGTGTTTTTATCCGCCACGGATTTGCTTAATCATCGTGACCTTCGAACTCCTGATGGAGTACTTCAGTTGCAAGAAATTACTCCTATTTCAATTGCAGATATCTTGGCATATACTCAGAGTTCAGAAGAGCGCTCCGTGGATCAAATGCTTTGGACTTTAACAATTAGTCCCGTAAGTGCTTTGAATATCTATACAGCTGCCGGAGATTCAGATGGACCTCCAAAATGGTTGAAAAAGCTACTCTGGAAGAGATCCTGGTATTCACATTCATTGGACGCCAAGAAAATCAATTGTGCAGCTTTCGCTTTGGCTTATTGGTTTTCTTTCTATTAACAAAAGGATGAATGAGGGCGGAAGGACTGCAGCTTCAGAAAGAACCAACTATGCTCGACCAGCAAGAAGGGCACTTGAAAGGGCTGACAAACTTCAAATGGATTTGAATTGGGGTCTTTTGGTAACCAAAAACCAAATCAGAGACTTTGTTGAATTGTTTCCAAAGTACGCTGTGATTGTGATGATTCCTGCTCTCCATGATATTGAACTGTCTGAATTCACCGAATTCAAAGGAAAAGAATTTGTGGAAGGGTCGGCAATGTGTCAATTGATTAATTGGTCAACTGGAGATACACGTCACTGGGCTGTCACTGCGTCATACCAAACATTTGTTGAGCAATGGAAAAATGGTGGCACATACTCTTTTTGTTCTACAGTAAAAAGATTTGTGAAACACAACGCAAAAGACCGTCACGAACTTTGGAAATGCTGGAAGGACCACCCTGATGCTACTGATACTGATGTTGAAATTGCCCAACAGGTTTTTTTGATATAACGAAAGGAAAAGAAGAAACAAAAGAAAGCGTGTAGAAACACCCTTTGTGGAGGCACTACCCATCCAGGAAAATGTCCATTCAAGACTTGTAGTATCTGCAGCATGGGTTTCAAATTCAATCAAGGTCAGAGACATCATTGCACTTTGCTGCCAAAAGATCATGGAAAAAATCTAGAACATCCCCACAACAAGTATTTCAATGAATATGAAAAAGACTATGATTTTTGTATTGATGCTGATGACGATGGAAAGACTCCCGCATTCTTTGCTTACGATATGGAGACAATGTTGGTTGAGGAAGACATTACTGATGATGACCAAGAAATTGTTTCCATCACACATCATGATTTAAACTTTGGAATTGATTTGGAAGAGTACTCTGATCTCATGAATGCATACATTGCAAATGCTACAACTTCAATTCGGGGTTACAGGTCAAGCTTGAATGTTGTGAAAAAGAGACGATACTTCAAACCAAATTTGATTGTCTTGACCAATATCTATTCATGCAAGAAAGCAGATGGAGAGTACAAACCTGAGATGATTAGATTCCATGGGGATGATTGTGTTTCTGAATTTCTCAATTATGTGCTCCATTACAACAAAAGCAATTGTTATTTATTTGCTCACAATGGTGCAGGATTTGATGCCAAGTTTTTGCTGGAGGGTGTGATCAAGACAAACCTTCCAATGACCCCACTTATGAGAGGGGCATCTATTTTGCAACTTAGGGTCGGCACAAGTCAGGGAATTGGTGGCAAAAATGTGGTATTTCTTGACTCAATGCTTCATCTTACTGGTTCTCTTGCAGGTTTGCTGAATGGGTTCTTTGATGCCAACGATCCTGTCATGGCTTTGTCCAAAGGTCATTTCCCTCACAAGTTCAATACCATTGACAATCAAAATTATGTTGGACCAATTCCTGCACTTGAATTCTTTTCACCAGAAATGATCAAACTTGGTGAGGGTGAGAAAAAGTATCAAAGGTTGATTCAATTAAAAGAATGGCATTCTTCTCAAACTGGAATTTGGGATTTCCAAGAGGAGCTAGTCAAATATTGTGACTCTGATGTTCGGGGATTGGCCGCACTTTTGAAGGTTTACATGGATATATGTATCCTGAAAGGTGGTGTGCCCTTGATGTCTGTTACACTTCCTTCTTTTGTCCATGATCTAGTTTTGAAAGATATTACAAAAAACTTGACTCTTCCAGAAACTGGTATTTACAAACTCGAAGCACAAGAAAAGAAAGAAAATCCAACTTTAACTAAAGAAGAAATTAGATCAAGAGCTTTTCAAAACCGCAAGGAAAATAGTCTAATCTATTACAAAGAGATTGAAGATCAGAGCCGTAATGGATTTGCTGTTCAAAGTCCCGCAGAGTACAACTTCATACGCAAGAGTTTGAGGGGAGGAAGGACTGAAGTCCGAAACAATCTCATGATTCTTACTCAGGAAGAAATTGATTCAGGTTTTTTTTAATTAAAAAAAGGGATTAAAATCATGTACCAAGATGTGGTGTCATTGTATCCTTCAATTCAAATGATGAAAGAGTTTCCAATAGGGGCTCCAATCATTCATTGGTATTTTTTGGAAGAGCGTCCTTGTCACCCATGTACCAATAAGGTTGATAGATTTCGCGACCCTGTGGTTTCTTGCAATTGTTCAATTGGAATCAAAGGGTATGGGGGATCTGAAACTGAGCACCAATTGAATTTGTTGGATTGCAGAGGAACACAGCCTACGGCAGAGTCTTTCATTAATGATCCTACCATGTTTGGATATGTTTGTTGTGATCTCATTCCCCCAAAAAACTTGGTGCACCCAGTTATTCAGATTTACAAAAGAATCGTAGACCCTGTCACTAGGGCGATTATCGGGGAAAAGTGTGAGTGCAATCTGGTGCCTGCAGACCACTTGAAATTAGTTTTGGACACTCCAACTTTGAAACATGCTCTGGGAAAAGGTTACATCCTGGAAAAAGTGTATAGGTTTGATAAATATCGGTTTTCAAAACCTGCTTGGATGAATATTTCTATGGAATTTTATGTTGACAAGGAGAGAACATCCGGACCAGCTCCTTCAACAGAAACAAGTGGGAAATATGTGGAATGGTACAACCGTGATGTTCCTGATGGTCCGCCGGTTCACAATGAGCGTGAAGCTTATGTGGCACTTTACAATCACCGTGTTCCGGGTTTAGGTGATTTGCTATTGGAATCCATGAACACTTCCGAATGGAAGAGGAATAAGGCACAAAGAGCTGTTTACAAACTTATAAATAACTGTGGATGGGGAAAACATGCTGAAAAATTGATTCGCCCCAACCATTCTTCACTTCAGACTGGAATTGATGATGAGGAAATTAAACGGATCTTTCAAAACGTATCTGCCAATACCATGGACTTGGAGGGGTGTTATGTTTTTGATGAAGGAAAACGGATCATTTTGAGAACTAAGGAAAAGAATGTGAGTCCCAACCTTGGAAAAGTTTATCTTGCTGCCGGAGCCATGGTGCCTGCTTACGCCCGACTTAAACTACTGGAAGGTCTTGAAATCTGTGGTGACAGAGTTGCCATGTGTGATACTGATTCGATCGTTTACAAGACTTCTCTTGATCCACGTGAAAACATTCCTGCAGATGATGTAATTGGAGGATGGTCAGTTGAAGATATTTCTACAGAAGGGATTACTGGATTCGTTGGATATGGCCCAAAATCTTATTCCATCAAGACAACAAAAGAGATTAATGTTCAACAGGGTGATGGTACAATCAAAAAAGAATTCATGACATTGACCAAACTAAAAGGTATTCAGCAAACCAATGAATTGGGAGGAATTGATTTTGAGACATTGAAGACGGTTGTTGAAGATTATCTGAATGGTGGTAATCTATAAAAAATTAAACTTGAAGGTGAAGTAGAAAAAAAGTTGGTACCGCAATGGGGAATTAGAGGAAACCCTTTAACTGGAATGGATGTTGCGCCTCTGAATTACTCCAAAGTACTGAAATTGATGGGAGACAATGATATTAAGGGTGTTCACCAAATTGATTCCGTAACTGGAAAAAGATCTGCACACATCTATCCCCGTGGCTGGGATTTTTCTTCAACCAATTAGAATAAACATGACATTAAAAGTATTTGAAAAGGATCCAAACGCGTGGTATCATAACGTAGAGTCCAAGAACAGAACTGTTGAATTCTTTACTAGAGCTTTTGAGGAGACTTTAGAGAAAATGTCAAAAAGGTATGAATAAATAGATATACCAAATAAAAAATGAGTGTTTATTGTGCGTGTGATGCTTGTTCTTTACTACAAAATTTGCTAGAGTCTCAAAGTGTTGAACTAAAACCGGCATGCACTCTTTTCAAGGAAAACTTGCATTCTCTTGTCAAGAAACTTGCTCTCCGAAAAGTTGAGTATTACGTAATGGATGCTTTTGGAGACATTATTTTGGTGGACCCAGAGACATTTGAAAGGGAATACCATAGAGATGGAACCAGAAAAGATTTTTATTTTGAAAAAAGTCAATAAAGAGCCCTTTTCATGGATTGCAGAATAACCCTAGTGTGTACATAAGCTTTTTGGTTAGTTGTAACCAAAAAGAAAAAAAGAAAAAAAGAAAAATGGCTCCTTACTTTAAACGTTTCAACAGTGCTCTCAAAAGTCCTCCTGGAGATCCCATTTTATGTATTCCTCCTTCCAATAGAGTCCCTTTCATACCTGTAGTATGTTATCCTTGCAACAGCGTTAACTTTGCAGTTTATCTCTTGGAAGAATATGATCCTGCGAGATGTGCCGCCATCATCAAGAATGCTCGAAAGCATACAAAGACAGACCTATGCACCAAATTGGATCATAACCCATCCAATGATTTTTATCATCATTTCTACACACCTTATCAGTCTTCTGAAACTGCATTGCACTTGTATCAATCTCACAAGGATATCAGAGACGCTGTTGTGGCGAAGAACAAGGCTGATGTATCTGAGAGAGTCTTATACAAAATCTGGGAAGATATTCGAACAAATTGGTATCAGAAACTTGTGGACGGACTCAGCCGCAAGAGAAAGGTTGAAGACAGCAGTGACATTGACACTTTGGATGATGATTGCATTCATTTCAAACTTCTGACAACTCCAACTATCATTTCACCTTCAAAATAAATTTTATTCTAAAATCTCAAAATTCAATAAATCATCAAGCTCTCTTTGTAGATCTAGAATGGAATCAAGAACTATGGCTCGGTATGCATAACAGTAGCATCTGTCAACATACCAGTAGTCAATGCATGGACAAAATGGGTCGTCAAACTTTCTTTGTAATTCTGCAATGTCTCTTAATAAAGCCCTTATGCTTCTTTGAAATCTATATCTAGTCAGTGGAGACATTTGTTATTGTTATAGAGACCCTAACCCTACAGCCAATCCCCTTTATACCCTTTTAGTAAAAAAAATTTTTTACTATGGCTCAACGTGGCTCAATATAACCCTAGACATTACCATCAAAGAGCCTTATTTTCTATAGTAAATAGCCCTAACCCTAATAGCCCTAGACGTTACCATCAAAGAGCCTTTTACCCCTATAAAAGAAAAAATTCTTTACCCCAAATTAAAAAAATTCGTGTAAATCTCTCCGTGTCTCCCTACCCTCTGTCAATCCAGGTCGCTAAGCGCACCCACAACCAGTGTAATGAAAAGACTTGGACGCAAGAATTTTCATTACACTGTCTCTCCTTGTAGTACATAAGTCGCTTAGCGTCTTACCAGGGTGGCTCTTGCACCTCCCTGGTTTTGTTCTTGTCCCTAGGTCGCTAAGCGCACCCCTGGCGATTGCACTTCTTCTATACTAAATATGTAGTTGAGCCTTCATTTATGAAGGCGATGCTACGTATTTGGTATAGAAGAAGTGCAATCCATTAGCAATTGCATCCCCCTCCATACTAATACGTGGCTTCGCCTTCATTTATGAGGGCGAAGCCATGCGTTGGTATGGAGGGGGTGCGTTAACA
>Ga0315290_10002348_pt1 | contig 13338 bp, 8 predicted proteins | sample YL17G12_0_MG_FD_203627 | JGI IMG/M metagenome (GOLD analysis project Ga0315290, IMG submission 203627) | Sediment microbial communities from Yellowstone Lake, YNP, Wyoming, USA - YL17G12_0 | ecosystem: Environmental > Aquatic > Freshwater > Lake > Sediment | place: USA: Wyoming | collected... | reverse complement strand
TGTTCCCAGTTCCGCAGCGTAGCCAGGCTGACGCCGATCATCAGGGCAAACTCCACCTGGGTCTTCCCCAGCTTGCGGCGGATGACCCGCACATCGGCCGGCTGGAAGACCGTCACGCGCCCGGGTTTGGCCTGGCCGCGCCGAATCCTCCCCGCCTCCCCAACGCTCTCTGTCAGCCGCTCGAAGTCCTGCTTCTTCACTCGAACTCCTCCTGGACGAGCCGGCGCAGCACGCCCGATCGCTCCTTGGACAGATCCCCTCTGCGGCGCTTGGAGAATCCGTAGAGCAGGTGGATCGTGTCGGTGGCCGGAGGCCAGAAGCAGATCACCCGAACCCCGCCCCGCTTGCCTCGTCCCGCGGATCCCCAGCGGATCTTCCGCAGGCCTCCGCTCCCGGGGATGACGCATCCCCCGTCGGGCCGAAAGACCGGGGCCAACTGCATGGCGCGGTAGTCGTCACCTGCCATCCGCCTCCGCAGCAAGCGGGTGAAGATGGGGGTCTCAACGAACCGCATCGCCGGTGGTACGCCAATGGCGTACGCCCCGCAAGCCGGGAGGTGGGGCGGTTGCGCGGCAGTCTCCGTCTCTTTCTTCGTTTCGGGCCAGGCCCGCGAGACTCGCCGATCCAGGTTTCCCCGCTTCGGGGGCGGGAAAGACGAATCCCCCGAGTCGCGACTCGGGGGGCACCAACGAGTCCGGGAGGAACTCGCCGGCATCGACTGTAACCAACTGTCCGCGAACCGCCGCGGCAGGTCAAGTTCGCCGTCAAGCCCTGGGAGCCCCGCCCCTACCCCCGCCTCCTCCCCGTCCCGTACTCCGGCCAGTCGTCGGCGCGTTCCGGCACCATGCGCCCCAGGCGCGCCAGCCCGGAGAAGAACGCCACCTCGGGGTTGACGTTGCCCTCGATGGCGCGGCCGACCTCCTCCAGCACGCGCAGCCGGCGCTTCACCTCGCCGACCTCGGCGCCCGCCGCGGTCTTCCTCAGGTCGTCGGCGATGTCGCGGTTGACGAGGCCCTCGTCGCCCGCCCCGTAGCGCAACCGCAGCACGTCGCGCAGCCAGAGGATCTGGAACTCGAGGACGCGGCGCAGCGTCTCGCGGTTCCAGCCGCGCGCCACCTTGGCGGCCTCGGCCAGCACCCGCCCCGCGTCGCCGCCCACCGCCGTGCGCACCATGGCCACGGCCGCGTCGCGCGCCACGCGGATGTCCTCGTCGCGCCACATCAGCGCGCGGCCCAAGGACCCCGCGCACACCGCCGCCAGCAGCCGCGCCCGCGCCGCGGGCACGCCGGCGTGGCCCACGAGAAACGACTCCACGACCTCCTCCGCCAGCGGCAGGAAGCGCAGACGCAGGCAGCGCGAGCGGATGGTGGCGGGCAGCCGCTCGGGGCGGCTGGTGGTGAGCACCCACACGGTGCTCGCCCCCGGCTCCTCCAGCGACTTGAGCATGGCGCTGTACTGGTCCTCGCGCATGCGGTCGGCGTCGCGGATCACCACGGCGCGGCACGCAGCTTCGTAGGGCTTGTACGACAGCTCCTTCAGCAACTCGCGCGTCAGCCCGATGCGGATCGACGCCGCCTTCTCGTAGGTGAAGACGTGGAACGGATCGGCCCGCAGCCTTTCGAGGGTTTCAGTGATGGTCTCGTCGAGGGTCGCCTCCTCGCCGCTCACCGGGAAGAGGAAGCGCAGGTCGGGGTGCTGGACCCGCTCGCTCTTGTGGCAGCCGGGGCAGGCGCCGCAGGCGTCGCCGCCGCCGCCGCGGTGCGGGCACAGCAGCGCCCGCGCGAAGGCCAGCGCCGCGGTCGTCTTCCCCACGCCCCACGGGCCGTGGAAGAGATACGCGTTGGCCAGCCGCCCGCCGGCCAGCACGGCCCGCAGCACGCCGATGGCGCGCCGCTGCCCGACGACGGCCCCGAGGCCGCGGCCGTCGTCGCCGTCCGCCGCCGCGGGCCGGGGCTTGGCGCCCGGCGGCTTCGCCGCGGGTTTCTTGGCCGCCGGATCCTGCTTCTCCGCCTTCTTCTTCTCCGCCATCCCCGGCCTCAGCGCAGCCACTCGAGGGGGTTGAGGGCCGAGCGGCCCTGGCGCACCTCGAAGTGGAGGATCGAACCCTTGAGCGAGCCGGTGTCCCCGACCCGCGCGATCACCTGGCCGGCCTCGACCTCCTGCCCGCGCGCCAGCAGCACCGCCGAGCAGTGGGCGTACAGAGTGTAATACCCGTCGCCGTGGTTGAGGATGAGCATCTGGCCGTAGGTGCCGTAGTCGTTGCTGACGAAGTCCACCCGGCCGCGCGCCACGGCGCGGACGTCGGTGCCCAAGGGTGCGGCGATGTCGATGCCGCTGTTGAACGTGACGGTGCCGAACTTGGGGTGCTTCTCGTTGCCGAAGCTGCCTACCACCTCGCCGCGCACCGGCCAGGCCAGCCCCCCGCGGGCGCCGGCGAAGACACCGGCGTAGGGCTCGAGCGGCGCCGGCTGGCCGGGGGCGGTGCCGCGCCGGCGCGCCTCCTCCTCCGCCCGCCGCCGCCGCTCCAGCTCGTCGAGCACGCTCTTGATGCGCCGCGCGGTGCGCTCCAGCTCCGCCGCCGCCGCCTCGTAGGCCTGCCGCTCGCTCTGGATGACCAGCACGCTCTGCTGCTTCTTGGCGCGCAGCTTGTCGAGCTGGCGCTGCTCGCGCTGCTTCTGCTGGGCGGTCTTCTCGACGTCCTGCAGCGTCAGGTCGAGACGCTGCTGGTTGGCGGTGATCTTCTCCTTCTCGTGGTGGATGCCGAGCAGCAGCACGCGGTCCTGGCGGGCGACGCGCACCAGGTAGTCGGCGCGCGCGAAGAGCTGCGCGAAGGTGTCGGAGGCGAGCAGGAACTCGAGCTCGCGCTGGCGCCCGAGCTTGTACATGCCGCGCAGGCGCAGCGCCAGGCGGTCGCGGCGGCTCATCAGGGCGCGCTCGGAGCGCGACAGATCGACGCGCACCACGTCGAGGTCGCGCTCGAGCTGCTTTTCGCGGCGGTTGAGCTTCTGGATGGACGAGCGCGTCTGGCGCAGCTTGGTCTCGGTGGTGCGCAGGTCCTTGAGGACCTTGGTCTCGCGCCCCTTGAGCTCGCGCGCCTTGCGCCGCTTCTCCTCGGCGTCGCGCTTGAGCTGCTCCATCTGGCGGCGCTGGGCGTCCTCGTCGGCGGCGGCGGGCGGTGCGGCCGGCGCGACCGGCGGCGATGTCTGCGCCAAAAGCGGGCCGGCGAGGCCCCGCGGCCCCGCGCCCAGGAGCCCAGCCAGCCCCAGCGCCGCCGCGGCCGCCACGGCGACGCGCCGCTTCATCGCTTGCGCTCCTCGTGGCCGATGCGCGACACGGCCAGCGCGCTGCCGAGGGCTCCCAGCCCCGCCGCCGCGGCCACGAAGCCAGCCAGCCAGCGCCACGGCGGGAACACCGGCAGCACCGCCAGGCGGCCTTCGACCAGCAGGAAGAGTCCGTACACCAGCGCCAACGCCCCGGCGGCGGCCAGGATCGAGAGCAGCGTGCCCTCGAGCACCAGCGGCACGCGCAGGAAGAAGCGCCCGGCGCCGAGCAACCGCATGACGCGGTGCAGCTCGCGCCGGGCCACCACCGTCAGGCGGATGGCGTTGGAGACCACGAAGATCACGACCAGAGCGATGATCGCGGCGAGACCGAAGCCGGTGATCCGCAGCGTCTCGATGAAGCGGTCGAGGCGGCGCACCCACTCGCCGCCGAACTGCACCTCCTCGACCGCCTCGTCGTCGGCCACCGCGGTGGCGACGGAGTCCATGGCCTCGTAGTGCAGGTACTCGGGGCGTAGCCGCACGCGCAGCGAGGCGGGCAACGGGTTCTGGCCCACGGCCTCGAGCAGCTCGCCGCCGCCCAGCTCGCGCGCCATCTCGTCCCAGGCGTCCTGCTTGCTGACGAAGCTCACCTGGCGGGCCACCGGCGCCAGCCGGTCGGCGAGCGAGTCGCGGTCGGCGGCGGTGGCGCCGTCGCGCAGGAAGACGATCATCTCGCGGCGGTCGCCGAGGGTCTGCACGGCGTGCAGCGAGTTGACCAGCACGACGAGGAAGGCGGCGGGCACGAGCAGCGCGCCGACCAGGGCCAGCAGCGCCGTCCCGGTCAGCGAGCGGTGCCGCCACAGGCCGCGCCAGGCCTCGCTCAGGAAGTAGAGCATGCGCTGCATGGCCCCTCCCCTACGCCCCCACCACGCGGCCCTCGACCAGACGCGTGATGCGGCCGCCCACGGCCTGCGCCACCGCTTCGTCGTTGGTGGCCAGCACCAGCGTGGCGCCGCGGCCGTGCGCCCGCTTGAGCACCTCGATCAGCAGCGCGGCGTGCTTGGGGCCGAGGTGGCGCGCCGGGTCGTCGGCGACGATCAGGAGCGGCTCGCCGACCAGGGCGCGGGCCACCGAGACGCGGCCCTTCTCGCCGGCCGACAGCTCGCCGGGGAAGGCGCCGGCGCGGGCGCGCAGCCCGACCTCCTCCAGCATCTCGCCGATACGCATGCCGATCTGCTTGCGGTCCCAGACGCCGCGGATGTTGAGGGCCAGCGCCAGGTTGTCGAACACCGAGCGGTCGGGGAGCAGGCGCACGTCCTCGAAGACGATGCCCAGGGTGCGCCGCAGCACGGCCCGGCGCGCGCTGGAGGTGCGCCCGGAGACGAAGTCGCCCACCTCGACCATGCCCGAGGTGGGCGGGATCTCCATGGTGATGAGGCGCAGGAGCGTGGTCTTGCCGCAGCCGCTGGGGCCGAGCACGGCGACGCGCTCGCCGGCCGCCACCTCCCAGTCCACGTCGCGCAGCGCCCAGGTCGCTCCGAAGCGCCGGCTGACCCCCGAGAAACGGATCACGCCCCCCGTCCCGCTAGCGGTAATCGATGCGCGCCTTGGCGCGCAGCCCGGCGACCCAGGTGTCGTACTGCTTCTTGAGCTTCGTCTGCCGCACCAGCTCCGGCAGCTGCGGCCGGATCTCTTCCAGCTCGTAGGGGCGCTCGGGCCGGCGGTCGAGCATCTTGAAGATGTGGTAGCCCTGCGGGTTCTTGAGCGGCCGGGTGACGTCGCCGATGCCCAGCGGATCGAGGGCGGCGCGGAAGTCCGGCGAGAAGGCGCTGGCCGGCACGAAGCCGAGGTCGCCGTTGGGGTCCTGCGGCCCCTGGAACTTGGAGTACTTGCGGGCCAGGGCGCCGAAATCGAGGCCCTTGGCCGCCTCGCCGTAGACCATCTGGGCTTGCGCTTCGGCCCGCTGGTCGTCGGCCGCCATGATCGGCACGCGCACCAGGATGTGCCGCGCGTGCACCTCGGCGCGCGCCGAGTCCGCCTCCTCGACGCGGATGATGTGGTAGCCGAACGGGGTCTCCACGACGCCCGACATCTGGCCGGGCTTGAGCGCGAAGGCCGCCTTGGTGAAGTTGGTGTCGAGGTCGCCGCGCCCGAAGAAGCCCAGGTCGCCGCCCGAGGCCCGCGTCGCCGGGTCCTCCGAGATCTCCTGCGCCACCCGCGTGAACGACTCGCCCTTCTGGATGCGCGCCAGCGTCTCCTCGGCGCGCCTGCGGGCCGCCGCCTTGGCGGTGGGATCGGGCTCGATGGGGATGAGCACGAGCGCGATGTGCATCTCGGCCGGCTTGGTGGGGAACTCCTTGGGGTTGGCCTTGAAGTACGCCTCGGCCTCGGCCGGCGACACCTCGAGCTTGAGGTTCAGCTCGCGGCGCAGCAGCTGGTTGGCGAGCATCTGGCGGCGGATCTCGCCGCGGTAGCGCTCGCGCAGCTCGCCCTCGCTGATGCCCTCCTTGCGCAGCTCGCCGGCGAAGGCCTGCTCGCCGCCGACCCGCTCCTTGGCGTCGACGATCGCCTGGTTCACCTGCGCATCGAGCTCGGCGTCGACCACCGACACCTGCTTGCGCTTGGCCTCCTGGACGATGAGCTTCTCGTCGACGAGCTTGGCGAGGATCTCCTTGCGCATGCCGATGGCGGCCAGCGAGTCGAGGCGCGCCCCGCTCTGCATCAGGTAGAGGTAGAGCTGCTCGTCCACCTCGCTCTGGAAGATGGGCTCGCCGCCCACCACGGCGGTGATGCCGTCGACGCGCTCCTCGCCGGCGCGGGCCGTGTCGGCGGCGGCGCGCGGCGCGGCCGGCGTGGCCACGGGCGGAGCGGCGGTGGCCGGCGGCACGCCCGGCGGCGGCACGCCCGGCGCCGCGGCGGCAGACACCAATGCGACCCCGGTCCACACCAGGGCCAGGACCAGCCCGGCGGCCGCGAGGGCCGATGACTGCGACTTCATGCGTTCTCCTTGGGAGGCACCGGCCACGGCACGTCGCCCAGCGCCTTCTCGTTCACTTGCGGCGGGTGAGCCTGGCGGAGCCGCTCGAGCAGTTCCTGCAGCGCCAGCCGGCGTTTCTGCTCGAACAGCCGGGCCTCTTGATCGGCGAGCCCCGCTGACTGCCCGGGCGCCGGGCTCGCGGTCCCCGCCTGGGCGCGGATCCGCTCGCGCTCCTCGGGCGTGAGCCGCGCCTTCGTCACGATCTCCTGCTCGTAGATCCGCGAGATGAGGAACGATGCCTCGCGGTCGCGCAGGCGGCGGGCCGTCTCCGGCTCGCGGTCGAGACCGCGGTCCTGCGCCTCGCGCAGCAGCAGCGCGAAGGTGGCGCGGTCCTGGACGAACAGGCGCAGCGTGGCGTCGTCCCCGGCCGGCGGGCGGTCGAGCGACGTGCGGTCGGCGAAATCGGCGAAGAAGTCCCGGATGGTGTAGGCCCCGCCCCGGTAGGTGGCCAGCGGCGCGGCGAGGTCCGCGTCGGTGAAACCGAGCTTGGCGGGGTCGCCGCCCGAGCCGAGCAGCTCCTCGGCGGTGCGGTTCTGCCACTTCTCGGCCAGCCGGCCGAAGCCGTCGGTCTCGAGCTTCATGCCGTAGCGCGTCTTCACGCCGGCCACGTAGGCCAGCACCAGCGAGCGCTCCTTGCGCTGGCGCAGCCCCGACTCGATTTGGGCGCGCACCATCTGGTAGTCGTCGCGCTCGCGCGCCCGGCGGTCCTCCACCTTGATGATGTAGTAGCCGACGGGCGTGAGGACCGGCTCGGTCCACTTCCCCACCGGCAGGCCGCGCACCGCCTGCTCGATCTCGGCGGGCAGCTGTCCGGCGGTGAGGTAGCCGAGATCGCCGCCGGCCGGCGCGGTGGTGCGGTCGCGCGAGTGGCTGCGCGCCACGTCGGCGAACGGCTCGCCCGCCGCCAGCTTCGCCATGGCCGCGCGCGCGCCGCTCAGCTCGAAGCTGAAGATCTGGGAGAGCCGCAGCTCGTGGTCCTGCGCGTCCCACAGAACCTTGATCTCCGCCTCGCCCACCGACACGCGGTCGGAGACCACGCGGCGGTAGAGCATCTCGGGCAGGACCTCGTCGCGCGCCTGCCGGCGCACGCCGGCCAGCTCGGCGCCCTGGTCGAGGCCCAGACGCCGGGCCTCGGCCACGAGCAGCTCGCGGTCGAGCAGCTCGTCGAGCAGGCGGCGCTTGGCGTCCGGGGAGGGGTCGAGGCCGAGGTGGGGCTGGCTGCGGGCGGCGTCCTCGAATTCCGCGACCGTCACCGGGCGGCCCCCCACGCTCGCCACGGTCCGGTCCTGCGTGCCGCAGGAGCCGAGCGTGACGGCGGCCAGGACCGCCAGGGCGATCGCGCCGAAGCGGTTGGGATCTCTCATAGTCTCCGTCCAGGTGATCACGTAGACCGGACGCTAACACATGCCGCCAGGCCCTCCAACAGGGCCCCCGCCGCCGCGACGAGGGTCTCCGCGCCGGCGCGCAGGCGCAGTCCCATCTCGCGTCCGGAGAGGAACTCGACCGGCAGGTCCACGCGGTCGAGCAGGGCCTTCACCTCGCGCGGCGACAGCGGCGCTTCGAGGTACAGCTCGAGCTTGCCGCCGGCGAGCGACAGGCGGGTGACGCCGGCGCGGGCGCCCACCAGGCGCAGCCGCCGCAGCGCCAGCAGGTCGCGGGCCGGCGCCGGCGGCGGGCCGAAGCGGTCGGCCAGCTCGGCGGCGATCTCGTCCACCCGTTCGGGGCGGCGCGCCGCGGCCAGCTCGCGGTAGAGCTCGAGCTTCTGCTCGTCGTCGGCCACGTAGCTCTCCGGCAGGAAGGCCGCAAGATCGGTGTGCAGGCGCGGCTCGGCGTGCTCCTCGAGGCGCTCGCCCTTGAGCCCGGCGATCGTCTCCTCGAGCAGCTTGACGTACAGCTCGAAGCCCAGGCCGGCGATGAAACCGTGCTGCTCGGGGCCGAGCAGGTTGCCGGCGCCGCGGATCTCGAGGTCCTTGAGCGCGATCTTGAATCCGGCCCCGAGGTCGTCGAAGGCCTCGATGATCTTGAGCCTCTTTTCCGCCTCCTCGGTCAGGGCCCGCCGCGGCGGCACCAGGAAGTAGGCGTAGGCGCGCGAGCGCGAGCGGCCGACGCGCCCGCGCAGCTGGTAGAGCTGCGCCAGGCCGAGCGTCTCGGCGCGGTCCACGATCAGCGTGTTGACGTTGGGCAGGTCGAGGCCGTTCTCGACGATCATGGTGCACACCAGCACGTCGAAGCGGCGCTCGTAGAAGTCGACCATGACCTTCTCGAGGGCCCGCTCGCGCATCTGCCCGTGGGCGATGCCGAAGCGCAGCTGCGGCAGGATCTTGGCGAGCCGCACGGCGGTGGTGTCGATGGTCTCGACGCGGTTGTGCACGAAGAAGGCCTGCCCGCCGCGGTCGATCTCGCGCAGCAGCGCGTCGACCACCAGCTCGTCGGAGAACTCGGCGATCTCGGTGTGCACCGGCTGGCGGTCGCGCGGCGGGGTCTCGATGAGCGACATGTCGCGCGCCCCGGCCATCGAGAAGTGCAGGGTGCGCGGGATGGGCGTGGCGGTGAGCGTCAGCACGTCGACGTTGCGCCGCATCTGGCGCAGCCGCTCCTTGTGGGCCACGCCGAAGCGCTGCTCCTCGTCGATCACCACCAGGCCGAGGTCGTGGAACCTGACGTCCTTCGACAGCAGCCGGTGCGTGCCGATGACCACGTCCAGCTCGCCGCGCCCGAGCTCGGCGACGATGCGCTTCTGCTCGCGCGGCGTGCGGAAGCGCGACAGCACCTCGACCTTCACGGGGAACTCGGCGAGGCGCTCGCGCAGCGTGTGGAAATGCTGCTCGGCGAGGATGGTGGTGGGCACCAGCACCGCCGCCTGCTTGCCCGCCGCCACCGCCTTGAAGGCGGCGCGCACCGCCACCTCGGTCTTGCCGTAGCCGACGTCGCCGCACACCAGCCGGTCCATGGGGCGGGCGTCCTCCATGTCGCGCTTGACGTCGCGCACGGCCGTGAGCTGGTCGGGGGTCTCCTCGTAGATGAACGAGGCCTCGAGCTCGCGCTGCCACTCGCCGTCGGGCGGGAAGGCGAAGCCGGGCAGCGCGTGGCGCTCGGCGTAGTGCTTGAGCAGCGACTCGGCCATCTCCTGGATGGCCTTGCGGGCCCGCGCCTTGGCGCGCGCCCAGGTCTGCGAGCCGAGGCGGTGCAGGCCCGGCGCGGCGCCCTCCTCGGCGGCGTAGCGGCTGACCAGCGCCAGCTGCGTGACCGGCACGAAGAGCTTGTCGCCGGCGGCGTAGGTCAGCGCCAGGCAGTCGGTCTCCTGGCCGTCCACGGTGAGGCGCACCAGGCCGCGGTAGATGCCGACGCCGTGGTCCACGTGGACGACGTAGTCGCCGGCGTCGAGCGCGTTCAGCTCGGCCAGCGACAGGCCGCCGGTGCGGCGGCGGCGCTGCGCGCGGCGGCGCGGGCGGTCGAAGACCTCGTGGTCGGTGAGGACGGCGAGCCCGGCCTCGGGCACGGTGAAGCCGGAGGACAGCAGGCCGACCTCGAGGAACGCCGGGCCGGGGCCGAGCAGCTCGTCGAGGCGGTCGCGCTGCCCCTCGTTGTCGCACAGCACGACGATCGCCAGGCCGTCCTCGTTGAGCCGCTGTAGGTGCTGGCGCACCAGGTCGATGCGCCGGCCGAAGGCCTCCGGGGGACGGACGCCCCAGGTCCAGGCGGTCGCGGTCGCCCCGTCGTCGGCGGCCGCCGGCCCCGCCAGCGCGAGCCGGTCGCGCGCCGCGAGACCGACGAGCGGGTCGGCGGCGGGCGCGAACAGCTCCTCGGGCCGCGAGACGAGCGGATAGTGCTCGCGCGCCTCGTGGTAGGAACGCGGCACCTCCTCGTCGAGGGCCGCGCCGCGCTCCGCGAGCTTCTCGGGGCGGTCGGCGATCACCACCGCGTCGTGCGGCAGGTACGCCGCGAGCGTGGCCAGGTCCTGGCCGTAGTGCCCCGCGAAGCGCTCGACGCCCTCGTGCAGGAGGCCGAGCTCGTCGATGGACTGCGCCTCGCCGGCGGCGACCTCCATCGCGCCGCGCTCGCGCATCAGCCGCTCGTGGATCGCGGGCAAGTCGCCGGGCAGCAACGCCACCTCGAAGCGCGGCAGGACGAGGGCTTCGGGGATCTGCTCGACCGAGCGCTGTGAGACGTGGTCGAAGCGGCGCAGGGAGACCAGGTCGCGATCGTCGAACTCGAGGCGCCACGGATCGTCGCTGCCCAGGGCGAAGACGTCCACGATGCCGCCGCGGACCGCGAACTCACCGACCGCGCTCACCATCGGACGGCGGTCGTAGCCGAGGGCGACCAGCCGGCCGGCGAGCTCGGTCATGTCGTAGGCGGCGCCGACCCTGAGGTGCAGGCGCGCGCGGGCCAGCTTGGCCGGGCCGGGGATGCGCTGCGCGAGGGCGCGCACGGTGGTGACGATCACCGGGGCGGGCTCCGCGGGGCGCGACCCGTCGCTCCGATCCAGCAGCGCATACAGCGCCTCCATCCGCTGCGCCACCAGGGCCGGGTGCGGGGAGTGCGATTCGTACGGCAGGATCTCGGGCTCGGGAAAATAAAGCACCGCATCCGGGCCGAGGAACAGCTCGAGGTCCTCGCGCGCGATGTCGGCGCGCTCGGCGTCGGCCAGCACCCAGACGAGCGGCCGGCCGAGCCGACGGGCCAGGCCCGCCAGCGCCCAGGCGCGCTCGCCGCCGGCCAGCCCGCGCCACACCAGGCGGCGCGGGGTGGCGACCGCCGCCGGCCCGCTCTCGCGCAACGCCTCCGCCGTCTCGCGCACGGCGCGCGTGTCGCGGGCCAGGTCGGCGAGGCCCTCGGGCCGCGAGGCCCGCTGGGCGCGCCGGTCGTCGCGCAGCGGCCGCGGGTGGTCGGTGGTGGCCGAGTCCATCTTTTCCTAAGCCTCGGCCGGCCGCGCGGCGCGCGAGCCCCAGACGCGCGACAGCCCCGTGTCGAGCACGAGCAGGATCAGCGCCAGCGCCAGGAACACGCGCCACAGCTCGCGGCCGTAGCGCCCCTCGCGCACCAGGCGCCGGGCCGCCGCCGCGGACGGCACCACCTCGGCGCGCAGCGCCCGCCAGCGCGCGCGCACCTCCTCGGCGGCCAGCCGGGTGAGGTCGGATTCGCTCAGATCCAGGCCGACCGGCAGCGCGCGCAACACGCGCCCGGAGGCGGCGAGCAGGTAGAGGCCGGGCTCCGCAAGCGGCGGCGAGAGCAGGCGCAGCGAGCCTCCGGCCAGGCGCGATTCGAGCGGTATCCCGGCGCCCGCGGGCGAGCGCAGCGCCCAGGTGGCGCGCGCGCCCGCCGGCGGCGCCGGCAGGTCGAGCCGCTGCCCGGCGACGAGCTCGGGCGCGTTGCCCTGGGCGAGCGCCGCCAACGCCTGCGACCAGAACGGCACGAACGCCCCCGAGAACGGGAAGTCCGACCACGCCCCGCCCGCGTCGCTGGCGAAGACCAGCAGCCGGTCGCGCTCGACGAGCGCCGGCAGGTCGGGGGCGAAGCGCGCGAGCACGCGCCCCTCGTTCCCCGGATCCACCCGCCACGCCGCCTGGAACTGCGCTTGCGAGAGCGCGTCGCCGGCGGCTTCGGGGAAGCCGGCCAGCGCCGCTTGGCCGACGGCGGCGCGGCGCAGCGCCCAGCCGCCGCGCTCGGCGCGCCGCGGAGCGTCGCCGACGATGCGCAGGCCGCCCAGCGCCGCGAAGAGCCGGCCGTTGACGAACGCCGGGCGGGTGCGCGGCCCGAGCACCGCCACGAGCCCGCCGCCGCCGCGCGTGAAGTCGATCAGCGCCTGCAGGCTGCCGTCGCCGAGGCCGGCGACGTCGTCGAGCACCACCACGTCGAGCCCGGCCAGCGCTTCCTCCGTGACGCGCGCGGGCTCGAGCGGCGTGAGCGCGAAGCGTCCGGCCTCCTGCCCGGTCTCGAGCAGGACCGCCAGCGGCGCGCGCTGCGGCGCGCCCGCCGCGGCCGCCGATCCTGCCGCGGCCCCCGGCTCGGCCACCAGCCCGACGCGCACCGCCCCCGCCTGGCCGGCGGCGAAAGCCCGGCGATCGTCGAAGGCGAGCGCGTCGCCGCCCAGCTCGACGTCGCCGCCGAGAGTCACCGGCCGGCCCGCGATCACCAGGCCGCGCGCATCCGCGCCGGCGAAAGGCAGGAACCCGCGGCCCACCTCCTGCCAGTTGCCCGGCGAGGTCATGGCGCGGACGGCCACCGGGACCTCGCGCGCGCCGCCGGCGCCGGCATCGCCCGTCGCGCTCCCGCCGTCGCCGAACGCCCGCACCCCGACCTGCACCGACGGCGGGTCCCCGGGGCGGTAGCGCGCCTCGCTCGCCGCCAGGTTCGGCGGCCCCGCCGCGGCGCCCGCGGGCAGGAAGCGCACGCGCAGGCCCGGCGGCAGGACGCGGGCCGGAGCCTCCCGCGGCAATCCGGCGCGCTGCAGATCGGTGAAGACGTACAGCTCGCGGTTGAGCGCCCCGCTCTTGCCGAGCGCTTCCAGCGCGGCCGAGAGCGCCGCCTCGAGGTCGGTGGGCTGCGCCCCGGGCTCGAGGGCTTCGATCGCCGCCCGGGCGCGCGTGTGGTCCTCGACGAAGTCGGGGAAAGCGGGCTCCGCCGCCTGGTCGAAGCCCATCACCTGCACGCGGTCGCCGGCCTCGAGCGCGTCCAGCACCTCGAGAGCGCGCACCTTGGCGATCTCGAAGAGCGCGCGGTCGGCCTCGCGCGTGCGCATCGAGTAGCTGCGGTCCACGAGCAGCAGCGCCGCCGTCGAGCCCTTGCCGCCGGCCGCCCCGCCGCGCACCGCCGGGCGCGCCAGGGCCAGCGCCAGGCACGCCACCGCCAGCACGCGCAAGAGCAGCAGCAGCCACTCGCGCAGGCGGAAGCGGCGCAGCTCGACCAGGCGCACCTCCCGCAGGAACTCCACCGACGAGAACTCGACGCGCTTGGGTTTGCGCCGCGTCAAGAGATGGATGAGCACCGGCACGGCCGAGGCCAAGAGCCCGAGCAGGAAGAACGGATTGAGGAAGG
>Ga0315290_10002347_pt1 | contig 13340 bp, 9 predicted proteins | sample YL17G12_0_MG_FD_203627 | JGI IMG/M metagenome (GOLD analysis project Ga0315290, IMG submission 203627) | Sediment microbial communities from Yellowstone Lake, YNP, Wyoming, USA - YL17G12_0 | ecosystem: Environmental > Aquatic > Freshwater > Lake > Sediment | place: USA: Wyoming | collected... | reverse complement strand
CGCGAAGAAGGGCCGAGTGTAGCGTCGGGAGCTTGGCTCCCGGCGTCTCGTTGGTGCCGGGAGCTAGGGCTTGCGGCGGTTCGCTGATGCCGCAAGCTTGTCTGCCTGTCGCAGGTGTCGGGCAGACAGGTCTCCGACGTTCGGGTTCGACATCGTTCCAGATTCGCGAACGTCGCACACAAGGTGCGACGCTACAGCGAAGCTGGACACGCCTGGCCCGCGCGCGCGGGATTGGGTAGAGTCTGCGCCATCGAGATCGGAACTCGGTCTTCCATGTTTCGAGAATTGCATCGATTCTCTCATTCCCCCGCGCGAGTCGGCGAACTGGTGACGCGGCACGGCGTCGTCCGGACTCCGACCTTCGTGGCCGTCGCCACTCGCGCTTCCGTGAAGGGCGTCGAGCCCGCAGCCCTCGCCAGCCTCGGCCTCGAACTCCTGATCGCCAACACCTACCACCTCCATCTGCGCCCTGGAGAGGATGTCGTGGCGGCACTCGGAGGCCTCCACGGCTTCTCCGGCTGGCGCGGCCCGACGATGACCGACTCCGGCGGCTTCCAGGTGTTCAGCCTGGGCGCCGGGAAGGAGCACGGCGTCGGCAAGGTGGCGCCCATCTTCCCCGGGGCATCGGATGAGATCCCGCTCGCGCGGCGCGACGGCCCCCCGCTTGTCCGCCTCTCCGAGGAAGGCGCGTGGTTCCGCTCCGTGGTCGACGGCTCCGAGCACACGTTCACGCCGGAGTCCGTCATCACGATCGAGCGAAAGCTTGGCGCCGACATCATCCTGCCGCTTGACGAGTGCACGTCGCCGCTCCACGACCACGCCTACACGCGGGCCGCGATGGAACGCACGCACCGCTGGGCGCGCCGCGCCCTCGACGCGTTCCAGCTTTCGGCTGACGATCCGACCTTCCCCAACCCCGGCCAGGAGCTCTACGGAATCGTCCAAGGCGGCGCCTTCGAGGACCTCCGCCGTGAGAGCACGCGTGTCATCGGTGAGATGGGCTTCGCCGGCTTCGCAATCGGCGGATCGCTCGGGCGATCCAAGGACGACATGTGGCGGGTTCTCGACTGGACGATCCCCGCCCTCCCCCAGGACAAGGCGCGCCACCTGCTTGGCATCGGTGAGATCGAGGACATCTTCGCCGCCGTGTCCCGCGGGGTCGACACGTTTGACTGCGCCGCGCCCACGCGCATGGCTCGGAACGGAAGCGTGTTCCTGCGCGAGGCGCCCCGACACCGCATTCACCTGCGCAACGCCGCCTTCCGGCTCGACGACCGCCCGATCGACCCGAGCTGCGACTGCCCGACGTGCACGCAGCACTCGCGCGCCTACCTCCAACACCTCTGCCGATCCGGCGAGCTCTCCTACTATCGCCTCGCGACCCTCCACAACCTGCGTTTCATGGCGCGACTCATGGACGAGATCCGAACGGCCATCGCCGCCGATCGCCTCGAAACGTTAGCGAGGGAGTGGGGGTTTCACTTGACGTAGGCGCGTACCCACAAAAGAAGACAGGGCGTCGCGGGCGACGCCCTGATCAGTTCTTCGTCGTGTGCTCCGAGTTCCCTACGGCAGGATCCGCCGCAGCGTGCCTCCCAGCGCACCAATGTCCAGGGCCGAGAAGTCGAGCGTCAGCCCGATGCGGTGCGTCGCACCCACGCTGTGCGACACGAAGGCGTAGTCGATCAGAAATCCTGCAACATTGAGACCCACGCCGGCCGTGATCGACGTCTCCCCCTTGCTCAGAATGCCGAGGCGAAGGGCAAGAGTCGGCACCGGCTCGTACGTGACGCCGATTCCGAGCGACCCAGCCAGATGAACGTCGGCCGCAACCAGAACTACGCTGAAGAGCCGCGCCGACAAGCCGAGTCCAATGTCCATCGGGAGGCTGTCCTGAGTAGCATCATAGGAGAGCCCGCCGAACAGGTTCGCGAGCGTGATCCCGAACGCGGCGTCGGTCACGGCGACCGGGCCGAGGGACATCGGAGGAAACGTCGTGCGGAACGCCAAATCGAACGCGACCCCCCCTCCGGTCGTGTCGGCGATCTTCGTCGAGATCCCTTTCAGCACGCCGCCGACCGAGAACGACACCGGCAGCTTCGGGAGGAAGGAGAACATGCTCGGATCCACGCCGAATCCGAACATGTAGGCCGAGCTGGAGTACCCCAGCTCGCTGGTTGGGTTCCCTGCGGTGTCGTAGCCCGAGATGCCGCCGGAGCTGTAGAGCTCAGCCGCGACGGCGAAGCCGCGCAGCGCGAGGGAGAAGGCCGAATAGCTGGCCACCCCCATCTGCGAGGCGTAGAACGAGCTGAAGCTGATGCCGGGAAGGCCCGCCAGGCCCGCTGGATTGTAGTAGAGCGTCTCCGCACCTCTCACCACCGCGATGCCGGCGCCGCCCGCACCCAGCTGGCCTACGCCGGGAGCGATGTCGAGCACCGACACCGCGTTCTCGGCGCTCGCCCCGAGGCCCAATCCTGCAACGAGGAGGGCCACCCCAAGGAATGTGTACGTCCGTTTCATGCGCTGTCCCCTCCTTATCGCACGATGAGCAGCCGGAAGACCTCAGACCGCACGTTGCCGCCGCCGGCGGCGGTCGCTGTCACGACGCAGAAGTAAAGCCCATTCCCCACTCGGTCGCCCGCGGCATCGAGCAGGTTCCAAACGTAGACTTGGCCGGCCGTCAGCTCCTGCCTGAGCACTATGTCCCCACCCAGACCGTAGATCACAAGGACCAGCTCCGTAACCCCAGACGGCAAGCTGCAACGGACCGTTGCGTTTGTCGTCGCTGGGTTCGGGTAGATGACCAGCAGAATTCGGTCTGGGCCCGCCACGGTGATCGAGAGTGTTTTCGCCGCGCTCACTGCACCGCGACTGTCCGTAGCTGTCACAGACACGTTGTACGGACCGGGCGCAACGTACGTATGCGTCGTCGTACCCGTCGTCGTTGTCTGCGCCACTGACCCGTCGCCGAAGTTCCAGGTGTACGTGGCAATCGTGTCGCTGCTGTCGGCGTCCGTGGCAGTTGCCGTGAACGTCACCAGATCCCCCGTGGTCGGCGAAAGGTTGTTCGCCGTGAGCGTGACCACGACGGGCGCCGCATTCCCGACCGAGATCGTGTGCTCGACGGTGACGGCGGTGCCCCTCGCGTCCGTGACGGTCAGCTTGACCGTGTACGTCTGCTTCGCCGCGAACGCATGCGTCGGGTTGGCGACCGCGCTCGTCGTGGTATCGCCGAAGTCCCACGCGTACGTGAACGCCGTCCCCGTCGGCTGATCCGAGTCCGTGACCGTCGACGTGAAGGTCACCGTCGCGTTTTCCGCCGGAGCCTGCGGCGTCCAGGTGAAGGTGGCCGTCGGCGCCACGTTGGGCGGACCTTCGACTGCCACCGCGTTGGTTTTTGAGCTCGACAGGCCCGCTTCTCCCGTCACCGTGAGGACGACTGAGAAGGTACCTCCGGTGGTGTACGTATACTTCACAGCGGCCGTTCCGGTCGTACTCGCCGTCTTGCCGTCTCCGAAGTTCCAGGAGTAGGTGGCGTTCGCGATGGCTCCTTCTGGGTCGGCGATCGTCGCCGCGGGCGTGAACGTGACCTCTTGGTTGTACTTCGGGGCCGCCGGAGTCCAGGTGAAATTGACGTTGCTAGGCGGCGTGCCGACCTTGGTCGTGAAAGTTGCCGGCCCAGCCAGTGGCGGCATCTGGAACGTCGCCACCCCCTCCGTATGCCACACGATGGACTCGACCTGGATCTTACGCCCAGCTGGCGCTGTCACTTTGAGGGTGACCCAGATTTCGAGCGTTACCGTCGAGTCGTCTGGGACAATGTTGCTCGCTGATGCTGTGACGCGGACTCCCGCGAGACTCAACCCCACGGGGTCCACGACCTCTCCGAGCAGTGCGCCATCAGACTTGCGCCGCACCTCGAGCCGCGCCACGTTCTGATCGGCAAGCCAGTTATCCCCGACAACATTGCGAACCATGACCGAGGTCACCGTGACGTTGTACGGGTCGGCATCGCTGTCCGTCAGCACGAGCCGCTGCGCCAAAAAGCGCCCGCCAGATAGGACCGTCCGGCTCACGAGCTCCGCAGAGGAGCTTGCTGTCTCGAACCCCGCCCCGACCGCCGGTCCTGTAGTGAACTCGGCGCCAGGGTACTCCGTCGTGGGCGTCGTGGGGCCAAAGACCGTCGCGTCCTCGGTGTGCCAGACCGTCGTCTGCAGCTGTACCTTGCGTCCGTCGGGGACGCTACTCTGGAGCGTCACCCAGATCTCGATCGTCTCGGTGGTGTCATCGACGACGACGTTGTTCGCTCCGGCCGTGACGCGCACGCCGCCGGCATTCAGCCCCGAGGCGCCCGACACGGACCCCATCAGAGCCCCATCGCGTGCTCTCACGATCTCGATTAGCGCGATCTGGTTCTCGGCGAGGCGAACGGTGCCATCGGCGACGTTCTTGACGACGACCGACGTGATCGTGACGTCGAACGGCGCGATGTCGTTATCTACGACCTGGATTCGCTGCGCGAGGAACCGCTGCCGGGAATACACCTGCCCGTCATCCAACCCAACGTTCGTAACCTCCTCGAACCCGAGCGCCTGACCCACCGTGAACACCGAAGCCAGATCACCGGCCGGATCGTTGTCTCCCGTTAGGAAGTCGGCGCCGCCGATCCTGACGTTTGCGGTGACTTGAAGCGTGCGGCCCGCCGGTACCGATGGCTCAAGCGTCACCCAGATCTCTAGCTGCACCTGGCCGTACGCCACGACCTTGTTGTTGGACGAGGTGAGGATCGTACTCCCCGTGGTCGTGAGCTTAACGAGCTCGGCGTCCGTGGTCAGATCGCCGAGCAACGCCCCGTCGCTAGCACGCAGGATCTCGACCCGCGCAATGGACGAGCCGCTGAGCTTCGTCCCGGAAGCCACGTTGCCGAGGACAAGCCGCGTGATCGTGACATCAAACGGCACGTCACCGGCGTCGACGTTGATCCGACCGGCGAGGAACCGCTGGCCATTGTAGGTCTCCGCAGCTGGCACCGCTCCATCGAACTCCACAATCGGGCTCGGGCCGGCCGTAAGGAGTGGGGCTGCACCGGTGACGGGCACGATGGAGGATGTCGTACTGTCCGACGGCGTCCGCACGTCTACGGTGGCCCAGCCAAGCCTAAGCTTCGTGCCGAGCGCAACAGAGGACTTGAGCTTCACCCTGATCTGCACAGCAAGGGTTGTCGCGAAGGCCCTATACGCGGGCTGAATCTGCACGGCCGCCCCAGTTGTCGCGGATGTCAGCTTCGCCAACTCGGTCGCGCTTGACTGAGTCCCGATCACGCGGTCGTCGCTTTCTCGGACGACTTCCACCTTCTCAACACCTGCGCCCGTCAGCTGCGCTGCCGTGCCATCGGTGTTCCGGACGACAACGTACCAGAGTCCCGAGCCTGCGCTGGCAGTGATCTGAATGCGCTGCGCGATCACGAGCTCGCCAGGCGCCACGTCGGCGTCGGCCATCGCTTGATTGACTGCCGTGTCAGCCCCGAACGCGGCGGGCGCGAGGAGAATGGCCGCCAACGTCACCAGCACCCACTTCTTCATCTCACGACCTCCTTGCCGCGCTCGGACCGCCTTGGATCCACTCCACGAAAAAAGAGAAGCGCCCGTGCACGGCGTCACCGCACGCAACGATCGCCTCACAACCGGCCTCGCCCGCGCGAGGTCGCCGGCACGTCGTACTCATTCTCGTCCTCCTGTGCGGATCTCTAGGAAGGAACATCATCATTTCGCTAAACGCTCCGCCGTGAGTATAGGGAGAGAGAAGGGAGCAAAGCGAGAGTCGCGTCCGCGGGCACCCGCGTCTCTGTCGCCCGCCAAAGGGACGCGTGTCCTGCCCAGCCCTCACCACAGCAGAGCACGCGTCCACCGAAGAGCGGAGCGGCGGTCCGACTGCACTTGCGCGCTCCAACCTGGATCGGTAGCCTTGCGCCATGGCTGACGCTGTCGCAACGAACCGCAAGGCCCGGCACAACTTCTCGATCGAGGACACGATCGAAGCCGGCATCGTGCTCACCGGGACGGAGGTCAAGAGCCTTCGCGCCGGCCACTGTTCGTTGCAGGAGGGGTACGCCGTTATCCGCGACGGAGAAGTGATCCTCAAGGGCGTCCACATCGCGCCGTACCAGGAGGGCTCCTTCGCGAACGTCGAAGCGGTGCGGGACCGCAAGCTGCTCCTGCATCGGCAGGAAGCGCGTAAGCTGGCGATCAAGCTCAGGGAACGCGGCTACACGCTTGTCCCGCTCAAGCTCTACTTCCTGCGCGGTAACGCCAAGGTCGAGCTCGGCTTGGCCAAGGGCAAGACGCAGGTCGACAAGCGCCACAAGCTGCGAGAGGAAGACGAGAAACGCAAGGTCCAAGAGGCCATGAAACGCTTCAGCCGCGGCGAACGCGTGTAGCGACTTCTCACGCCAAGAACACAAAGGACTGCGGGGTCCCTGTAGCGTCGGAGCTTGTCTCCGACGACGTGTTCGACACCCGAACGTCGCACACAAGCTCCGACGCTACAGCGGAGCGGCGGACCCGCCGTGCGTCCCTTGGCTTCTCTTTGCGTGATGCGTCCCATGGCCATCCAGTCTCTCACTCGGCCCATCAACGACACGGAAGATGCCTTCCCACACGGGCCACTACGATCGAAACAGAACGGCCTCGCGCTTGAAGAGCTGGATGGCGAGGAAAATGAGGATCGCTCCGCAGACGACGTTCGCCCCGAGCGTCAGGAGGATGTCCTGGAACACGACGTCGCCGACGATGATCGACTGGAGGACGTAGAGCGCATTCGCGATCGGAATGAGGAACTGCGCGCCCCGGAAGGTCGCCGTCCCCGTCATCGACACCATCCCGACGAGCACGATGACCATGTAGATGGGCAGGAGGTACGTGCTCGCCTCTTTCTGGCTGCGCGCGTACGTTCCGACGATCACGACGAGGGCGGCGAGGATGACGGCGAGCGGCACGAGCACGGCGAGCATCCAACCGAACGCGGCGGCGTCGATTCGGAACACGGCCGACGTGGGGAGCGACGAAGGAGTGAGCCCGCCGCCGAACGCGCGCACGCCGATCAGCAGGCCGAACGCGGAGAGAAGGCACGACGCGAGCGAGACGGTGAGCACGGTCAGGAACTTCCCGAGGACGATCTCGGTCCGCGAGAGATGGCTGACCAGCAGGGTGGCGATCGTGCTCCTCTCCTTCTCGCCGGCCGTGATCTCGGCGCCAAGGCCCATCGCGCCCGCAAGCACGGCGAGGACCATGAAGTAGGGCAAGAGCCGGCTCAGGAACGCTCGGCCGAACGACTCGCCCGACGCGATGTCGGCGGTCTTCAGCGTGAGCGGCGGCGACAGGTCGCTGTATTCGTAGCCCAGAGCCTCGAGCTTGGTGCTCACAACATCCTTCAGGTACCCCTCGAGGAAGCGGCGCACACCGGCCGCGGCAATCGCCGAGAACTGGCTCGTCTGGTCGTAATGCAGGGTGACCGTGAGGCCGAGACCTTCGCCGCCCGCCTCCTTGCTCACCTCCATCACGATGTGGCCCGCGTCGTGGCGCAACGCGTCGAGAGCCCGATCGCGATCGAGGTACGGCCGGACGTGGAAGTCCATCGTGCCGGCAAGCTCGCGCGCGAAGGTTGAATCTTCCGACGTGTCGACGACGAGCACCGTGGGGACGAGCGTCTCCACCCGAACCCGCTCCGCCTCGCCGAATCGCGACATCACCGAGACGACCATCGGGTAGAAGATGAGCGGGAAGATGACGGTCAGGAAGAACGTCCGCCGATCTCGTATCGCGCCACGGAGTTCCTTGGCGAACAAGAGGCGGACGTTCTTCAGCATGGGAGCTTGCTCACTTCGACGAGGACGGAGTTTCGGCTGGGCTCGGGGACGTCGTGGAGGGCTCAGGTTGCGCCGCTGCAGGAGTCACGACGGACGGAGTGACAAGGGACGCCGTCTGGGCCGGCGATGTCGTCGTGGAGCCCGTTCCCGTCTGCCCGAGTGCGGCGCCGGCCAGCGCGGCCTGTGCCGTCTCATCCTGCGGCGTGGACGAGCCCGTCGGCGCCGTCGAGGCTGAGACGACGCTCACGGGCTTCGTCGTCGACGTCGCCGACGTCGACGACGCGGTCGTGGTCGCCGCCGGAGCCCCCGCGCCAATCGAGACTCCGCCCGGAGCTTGCGCACGAGCGCCTCGGCTCGTGGGCGGCGCATCGTCCTTCATCACGATCTTCGTCTGGACGGCTTCGACGACGCCGGAGGCGTTGCGGCTGTAGAACGACACGGCGCGCGCCCCATCCTCTCCGGTCACGCGGAACGGAGTCGAGTACGTCAGCCACGCCCCATCGTTGATGCGGTAGTACGTCTGGGTTCGCCCGTACGTCGACTCTTGCGTGCGGCGCAGGCTAATCCGCGTCGCGGACGTGATCCACGTTCCGCGGGAGTCGGCGAACTTCGGATCTCCGATCTCCATCACCGTCTGGGGTGAGTGGTTGTCGAGCAGGAACGACACGGTCTTCTTGGGCTCCGCGTTGCCCAGTCGGTCGATCCCGTAGTACGCAACCTTCCTCGGGCCGTCGTCCCCCTTGAGAAGGACCGCTCCGGTGTAAGTCGTCCACGGGCCGCCGTCGATCGAGTACTTAATTTCGGCGAGTCCGCTTCCGGGATCGCTGGCCACGAGCGTGATCGGCGTCTGCGACGTCACGACGAGCGAGCCGTCCGGCGCGACGAGGTTCCCGGCGTAGCTCGGCCCGGCCGGCGCGACCTCGGTCAGTGCGACCGGCGACGCCATCAGCGGTCGAAGATCCTCGAGCGGGTAGTACGGCTCGTCGCCGACGCCGTCCTTGTTCAGGTCCGCTCCCTGGTAGTCGCTCCAGTAGTTCCCACTCTTGCCCTCGTACCAGGTGTTCCTGTGCTCCGGGTCGTAGCCGGCGAGCCCGTTGCCGAGGAAGCTGTTGCCCGTGATGACGTTCTCCTGCGACACGGCAGCCATGACGACGCCGTAGCGGCATTCCGAGATCACGCTCTCCGCAATGCGGTTACCGCGCGCGTTGAGCAGATAGATGGCGGTGTCGGAGCCGAAGATCTGGACCTTCTCGATCCGTCCGTTCTCGACGGAGTTGAAGTACACCCCGGCAATCCGCGCTCCCCCAATGACGCAGTCGCGGATCACGAAGTGGCTCGTGGTGTGGTCGACGTAGACGCCGTAGTCGGCGTTCGCCGGCGAGATGTTCCATCCCTCGATGACGTAGGGATCCACGGCCGTGCCGCTCCCAGACATGACCCCGTTCGAGTACGTGAACTCGTCGTCACCGTAGATATAGATTGGCTCGTGGGTCCCCCACCACAGGAACCCTCCGACCTGCCCCCCCACCAGGCCGGCCGATACGACAGCAGTCACCACGAGCGCCATCGCCCATACGACCTTCCTGCCCATTCTTGCCTCCTTAGAGCTACGACAGCAGACCAGGATACCACGCGGCGCGCCTCAAGAAAACCCCTAGGCCATGGCTTCGCGGCCAACGGCCGCAAAGAAGATGTCCTCAAGATCCGTCTCGCCGTACGTTGCCGCGAGTTCCTCTTGGGTCCCAAACGCGTGGATGTGTCCTTGGTAGAGGATCGCTACGCGATCGCAGAGCTTCTCCGCCAGGCGCATGACGTGCGTCGACAGGAGGATCGTCCGCCCTTGGTCGCGGAACAGCGCCACGGTCTCCTCGACGCTTCGCGCCGCCATGATGTCGAGCCCGAACGTCGGCTCGTCGAAAATCAGGACGGCGGGATCGTGGACGATGCTCCGCGCAAGCGACAACTTCTGTTTCTCGCCGGTCGAGAAGGTTCCGACCCGGCGGTCGGCGAGCGAGGTCATCGCCAGCATCTCGAAGACTTCGCTCGTCCGCTTGGCGACCGCAGCGTCCGACAGACCGCTGATGCGCCCGAAGAAGCGGAGCGTCTCGCGCGCTGAGAATCGGTCGTAGAGGCCGGTCTCGGTGGCGAGGAATCCGATGCGCTCCCGAACGCGATCCGGATCCTTCCTCGTATCGAACCCGGCGATGGTCACGGTTCCCGACGTGGGCGTGAGGATCGTCGCCAGCATGCGGAGAGCCGTCGTCTTGCCGGCGCCGTTGGGCCCGAGGAGGCCGAACACCTCGCCGGCGCAGCACTCGAACGACACGTCGTCCACGGCCCGCACGACGCCCCGCCTCGTTCGGAAGTGCTTCGTTAGGTTGCGTGCTTCGACCAGGATCTCGTTCATAGCGTGTCGAACCCGACGAGCGGACGGAGAGCGGCCGGGACCTCGATCGTCCCATCTTCCGCTTGGTTGTTCTCCAGAATGGCGGCCATCAAGCGGGACGTCGCCAGTCCGGATCCATTCAGCGTGTGCACGAAGGCGGGCTTCTCCTTGGGGCTCGGCCGGTAGCGAATGTTGCCGCGCCGCGCTTGGAACGCTTCGCAGTTACTGCACGAGGAAACCTCGTAGTACCGTCCCTGCCCAGGCAGGTAGACCTCGAGGTCAACCGTTTTCGATGCCTGCTGCGCCATGTCCTGCGTGGTCAGGAGGGCGACGCGGTAGTGCATGCCGAGAGCCTGAAGAACCGACTCGGCGTCCTCGATCAGCGCATCCTGTTCGTCGTACGACGTCTCGGGGACGGTGAACTTAAACAGCTCCACTTTGTTGAATTGGTGGACGCGGATCAGGCCCCTCTCTTCCTCGCCGTAGCTGCCGGCCTCGCGCCGGAAGCAGGGCGTGTAGGCGACGTACTTCTTCGGCAGTTCCTCCGCGGCCAGGATCTCACCGCGATGCAGATTCACGAGGATGCTCTCCGCGGTCGGGTTCAGGTATAGCCCATCCTTCTCGATGGCGTAGACGTCGTCAGCGAACTTCGGCAACTGGGACGAGACGAAGAAGCTCTCCGCGTTGGCGACAAACGGAGGGAAGATCGGCGTGTAGCCGCGCCGGGCGTGGTGGGAGACCATGAACTGGATCAGCGCCAACTCGAGGAGCGCGCCGCGCCCGACGTACATCGGGAACTTCGCACCGGCAATCGTGGCGGCGCGCCGAAAGTCGAGCAGGCCTTTCTCCTCCCCGATTTCTAGATGGTGCCGCACGACGAAGCCTGGCTCCCGGCGGGAGCCGAACGTTCGGAGCACGATCTTGTCATCCTTCCCACCGACCGGCACCGACGAGTGGGGAACGTTCGGAAGGCGCCCCACGAGATCCTCGATGTTCTGCTCCACGCCGCGGAGGGCCTCGTCCAACTTCGACGTTCGAGCCGAGATCTCGCCCAGGCGCCCGAAGAGGTCCTCGGCGCTCTGCCCCGCCTTCTTCCGGGCGGCAACCTCTTGCGATCCGCGGTTCTTCTCAGCCCTTAGCTCCTCGACCTCACTGATCAGTCTCCGCCTCGCGTCGTCGAGCTCGAAGATCGGAGCGAGGTCGATAGACGGGTCGCGCGTCTTGAGCCGCGCTTCCGTGTCCGCTGGGTGTTCGCGCAACTCTCGAATGTCGAGCATCGTCACGGCCTCCGTTTCGCGCTGCGATTCTAGGAGACGACTCGACGCCAAGCAACACGGCCACCGCTATGGCCCTTCCGAATGGGCCTCGCGCCCGAGTCAGGGCGGGTATAATGACCGAGCCGCAGGATGGCCTGCGGCATTCGCACCAACCCGGGAGGCCCACGGCCATGCGGCTCTTGATGTACTCGAAAGCGCTCTACTCAAGCTGGCTCTACTACAGCCCGGACCGCATCCTGTTCGACGCAGGCGAGGGTGCGAGCTCGATCCTCGGCAACAAAGCGTTCGCCATACGGCGCGTCTTCCTCTCGCACGGGCACGCCGACCACGTCGGCGGCTTGGTCGGCCTCGTCAACATCCGCAACAACGCGATGGGCGACAAAGAGAAGGAACTGTCCATCTACTACCCGAAGGACAACTACCTCGTCACGGAGATGATGGCGTTCTTGGCTCGGACGAACCGCCGACTGACCTACGACTTGGAGTGGGTACCGCTCGCCGTGGGCGACCGGGTCCCGCTCGAGGGAGGCGCGACGCCGCGCTATGTCGAGGCGTTCCCGACCGTTCACGTCCACAGCGAGAAATCGCTGGGATTCAACATCGTTGAGGTTCGCCACCGCCTCAAGCCTGAACTGGCCGGTCTGAGCCAGGAAGAGATCGTGGCCATCGTGCGGACCCAAGGGAAAGAGGCCGTCACTCAGCACTACGAGCAGAAGCTCTTCTCGTACGGCGGCGATTCGGTTCCCATCAAGCCGGCCTACGTCGAGGACACCGAGATCCTCTGCCACGATACGACCTTTCTCGATGAACAGGATCGCAAGGAGTACAAGCACGCGTCGCTTGCCGAGGCCATCCAGGTGGCGCGCGAGGCGAGGGTCAAGAAGGAACTCATCTGCTTCCACATCTCCAGCCGCTACAAGGGCAAGGTGAAGGAGATCGAGGCCGCCGGGGGGCACTTCGACGGCCTGGAGTGCCGCGTCACCCTCGTCCCGCCGGGCCGCGTGTTCGTCGCGGACTAGGCCGCGAGTGGCGTCCCCGCCTGCCCTTCGTTACGATCGCACTCGCGTTTCTGACCAGAGGAGGAGTCATGGTAGAACGGAAATCGACGCGCATTCAGACCGCGCTTCCCGGACCCAAGTCGGCCGCCGTGCTCGCCCGAAAGGCAAAGTACGTCGCCGCGCCGCTCGAGGCGTACGCGCCGTTCGTCATTCGCTCGAGTGAGGGCGCCATCCTTGAGGATCTCGACGGCAATCGGTTCATCGACTTCACCGGAGGATGGGGCTGCCTGGCCGTCGGCCAGCGCCACCCACGCATCGTTAAGGCGCTTCGGGACCAGATGGACGACTTCCTCCACACGGACTTCACAGCGGTGCCCTACGCGCCGCTCGTCGATCTGGCGGAACTCCTCTGCAAGCACACGGCGATCGCCGGCGACAAGAAGGCCGCGTTCTTCAATAGCGGTGCGGAGGCGATCGAGAACGCCGTCAAGATCGCGCGTGCGTACACGAAGCGCAAGAGCGTCCTCGTGTTCGAGAACGCGTTCCACGGCAGGACGCTGTTGACCATGACGATGACGCACAAGGCGAAGCCCTACAAGACGGGCTTCGGGCCGTTCGCCTCGGACGTGTATCGCCTGCCCTACCCCTACGAGTACCGCAAGCACGTCACGCCGGAGGAGATTGAGTCGTCGCTCTTGTCGCTCGTCGACCCGGCCGAGGTTGCGGTGATGGTCGTCGAGCCCGTCATCGGCGAGGGCGGATTCCTCGTTCCGCCCGCGTGGTTCCTGCCCTTCCTGCGGACACTGGCCGACAAG